>Ga0307508_10007690_pt1 | contig 10020 bp, 12 predicted proteins | sample 9_EM_MG_FD_203089 | JGI IMG/M metagenome (GOLD analysis project Ga0307508, IMG submission 203089) | Populus trichocarpa ectomycorrhiza microbial communities from riparian zone in the Pacific Northwest, United States - 9_EM | ecosystem: Host-associated > Plants > Roots > Unclassified | place...
ACGCACCGCATCCAAAGAGGAGGTTGAGAGTTCATGTGCTCCCACAGGCCGACCATAACCTTCTTTGTTTTGGGTGAAACGGGCTCGGCACGCTGCTCCTCCTCGACTACAGCTTCTTCACCATCATCTCTTGTCTCGGGATCAATCTGTGACGTTTCTTCGTCTATAGGAACTTCCTGCTCAACCTCGTTCCAAAGATAGATGGGGAAAGAGGTAGAAAAGGCCGAATGTTGGTTACTTCCAGGAGTTTCAGTGTGATGATATGCATCGCACTCGTAAGGAAGTACTTACATGAGCTTCATCAGGCTCGAGGCGACCAGATATTGTTTCGCGTCGGTCTTCAACTCAAGAGTAACCTCTGTGCCGTGTCCGAGGGTATTTCCGCGGGGGTCAGGATATACTTCAAATGTGCCTTCATCAGCAGAGGAGCTAAAGACATTTTGCAAGGGGTTAGGGTGCTTGGGGGACTTTGGTGGAATAGATGCGACTGTGACTTTATCCGCGACAAGGAAACTGGAAGCGGTCATCAAAATACTCGGTCTTCAGAGTCGCATTAGATTAAAGTGTAGAGTAATATGTACCTGCTGTAGAATCCGACACCGAAAGCACCGATCAGGTTACCAGTGCTAGTGGTGTCCACACCGTCCGCATGTGCGAGGAACTCAGAAGTCCCTGATTTCGCAAGCGTTCCCTGGGTACGACGTGAGTCCATTAGCCGTCAGTCCACCCTATCGGCGTACCAGGTTGCTTGTCAACTCCTCCGCACTCATTCCAATACCAGTGTCTAGGTCTATTAGACCTACACAGAACACGGGTAGAAGGACGCGTACCAGTGATGATGATGCGACCACCAATGCCATCTTCGTTCTTCACAGTCTTGATAGTCACGTTCAGCGGGGAAACACCATCATAGAGGTCTTTCTCCGTAAGAGCAGTCAGGCGGAACTTCTCAAGTGCGTCATTGGCATTCGAAATCAGTTCTCGGAGGAAAATATCCCTAAAGTAACTGAATTCGGCCCAATAGGCAAGGAAGTCAATAAGCGCAGATAGTACCTGTTTGAGTAAAGACTGAAAAGCGCATGAGACTCCAATACAACGCGAGGACCAAGGGTCATTTACCTATTGATGACTATCCTGCGAAGACGCGCTACATCGCTCTGCGCGTGGATTAGGACTGGGAACAAGAAACTTGCAAGATATTCACCTGGTATTCCTGCCTAACTCTTGGGGTATCGCTGGCGTCCTGACCTATAGCATGGGAAGTGAGGATGGAAAGTGCCAGAACCAACGGGCGGAGCAGTCGCATCGCTGAGACACCAGAACACTGAGCAACTCGGAGGGACACGTAGCACGAAACACAGTTGAAACTAGGAAGTTTCCCGGGGATCCCGGCGGTGGATTAAAGTACTGACGTGTCACACAGTCATGTGACTGATTTTCTATGTCACGTGTAGAACGCGTGCTTCCCAGTCTAGTTCTCTGAGTTCTCAGTTTACTAATTCCTCGATCATCATTGAAATATCAAAGTATATATCCACCCGAGAAGCTTCGAGGCATATATCACCATCGCGTGGTAATCAATGTGATAACACATGGCAAGTATGTGTCTTTTTACCGATGTCGTCCGCGAACACATGATGAGCATGGTCAAACATGAACAGATAGCTTTGGCGCGGAAAGACCGGCCAAGTAGTCCTGTGGCACAAATCGCGGGCGGGAATGAGCAAAGAATGTGGGATAAAGATGAGAAACAACACACTCGAATCCACCTTTCCCTCTGGTCCGGGACATGCTCAAACATGATATACCTCCCGTCGTTCTGGAGATCATTAGTGTCTAATATCAAGTCGATCCAGACCAAGAGACTCTTACCTTGAGCACTTTTATAATGTCTTCTAAATCGACATTTTTAGCCAGGATCTTCATGTCAACTTTTCCACCAAAACCTTCTCCCTCGTCGTCACCCAAGTCCTCAGCAGCTACTCCCCCATCGACGCCCTCGCCACCTATCTTTCCAAGCCTTCCCCAGAATTCGACAAACGCGTTTTCGGTCAACATCTCGTCGAATGCCTTCCTTGCGTCAGAAGTTCTTTCCCTTTGCCATTTGTCAAACTCCTTCTCCAGTTCTCGGGAGTCAAATCCCAGCTTGGTGGCTGGTAATGATTTCTCGATCGATTCAAGAGGAAGTTGAGGAAAGGATGCTGCCAGAGAGGGTGTGTGTGCACTGAATAACGCGTGCAGACTATTCAGATACTTTGAACGAAGTTGGTGCATATGGGAATGGAACAAATGCAACCGTTGATCCCTCGGTAGGAGCGAATTCGTGAATCGAGGATCCGTTTTTAATTGGGGAAGCACATCATCCCAAGACAACTGGGTGGAGAGTCAGAGTCTGTTCACAAACATGTTGGTAGCGTACCTGGGGATCTCGAATAGCATCCGTCAAAAGCGTACTAAATTAAGAGAAACAAGTTGTTAAGTGCCACAGAAACAATAGCTTAAGAAAGGAGACCCTGGCGTGGCTCACCGGAACACTCTTTCCCCTTCTTCCTTGGTCAATCCCAACCTAGACTTCCCAATCTCCACTTCCGTGCGATCCCGTTGATCCCTCACTTGTTGTTCACGCTCTTTCAGAGCTCGTTCCCTTTTCTCTTGACGTTTACGACCAACTTCTGCTTCGTCTATAGATATACTGGGCTGCGGATTGTCGGCACCGTCTTGAAGATCTTTACTGTCAGACGACCCACGAGCTTTCAGGAATGTGTTGAAGAGTTCCTCTCGGAGCGTGGACGAGCCAACAGCATCATACCGTGGGTCATCGTACAGCTTCCGTTTGATCTTTGGAAGCAATGCTTCAGCACAAGAAAATAAAAGGGGAGGTAACTTACATCTTTCCAAACCGAGTCCGACTTTACTATGCCAGATTCCCGAAGCAGGGTGAAGAAATCAGCTTCCGCCTTCTCAGCAGCAGCGCGCTTCTCTATTCAACCATAAGTTCCTGATGTCGTGCAGGCTAGAAAAGGCATACTTTCTCCAAGTTCTTTCAAGTAACCCTTGAAGCGTTTTTCACGCTCACGATCATCCCTGCCCCAGCCGTAGAAACGGCGGTCTTTCTTCCATGTTCGACGAAAATCGGACCATACAGTGCGTGTACTCTTCACCTCCTCGTGGAGCAAGGAGTCAAATTCTTCTTTGGGATTTGCTTGTGTTCTTTCCTTCCTGACGCTTTCTTGTCGCAGTTCGCGAGCACGATCTCGGCAGTATTCGTCAAAAGCGTCATGGCGAGCTGAGACAGAGGGGAGGAGTACATATCTGGGGTCAGAGATAAAAAGCGGTAAAGAGGTATCCCAAGGATGTAAGGGGTTGATGTCCTTCTCTCGCAAGAGCGTCTGCGATACTTGTGAATGTCAGAATAATGGGATTCGTGCAGACTGCATACCTTGAAGAGTGCCTTGGCTTCGTCAAGAGAAAGGTCAACACGATCGGGCATGCTGAGTGATTGCTTTTCCTGAGCTCTCTTCTCTGCTTGTTCTGCCTCTTCCACTCTATTCGCCTCTTCTTCTCGCCTCTTTTGCTCTTCCTCTGCCTCTGCAGCGAGTTGGGCCGCAGCTTCCTTTTGCCAATCCTCGTCGCTCTCGCTCTCCTCGTCCTCTTCACTCTCCTCATCCTCATCCTCTTCTACGCCGTCCTCAACACGTGCCTTCTTGGTGATGACCACCTCATCAAACGGCTCGGGTTCACCGCGCTTTCTCCGTTTCACGAGCCCCTGCACCTCAGCCTTGATCCTATCCACTTCCTCCTCTCTCTCCCGTTCAATCTTGATCGCCTCTGCTTCTTCCTCCAGTTGCTCAAGTCTTGCTTGCTCCGCCTCGTGAGCTCCCGCTCGCTCGAGCTCTAGGAGAGCTTCCCTGATCTCTTCCGGGGCTGTCCAAACGCTTTCCTTCCTCCCCTTGTGTGTGTAGAATGTATTCCCTTCGGTGGTTGTCACCCGGAGCCATTCGGTACCCGGGATCGGCTTCTTGACGAGGGGCTTTTCTTTCTTTTTCTTGGGCGGTTGAGCGGCAGGTGGAGGCACGATGGGGAACACGGGAGCGGGTCGAACGTAGGTTGACTGTTGACTCGCGGCATGGTAGTAGTAGGGCTGGCCGCCCGGTCCTGCGTAGGGTAATCAATATCTGAGCTTGCGGTACACTCTATTCCGAGTTTCATTGTACGTTACCGACGTGCTCTGTCCAACCGAGTGGTAGTGGTGGGGGACCGAAAGCGGACATGAGGGCTTCTGCCAGAAAGTGCGAAGATGGTTACAGTAACTGAGGAAGTGGTAGGCTTGTTATCCGACAAGGACACAAACTTGCAGGCCTCCGGTAATGATCAATGTGTCAGCAAGCCGTTACTGTAAATTCGTGGGGGTAACTTGATACATCATAAATCGTGAGGATATATGCAAAAGAAAAAAAAATACAGAATGTGGTTGGTTAGACTACAAACGAATGTGAGGACGACTAATTCGGAGATGCCAGTGGTTCAAAGGTGGAGTACGGGTGAGTCAAACGCATACGAAAGGAAAGCAGCAGATGTCAAGGAACGATCAGGCATAGAACCTTGCGTCTACCGTCAGCTTGCAGAGACTAAAAACGGGCAGTTCACTTACTTCTTGTTGATTTGGTACAAGAGAAGGTTAATATTAACTTTGACTAGTCCATCGAAAAGCGAGAGTGAAGCCTGGTTCTCGAATTGAGCCTGAAGTAGGTCCTCCATACGGAGATCTGTGATGCCGATTCGGTTTGTGATACCGAGAGCATTGTTGAGCACCTCCATGGTAAAAACACCTGCTTTCTCCGACGAGATAATGACATCAATTTTATCAAACTGGCGAGGGGAGAACTTGTCGATGGACAAGAGGATGCCTTTCTCGTAAAGGTCTTTGGCGCTGTATCTGAATGAACCAAATTGTGGAGTCTTGCCGGACTTCTGCAGGTCACGGAGATGGAAGTACTGCTTTGTAAATGGGATAACAAAACGCTTTTTCCTTGAAACAATGATAGTGTCAGTCCACTGCACGAGACACAACGTAAGTTTCCCCACCCTTTCCCTCGTTGCATGGTAGCCATTGCAGCCTCGACATAGTTGTGGTAACTATCTATCTGCTCCTCAAAGTACTTCTTGCGTTCGTTGAGATATTTGAGGGCATCCATCATGCTGTCCATTTCTTGCTGCCGTTGAAGTCGTTTGCGGTGCTTGCTGCGGACATCACTCGCAATAGCATTGAGGATGCCTTGAAATCCATCGCTTCGCATGATCTTCCCCAGCTTCTCTAGCTCGAGAAGGAAGAATATCGCATGTGCTTTGACTTCCTTGAACTGAAGTCTGGAGACCTGTCAGTGTAACATTCTCACGCGGAGTTCGTATACATACGATCGTATGTCCTCGAGCCTATACCCAGACTCCGCACCCCCGGTCGAAGGCATACGCCTGTTAACAGGTTCATTGTCCATTTCAGCCACAATAGTCTCCCATCGCGATTCATCTTCCTCTGATACTGGGCGCATCAAAGACTCGACAAGGTCCTGCGCAGGTTGAACGCGAAGGATCGCTAGGACACCACGCTTAGCTTGCACCCATAATGCTTTCTCGTCTGCTTGAGGATCTTGAAACAACGTGAGCAAGATATTCGAGTCTTGGAACGAAACTGACCTCGGACACGCGCAAATCTGTTCGTGAGCTCTAGAGTAATAGCTTTGTCTCGAGCATCCTTTAGTTCGTCATTATCGAGATGCGGAACACCGTCTAATTCGTGCAATATGATACGCAGAGCGTCGTCGCGGGAGGGCGACTGAATAAGCAAGTCAATTGTGAGCAATTAGGAAAAGAGATGCAAATTCTTACAAGTTTGTCCTGGTATTTTGAAAGCAGAGCGTGCATTCCATATACCTCGTTGGGTGATATATATATGGGCTTCGGTTGAACTGTAACGTCCAAAAATTCATGGGCGTGATAATGAGTCTCAGCATCTGGGACATCCGCAACTGTAAAGGAAACATGAGATAACGTTGATGAGCCCATGGTAGGGGAGAGTAAGTACTCTGGAGCATCCAAACTGTCATTTCCGCAATGGTCTTGCGCACCATCTCATTGATAGGTACAAACTGTCGACTGTCTTCGGAGAACTCGGAGCCCGAGGCAATCTGTGTCAGCACCAGAGATATCTGTGCGAGATTCTTCCTCGAGGCAACGTCAATTGTGGAGACCATATCAAAAGTCTCCGGAGCGCTGGACTGAGCGTCAGAAAAAGTTGACCTGCAGGGTGGATGGTACAGACAGGATAGCCGGGTTGATGTATCTATAGAAAACCAGTCTTGCGATACATGCGGCGTAGGCCTGGTCCGGTGCACCAGTGAATTTTTCCTGAGACATCATGAGTAAACGATCGAGATGTTTCTTTTAACTTACACGCAAGGAAAGCAATGTCTCGCGCGCTATGAACCGCATACTGTACGGCATCTTTCTAGTTGACCGGATTATAGCTACAATAAAAGCTTCGCTCCACCATTGCAATTTTTGCATATCTGGACAACGTTGTTTTGTAAGTGGTTGCGATGGGATTTCCGAAGCTTCGCCTACGTCTGATGTACTCGGCTCTGGTATCTGGATCATTGAGAGCTTCGTAGAAAGGAAGTTCTTTAGGCTTTGCACTGGCTCTACCAGATCGCATTTCCTCGATGTCGATCCTCGCTCGATGTATCTAAAGTTCAACTGAGCGTCTGTCACTAACAAAGAGTGCAACACGTACTACCGAGGGATCTGACTCGAGATCAAGGTCGGCGGCTTCAACGAGTTCTCGCACGATGCCTTGGAGCATGTCCCGGACGTAGGTAACCTGTTTGGGTCGGAGGTATTGTACTGCGATGTTGATGTACATCGGATGGCCACGAACGACGTCGTCGATTGTCTGCGAGCTGGCAACTTCTTGGCGAATGGACAACTGTGGATGAAGAAATGAACAACTGTATAATCGCGACGATCCAGTGCCGGTGACACTAACCTGGAATAACTTGAGCAAAAGATAGTCTTCTCGTCTATCTTGTCCGTAACCAAATAACGTCAGCACAACACGCTCCACCAATGATCTGTGCTTTTCCGAATCATCATCGGTTAGCTCAACGAACAGTTGACGCAGATAGTCTCCCTGCGTCTGAAGCAGGTAAAAAAGTTGCTGATACAATTCGAGTTTCCGCTTGGCTGTATGATCCAAAGTGTAAGGCCCGGCAAAGGGGTCACCGTGAGCAGCAAGGATAGAAGCCCGAGCGGCATGTGCTGCTGCACTATCCGCACCGTACATTCGTCGCACCTTGACAAGCTCTTCAAACGATTTGACGTTCTGCACTACCAGCGCAATCTTGACGTCCAGATCGTTCACGTCATTCTCGAGTGCCTGGTTCCCTCTAATGCTCTCGACAACCTTTTTCCTCAACCTCTCCACCTTGATCTCATCTTGGAAATCGGCCTCTGAATCGTCGAGGAGATGGACAAAGTTCTTGATCGTGCCAACCGTGACGTTCTTGCCCAGAGTAAGTTGACGATATTGTTCGCGTGTCTCCTTTGCACGGAAAAGAGACTGGATCTTGATGACTTTATGCAAATTATCGCGGTAATACTGTAACTTTGCGTGGAACTTGCGCCGCTGGAGAGCACCACGTAGTAGTGCCTGTAGCGTTGTCGCGACGGGCTGACTGTACCACAGATGGTCACGCCATGCGATGTAGGCCCTGCGTACTAAATAACCTCTTGCAACGGCTTGTAAGCCTGTCACATTGGGTGCTACGAACTCGAGTTTCTTCTGTTGCTCCCGGTGCCGGTTACGAGCGAGTGCGGCGCGAGCAAGCGCTTGAAAACCACCTACGGAAGCGACGACTTTGATCTCGGAGAGTGCTTTGCTGAGGTTCTTGTGTTGCTGGCGGGCAAGACTTGCACGAGCACGGGATTGGAAACCTATCAACACTGGGGTGGCTCGACGAAGGCCACGGATGAGATTGAGTAAGCGTTTACGAGCGATATACGTCCGGGCTGCGGCTTGAATTCGAATGGCGGTGGAAGCCACGTCGTCCAGTTTGGCAAGCTGCGTCCGGATCCGTCGACGCACAAGGACACCTTGGCATTGGGCCTGTAGAGCAGCGATACTATCCTCCGCGAGATCAAGCTTCCTTAGTTGCTTTGATATCGCAGCCCTCGTTAAGCGGCCACGTGCAGCCGCTTGCACGGACACAACAGAGGTCGAAACCTCGACTTTGGCAAACGTCTTGGATACCTCGTTGACGTTCTGTCGCGCAATCTTTGCCCGCGCGGAAGATTGCAACTTTACAAAGAGTACCCGACTGCTCTGCAGTGCCGCTTTGAGTCGAGCAAATCGCCGCCGTTGGAGCACGCCCCGAATCTGTGCTTGTGCTTTAACAACATACTTGGCGGACGCCCGAATACGTTCTAGGTAGGCGAACCACTGCCTACGCTTCAGGATCGCGCGGGTGGCGGTTTGGAGGCGAATCGCCCAAGGGGTGAGATCAGCAGTTTCCCTGCGGAGATCAGAGACTTGACGTCGCGCGATCGCACCGCGACATCTGGCTTGAAGCTTGGGTACATATCGCTCTGCAAAACGGAGGCGGGCGTATTGGGTGGCCTGCGCTTTTCGGACTAGGAATCCACGCGCCAAACATTGCAGAGCGCGGATGGAATCTTCGCTCTCTAAAAGCAAGCGGTCTCGCCCTAGGGTGCATATAAGCGATGATGGGGCAAAAAAAACGACGCGGCGTAGCGCTCACGCTCATCCTCGGACACTATTTCGATCTCCGGGTCTTCGTTGATTTCTTTGGCGAGTTCTCGACCAACATCGCCAAAGTTGGGCATTGGAACGCCGGCATCGTTGAGTCCTTTCTGGGTCCTCTGGAGCTGATCGTCAGAGAACTGCAATTGACCGAGCAAGTTTCCTATGCGCTGGGCTAGTCCTCGTCTGGCGAGGAGGTGACTACGCAAGATGAGCTGTTGGCGACTAGGAGACAGTTGTATCCTACCTGAGGGCGTGAATGCAATAGATGACCTTTGGGAGATTTTTCTTCTCGTACAAGTCCGTGAGTTCAAAGATGAAGCACTAGGGGATGATGAACGAGGACATCCACGATGAGTAGGGGAGGGAGCTACCTCTGGAAGCCCAACTTGTCGAACAAATACGAAAAAATAGTTGATATTGTCAGAGTGTCGAAAATCTAGCTTGGACGACTTTGACTTGGAAGCTGGGTCAACACCCGATGTGAAAAGGAGGGAGGGAGGGCTACCTCGTAGATACGGCGAACGACTCGTTCGCCTTGAAATGCTCTGACCAGCTTGGCGAGAACGATACCGTTCCTGAGGCCCTCTTCCATTTCCACGACACCAAATCCGAGTTCCTCGCCGAGACAACCCTCTATCCATTGCTGGGCCTCACCGACGTGGCACAGATACTCGTAGGCGAGCAGCAGGTGCCTTTGTGTATCGGCCCAGAGACCCCTTGTCAAACGCGAGGAAGGCAAGGGCGAAGGATGAGCCGGTTTTGGGGTCTTGTCTCTGGATAAACGAAGACGACCAGGTACGCCAGCGACGTCGTCTGAATCAGCAATACCAGATGTGACGCGCTCCTGTGCGACGGGGGAGATGGGTGGTTCGTTGCAAGCACGAACATGGTGTATGGAATTTTCCTTGTGTGGAGTGGAGTGGACTACTGGTAGAGGAGTGTCGTTGTGCCCGTGCGGAGTGTCGTCGCCGTCTCCACTGGCTATACGGGGAAGATGGCGACCAAGCCTGCGGGCACCCATTTGACCGTACGTGGAAGCCTTTTTGCTGGCCATGTATGAACTCTTGTACGGTGTGGGGGACATGACGGAGGACGGGGCGGGGGCGGGGGCGGGGGCGGGGGCGGGGGACGGGGAGGGGGAATAGGATGTGCGGGATGAAGGACGATCGGGGGAAGGGGAAAGCGTATCGGCAAGATCGAGA
>Ga0307508_10007691_pt1 | contig 10019 bp, 12 predicted proteins | sample 9_EM_MG_FD_203089 | JGI IMG/M metagenome (GOLD analysis project Ga0307508, IMG submission 203089) | Populus trichocarpa ectomycorrhiza microbial communities from riparian zone in the Pacific Northwest, United States - 9_EM | ecosystem: Host-associated > Plants > Roots > Unclassified | place...
GCATATTCCTCCTCATACCAGTGATTGTAGCGAGGGACGGATATTCGGAATGACTGCCAGATATCAAGGGATGAGAATTCTTGAGGGATTGTCTCCGCACGATATTGCCATCTGGATCGAAGGGTGTGAGAAGTGCCATCTTCAGCCCGATTAGATTGGAGCCATCGACAAATTGGAGATATGATATCTATATCGGGTTGAAGATGACAGAGATTTTTGATTTTGGCAGCTCGGGTGTGTGGCTCCATCGCCAACTTTATGGAGGCGGACTTTTGACTTGCGGCGATGGCCTGGCCATGTGAGAACGATCAGTGGCAACAAAATACCGCGCGGGGTAAAAAATACGAACTGAAGGTGCCTCAAGGCGCTTGCCAGGGAGTTTCCATGACTCATAGGAGGCACGAAGCGAAATTTTCTCCTTAATCGTCAAGAAATTAAGTATTTGCTCGTCAACATCGCGTTTGTTTGAGGCCCGGTATGGTTCTTTACAACTTTCGATGTGAAGGCTCTCGGGTGTTTCAGTAGAGAAGTTATCTGGGGTTCCGCTCCTACGAGTGTCGTCGATAAGGTGTGGCAGCGCATGAAGTTTAGGGATGTGAAAATTTTCCAATTCTCGGGATCCGTTTATAATGAAAATATTCTTGTGTGCATGGAAGCAGAGGAGTGCCTCTCTCATGCGGTCGATGTCACTCTCGGAAAGGACAGGGGATTGGGCCAGATAGACGTAATCCACGAGGGAGCGCGTGGACATTACCACGTGATGGCTGTCGTGATCGGGTGTGTTGTGTGCGGTGTAGACCAAGGGAACAAGAACCTTTTGGACCTCTCGATGCTCGCGTCCAGACACTTGCGATAGCTTCGAGATCCCGTCGGGGAAATGGCGGACTCCATTCATTGGTGGTTGGGCCCGGTATCGTGAGTCGATCTCCTGGCTCCCCAGTGTTCCGGTGAGCCACGTCATAAGATGATCCCATATGAACTTGTGTGATCCATGCAACAAATCTTGTTTTATGAATCGCTCAGGACCAAGAAGGAGGCCCTCCCAACAAGGCTCCTCGGTGCACCCTGAAAGTCCGACACCAAGGCTTCGTACCGCATTTCTGAACTCGTAGGTAGTCGCACTCGGATATTTGGCACGAAGAAGAGAGTAAATGTGTAGGATCCATTCTCCTGTGCGAAAACAGAAGCATTCCGGGTCACCCAGGTCCTTCTTAGTCGCCAAGCAGACAGGACAGTGGAAATTCATCACCCCCGCGATCATCAATTGTTCCTCTAGGTCTGCTATCCATGCCATGAGAACAGCGACACAGCGACGCAGTTTGCTATCTGGCCCAACCATATCACGGTATATGTGGTGATTTGCACGTAGCGGCTCGAGTACAATACGCATGCAGTGGTGGAAGAGCCGTTGTCGAAGTATTCCTGGCATTTTCACATTTTCTACTTTGCCCGGCCCAAACTGTGTCTGACGAAATCGCCCTGTTGGCAACTTTGCCAATAGGAGCCATGCCTTTGAGTTACGCTTCCGCCGAAGACCTTTGTGGATGTTGCCAAGTGAAAGGTAAACAGGATGCATTGATTTATCCCCAGAGAAATTCGTTAAATGGGTTTTGTCGGAGGCCAGAATAATAGCAACAAGAGTAGATCCAATCTCAAATGTGGCCTGATAAGTGATAACACAATTCAATCTGCTTGTACTACGGTGCAGATAGAAAGCCCCTGACGTACCTGTAATTCGTGCCAGTCTTGACCTGTATTCATCTCATGGTAAATGGTGTCTCCATTCTCATTACAGGCGTGATGCGGTGAGAATTCCATGTGGCCGTTGAACTCGGGGGATTGGAAAAGGAACTCCGCACATTCGATTATGTTGCGGTAGTAGAGTCTCTGAGGTTCTGTCGGCGCATCGTGAACGACCACGTCATGCAAATGCCACTCAGGGCCCCCGGGCATCGTTTTGACCATGTCATACATCTTGTTTGCAGAGCGGAATGAGAATGGGCGCTCTTGCACCTAAAGCATCATATTCCAATGTCAAACCGGCGGCCTCATAGAGAAATATGTGACCCACATAGCGAAGTTTTAGGAAATCATCAATTGATGCCTTTGACAATCCAGATCGACTCAGGAATTGAACTACTTCCCACTCAACAGAATCTTTCCATGGATAATGGACATCGCCTGCATCCTCATGAGCAAGTATATGATCATATATTATCGTCCCATCATTTGGCAACGTCCAGCCGGCGTCCTGATCATGGTGCCCTGCCTTGCCTGCAACGACAGGTAACTCAAAGCTTGCACCATGAATATCAACCTCGAGAATTTCAGAACCGTCCGTATCGTCCCTGATATCGGAGTGAATTGATGGCTCGGCTTGAACCTCATGGTCCTTCATCGAGATATTTGCGAAGCTGGCTGTCAGGCCGTGCGTCTCATCCCATCCTTCATCCTGAAGTTCCGGCCCAATGTCCATAAAGCTGATGTTATTTCGAGCCTGAGTGTTGGTTTGATGAGCTGTTGTAGCTGTCTGTAGCATTGATCGGATTGCCTGCTGATCCCGTAGCCTAACACTCATTTGTTGTTGCTGTTGACTCCGGCAATGAGGTGACCTTGAAATATGATTCGTGAGTCCACCACCAAACACGGAGACATCTATCCAGCAGAACGGGCATTTCGTAACTTCCGGGGGCTGTGGAGTAGGCATGTGTGGTCTTGTTAGTGCAGTTTTCAGTTCTGCCCTGTTTCTTCCAAATTTTTCACCCACTCGCCTCCGACATCCAGCCTACAACATATATAGATGGGGAGTACCCCAAACACCCGGCGCAGTGGTCGTGAGCGGCGGCCCACTCCAAGGGACCCGATGAATTCTGCAGAACCGCCAATTCCAAACCGTCCTTCTGTGTTCAAGAGTCAGCGCCGGTCTGAGTCTGCTAAAAAAGGTTGGCAAACACGCCGAGACCACAAGAACAACCCAGACAATGAAATTCCGCTCAATCCTTTCCCCTCGGATACGCTGCTGGTGAGTTCAACACTATTTACTATTTATGGCGTCAGCGACACTCAGACTCTGATGTTACTATGTCTAGGGAAAGGGTTCAAATAGGGATAAATGGCAAACCATGCATAGGAATGAAGTATCAGATCGACTCCAGAGGGTGACAGAGGAGTTGAATGAGGATGATGATGAACAAAGGTCCGAGTCGGTGCGTAACGGAAAAGTCAAAATATTAAAATAACGGATTGAAGACCCTTGGAAACATTGCAGTTGCCCTTCAGCGCACCACCGACTATCAAAAAATCGCACCAACGCCCCAAGGCTACTACCCTACCTATAGACGACGACTCAGACATCGACGACAACATATTTAACGTGAGATTATAAGTTGATTGCATTATTAGAATTAAGGATTATCTCACCGTGATCAGAAAAATCAAGAGACTGCACCCAGTGATTCGCTTGATGGCGACGAAAGTCCAGTATGTTAGTTTCACCGTCACACAAACAAGACACTCACTGCCCTTTGCGGTTCGTAACACTATTTAATCAAACAGGTTAACAGTCCTAAAATTCAAAATAAGGTGTCAAGTGCGCTATTTATTCTAGGCAAACGGTCTACATGGCTGGAACCGGCTACCATTGTTACGGTAATCAGCCTTAGATCACTCTTGTTCAACACCACACTGAATCATATGCAGGGCAAGCGCAAAACAGATTCGACGTGTGCCAAGTCAAAACCCAAGTCGAAAGACCAGGCTGAAGACAACCGTGCTAAATCATATGACACACTGGCCGGCCCACGCAAACCGCCCAACCCCAACCCCAGACCTGAGCCTGCTGCGCGCGGGCAATCACGCAATGCACCGGCTTGGCAATATAGCCGAACGTCATTAAGGGGCTCACCAGCTTATTCTCAGCACTCCTTATGTCCCCCATCCCAAGATTCCTCATTTGCAAAATCTCACAATAGCTCGGCGGGCCTACCGCACTCCAGATACCAGCAATCCGGCAACGACTCACTTGCCTCGTCGCAGTCACATTCCGAGTCTGCCAAGCGCGGAAATGGCTCACCCCGCCGCCTGCATTATCGCGACCAGATGCCCTTGACTGAACAAGGCAGGCAGTTAGTTACGGCACGTCTGCATGCCAGTGACCGCCATGAGTCGAAATCGGCTCACAAGAGACAGCACGTGGGCACCCTTACAGATGACGAAGCAGGTACTGTTGATACACATAGTGTTTCGAAGCCAACTAGCCAACCCATGAATCAGGTATGCTTGGGTAACAATACAAAGTTGGTAAGTAACACTGAAGCCATTGCGCTAGCAGTCGAATTTGGAGGATGATGACAACACGGATACTGAACCCACTGCTGTTGCCAAGCCTCTGGAAAAGAAACGAAAAACAACGATTCCGGCCCGAGCGACAATTTCTAGTATCAAGGAAAATAGCAATTTGAAGGCGGTGTTCCTCTACACGAGGGCAATGCTGGCGATTTACATTTTGGTCATTGAACCATTCCCTGACAATTCCAAACTCACAGAGGTGATCTCTCGGCTCACGAGAGATTGCTGGGATGAAAGTCCACACTTAAAAGGGACTACTTTCTCGGAATCGGAGCTTAAAACTGTACGCCCTTTATTCATCCAATCTTCTATTTTCTATAAGACATGTGAGAAGTGCAACCGTGGCACTGACAATACCTTTCACAGGTTATTCATGAACCATCGACATTCCGCAATATGGCAAAGGCATGTGCGAAAACCATTGTTCCCACCTCATATGGGTTCCACGCTTTTGACCTGCAAAAAGACACGTCAGCAGTTCAGGCGATTATCCAAGCTTCCTTACATCAAGCGTCATTTGTTTGTTTGGAATGGGAAGATTTTATCCACACGAAAGTGAGAATACAACTGGCTAATTACAATAAACTCATATATCATTTTGCATAGAAACGATCGGGATTCCTCGAAAATCCAGCAATAAAGCTCGTTATAGCTGAAATATTTCGGCATGATATTCTTGCTTCGCCTTCAGTGCGGAAAGTTGCCGAAGAAAATTTTTGCGCCATTCGGCCCGCCACTGTTGTATTTGCAGTTACCTTGGTATGTTTGAAGCTTAACATCACCGATTGGGATTTACTAATGAGACGTTGGAGATATATCACATCCTTCACCAATACCAGACTGGGAAGCGAGTAGAAATAGCGTTTGCACGCGAAAATTACCTGGCAAAGTATGAAGAATTCTTTGACCTGATCACTGAATGGATTCATAAACGAGGGGACCGGTGGAAAACCTTGTCAAAGGAGCTGGGTCAGACAGCGCTGTAAGTATTAAAAGCGGCAGATCTATGCCTTCATTCTTGCCGATAACTGAATACTCAATTTCAAGGGAGGCGATGGGGATTAGGACAAGTGGAGAATTTTCAACTGCGTATACTCTTCTAGACACGGATTAGGTACCAGCGCCTGTCGTTTCACAAAATGCACCTACAATGTCGAATAATATTCCTTATAATTATCTGCAAGCACCGAAACACGCACGTGAATCGCCGGGTATTCATTGTTTGGGACTGTTTCGTTCCACATGTTCGAATCCAAACAGTCTTATGCACTCGCTCACTCGGCGGAGATGGCATGATGATTTCGACTGGGGTGTTTACCGGAGGTGCCGCGTACACCGTCGCCGGCGTGTCACCAATACGCATCTCAGCGCTGGTATGTGTTTTTTCCCGAACTCTCACCACGAAGAAAGAATCCCCAAATTCCAGAGCAAGCGCACCATGACAACCTTAAATCACTGGCTCACATGCTGATGTATTTCCTGTGTGGTGCTCTCCCTTGGAAGGGGCTCAAAGCCACAACAAAGAGGCAGAAGTATGATCGCACTATGGAGAAAACGACAGCTCCTACCCGTCTTCTTTGCTGTGGCTTCCCCAATGAGTTCGGCGTATTGCCCAACTACTGTTATGCCGTCCGATTAGATGCACTATTCATATCTGCGCAAGCTTCTCTGTGACTTGTTCATTGGTGAGGGTTACCGGTACAACTATGCCTTTGATTGGAGCATTGCACAGTGCCTTGTGCAGCCTGAGGAGCGGCGCGCAAGCATCAGCAAGTCTGCCCGCAAACCAGCGGAGGAGGAGGCAAAGATGTCAGAATAACAGTAAGCTTTTTGACGCCATACCGAGAATATTATCTGTTGATGCTGTTTCGGCTGATGCAGGCTCCGCAGCTGGACCGGTGCTGCTACCCAGAGTGGCGCAACGGCTCAGGCGAAGGATGTCGGACAAGACATTTGCGAGCAAGCGTGAGTTCGATATTTTTCTGGTTCAAATGTGGGACCTGACTTTTACTGTGGAGCAAGTGCGATCCTAACACTTTGGGACGTGTTTCACTCATTCATTGTCGCTCAGCCCAACCACACTACAATCGCTTGAAATAGCATGTGACACTACTTTGTCCGGCAAGGCGAAGGTCACAGTTGCCAGTGGGTTTGACGACTTCAGCGAAGAGGGCTCGTCCGAATTGTGAACATGGGCACCGCAAGCAACTACCACGCTGAATTTGCGATGGGTCGAGAGCCAAACGAGATCTCCGTGATGGCGTAAGTTTTTTCATGTTGTTGGGATTAGGACTCCATCATTGACGCCCCTTTAGTTCATGGAGGCCCAAGGTTGCGGTGTCCAAGTTGTTGTGAGTGCGGGGATTGAGCTCGGAGGGACTATTCGAGGCGTCGTTGCTTTCGCTTCCGCGTCCGCGTAAGCCCTTTAAACAATGCATTTAAGGCTGCATGCATTTACTTCTTTCGCGCTAGCAACAAAGCTGAACAATCCGTCCCTGCTCCCATCGAAGGCGTTCTCACAATCGGTGGCCAGGTCTTCCCCAAGGCCGACCTACCCATCACGACGGCTACCGGAAGCGGGTTGCTCGATGGCTTGGGAATGAGCTTCTCGAACTCGAAGTTGAATCAGTTCCTGCCCTGAAGATTGTCAGTGGAATGCTGGCATTGCTAGCGGACCACATGTCACCGTCGTTGATGAGGAAAATGTAGGAGCACTGGTGCAAGAAACCAGTAATCGGCCCTTACCCGAGGCACCGCCTGTTGGTGAAGGAGCGGTCACAAGTTTGAGACGGAGGTAAATAACTCTCAGTGGTATTACAGCGCTCCTTCACTAATGAAGTTGTACTTTGAAGCATCGTGATATTGCTGCGCATCCTCTGCTTGCCTTGCATGGGGTACCGACAAGCTGCTGCCGATTGCACCAATATCCGCTGACGCCATCTCCGAACACGTTGATCCTGACACGGAAAGTGGGGGTTTGGCCCGATTCATCGTGCAACGAGAGCGCTCCATCATCCTCCTCCCTTCGACCGTGTAGCTCCTATCTCAGCCATCAACCGCACCCGCATTTGCGTGACTCCACTGCACCATGGACTTTCTCCATCTCTAGTTTTGGTCAGCTTCTCCCATGTTGTTCTTTGGGCGAGGTGCTAAACCCCTATGCCCATTCCTCACGCTCCACCGGGTTTACCCCCATCTGAGATTCCTCCGGACGACACGGATGATGATGGTCCGTTGCTTGCTTCTGATGAGAAACCAAGGGCATGGAATTTTGCTCCTATTCATAAGGATGATAACGAGCTTACATACTGATGTATTCCCTGCACAGTGCTCTCCCTTGGCAAGGGCTCAATGGGGCAATGAGTACGGCGGCATTATGTGACTCCTACTGATATTCTTTGCCGTGGCTTCCCCGACAAATTCGGCATCTTCCTCAACGACTGCCGCGCTCTCCGATTTGATGATATTCCAGTATCTGCACACGCTCTTCTGTGACCTTTTCATTCATTAAGGTTACCAGTAGGACCATGTCTTCGATTGGAGCGCCTCGTGCAGCCTGGGGAGCAGCACACAAGCGGCAGCAAGCCTGTCCGCAAATCAGCGGAGGAGCTAAAGACATCAGAGCGACAGTAAGAGTTTTCTTGCCATACCGATAATCTCATCTGTTGACATTGTTTCAGTTAATAAGGCCCCGTAGCCAGACTCGTGTGGTGCAACGGCTCAGGCACGCCCGTCTACTTGCGATCACAACCGTGCTTATTACTGAACACCCTGAGCTGCCCAACGGCTACACAACCACGGTTGTTTGCTTACCGAAACTACGCCATGTGTGTTGTCAGCCCGAGCCGCATCAGTCTGCGAAGTTATCAACATTGTGAACTGCAGCATCAATGTATGCGTGCCATTCTATTGTATTGTGCTCCATTAGCTTAATTTAGACTTTCAGAGCTCACAATATGTCGCGGCAGGCGGTTTTCTAGCCTCAGGAGCTCTCACGAACGTCCTCAACCATCTCAAGCAAGCGAACACCGATATCTAGAAAGTAGGGATATGTTTACCAACGATTTAGAGAGCCGCCATTGACAGACTCCGTTTATTTATTAGCTCTTAACAATGTTCACCGTCAAGAAGATCAAAAGCAAGCTGCAAGCTGCAAGACATCGTCGAAAACAGTTTCGAGGTTGTGAGGAATCATCCGGCCTCTTAAGGCAGGTACATTACCTTAGTGCACGGCGTTACGACTGACCTACTTCCTGGCACTGACATGCCTTTCCACCCCTGCTATCTCCGAGTTGGTGTACTACAACTCCATGCTTGTAAGTGTCGATCTTGTTGCATTTATCCAGAAAGACCTGTTGAAGAATATCAATTTGACGCGATGGCACACTGCGGATGAGATGTGTCCAGAATCTGCTGGCGGAACTTTTCGACGAAATGATCACTTACATCTGCAAGACATGGTGGTTTGCCTACTCCGTTGGATCTATACCCCATTTTCACTATGTAATCGGGTGTCGCATCTGGCTGGCCTCCGGCATTTTTTCACCAACATTGAAACGACGTTCCGGTGCTCGAGCGCCCCCCCCCCGTTGGGAAGTGCATCCCTAATTTGATTTCCAAACTGTTCCAGGACCAAGACCTGCACGCAGGTTGCCTACAACCAGACATCCCGCTCCATCCTTCCTCTTTCGCAAGTTCGAACACCTGACCGAACTTGGTCCCGGCCCGACTCTCACTGGCATGGCGACTCACACTCTCAAGGCCGCATCCTCATGAGTCAATTGGTCTCACGCGCATCATTCATTGCAAAGGCCTTGCCTGATGCGAACTGATACTACGGAACAAGATCCCGACCTCAACCTCAAACTTACTGCTACCCCAGAGATGGGCGGGAAACTTCCTCTCGACAACCTAAGCTTGTCACTTAAGTCCGCCCACTCTAGGCAATTATTAAGCAACTGTCGTCTCGTTGGCAGAAAGATGCCCGGCAGCTTGAGTTTGACGTCAATCTAGGGCCGCCTTACTAGGATACGGAGTTTACAGTCTTCTCGCTCGGATACTGTCTTACTTCCCAGCTTGACTGCGGAGCCGCCAAATGAGCACCGAGCCCCGAGGTGAAGACCTTGTTGGATACTCTTCGTGTAAACATTCGAAGCCCAAGCGTACATTGCTCCCTCAAAGACGGCCGTCAATGATTTCACTGGGGGCAAATTGACGCCGCAGAATGAGATTCAGCAACCTCAACTTCAACTTTAGTGCCTAGGCAAGGCAAAGATCTTCCCTCCACGAACTTTGGTCTTCACTCTACTCTAGTCAATTGGCCTCAATCTAGCACCAACCAACGGATACCTCAACAAAATTTGAGCCTACGGCCGGCAAGGCTCCTCGCATGCACAAGCAACATTTTCTGGCTCAACCGGCTTAGCTGTTCCACCCTCCTACGCACACGCCATACCTTGCACCTTCTTTTATCCATTCCTGTGTGTCAACGCATTCATGTCCACTACTTGTTGTGGCAAAAATCTCGATAGGTTTTCCTCCCAGGCATCGTGGTCGCTTCCCCACCATTCCGATGTTAGACGGTGGCATCGCGGTTGGTTGCCCCCGGTGCGACTGCTGTCCGTAGTTCAGGATCTCGACTTGGAAGTCACGACGGCAACTCCACCGCATAG
>Ga0307508_10007694_pt1 | contig 10018 bp, 10 predicted proteins | sample 9_EM_MG_FD_203089 | JGI IMG/M metagenome (GOLD analysis project Ga0307508, IMG submission 203089) | Populus trichocarpa ectomycorrhiza microbial communities from riparian zone in the Pacific Northwest, United States - 9_EM | ecosystem: Host-associated > Plants > Roots > Unclassified | place...
ATACCTTGCCCAAGGGCACCAGTGTCACTATCTCGGACATACGCACACGTTATCCCGACATGGAGGTATGGCATACCGGCGGCGGTTGTCACGCGCTGAGTCTCGACTGCGACGGTGGTGGCTATCTTCTCATCACAGAGTGCGACGACGCACAGATCCCGGCGGATGATGCGACGGAGGTGGACGCCGGGCGCTACTCCCACAACGGCGACGTTCTCGAAGACGCCGTTACGATCAAAATCGAGGCACTGACACTGTGGATCGATACGGCGTTGAGCAGGGCGAGCAATCCAAACGTCGCAGACTACTTTGTGATGAAGCTCGGCATGGCGCACGGCGACGAGAGTCTGGGCAGGCTCCCACTCGACTCCGCGTGTGGCCAGGACTGCGTTAAGGCGATCGATGCCGCAGCGGCCCTCATCGAGCACATTCGCGTTGGCTTCGGTAATAATCGGCCGGCACCGATATCTTTAGTTGCGCATATCGCCCGGCAGGTGGTTGGGGTCTATTGGCGTGGATGATCGAAAGAGCAAGCGTCATACGCAGGTGCTCGAATCGGCCCTTCTCGTGTGCATTACCGTAACGAGCGCTCTGCCCTTGAGCCCCCACACTGGGGGCTCTCTCAACTTTGACCCGCCGGATCGTGGCGCATTGCGACGCAAGGGTTCCCTCGCCTCCCCGTGCAGTAACTGGGCGCGCTCGCAGAGTGCTCAGGTCCTCAACCTGCAGGCAAACTCGTGGTCCTTAAGACCATCGCATTTCCGGTAATTGGGAATTGCCCCAGTGCCGATTGTCTAGCGACGTGGCCCTTCTCGTCCTCCACGCTGCCTGCGATGTTCCGCTGACTTAGTCAGCAACATGCCCACATAGCTATTGGTCTTAAAGGCTATGACGCGGTTTGCACTGCGTTGACCGAACCAGTTCGCTGAAGCGTCCCTCGCGCGAACGTTCATCAAGCCTTTGATGAAGGACGCCGTTGCTCTCGCGATGGAGATCCCATCTGGTCCACCACCTTAGCGCAAGCGCGGGGACTACACCTTCCCCGCAAGGCTCAGGTGCGCCTCCGCAATCCATGTCTCGTCTCACGTCTGGAGATACACCATGAACGACTCCTCGTCTCACAAGAAATTTCACAATCTTGACATTTACTGCACCGGTTATCTAAAGCGGGCCCGTGTAGTGACGCTTAAGAAAGGCCCCCCGTTTCTCGCCTGCGCCATCAAAGCGTTGACCGGCCCGACCGACAACGTGGACTACTGTTACTTTGACTGCAAGGTGGTCGGGTTCAAGGCCAAGGAGCTCATCGAACAGTACATGCCGTCCATCCAACAAGACCGAGAGGTTCTCGCCGAAGTCAAGCTCGGCGACCTTTGGACGGACTACTTCGTCCATGAAGTCGGACCGAAGGAAGGTCAGGAGGCCCTTGGTCTGAAAACCCGACTACTCTGGATCAAAAGGCTGACAGTGGACGGCACAGTCGTGTACTCCAGCCGCTCAGAGTCTGACGGACCACCGACCATCGGCGAGGAGGCCACACCAGACTCAGCCGTGGCAGACAGTTCGGTAATGGCCAGCGCGACCGGGACCGGTGGGGAAGGCATCCCTTCAACCACCCACTGAGCCGGCCACTTACGCATCTAACCGCCCCCAGAGGGCCATTGTTCTTGGCTCCCCACGATCGACTACTGCCTGGAACGCGTTGTGGCGCCGCGGTAGTCGATCCCTTCTCGAAAAGGACACCCACATGATAACCATATCAGGCCAACTGGCGATCGAAACGCGTCACGGCCGCTACGGCGACTTCAACGTCGGTCAACTGCGCACTTCGATCGGTCAATTTGCCGTGAAGGACCCCGGCCTGGATCAATACCCGCAAGGTAAGTACGAAGGCGACTTCGACATCGTGGAGATTCGCCCGCAAACTTATCCTACCAACGGCCGCATCGTCTTCGAGATGCGCGCCTACCTCGGTGACATCAGGTTATCCAACATTGACGAGCTCACCAATGCCGATGCTGAAAAGCTCGCGACACAAGAGCCCGACCCCATCGAGCAGGAGCCGAAGGCGCCGGTCGCCGAGACCTCACTGCAGGAACCCACCCCGGCCGCTCAACCGATTGTAGCCGGCGACAACGTGGCACAGTCCCTGACCCCAATAGCTAGCCCGCGGGTCGAAGCCGCCTTTCAGGAGCGTTCTAACGATGACGCAGACGTCCAACTGTTTGGTCCGCTCTGGCCCCTTTCCAATCGTTTCAAACTCGACACGACAATTGATCGCAGGTTAATCCGCCAGCAGTGCGTTCGTCTTGACGAGTTGTCCTATGACTTCGATCCTAGAACTCAGGAATGGTACCGCGAGGCCGCCTGACTTTATAACATGACAACGCCACCCACAGGACGCTTCCTGCGGGTGGCTTGAGTCTCATTCCTTTCGGAGAAACTCTCATGCACGAATCTATCGACAGTACCCCTTTGTATCGAATTGCCGAATGCCCCCAGCTCATGTCAGACGCCTGCCTGTGCGACGAGGGTGGCACCGTAATCCTCCTGTCCGTTTGGGGACGTGACACCGCGATACAGGAATTGCTGGGGCGGCTCACCTTAAAACCCGGCGAGGACCGGAGCCTGCGGGCTCTTCGCATGCTCGATCAATCCAACGCTGGTTTCCCAGTCAACTTTGGCAACCTGGAAATGCTCGAGAAGCGAACGACTCGTACATTTCGCAAGACGCTCTTCGGTTCGATGATTCATCTTTGGCTGCTCGACAAGCGCTGCCTCTTTCCGGATACAGCGAACGCAACAGCACTCGCCGTAATGCCCAAGCAAGCGGAAAACCGGGTCGAGCGACTCTGGAGGCTTACGCGCGAAACCAGCCCCCTTCCTCTACTCGACCACTGGCGCGATTGCGTTCTCACACTTCTGGCAACACAGAAGATGCTCTCTCCACTGCCACTTGCCCGGGGACGTGTGGAGGGCTATCGGCTTGCGTTGGATGTCCCAGCGTTGACATTCGCACTCGGCGAACTCATTCGTGCCGACGAGTTGGGTGTTTCCCAATCGGATTCGGTTTCTCAACCCGGTCTTCAGCGGGCAGCCTGATACACACTTTCCCCGGCGCACGCTGAAAGTTACTAACCGGAATTTGCTCTTCAAAGGAGACCACAATGGCCCTCATGTTTCCGCGCGTGGCGCGGAATTTTGCAAAGAATGGGTACTTCCCGACAGATGAATCGACGCTCGAGCGGGTGCTCGCGGCTTTGGCCCCCTCGGAAGGACTCATGTCCATCATCGATACTTGCGCGGGTGAAGGTGTCGCAATCGCGGAGGTCGCTCATGCGCTTGGCACGGACTGTGCTCGCGCGTTCGCCGTTGAGTACAACGCCGAGCGTGCGACGCACGCGAGGCGTCTCGTTTATCGTTGCCTGCACGCCGACTTGATGCAGACCGTGATTTCCCGCAGATCGTTCGGCATGGCGTGGCTAAACCCCCCGTACGGAGAAATGATCCGTGACGAGGCGAAAGCACTGGGCTTTCAGGGCCGGGCGAGGCTGGAGAAGCTCTTTTACCAACGAACAGTGCCGCTGCTTCAGTACGAGGCAGTTGGCGTACTTATCGTTCCTCATTACGTGCTAGATGACGAGCTCGTCGGCTGGCTGACGCGTGACTTTCGGCACCTGCGAGTGTTTCGGGCAGAAGAGTCCCAGTTTAAGCAGGTCGTTATCTTTGGGACGCGGCTTCGTCCGCACCAGGCCAACCCACATCGCGCTCGAGTGATGCGCTCGCTTCTCGAGGTCGGACGGGGCGAAGTAGCCCCCCCGGGTCTACCCTCACCGTGGCCGTTCGAGCCCTACGTTGTTCCGCCCTCGACGAGTGAGCCCGAGGACTTCTATCAGACCACTGTCGAGCCGGAGCAGTTTGCACGCGAGATTCATCGCCTGCAGGGATTGTGGCCGGAGTTCGATCATCAGCTGGGAGGTGCGCAAAAGCCGATGCGCAGACCCGCTCGTCCCCTATCGCGGTGGCATCTGGCCCTCGCCCTGGCGGCCGGTGCGATTTCCGGCGTCATCAGATCAAAGGCCGGCAAGGTCCTCATCGTGAAAGGTCACACGCACAAAGAGAAGTCCCTCCGAACGGAATTCACCCAGGATGCGGACGGCTCGGTCTCAGAGACACGGATATTGACTGACAAGTTCGTATCCACCATTCGCGCCTGGGACGTTACTCCGGGTTCCCCGACCAAGGGAAACGTTTTGACGATTCGTTGATCCTGTCCTCATCGACGGCGGTTTCCGCCGTTCTCTCTCCACCTAACGGGGGTCTGCATCACCCCTGCGGGTGCCATGGCCTCCACTACTCTCAAGAGGAAGTCACCATGGCAACTGCCACCCAACTCGATCAGCCCATTCCGGAACGCCATATTCTGGACCAGCCTATTCGCTTTCGATGCGGCGAACTCGTCTTATCACACGGCGTTAAAGCGCTCATCCGCCAACACCGACTCGACCCAAAGCCGCACTTCCTATCGCATCTGAGCGGCAATTGGGGAGACGCGGCGATCGAGCAGTGGGCCGCCAATGAACGCGCGCTCATTGACGGAGGGCAGTTGTCATCCTCATATCAGGTCACCCCGAAAATTACTCTGTCGATTAGGACGGAGCCAGATCGCAGCCTGACAACGATAACGCTTGAGGGCGAAGGCTGAGGCCTCCCTAACTCGGCTGGCTCCACAAGGCCAGTTTCTCCTCACCCCGCGGGGCACGCTATCACCCTGAAGGGGTTGGTGCGTGCCCCGTATCTTTTTCTTGGAGCAGCACCATGACTCTCGACTCTCAATCTGATGTCCCATCAGACATCGCAGCTGTTGAACCGGACGAGGCGCCGCCGTCCATCAGTCTTACAGACTTCGTCACTGAATTCGGTGACGAACTGTTGGACTCGCTCAATCGTTCCAATCCGCCAATCTACACAGGTGAGAAGCGGCCGGAGCGCGAGCAGGTCCTGGCTGGTCTGAAGCGAACATGCTTTCCGGCCCAGGCGGAGATCGTGCACGCAGCCGCCCAGCTATTGATTGATCAAGACGAACGCGCAGTCGTCATCAACGGTGAGATGGGTTGCGGCAAGACCATGATGGGCATTGCCACCGCGGCTGTTCTTTGTGCAGAGGGTTTTCGGCGCACCCTAATTCTGTCGCCTCCACATTTGGTTTACAAATGGCGCCGCGAGATTCAGGACACCATACCGGGCGCGAAGGTATGGGTTCTCAACGGCCCTGACACGCTGATGAAGCTGCTGGCGCTACGAGAGCAACTCGGTGTGCCGTCTCAGGGTTCGGAATTCTATGTGCTGGGTCGGGTGCGCATGCGCCTGGGCTTTCACTGGCGGCCTGCTTTCGCCAGACGTCGAATGTTACACGGCGAGCGCGCCTGCTGTCCGGATTGCGGTGTCACTATCGCCGATCTGGATGGTGAGCCGATTGATCCGTCGCGGCTCGAAACGGAGGATACAAGGCGCCGCTGCGAGGAATGCGACTCTGCACTGTGGACTCTTGTTCGACCGCGCACCCTCTCCGAGAGCGCCCAGGCCGATGCGGTTCGAAAGGGACTCACACGCATCCCGACCATTGGTGCGGTCACCGCTCAGAGGCTAATGAGAACGTTTGGGGAGTCCTTCCTGGCGTCCATGTTGGCCGACAATGTCTACGAGTTCATCAATCTGATGGACGGCAATGGTCAATTGGTGTTCTCGGACCGCCAGGCCCATCGCATGGAGCGCGCGATGGCCAATCTAGAGTTCGGCTTCGGCGAGGGAGGCTATCAACCCAGCGAGTTCATCAAACGCTATCTTCCGCATTGCACATTCGACATCCTGATTGCGGATGAGGCGCACGAGTTCAAGGGTATGAGTTCGGCACAGGGTCAGGCGATGGGCGTCATCGCCTCGAAAGTGCGCAAGGTGATTCCTCTCACCGGCACGCTCATGGGCGGATATGCCGACGATCTGTTCTACCTGTTATTTCGCGCGCTGCCAGGCCGCATGATCGAGGAGGGTTATCGGCCCAACAAACGCGGCAGCCTGGTGCCCGCAAGCCTGGCCTTCATGAGGGATCACGGCGTCCTGAAAGACATCCATTCCGAACGAGACGAGGGATCTCACAAGACGGCGCGCGGGAAAAAGGTGTCCGTGCGCACGGTCAAAGGTCCGGGCTTCGGCCCGGAGGGTATTTTGAGGTGCGTGCTCCCGATCACGCTGTTTCTCAAGTTGAGAGACATTGGTGGGAACGTGTTACCTCCGTACCGGGAGGAATTTCGGCAGCTCGATATGACTACAGAGCAGGGTCACCACTACGCAGGACTCGAGCGCACCCTAAAGACTGAACTGAGGCGGGCGCTCGCCTTGCGAGACACAACTCTACTTGGGGTCGTCCTCAACGTTCTCCTGGCGTGGCCCGATGTGTGCTTCCGCGACGAGAGGGTGAGACATCCGCGACACAAGGGGACTCTGGCCTTTGTTCCGCACGTCTTCGGCGCCGAAGAGCTGACGCCCAAAGAGCAAGAACTGATCAACATCTGCAGAGCCGAGAAGGCAACCGGCCGCAAGGTACTCGTCTATACGATCTACACTGGTACCCGTGATACCACTTCGCGATTGAAGGGGTTACTGACACAGGCAGGCCTCAAGGTGGCCGTTCTTCGAGCGAGCGTCGAGACATCCAGGCGGGAGGACTGGATTGCCGAGCAGCTTGATCGCGGCATTGATGTCCTGGTCACCAATCCCGAGTTGGTCAAGACGGGTCTCGATCTACTTGAGTTCCCAACCATCGTGTACATGCAGTCGGGCTACAACGTTTACACGCTCCAGCAAGCCTCGCGGCGATCCTGGCGCATCGGCCAAAAGCAAGCGGTATGGGTTATCTTCTTGGGTTACGCGAGAACTTCTCAGATCGACTGCTTAGGACTCATGGCTCAAAAGATCAACGTGTCCCAGAGCACCTCCGGGGATATCCCCGCATCAGGACTGGATGCGCTGAATCCAGAAGGCGACTCGGTAGAGGTGGCTCTCGCCCGCCGACTCGTAGCCTGACCTTCCTGAGCTTCGGGCGGCCCCCTAAAAAGGGGCCGCCAGCTCTTTGGCGCCGACGCCTTCCCCTCGCGAGGCGTCTCGTCGCGGCAGAGGCCATACTCCGCTTCCCGCCTGATTGGCCTTTTCACTCAAACAGCCGACCTCGATGGGCGCGTGCCTCTTGTACAAGGCCGCAGGGCCAGACAAATCGGTTGAACTGTGAGTCCCATTGGCTGCTGAAAACCTTGCAGCCCCCCTGCGAAGGTGACCGCCGACCCCATCAGGCAGGAATTCGATCTACATGCGATTTCACTTCACGCCCGGCGTTGCCCGCCATTTCGCACAAGGACTCGCTGCGCTCTTGACGGTTGGCCTCCTCTCCGGGTGTCGCACCTCTCCGCCCATTCAAACCACGCCGAAGATGCCCGTCGTTCCTACTACACCCTCGGGTCCCTCGCCCACCGCCGCTGCCGTCCGTTACGGCCGCTACACGCTTGTGGAGCTCGCACCCGACACCGCACAGCAAGATCTGATGCAGCAGGTGATCGATGTCACCGTTCCTGTGACTCTAACAGCGACCGTAGGCGATGCGCTGCGTTACGTCTTGCTACGGTCGGGATATCAACTGTGTGAGAGCGGCGGCCCCTTCGCATCAATTGAGGCGTTGCCATTGCCTGCGGCACATCTGCACCTGGGTCCGCTGAAGCTGCACGACGCGCTGCAGGTTTTGGCGGGTTCCGTTTGGAAGTTGGAGGTCAACGAGGCCGCACGTCTAGTGTGCTTCGCGCAGCCTGCCGATGCGGTATCAACATCTGTGCAGCCGGACCCAGGCCCCGCCGTCACTCACGCGTCGCCCGCGGCGGTGACACCCAATTCCCCTGCGACGGAACGGCAACAATGATCACTCCCATACCCGAGTCTCGTGTGCGCCTCTTGTGGCTTCTCGCTGTCGTGTGGTTGAGTCTCGTTAGCGTGCTCCTACTGGTGAACCACGTGGCGTTGTCGCGCCTGCGCAAGGACGCTCACGCGAGCGTCCAACGCACGGAACTGATGACGCTGCTGGACAGCCTGGGCGCGCTTGAGCAACAGTTGTCCGCGATGAAGCACCAGCCGGCTCCCGTGAGTCAGTCGAGTTTCACTAGCGCGCGCCAATCGCTCGATGAGCGGCTTGTTCGGGTCGAACAGCTGCTGGCCAACACCGCGGCGGCGAGCGATTTTACGCGCCTACAGGATCGCATAACTGCCATTGAGGCAGGACTGGCCAAGGCGAGGAAAGCCCCCAGCCTCGCTCCGCCACGTGCGCCAGTTGCCGACCAGCCCCCGCTTCTTGCACCACCCTTTGCGGTACTTGGAACCGAATTGCGCGGCGGCCAGCAGTTCCTGTCTATTGCGCCGGTCGGGACGCATGTGCTCTCACAAGTGCGAGTGCTACGTCCTGGGGAAGCCGAAGCCAACTGGACCCTTGAGTCCCTGGAAGGCCACGCCGCGCAGTTTCGCATCGATGGCCGATTGCAGCGGATCGAGGTTCCCTAAACGCGCGCACATGAGGCGTCCCGTAGCATTCGCCGTCCTGCTCGTCAGTTTCGCCTGGCTGGCGAAAGCCCCCTCCAGCTGGGGCGACAGCGCCTTAGAGAGTGCGCGCACAGTTGAAACACGGATTGCACATAGCCCCGCGAGATCGGTCACCGATACCGCGCTCGAGGAACACCTCGCGAGCGACTGGGGACTACAGACCGATGAGTGGGCGCGTTACCGGGAGTTGATGCGGGGACCGCTGGGGATCTATTCGCCGACCTTGGACCCGTTGACCGCACTCGGCATCGAGGCACGTTCCGAGAACGAGCGTCAACACTACGCACAGTTGCAAGTTCAATTCGAGGGTCGTCGTGTTGAAAAAATGCTGGCGTATCAGCGGGCATATGACGGCGCCTGGAGACGTCTACATCCAACGCTTCAACCCCTCTCCGTAACAGCACTCGCGACAGCGGCCCGAACATCTGGTGACGCTATGAGCGATCCAGGCCGTCTGGCAGTGTTCGTCAAGGACCCATGCCCCGAGTGCGACGCACGCGTAAAACAGTTGCAAGCGGCGGGCCGGGCATTCGATGTATTCATGGTCGGCAGCCGCCAGGACGACGGGCGCATTCGCCAATGGGCCGCGCGTGTCGGCATCGATCCGATCAAGGTGCACGCTCGCATTATCACGCTGAATCATGACGCGGGACGTTGGCTATCGATCGGCGGCCAGGGAGAGTTGCCCGCGGTGGGCACGCAGGTAAACGGACAGTGGCGACGCGAGTAATCTACCTCTGCGCCGCCCTTCTCGGCTTCTTCAACTGCCCACAGACGCCCTGTGCCCAGCAAGTCCCGCCGGCCGCCTACCAACTCGCGGCGGAGGACGCCGGAATTCCGGCCAGCGTGCTCTTCGCCGTGGCCCAGCAAGAGAGCGGCCTGCCCTTACACGGTCGCCTGATCCCGTGGCCCTGGACCTTGAACGTCGCCGGTGTGCCTGCACGCTATCCGAACCGTGCCCAGGCCTGCTCAGGCCTGCGACGTGCGCTTCTCCGAGTACCCGCGACTCGTGTCGATGTGGGCCTGGGACAAGTCAATGTGGGTTATCACGGCCATCGGGTCGAGCAACCGTGCGCGCTGTTGGATCCGCATCGAAACCTCACCATCGCTGCAACAATTCTGCGCGAGCAACATACCCCGGGCGAAGACTGGCTGGTCGCGATCGGTCGCTACTATCGTCCTGCCGAAGGCCCTTTGGCCGGCCGCTATCGGCTTAGCGTCCAGCAACGTTGGGCCCGTGCATCTGGAGGACGCACCGAAAACACCACGAAACCCAGGTGAGCTCTGACCCCCTTGTATCAATCCCGATGCCGCGTACTGATCACCCCACCCGCCTGTTACTCCCCCCCGATAGCACTTGTTTTTTTCGTCCCTGAGAGACGTACCT
>Ga0307508_10007695_pt1 | contig 10018 bp, 12 predicted proteins | sample 9_EM_MG_FD_203089 | JGI IMG/M metagenome (GOLD analysis project Ga0307508, IMG submission 203089) | Populus trichocarpa ectomycorrhiza microbial communities from riparian zone in the Pacific Northwest, United States - 9_EM | ecosystem: Host-associated > Plants > Roots > Unclassified | place...
GCTCGCGGTGCTCGGCCTGATCGACGTCGTGATGATCTCCAACCTTCTGGTGATGGTGATCGTCGGCGGCTACGAGACGTTCGTCTCGCGCCTCAATCTGGAAGGACATCCGGACCAGCCGGAATGGCTCAGCCACGTCAACGCCAGCGTCCTCAAGATCAAGCTCGCGATGGCGATCATCGGCATCTCGTCGATCCATCTGTTGCGTACCTTCATCGAGGCCGGCGGATTGGCCTCGGGCAAGAGCGGGTACACGGAGACCGGCGTGATGTGGCAGACCATCATCCACACCGTATTCATTCTGTCGGCGATCGGTATTGCCTATGTCGACAAGTTGTCGAATGTTTCCACCGAACAGGCCAAACACGCCGTCTCGCATTAATGGGCGGCATCTCGATCGACAGGGTTCCGGTTTGCAACACAGAACGATAGCCGCAGTTCTGATCCTGGCAGCGATGTCGCTGGGCGTGCAGAGCCCGGCTAGCGCCGCCGATGCCGCCTTCACCCAATTCATCGCTTCGCTCTGGCCGGAGGCGCAGGCCGCCGGCGTGTCGCGCGCGACTTTCGATGCCGAGACCCGCGGTCTCGAGCCGGATTACAAATTGCCCGACCTGATCCTGCCGGGCCGGCCCGCCACCGGCGCGCCGTCGCAGGCCGAGTTCGTGCAGGTGCCGGCGGATTACGTCAGGGAAGCCTCGATCGCGCGGCTGGCGGCGGAGGGGCAGAAGCTGATGGCGAAGCATCGCGCAGCTCTGAGCGAAATCGAAACCCGGTTCGGCGTCCCCGCCAGCGTCGTGCTCGCGATCTGGGGCCGCGAAACCGATTACGGCCGTTACCGGCTGCCGTACGACACCGTGCGCGTGGTGGCGACGCAGGCCTATGTCGGCCGGCGCAAGGATCAGTACCGCACCGAATTCATCCTGGCGCTGAAGATCCTCGGCGAAGGCGCGGCGACGCGCAAGGACATGCGCTCGTCCTGGGCCGGCGCCACCGGGCTGACGCAATTTTTGCCGTCGGAATATTACAAGCACGGCATCGACCTCGACGGCGACGGCCGGATCGACATCTGGAATTCGGTGCCGGACGCGCTTGCTTCCGCAGCCCAGCAACTCGTCAACAAGGGCTGGCAGAAGGGCGTGCGCTGGGCCTATGAGGTGCGTCCGCCCGCCAATGTCGACTGCACCATGGGTGTGCCCGAGATAACAAAACCGATCGGCGAATGGTTGCGTACGGGCTTCGCGGCGGTGCGCGGACAAAAGCTGAGCGCGGCCGAGCAGGCGCAGCCGGCCTCGCTGCTCCAGCCCGAGGGCATCTATGGCCCGGCGTTCCTGAGCACGAAGAACTACTTCGTGATCAAGGAGTATAATTTTTCCGATCTCTACGTGCTGTTCGTCGGCCATCTTGCCGACCGCATGGCGTCGCCACTGCCGTTTGCAACGCCGTGGTCGGCATCGACGCAGTTGCGTACCGCCGATGTCGAAGCCATGCAGCGCCATCTGACGCGGATCGGCCTCTACAAGGACAAGCTCGACGGCAAGGCCGGCATGCAGACCCGCGCGGCGCTCGGGGCGTACCAGAAGCAGGCGGGGCTGAAGGTCGATTGCTGGCCGAGCGAAGCGGTGCTGCGTTCGATCGGCACGGCGCGTTAGCAACGAAACGAAAAACCCGGCCGCGAGGGCCGGGTTTTGAAGTGATGCGCGATGAAGTCGCGCGGCCGGTCAGATCAGTTGCAGACCTCGACGCGGCGGTAGGCCCAGCCGTAGCCGTCCCAGAAGCGCTCGCGAACCATGCGGCAAGCCGGGTAGGGCGCGTCTTCCACATACACCGGTCCGCCGTAAGCCGGGCGGCTGTTGGCGATCGCGCCACCGATGATGGCGCCGCCGATCAGGCCGCCGACCACGCCGGCTGCCACGCCACGCTGGGCGCTTGCGGGCGTCGCTGCGAGCGAACCGGCAATCGTTGCGACCGCGACGAAGGCAGCAAATGTCTTCTTCATGTTGAGGGCTCTCCTGGAGGTGGCGCCTTCCGCCGACGCCGGGTTTAAGGTGACTCACACGCCGTAATCGAATTGGCCATCTCGCTAAAAAGCGCAGAACGGTCAACCGAAAGTAAACGTCGGGAACTGATGCCCCGAAAAAACGGTTTTTTCAGGCCGTCGAACGCCAAAGTCCCGTAAAACCATGGGTTTTCCGGGACTTCGGGTTCGATTTAATGAAGGTGAACGGGGGCCATAGCGTTTTCGAGCGAAGTGGCTATCCGGTTCGCGTGAAGAGAACGCGTCAAAAATAGACCCTAGTCGCAAACCCGGACGCTGCGGACCCGCCAGCCATAACCGTCCCAGAAGCGCTGGCGCTGCCAGATGCAGTCCGGGCCGTAGCCAGGTTCGGCGACATAGGCCGGGCCACCGCCATAATAGCCGGGCGCAGGCGCATAATAGCCGGGGCCGCCGTAATAGCCGTTCTGGGAGGCGATCGCGCCGCCGACGATGGCGCCGCCGAGCAACCCTGCCGCGACGCCTGCGGCAACGCCCCGTTGCGCCTGGGCGGGCGCCGGGACCGCCAGCGCGGAAACAGCCAACGTGCCGACGGCAACGAGCGCCATCAATGTCTTCTTCATGGCCTCACCTCTCTCATGGAGCAAAGGACAGCGGAAAGCGTCTGTCAGGCTGGAAAGTTCCATATTTCAGGCCAATGATCAATGAACGGATGCGCCTGTTTTGGCGACAAATCCGGCAGAGGGATGCAGTCATTGTGGCTGCCTTCGGGCCCGCGAGAGGGGTTTTCGAATGAACGGGACCATGGGGTTTCTGCTCGCGGTTGGCGGCGTATCGACGATTATCTACTGGCTGTCGAATCGGGCGGACCGCTCCGCGCGGCGCAGTTCGACGGATGATGGTTCTGGTTCCAGCTATGAGTCCACCAGCGGCAGCATCGGCGGCTGGAGTCTTTGGAATCTGACGAACAGCTTTTCGAGTAGCAGTTCCTCGTCCGACAATTCCGGCACGTCAGGTGCTTCCGGTGGTTGGGACAGTGGCGCAAGCGATAGTGGCGGTGGAGATAGTGGCGGAGGCGGCGGGGATAGCGGCGGCGGTGGCGATTAACGTTACGCGCGCCACCGTGAAAACCCGTGCTTTATGCCTGCGGGACAAGGACTTTTAGACTCGTTCCAAACTGCTTTAGGCATCAGTTTGGAATTGCTTGAAAGTGCGGTTTTTCCTTTTGCATCGGGACGCGCGCTTCAATATCGATGAGCCCAAGCATCACCGATGGGCCTGCCGTTTTCATGATCGTTTGTTCCTGTAACGTTTTGAGCGACCATGATGTCCGCAGTGCTGTAAGTGCAGCATCGGATTTGCCGCGCAATCCAAAGCAGATTTACGGCTGCCTCGGCTGTAGCGCCGAATGCGGCCGTTGCGCGCGCACCATCAAGGCCATCATCGACGAGGCGCTCGGTCCCTGCGCCAAGGCCTGCTGTTCGGGCTGCCCGCACAGCCACGCTGTTGCCGACGAACCGGCCCACGAGTTCGCGCTCGCTGCCTCCTGAAAACCTCTGCATTCCACCGGCTGCGCCGGGGATTTCCGGATTCCCACCGCTTTCTTGCGGGAGAGGTTGCTCTAGTCACTGAACTGATTTAGAAGCATTCTAAATACAGTTTCGGGCCGGTTCGGCCTCAAAAACCCGGAGTGCACCATGCAGGGCGACCCAAAAGTCATCGATTATCTCAACAAGGGCCTGCGCAGCGAACTCACTGCCATCAGCCAGTACTGGCTGCATTACCGGCTCCTGAACAATTGGGGCCTGCTGGAGATGGCCAAGGTCTGGCGCAAGGAATCCATCGAGGAGATGGAGCACGCCGATAAATTCACCGACCGCATCCTGTTCCTCGACGGCTTTCCCAACATGCAGGTGCTCGATCCCTTGCGGATCGGCCAGAACGTCAAGGAAATCATCGAGTGCGATCTGGCCTCCGAGATTTCCGCGCGCGCGCTGTATCAGGAAGCGGCTACCCACTGTCACGGCGTCAAGGATTACGTCTCGCGCGATCTGTTCGAGCAGCTGATGAAGGACGAGGAACACCACATCGATTTCCTCGAGACCCAGCTCGACCTGATCGGCCGCATCGGCCTCGAACTCTACACCCAGAAGCATGTCGGGCATCTCGAAGGCGGGGATTGAGGCGCGAGATCGCACCAAGTCGTCATGGCCGGGCTTGACCCGGCCATCCACGTTTTTGGTGCTGCAAGGAAGTTAAGATGTGGATGCCCGGGTCAAGCCCGAGCATGACGGTGATAAATCAGCTGCTCTCACAACTGCGTCTTGTACCGCTCGTAAATCACGTCCTGGGCTTCCGGTTCGCCAAGCCCGGTCTGGTCGTGAATGACTTCGCCGATGCTCGGCATCACCGCGCGTTCGACTTTTGTGTCGGCCGACCATAGCTTCGAGCGCATCAGCGCCTTGCCGCAGTGGAAATAGGCTTCCTTCACGTCGATATGCAGCACCGCGCGCGGCGGCTTGCCGAACTCGATCATCGAGGCCATCACTGCCGGATCCACCGACACCTTGCCCTTGCCGCCGACCCGCAGCGTCTCATCGATGCCGGGGACGAAGAAGATCAACTGCACGAAGCCCGAGCCTTCGACGATGTTGCGAAAGCTGTCGATGCGGTTGTTGCCGGAACGGTCCGGCATCAGCAGCAGATTCGGTCCGCCGACATGGATGAAGCCGGGATTGCCGCCACGCGGCGAGGCGTCGACGCTGCCGTCGGAGCCCGAGGTGGCGAGCACGCAGAACGGCGACATGCCGATGAACTTTTTCGCATGAACGTCGATCTCCGGCCGCGCCTTGGCGATCACGCGCGGCGACGGAGCGGTATAGATCGTGGCGAGGTCACTGACGGCTGAATCGGTCAAGGTCTGTCTCCGCAAAAGCAGGTATCGTGACGCGCCGAGGATACCATCCCGGTGACCTGGCGGCCACCCGGTTTCTGCTGGAATGATCCTACTGTGGCTGGCGTTGCCCGTTATTCGCCGCGCAATCAGGGCTTCTTCTTGCCGCCCGATGCGGCCTTCGATTTCGGTGCGACGTTCTTCCACGCCATGCCGAGCGCGCTTTTCAGCGTCGTCGCATCGGCCTTCGCGAGCCGCACATTGGTGTTGCCGTGTTTGCCCCATCCGCCCGGCACCGGGCGGAAGATTTCAGGCTCGGCCTCGACCAGCACGGATTGCTGTTCGGGTGTCAGCTTCACCATGCCCCAGTCGTCATCGGGGTAGCCGATCGTCGCAAAGATGCGCTTGCCGACGCGGAAATCGGCGTGGCCCTGATGCGTGCCCTCGACCGCGCCGGGGAGGGCGAGCGCAGCCTTGCGGAAACGCGACGACATCGCGCGGCTCGCGACCGCTGCGCGGCTTACATGGTCTTCTGCGGCGCGGTCTGCAGCAATTCACGCAGCTGTTGCGTGTAGAATTTCGCATTGCCGGTGGTGCCGTGGCCGCGGGTTTCGGTCGAGGCCGGGATCAGCAACACCTTGCCGTTCTTGACGCGCTTCATCGCGGTATCCGTGACGCCGGTTTCCGGCGGATTGCGCTCGTCATCGGCGGCGTTGATCAGAAGCAACGTCGCCTCGATCTTGTCGAGACCGGAGGACGGGTTGAAATCGTGGGAAGATTCCCACTGCCAGACGAAGTCGTTGGCGTCGGCTGTAATGGCTGCCGTCAGCCGTTCGTCCACCATCTTGTCGGCTTTCTCCGCCGTCGGCGCCAGCATCTGATAGGCCAGCGTGCCGCCGAGGGTTGCGATGCCATAGGCGTTGATGGCGTATTTCATCATGCGCGGCTGGCTGGTGTAATTGCCGCCATTGTAATCGGGATCGTTGCGAATGGTTTCGAGCATCATCCGCCGCAGCATCCAGTTGCGCGCCGCCATTTCTGATGGCTGCGAGGCCATCGGCACCAGCACGTCCATGAATTGCGGATATTTGCCGCCCCAGATCCAGGTGTGCATGCCGCCCATCGAATTGCCGATCACGAGCCGCAAATGCTTGATGCCGAGACCTTCCGCAACCAGCCGGTAATGCGCATCGACCATGTCCTCGTAATTGTATTTCGGAAACGCGGTCTTCATGCCGTCCGAAGGTTTTGACGATTTGCCGTGGCCGATGCCGTCGGGAATGATGATGTAATATTTCGAGGCGTCGAGCGGCTGGCCGGCGCCGAACAATTCGCCGCCGAAGCCCGGCGTCAGCATGCTGGCGGCCGAACCGCCGGTCCCATGTAACACCAGCACCGGCTGGCCGGTGGGTTCACCGATGGTGGTGTAATGCAGCTTGAGTTCCGGCATGGTCTGGCCGGTGTGGAATTTGAAATCCTTTGCGATCCAGTCGCCCTGTTTCGGCGCGGGAAAGTCGGCGGCGAATGCGGCATTGGACGTGAAAGCCAAGGCAAACGAAAAGGCGACCGATGTGGCGGCCGACAATGCAGCTAGCTTGAAATTCATGATGATCTCCCCTGGCGCGGCGCTCTCACGGGGCCGCTTGCGGCGAAGCCTATCACGATACCTGCCTCACCGCACCAGATCACCGAACAGGGTGTAATTGGCTTTCGGGCCCTGCATCACCAGCGTCCAGTGCCTAAAGTCGATAGAGGAGGTGCAGGAATTGCCGCCGCCCTGGAAGATCAGGGTGAGGTTCTGCCGCGGGGCGATGCCCGGGGCAAACACGCCGCTGCCGGACGCCGGCGCGGACAGTTTCCATTCCTTGTAGAGTGATGGTCCGTGACCCCTGTCGGGGCGGTCGCGTGGATCGACCTCGAACACCGACAGGGTGGCGGGGCGGGCCATCGAGAGCGTGCCGGTGTGGCCGGCAGCGTCGCGGAACGACAGCACCAGCCGGTCGTCGGCCCATTTCGCCGACAGTTTGTAGGTCCCGGACGGCGTCGCGATGCCTTCAATGACGTCGACGTCGCCTTCGCCGGTGAAAATGGTCGCCTTGCCGGCGAAGCGCAGGCTCTCAATTTCCTGCCGCTTGCCGGAGTCCAGCGCGACGGTGGCGACGTTACGCTGGCCTTCGTTGGTGCAGCAGGCGCAGGCGAAAGCGGCGGAGATGAAAGCGGGGGAAAGTTGGCCGAGCGCAGATATCGCGAGTGCGAGGCCCAGGCCGCGGCGGATCGGTGCGATCATCGGATGCCTTATCACTCTCGCGTGATCGTTGGTCGCAACGTTCCTCCGCTGCGTTCATGGCGACGGCAGGAAGTTTTCCTGCGCTTTGGCTTAAGCGGTGTCCTCGACGTCGGTTTCCGGCCGGTCGTTGCCGGCAGCGGTTTCGGTCTGCCACTTGCCGTCGGCCGTTTCGTACTCGATCACCTCGGTACGGCCCGGCACCCGCTGCTCGTTGGCCGCACGCCGCGCCGCCGCCAGGGCCGCGGCATGGGTCCGGAACGGTTCGGAAAATACGCCATTGACGGTGTAAGCCCAGCCGCCGTCATGCTCGACGATCTTGTAGGTCACGTGGCTCATCGGGAACTCGCTGTTAGCCATTGCCGAGAGGGGGTGAACGCGCCGCTTACTCTATGGCAGAATAGTCCAGCCTGTCGGATTTTGCATGGGCCGTTCGTCCTGAGGACGGCCGAAGCTGGCGTCTGCCTTGCGTGGAGGAGAGACCATGTGCCGTAACATCAAGACCCTGTTCAATTTCGAACCCCCGGCGACGCATGCGGAGATCCATGCTTCCGCGCTGCAATTCGTGCGCAAGCTTTCCGGTTTCAATTCGCCGTCGCAGGCCAATGCGGAAGCCTTCAACCGCGCGGTGTCTGAAGTCTCCGACAGCGCGCGCCGCCTGCTGGCGTCGCTGCACACCAATGCCCCGGCGCGCGACCGCGAGGTCGAGGCCGAGAAGGCCAGGGAGCGGTCGCGGGCGAGGTTCGGCTAACAGCGCAAGGTCGGTCCCTCCCGGCCTCGTGATCGGGTTACCCCCGTCCGCGTGATGCACCTCACAGTTGCATGATCCCGCCCGGCTTACGGTGGCTCCAACAAAGCGAGCCACTGGAGGGTGTCATGAAGCCTGCGATTTCATTGCAACTGAGCGCCTTTGCCTTCACCGTTTTCTGGTTCGGCGGGATGCTGTGGGTCAGCGGAGCCAACGATTTCCCCACCATCTTCACGCTCGCGTTCTGTAGCGCCGTTACCGGCTGTGTGTGGTACCGCCTCATGCACTGGTCGTTCCGTCACATGAGTCTGCTGCCGTTCGATGGCGTCGGCGCCGGCTAGACTAGTCAATTTCGCTCCCGGGAATGTCTGTGTAACTGACCTGTCTGCCGGCGATGTCACGGGCCAGCGCGACACCGCGTCGCGTCGCACGGCCAAACGCATCTCAATCTCCCCTGCCTGCCGATTTAGCGGTTCAACGACAAGTTGATCGCAAATCGGTCCTGCGATCGACACAATCTAAGATATTATAGTCGAATTGCACAACTTCTGTAAAATTGGAGGAGATCATGGCAGGACCCGCTCGCAATGCACACGGCACCACGATCCGTGGACTAACGTTGTCCCGCGGCTCGAAATTTTTCGGCGGCCAGTTCGGCCGCATGTTTCGATCGCTCCCGCCTGCTGATTTCGGCGAAAGCGACACCGACACCGAGAAGAATCTTCTCGCGCTCGGTGCCAAGATGGTGGCCGAGGCGGAGGATCCCAACGAAGCCCCTGATGCCGAAGAGAGCGGCATTCCATCGGCCTATACCTATCTCGGGCAGTTCATCGATCACGATCTGACCTTCGATCCCGCAAGCAGCCTGCAGCAGCAGGACGATCCTGACGGGCTCGTCGACTTTCGTACGCCGCGCTTCGACCTCGACAATCTCTACGGCAAGGGGCCGGACGACGCGCCCTATCTGTACCATTCCAACGGCCAGTTCATCCTCGGCCGGGCCCTGACTGGCGCGGCCAGCAATCCGAACGCCCGCGACCTGCCGCGAAGCGCGCCGACCGCAGGCGGAGCGGAAAACATCAACGACGCCCGCCGCGCCATCATCGGCGATCCCCGCAACGATGAGAACGTCATCGTTTCGCAGCTTCAGGGCCTGATGCTGCGGTTTCACAACAAGCTGATGTCGGAAGACACCGGGCCGGCGCGCAACCGATTCCAGCGCGTTCAAGCCGAAGTGCGGTTTCACTATCAATGGATGGTGGTCAACGATTTCCTTCCGACCATCGTCTGGGAGGATGTGCTCAAGGATGTCATCCCGCATCACTACAAGAACAGCGACGTCAGGAGCTTTCCGCCGAAACTGATCTATTTCGATCTCGCGCATGAGCCGGTGATGCCGCTGGAATTCTCCGCCGCGGCGTACCGGTTCGGTCATTCCATGGTGCGGCCGGGCTATCGGTTGAGCGAGTCCGTTCCCCAGTTTCCGGTCTTCAGCTCGAATCCGGAATCGTCCCTGAACGGATTCCACGAATTCCCCAGCAATTGGGCGATGGACTGGACCCGCTTTGCGGACCTCGCGCCGCTCGAAGCCGGCAACGAACAAAACCAGGCCGATCCCGCCAATAGGAACAGGCTGCAACTCGCCTACAAGATCGACACCTCGCTGGTGGGCCCGCTTGGTTCGCTGCCGAATCCGCCATTCGATCCACCGCTGTCGATGGGCGGGACGCCGCTGCCATCGCTGGCCTCGCGCAATCTGATGCGAGGCTGGCGGATGCGGTTGCCGAGCGGCCAGGCGGTCGCGCGCGCCATGGGCATCGAGCCGTTGAAGGACAACGAGATCCTGATCGGTAAATTCACCGGTGACCCCGACGATATCCAGGGGCCAATTACCGGCGTCTCGGCTGCGTTCGCCAACAATTGTCCGCTATGGACCTATGTGCTGGCCGAAACCAAAGAAGTGATGGTGACGGTCAAGACCAAGCAGGGCGACAGGCAGATCAAGACACGAAAGCTGGGCCCGGTCGGCGGCCGTATCGTCGCCGAGACCTTCATCGGCCTGTTGCTTGCCGACAGTACCTCGTATTTCAGCCTCAATCC
>Ga0307508_10007696_pt1 | contig 10017 bp, 5 predicted proteins | sample 9_EM_MG_FD_203089 | JGI IMG/M metagenome (GOLD analysis project Ga0307508, IMG submission 203089) | Populus trichocarpa ectomycorrhiza microbial communities from riparian zone in the Pacific Northwest, United States - 9_EM | ecosystem: Host-associated > Plants > Roots > Unclassified | place...
CATCTGCATAAGGAATTTTTTTAATTTCTGACATATTGCTGATACATACGACATTGCAATCTTTTAATAATGGAAACGCCTCAACAATATTATTATAAACTCTTTTTTTATCGAATATGCCTTCGGCGATGATAAACGTGTTTTTTATTCCTTTGACAGACTGCATATAATTTGCAAATCTGAAAATGGTATAGATACCCGCATAATAGATAAAATCGAAATGAGGCAATATCCAGTTAACAGTTTTAACATCAAGCTCGTCCCTGTTAGCATTGAATATCTCATAGTTCTTTTTAAGATCGTCTTCAGAAAAGTCAAATCTTTGCGCTAATTGAAATGCTTCGGTCTCCCAACCCGCCATTTGAGGCCTGGGGCCTGTTCTGGAAGGAGCAATCGTTAGCTTTCTTTTATTTTCTGTCGGAAGCCCTACATTACCCAGGAAATTAGGGTTCCAATAACGATCACAATCCTTTATAGAATAGTTCTTTTTCAGTTCAGAAAAAACCTGCTGGTCCTGGCCTTCATTCAGATCAGGCAGTTTTTTGGCAAAAGCTACAGAAAAAGGATTGTATACATGTCTATAGCCGTTTTTCAACAAGCGCAGGCAAAGTTCAATCAATGCATAGTCTTTGTATTGCGTATGGAAAAGCCCGTTGTCCTTAAGCAGGCGGGATTTAATAGCAAAGCAATTGGATCGAACTGCTGAGATATTCCTGTACCATTCTGTACCACCGAATATTACAATATCTGTCCAGGTAACGCCCTGAAAAACGTCTAAAATATAATTACCGTTTACAACTATACCTGCAGTTAATATTACATTTTGGGTATCTGTTATTTTTGGAGTTATCGCTCCATATTGTTCCTGTGCTGCCCATGTTACCAGCTCATGAATGGCCTGGTCGTGAGCAAAAGCGATTTGACTATCCAGAACCACCAATATATCGCTATCCGTATTTATTGCAATTGCGTTAATATCTTCATAAATGCTTGCATACCGCTGGGTTACTATTTTCAGATTACTATGAAAGTCGGAAAGATCGGAAGTCAGATCTGCTTTTGTTAATATGATGACCTCTGTTTCAAAAGAATAGGTGGTGCTGAATTTGGTGATTTGACCAAGAAGTTTCTGCAATTGGGCAAGACCTGAATTGTGATTCACAATAAATGTCACAAGCTTTATGTCCACATCATGCCATTCGATCCTTATCGTACTTGTTTCCCGGTTATGGAACTTAGGCGTAGCGTTATAATTTAGCGCTTTAAAGTGATTTCTGAGGCTTGCGATTTGCGCGTCCAGTGCATATGGTTTTGCTCCTATGCCGCTGGCTACAGAGGTTGGAATAATTCTCCAATGATATAGTTTACAGGGTATACGGCAAATCTTTTCAGTTACCCTGCTTATTTTCAGATAAATATCCCAGTCCTGCGCCCCGTCTGTCTGACTATCCAACATTCCGGCCTTTTCGATTATTTTTTTTCTTACGACGCAAAAATGGGTAAGATAGTTTGCCGAGAGCATTATCTCCGGCGACCATTCCGGCTTATATAAAGGGTTGAACGCGGTCTTTCCTGCCTCATACATTGTATCCTTATCCGAATAAAAAAAATCGTACGCCGATGGATCGTCCTGCAGCCTGGATACAACCTCAAAGAGAGCGTTCGGCGCTATTACGTCATCATGATCAAGGAAGGCAATGAATTCCCCCTTTGCCATGTTAATGCCTGCATTTGTGTTGGCTGCAATGCCCTTGTTTTCAATTTTCTTATAGACTATCCGATGATCAGCCTGGGCAAATTTGTTGATGCAGGAGGTTATAGCAGGATTATGAGGGCTTGCATCCAGAAGACATAATTCAAAATTTACATAAGTCTGGTAAGTAACCGACTTTATCATCTCGTTCAATACTTCTGTGGGAGTATTATATACCGGTACAATTATGCTTATAACAGGACTATAATCGAAATTTATATGATATAGCGGATTCCTGGAATAGTATTGCCTCTCTCTCTCCAGGATCGTTTCGCCTTCTTCAACACTGGCCACAGGAACTATGTTATTCGCAGTAGTGGAGGCAGTTTGCTGCGACGATACCTTATCCGGGGACTTTCTTAACAAGATCCTATCTCTAATATTGTAATATTGCCACAATAGTTTGTAACCCTTTAATTGCTTAATCCGCTCCAGTTCCGAAAAAGAGAATTTGTAGGGGACTAATAAAGCGCTATGATGATTATTTATATTTTTTATTTCCAGCTGTAAGCTCTTAATGATATTTTCCTTCTCTTCAATAATTTTGTAGACCATTCTAAGCCTTTCTTTCAGCTCTCCGTTAATTTCAGTAAGCTCATTGAAATTACTTTCGAACCTGTTTCTCTCACTAATCACGCTGTCCAGTGAAATAACTTGTTTATTAAACTGTGCAAAATGGTCATTAATTTTTTTGAGTTCAAGATCATTCTCGCGAATAATACTGTTCAATTGGCTAATATGGTCTTCAAGAAACTTGATTTGCTGATCGCCTGATACGACAGCACCTTCCTTTTTATCCTGTATAATTCTGGCCAATTGCTCTGCCTGTTCCACCGTCTTTTTCAGATGCTGAATATCTAATTCATTCAAATAATCTTTTAATTGCCGGTTCAATTCCTCTTTCTCACTGATAAGACTGTTTAACTGATGTATTTGATGCTCTTGAGTATCGACGTTCCCGGCAAGCTTATGTATCAGATTGTCTTTTTCCTGAATAGCGCCTGACAGGTTAGCAATTTGGAAATTTTTTTCTACGAGAACCGGGCTTTCATTTTCATCAAATCGTTGAGCAATAACAGCGCGTGAAGCTACAAGTTCGTCACGAAGAGTCTTGTTCTCTATATAGTATCTGTAATAATTTTTTTCATACTCCCCGATAATCACCGGCATTACATCCTTCGATTTTCTGAACCTGATGGCATGACAAATGATAAAGGACGCATCAAAATCTACATCCCGGTAAAAAGAACAGTTTGCAAATAACCTGGCCCAGTATTCGGTGGGTTGAACATTGAAATGAGTTGCTTCCTTAAAGTCGGTCGGTGTAGACGTAAACAGAAAATCGTTAGAGTACTGGCAAAGATTTTCTATGGCCATTCTGCTTTCATGAGGTTGAAGATGCTCCATCACCTCAATAGATATGATCAGATCATAATTTCCAGGCAAAGCATCCAGCACAGAACCCACTTTACAAAAAGTCTTTATATCTTCCCTGACCTGGCTTATGGCGTATTCGGAAATATCAATTCCATACGCTTCTACGCCCCTATCCCTAAGAGCAGCGACCAGATAACCATATGCACATCCGGCATCCATAACCGTTTTAGGATTTATATCCCGAACAATCTTGTCTGCTATCTCACCAAAAAAAAGTTCCCATTTCTTTCTGTCGTCATACCTTACTCCACAGGAAGTCAGATAATAGTACCTGTCGTAAAAATTTTTCTCAGTTATCTGCATCAGTTTTGTATTTGATTTTTTATTATCTGGAAGAGCATCAGCAATCAGAAAGTGTGATTGTTATGTAATGGGAGAAAAATCTGTGAGGAATACAGGCCAGAACCTTTATCAGGTGTTTTTTCATAATAAGTATTTAGTTATTGTTGCAAATATATATTTTTTTGACTGCCATACAGGTAGGTCATTATAATATATCAATACACATATATCATTTAAACCTAATTAATACCATTTGTCTTTTTTTCATCGTCGCTGAACAAGGACCTTAAAGTCCTTCTCCCTGTCATTACTTTCAAAATATGGCCCACGCGTTTATACCATAGCGGAAGAACTTCGTATTCATTTTGATACCATTTGAATAAAATATCATAATCATCTTTATACTTTGTTCTTATTACTTCTATAGTGCCTTCCGCGTTATTAAGTCTTTCCCGTAAGACCTGGTTTTCATTCTCTAATACCTCGCCTGTCTTTTTGGCCGACAGGTAACAGGTTAAATATTCATATAGGAGCGGTTGGCGACCAACAGCCGACCTGCACAAATGAAAGAATTTTTCTTCAAGCATACCGGCAGTATGTGTTTCCGAACTTCTAAAGAGCATATATTTTCCGATATAAGAGATATCGCCAAAAAAATACTGTAGCAGGAAGTATTCATCAACGTCGATTTGCTCCAGAACTAAAGGCGAAGCCGTCTTTTTAAAAATCTGTTCCCTGAAAGATAAAGAAGGCAGCCGCCACTGGATAATAACCGGCCATCCCTGTTGCTGCAGTTCTGAGACAAACGCGTCACATACATCAGCTGGCATAGACGGAAGACCTTCTTCCCGGCAGGTAAAGGCAATGACAGGAAAATCATCGTGTCGTATATAATTTTTACTGAAAAGACACAATTTGATCAGCTCTGACATTTCCGGTGTAATACTTCCATTCAGGTTTTCGTTTGTAATGCTAATCAATACAAGAAAAGGGATATCGCCTTCAATCAAAATCTTCAATATATTACCGTCAACGGTTTTATTGGTCGGATCCAATTCCAGTGCAACTGAACTGTTTTTTTGCCCGATAAACAGTTCCAGGTTTTGCTCCTGTGAATCGATTATCAGAATCGGCATGTAAGGTCGTTCAATATTCATAATGCAATAGCTTTACCGGCCGGCAACATGGCCTATATACCTTTAACAACATATCCCTGATCTTCAGCTATGAAACATAAAATTCTCTCCCACGAATGAGTATAAGTTCCTTCGGTCAGGTCTAATACATTTCCTGTCTCAAGCTTTTCCCGCGCATCGAGGGCAGAGTGAGCGGAGAAAAAACGTTCAAATATCCCGCTTCTTGCAATAAAGATCGTTCCGGCAATGAAATCATACTTTTTGCAGGAAAGACCGTATTCTTCAATTAGCCCACGTAGTATGCTGTCATTTGTGGTCCCGAATGCTTTTGCTGACCTTATATACTCATTCTTTAAAAACATTTTTGCGCCAATGATACCTGTCTTCCGGTGCCTTCCTAACCTGCGGATTGCCTTTGTAAAGAGTTCTTCGCCAAAAATACTGTATAGCTGCTCAAGCCAGTATCCGGCATTTATCGATTGCGGGCTTATCTTATCATGCAGAAATATGATATAATCCGTTTTCGAACAAAAACGGGTATAATATGACATCGATGCCAACTTCCCCCCTATATCCTTTCCTTTATTGGTTACTTTAAGAATCGTAGTCTTATCAGAAAGCCCTATTTCGGAGATTACATCATCATGACAGGCCGAAATAATTATCCGCGAAGCCTTTTCAATCACGAATGCGCATTTTTCCCGGATAAGCGCCCAGGAGCCCGGATAGTATACATGCACCAGAAGCGTCAGCCCCGGCATATCTTTTACGCCATATTTTACCAGCCGGGTTTTGCTTTCGTCAGGCAACCGAGTCCGCATACTCAAGGCGTATTGTTTTAGTGTTTAGCAAGTGTAGAATATTTCTCTCAAATTCAGGCACCGATAAAAATTCTTCATACGTCTGCCTTGCCGCCAGGCCTATATTCTGCAGTATGCCGGCGTTGTTCAATACGAAGCATATCTTCTCCGCCAAATCTGCCGGATCCTGGTGATTGAAGACAAAACCATTGATCCCATCTGTTATCAGCTCTGCTATTCCTGTTTGCCGGGATACGATGCAGGGCCTGGCCAGGCAGAAGCCTTCGACCAGCGCAACTGAAAGAGGTTCATCTCTTGAAGCATTTACCAATACGTCTGTTTCTCTTATCAATTCCTGACATTCCGTTCGTGTAACTTCTCCCCAAAAACGAATGAAATTCTTTTTACCGGCCATTCGTTTTATTTTTTTCGCGAAGTGATGGTCCTGGTATCTTCCGATAAAGCGTATCTCCAGTTTTTCCAGCAGTTCTTCATCTATAAATCCGAGGGCTTCTATAAGTATATCCTGTCCTTTCCTTTTCTCTATGGAGCCTATAAGACTCAGTATTATTTTGCGGCCTTCCGGTATTTTTCCTGTTTTATTGGGTCCAGGCTTATAAATATCAAAGCATGTATTGTAAATTTTTATGGCGTTCGGGTTGTATTCTTTGATAAAAGACAAGGCGTAGTCACTAAGGCCAATTATCGTCCGGGCTTCCCGGATTGTCTTTACACAATCGTTATCATTTGTGAAGGCGTGAATTGTCTGGCCTTCCTGCAGCCACCACAACGTGGGCAATCTATCCTGCATTTGTTTTACGACCCGCCATACAACAATCGTATTACAGATAAGAAAATCGAAATTCGTGGCAAACCGGCAAAAGTCGTCATTTTGCTGCAACAATAACGCATCCACGATAACAGAGATACCTGCCTCCAGGTACATATCTTTCAGGGGACCTTCTGAGGGAGAACAGACAATGACAAAGTAGCCATTAGATCGCAATATTTTACACAGATCATAAAGGTTCAGCGGGGCACCGCTCAGTGAAAGGTCGTGCGTTATTACAAGAATATCTCCTTTATAGCGACGATCCGTTTTTTCCGGGCAACCGTATAACCTGAAAGGCTCCGGTGAGTCATGGTAGAGAAACCTTTTCATCGGCCCGGGAAAACAGGTGTCTTCAGGCAAGTATTTCATCCATCTTTTAAGCATATAAATATCCGCCTTGTCTTTTTGCCCGGATGCTTGTTTTTCGTGTTCTTCTAAAGACAGGTGACCGATGTGCCGAAGGCATGCATAAGGGGTGTATATATTCCTTAGGCCTTTCTCCAATATTTTAAAGGAGATATCCATGTCCGAATGAGCGCTTGGCGTATTTACCGGGTCGAACCCACCAATCTCCCGGAAGAGGGTTTTTCTAATGGCAAGGCAGGCTCCGGATAAGATAGAAACATTCCTAACCAGCCTGAGAAAATTATGAAAGGCAAGCGAGTCTTTATGATATTTGTGAAAAGTGGTCCCAATAAAATTTCTTACCCCGGTAGCCATTCCGGCATATTGAATCGTATCGTTTTCATATATCAGCTTAGGCGATATGCCGCCCACACCTGGAACAAAAAGATATTCGATGGTGTTTTCAATCCAATCCGCTTCCAACGGCCTTACATCATCGTTGAAGAAAATGAGGAACTCATGCTGCGCACGCTCAGCCCCCCTGTTACATTTATCGGAAAAATTATAAGGCAGATCGTAGGAAACATACACCAGGTTTGTTTGAACGAAAAGAGCTTTCATTTGCTCAATCAATCCCGAATTCGTGACCACTACAATTTCAAATTCAGGATAAACGGTGGAAGCATAAATACTTTCCAGGGCACCTTTCAGGTTTCGGAAAGAATCGGTTGGTATAATGATGGATACGCCTGGCGCCGGATCGATTCTCAATTTCACCCGGTTAGCTGCCGGAAGCTCCATAATATCAGCCGGGATTCCTCTTCTTTGAATGGCATTCTCCAATGCCGCCAGGTTGGTCTTGCGTGCATACGGTTTATCTCCCTGGGAAGCCGACCCTTCGGTAAGCCGCCAGTAATATAATATCTTTTTCAGATGCCTGATATTTGTTGTTTTTTCCGTTGCCCTTAGTACAAGATCATAGTCCTGTGAAAAATCATACTCTTTCCGGAATAAACCTACCTCACGCAACAGAAAGTCTTTTCTGTAAATGGTAAGATGCCCTATATACATCCTGTTAAATAGTAGCTCGGGACTCCAGTCTGGCTTAAAAAAATAGTCACTCAGATTGCCTTTTTCATCTGCCTTGCATTCATCTGAGTAAATAATATCTGTCTCCCTGTTCTCATTAAGCTCTTTTATAACCCAATACAGCGCATCAGGCGTTATTTCATCATCGTGATCCATCAGGGCAATATATTCCCCCGTCGAGAGATGTATAGCCGCATTCGATGCCTGGGAAATACCGGCATTCGAAGGCAGCCGGGTAATCCGTATTCGTTCCTCTCCGGCATAACGGGCCAGCAATTTCTGTGTGCCGGAATCGGTCGAATGGTCATCTGCTATGCATAATTCCCAGTTTTCGTATACCTGTCTCTTTATGCTTTCAATTGCTGTTTGAAGTAACCGTGGAGTGGTATTGTAAACCGGTAATATAAATGATACCAGGGGACGGTAAGAAAACTGTGGGATAGTTGTCCGGAGCACTTCCATATCCTCAGCATCAACGAACGGAGAGGCCGGCAACAATTTGCCTGCGCCTTTATTATTGATTTTGTAAAGTATCGTCTTTCTTGGATGTAGAATGGATTTTATACCACTGGTGCGTATTGTCATGAAGGATACCAGTAAGAATTCCCGGATACCATAATCCCGGATATATTCCAGAAGATAAACAATAAGATGCTTTTTCCGGATAACCGCGATTAGCAGGAGCCTGTTTATAATGATAGTAAGAAAATTATCTTTCCGTTTTCGAATAAATTTCTTCATGAGTGGATCGTGCATGCTTTCTTTAATAGTTAGCGGAAAAAAAATTTTATTTTTTCTTTTATGATACCCAGAAAGCTTCTTTGTTCATACGTTCTTTTATACCACTCTATATCGTTATGTAATTTGCTGATATCCCCCAGCATCTTATTAATAAGCTGTTTATTTCCTTCGTTCTGCGCGATGCTTTTCTGCAGTCTTTGTTCCAGTGCTTTTACTGCAGCCTCGTATTTTTCGGCTTCGTTGTATAGTTGGTCAATTTCATGCTGCTGACGGGTAATAAGCTCCTGTTTGAACCGGAGTTCCGATTCAATAAACGCTCTAATCAGTTTCAGTTGCTCGCCGGTCGCTTGTTCGTTCATACTATTAATGAGGTAACTCTCCATCAAAAAATCATCTCCCGGTTAATTGAAAATCGATTGTTCCGAGGTATAAATCCTTATACTTGTCTTTAGTTTGCAGGATATCAAACGCGTCTTCACAATGCACCCCGGAATGTCCGCCCATAACCGGCAGCATATAACCATTATTAAAATATTGTATAATCTTTATAATAGCCTGTTGCGGCGAGGTAAACAGGTCGCCGTTCAATCCCTGGTTTACCATATCCCTGTTGCCCACGCAATCGGTCAGCAATACCGGCTTCTTTAGCGACAAGGCTTCGAGCACCGCAAACGACAGCCCCTCGAACCTTGCCGTAGAAAGGTATACATCGCTGGTGAGCAGCAATGATTTTGCATCCGCCGGCGAAAGCCAGCCCGTTATGGTAATATTGGGCGAGGTAAGCAGGTCCGCATCTATACCATCACCAATCCAGAGAAATTCAAATTGGGGCAGGTCCATGAAATAGGCTGCAATCTCATTAAAAAGCAGGGGGTCTTTCTGGCTAAGTATACGCCCGCTGGTGACGACCCGGAACCTGCTTTTATCGGCGACTACCGCCAACGGCTGTTCGGGTATCGCCACTGTAATTCCGTTATTGATGGTAATGGCCTGGATGCCGGCGTGTTCATACGCTTCCTGCTCAGAAGGAGAGCAGCAAACCACCCTGCCGCCGAAAGAAGCCCCGAGCCGTTCCAGTTGCTTATATAAATAATTGGACACTTTGCTGTTTCCCACCATAAAAGGGGCGCCGTTGGGCGTATATACTACGTTACGGATACGCAGCATCCGGCAAACCAGCCGGCCGATAAACCCGCTTTTTGAAGAATGCAGGTGTACGGCGTCTACCATTTTTTTCCGTTTTAACCGTTTCAGGATGGTATATAACTCCATGAATGCCCTGATGTCTTTAACGGGATGCAGGCTCCGCTGGGCAGAACGCCACCGGATGAAGCGCGCATTGCTGTGACCAAATTGCCGCCTGACTTCAGGAAAGGGCATAACCTTGATTCTTTCGCCATGCACGATGATATGCGAATCAGAGGGAAGATTCTCAACCAGGGATTTTAAAAAAGTAACGATGCCCCCGGCCAAAGGTTCGACAACATGTACAATTTTTACATCCATCATATTTTCAATAGGAAGAGTTTAGTGATTTAACAGGAGGGGCACTTATTAAAACAGGACCCGGATTATACCGGGGATATTGCTATCAAGCTTTAT
>Ga0307508_10007697_pt1 | contig 10016 bp, 5 predicted proteins | sample 9_EM_MG_FD_203089 | JGI IMG/M metagenome (GOLD analysis project Ga0307508, IMG submission 203089) | Populus trichocarpa ectomycorrhiza microbial communities from riparian zone in the Pacific Northwest, United States - 9_EM | ecosystem: Host-associated > Plants > Roots > Unclassified | place...
CCGACCGTCGCGGCGACCAGCGCGCTGTTGTCCGTGGTGGTGCGATCGTACTTGTCCGAGCGTGCCTGGCCGAGCTGGATCGCGGTGGCCAGCGCGATGCCGTTGAGCGTCAAGGTCGACAGGCCATCGGCGGTGCCCTGTCCGGTGGCGTCGCTGCGATAGATGATCGAGAGCTTGATCGTCGTCTTGCCCCGGCCGATGCCCATCCCGACCGGCTGCTTGAGCTCGCTCTCGAGCGTGTTGATCCAGAGCTTCATCAGCGGGATTCGCTGGCTGTCATCCGGAACCATCGAGTAGGTCAGGCCGTTGTCGGGGACGGTGGCGAGCGACGGCGCCGAGGCCGTCGGCGCGAACAGCGCCGTGCCCGCGTTGGCGCTGCTGGTCAGACCTCGCGCCGCCGCGCCGATCGTGAGATCGAGCACGTCCTGGCTGTTGGTCGGACCGACGATCGCGTGGACGTGAAGATCGTTGATCAGGTGATCGGATCCGGGCTTGAGCCCGGTGCAGTTCTGGCCATTGGCGTCGCATGGGTCGGCGTCGCACGACAGCATCACGAGCTTCTTGGCATCGCCGGGCGCCTTGCTCTCGAGCACGCCGCCCGCCGCGTTGGTGTCGTTGATCTCCTCGACCGCCATGATCGCCGCCTGCTGGCGCGGGATGTTCGAGGTCTTGCCCGCGTCGCTGAGGAACAACAGCAGGCCGATCAGGACGGCATTGTCATCGTGGTAGTCACCGGTGATCGTCGAGCACGCCGGGGTCTTGAGCTGGACGCAGTGCGGCTGGGGCTCGCGGATGCACATCGCCGCGACCTCGGGGGCGCCGGGCGCGGTCGCGCGCTGCGTGCACTCGGTGTTGGTCACGCACTCGGGGGGAGCGTCGGGCGTCGCCGGTAGCTCGCGCGCGAAGTCACGACACCCCGCCAGGACGACGACGACGAGGGCCAGCGTGCGAGTCGGCATGAGCTCGTGAAGGTACTGCAACAGACACTGCGCACGAAAGCCGCAACTGCTCACCGAAGCATCCTCAATAATCATGATGCTGTGAATACACGCTGATTTCGCTACACGTGATCACTTGTTGACCACCATCACGATTGTCATGACAGTAATTCGACGTGGTGGCCATTACAGCTCGGTCCTCACACGAACACGTGATTCGACGACCCGATGACGCGGTGCGTACGCCGCTGCACATCAAGCGCAGCCCCGCGGCCCCGCGCGCGCGGCGAGCACCGTGCGGGCTACGCGCCGAGCAGCCGGAGGTACGCCGCTCTGATCTCGTGTTGCCAGCGCTCGACGTGCTCGAGCAGCACCGCACCGTCGGGAAACCCCGATCGCCGCGCGAGCTTGTCGAGCTCGCCACGGGCCTCGGGCAAGCGCTGGATCGGCTGATCGTGGACGACGCGCAGCCGGTGTTCGATCTTGCGCAGGAAGCGATAGCCCTGCGCGAGCAGCTCGACGTCGCCGGGCGGCGCGATCCCCGCGGCGGCCGCCGCCGCGAGCGCGGGCGCGGTCCCGGTAGTCCGGAGCTCGGGAGTGGCGTGGCCGTGCACCAGCTGCAGATATTGCGCCGCAAACTCGACGTCCATCACGCCCCCCGCGCCGACCTTGAGATCACCGGTGAACCGCTTGCGGCTCGTCCCGCCCCCGAGCTCGCGTTCGATCCGATCGCGCATCTGGAGGATCGCCTCGGCGATCGCGCGCGCACCGCCGGCGGCCTCGGGGGGCTGGCCGTAGACGGTCTCGGCGGCGAGCTGGGCGACGTGGTCGCCGAGCTCGCGATCGCCTGCGACCGGGCGCAGCTTGATCAGCGCCTGGCGCTCCCATAGCCGGGCGTCCTCGGCGTGGTACCTGCGCCAGCCGGCGAGCGAGGTGACCAGCAGGCCCTGCGATCCCGACGGCCGCAGCCGGGTGTCGATCTCGTAGAGCCGGCCGCGCGGGGTCCGCTGGCGCAGCGCATTGAGCAAGCGCTGCGCGCAGCGCGAGAACCACTCGACGGTCGCGAGCGGCACCGCGCCGTCGGAGTCGCCGTCGTCGCCGGTGTACACGAACACGACGTCGAGATCCGCGGCATAGCCGAGCTCGCGGCCGCCGAGCTTGCCGAGCCCGAGCACCGCGAGCCGGGCGTGCCCGGGCGGTCGGCCGTGGCGCTGCACGAGCTGGGCCTCGACGATCGCGAGCGCGCGCTCGAGGCAGGCCTCGGCGATCGCGGTCAGCTCGGCGCACACCGCCAGCGGATCGAGCGCACCCGCGAAGTCGGCGAGCCCGACCCGCAGCACGTGGCCGTTCTTGACCTCGGCGATCGCGCTCCACGCGGCCTCGGGATCGGCCGGCAGCGGCGGCGCGGGATCACGCGGGCCGGGGATCGCGGCGGTCTTGCCGGGGGGCCGGGGGGCCTCGGCCGCGGCGCGCTCCACCGCGGCGAGCCGGTGCTCGAGGTCCGCGGTGACCTGCGTGACCGAGCGCGACGGCGGAGTCTGGCCGAGCTCGGTCAAGAGGTCGATCAGCTCCGGCGTGTCGACCAGCGTGCGCGCGAGGTAGGCGCTGGCCCCGAAGATCGAGCCGAGCAGCCGGACGATCGCCGGGTTCTCCTCGAGCAGGCGCCAGATCGACCACGCCGCGCCGCGCCGCGCGATCAGATCGCCGAACGTGCGCAGCGCCTGATCGGGATCTGCGCTCGCGGCGATCTCGGTGAGCAGCGCCGCGCCGATCCGCGCGGTGCGCTCCGCCGCCGCCGCGGTCGGCGCCAGCGGCGAGTCGCTGTTGCGGCGGGCCCGCGCGAGCTCGGCGCGTGCCGCGCCGGCGTCGCTGAACCCGAGCCGGGTCAGCGCGTCGACCTCCTCGGACTCGGTCAGCTCGCCGCGCAGGATCGCCGTGACGTCGGCGAGCTCGTCGGCCGGATCGCCGAGCGTCGCGAACAGCCGCGACACCGCCGCGGTGTACTTCACCAGGTCGATGGCGAACGCGACGTCGCCGGAGTAGCCGAGTCGCCTGGCGAGCACGAGCCGGCGGTCGTCGTCGTCGGGGACGATCTGGGTCTGCAGGCCGCCCTCGAGCTGGAGCACGTGCTCGACGTGGCGCAGCCAGCGGTAGGCGCGCCACAGCGCCAGGTGCTCGTCATCGGTGATGAGGCCCGCGAACAGCAGCGCGTCGAGCGCGACCAGCGTGCCGCGCAGCCGCAGGCTCGGGCGCTTGCCGGCGTGGATCAGCTGCAGCGCCTGCACGAAGAACTCGATCTCGCGGATCCCGCCCTCGCCGTTCTTCAGGTCGAAGCCGTCGTTGCCGCCGGCCACCGGGGGCGGCCGCACCGAGCCGGGGCGATCGTGGTTGCGAGCCAGCGCGGGATCGAGCGTTGCCGGCCGGGCACGCCGCGGCCGGACCAGCTCGCGCTTGATCCGCCGGTTGAGGTCGCGGACCTCGTCGATCACGGTCGGCGAGATCAGCCGCGGAAACACGAACGGCCGCAGCGTGCGCAGGACCTCGTGGCCGAGCGCGCGATCCCCGGCGCACACGCGCGCCTTGATCCACGCCTGGCGCTCCCACGGCCGGCCGAAGGTCTCGTAGTAGCGCTCGGTCTGCGCCAGCGAGTTCGCGATCGCGCCCTTCGCGCCCTCGGGCCGCAGCCGGAGATCGACGCGGAACACGGTATCGTCCTCGGTGACCTCCGACAGCGCCACGGTCACCTGCGTGCACAGCTTGGCGAAGTACTCGTGGAGCGACAGCCCGGCGACCTCGCCCTGGTCCGACGAGTAGACGTAGATCACGTCGACGTCCGAGGAGAAGTTCAGCTCCTCGCCGCCGAGCTTGCCCATGCCGATGACCGTCAGGTGCGCGTCGCGCAGGGTGCCGTCGTCGTCGACGTACCGCGGCGGCCCGTAGCGGCCGCGGAGCTCGCGGTCGCAGAACGCGATCGCCGCGTCGAAGCAGGCATCGGCGAGCCGCGCGAGCTCGCGACCGACCTCGGTGTCGAGCCCCAGCTCGAGCTCGCGGACCCCCAGCCGGACCAGCTCGTCCGCCCGGATCCGCCGGAGCGCGGCCTGCAACTCGGCGCGGCTCCCCGCCTGCGCCGTGCGGGCGGTCACCTCGGCTACAAGAACCTCGCGCGGCTTCTCCCGGCGCAGATAGGGATCACCGGCGACCCTGGCCAGGCGGTGGGGATCGCGTGTGAGGAGCGTCGCCAGGTAGGGCGCGGACTGACAGGCGAGCGTCGCGATCCGCTGCGCCGCGGCGTCCAACCCGGCGATATCAAGCGCGCTTTGCGCCGCGGCGTCGAACAGCCGCTCGGCGCGCCGGCGCGCGTCGGCGGGGTCGGCGGCCCCCGTGGCCAGGTCGCCAGGACAGATCACTGCAAAACCATACCTTGACACCCGGCGTATCCCGAATTACCCAAAGCCTTGATTCTCCACGCCATGCGCGATCTCTACGAAGTCCTTGAAGTCGATCGGCAGGCGAGTCCTGCCGATCTGAAGAAGGCGTACTACCGCCTCGCCAAGAAGTACCACCCCGACCACAACCCCGGGGACAAGGACGCCGAGGACAAGTTCAAGGAGGCCTCCAACGCCTACTCCATCCTGTCCGACGACGATCAGCGGCAACGCTACGATCGCTTCGGTTTCGAGGGGGTACGCGGCGGCGCCAACGGCCCCGGGGGCTACTCGAACGTCGAGGACATCCTCTCGGCGTTCGGCGATATCTTCGGGGACTTCTTCGGAGGGCGCGGCCAGGGCCGCCGCCAGGCCCGGGGCGCCGACCTGCGCATCGATCTGAACCTCACGTTCCCCGAGGCCGTGTGGGGTACGAGCAAGGACGTCAAGGTCACGCGCGACACGCCCTGTGCGACCTGTACCGGCACCGGCGCGAAGCCGGGCAGCAAGCCCGAGATCTGTCGGACCTGCCAGGGCAAGGGCCAGGTCGTCCATGCCCAGGGCTTCTTCATGGTGCAGACGACGTGTCCGCAGTGTCGCGGCGCGGGCAAGACGATCAAGGAGGTGTGCGAGGATTGCCGCGGGCGCGCCACCAAGGCCGAGACCTCGACGCTCAACGTCACGGTCCCGGCCGGCGTCGATGATGGCCAGACCCTGCGGCTCGCCGGCAAGGGCGAGAGCGTCCCCGGGGGGACCACCGGTCACCTCTACGTCGTGCTCCACGTGCAGGGCGATGAGCGGTTCAAGCGCGATGGCGAGGACGTCCTGACCGAGGTCCCGATCAGCTTCGTCAAGGCGGTGCTGGGCGGCGAGATCGAGGTCTACACGCTCGATGACAACTGCAACGGCTCCGCGATGGTGGAGCTCAAGCCGGGGATCCAGCCCGACGAGGTCATGGTGCGCCGCGGCCAGGGCATCCCGCGCGTCGGCGAGAGCGGCCGCGGCGATCAGGTGCTGCAGTTCAAGATCGAGATCCCCAGGAAGCTCACGCCGCGGCAGGACGAGCTGATGCGCGAGCTCGCCGGCGAGCTCGGCGAGACCGTGAAGGCCGAGAAGCGCGGCCTGTTCAGCCGCAAGAAGTAGCCGCGCCCGTCATTTCGCGGCGAACCCGACCACCCGGCGCGGCGGGCCGCCGTCGAGCAGATCCTCGGCGGTGCACCGGTCGATGTGACCGATCAGGTTGCGGTACAGGCCGTAGCCGACGAGCTTGCGCAGCCGCGGCGAGAACCCGCGCGCCACGTCCCGCGGGATCCCGAGCTGCTGGTTCTCCTGCTGGCGCAGCCAGCCGGCGCAGTAGTTCATCGCCAGCCCGAGCCGCCGCTCGGTCGACTGGTTGGCGCCGCCGCCGTGCCAGATCGAGCCATCGAACACCAGGACGCTGCCGGCCGTCATCTCGGCGGCGCGGGTCTCGGCGGGCTCGCCGAACGGCTGCGGCGAGCGATCGGCGCGATGCGACCCGGGGACCACGCGGGTCGCGCCGTTCTGGATCGTGAAGTCGGTGAGCGCCCACATCGTGTTGCAGATGATGCTGACGTGGGGCTTGGGCAGCGGGATCAGCTGGTCGTCGGCGTGCAGCGGCTGCGCCGCCTCGCCCGGGCCGATCGCGATCGACGACATCGACGACACCAGGCAGCCGCGATCGAGCACGCCCTCGATGATCGGCAGGACGCGCTCGTGCACCGGGATCTGCTGGTAGATCGTGCCGTGCGCCAGGAGGTTGTAGACCCGCACCGTGCGCACGCCCTCGAACAGGTTGGTGGCCGGCTCGGCGCCGAGCTCGCGCTCGAGCCGCCACACGTCGTCGCGGAGCTGGGCCACCACCGCCGCGTCGATCACGTCCTCGAGGATCGTGAACCCGTCGCGCTTCATCCGTTCGAGGTGCTCCGCCGTCTGGTCGAGTGTCATGCACGTTCCTCCCGCGCTGCGGTTGCCTCGATGAGGGTAGCGCGGGCCTGCGATGATCTCACGTCGATCCGGTGGGGCTCGACATGTACAATCATAGCTGTACAGTAGCGGGGCGAGCTGGAGCGGCAACTGAAAGCGCTGGGCTGGTACGCGCAAGGCGAAGGCGGCCGGCACTCCGTGTGGGCACATCCGGTGAAGCTGCACAAGCTCTCTGTGCCCCGTCACCCCATCATCAACATGCACACTGCGCGCAGCATCCTCAGGGATGCGGCCGGGAAGCGGAGCTAGACCAGATGCTCATCGGACGAATCGCGAAACAGGACGGCTCGCTGTGGTCCGCCGAGGTCGAGGCCATCGGAGCGTTCACGCAGGGGACCTCGCGCAAGGACGCGGCGTCGATGCTCGCGGAGGTGATCGAGCTGATGGTCGGTCGCCCCGGCTTCAAGGTGACCACGACGGAGATCGGCGAGGACAACGGAGCGATCGTGGTCCTCGTCGATGCGACCGAGCCATCGCGGCTCGCTGCACAGGTGCTCAAGTACCAGCGCGAGGTGCACGGCCTGTCACTCGCTGCCGTCGCCAAGCTGCTCGGAGCGTCGAGCCGAAACGCGTACGCGAGCTACGAGCAGGGCCGGACCGAGCCGACGCTCGGCAAGTTCCGTGAGTTGCTCATGGCGGTTGCGCCCGACATGGCGCTGACCATCGGACCACGGATCGGGCCGCGCCCGGCGGGGCGGATCCGGAAGGCCAAGGCTGCGACGCGGGCGAGGTAGCTCGCCGATCGGTCTCGGCAGCTCAGGCGGCGGCGGCGCCCTCGGAGCCTCCGCCGCTGTGCCACATCGCGCGGAACGCGGGCTGGCGCTCGAGTAGCTCGTGGAGCGATCCGGTGTCCACGACCCGGCCCTTGATCAGCAGCACCACGGTGTCGAACCGCGACAAGAGATGCAGGCGGTGGACCGCGGAGATCACGCAGGCGTCGCTCAGCGCGGCGAGCAGGTTGTCGTAGATCACCGCCTCGCCGGCGGGGTCCATGCTGCTGGTCGGCTCGTCGAGCATGACCAGCGACGCTCCGGCGGCGGCGAGCAGGCCGCGCGCCATGGCCAGGCGCTGCTTCTGCCCGCCCGAGAGGTTCAGGCCGCGCTCGCGGACCACGGTCGCGAGCCCCTCGGGGAGCGCGTCGATGAACGGCGTCAGCGCGGCCAGCTCGCACGCCCGCCGCACCGCCTCGGGCGGGTAGCTCAACCCCAGCGTGAGGTTGTGCTCGAGCGTGTTCTCGAACACCTCCGGATCCTGCGGCAGGAACAAGGCCGTGTCGCCGAGGTCGCGCACGTCGTCGCGCGGCGTGCCGTCGATGACGAAGCGCGCGCGGTCGGCGTCATGCAACCCGGCGAGCACGCGCAGCAGCGAGCTCTTGCCGGAGCCGCTCTCGCCAACCAGCGCGATCCGCGCGCCCCGACGCAGCGTGATGCCGACGTCGTCGAGCGTCGGCGCGCCGCTCTGTGCGCGCGGATGCTGGAACCACAGCCCCTCGACCGCGATCTCGCGCCATCCGGCGGGGATGCGGCCGCCCGCGAGCTGGCGCCGGCCATCCGCCCGCGCCAGGAGCTCATCGGCCGCGGCGAAGTCGGTCTGGAACCGCACCAGCTCGGCCCAGTACGAGGCCATCGCGCTGACCACGTTCCCGACCTGCTGCGAGTACTGGTAGACCATCACCGCGGTGCCGACCAGCACGCTGCCGGTCGCGCGATACACCAGGACGGCATAGAGGATGACGAGGCCGGAGCGGATGCTGGTGTTGAGCAGGTCCACCGTGGCCCACTTCACCTCGTTGACCACGATGGCTCGCCGGAGCGGGACCGCGACCTCCGCGAGCCGGCCGTCCACGAGCCGGCGCGTCGCCTCCTGCAGGCGTAGCGCGAGCACGGTCGCGACATTGCCGAGGCAATCGACCAGCGCCGCCGAGTACCGCCGCTCGAGGCGGTTCTCCTCGCGGGCGAGCCGGATCATCATGCCATCGAGCCGCAGCAGGACCACCGCGACCGCGCCGTAGCCCACGAGCGCGCTGAGCCCGGTCACCGGCGACAGCATGCACAGCGCGATCAGCGGACCGACCAGGTTGACCACGTTCTGCAGGTAGACGAACTGCTGCTGCGAGAAGCCATACAGCGCGGCGCTCGCCTTGCTCATCCGGTGGATGGTCTCGCCGCTGTGGTGCGCCTCGTGCCAGCGCAGCGGCTGGGCGATCGCCCTGCGGAACAGCAGGTCGGCGAAGCTCGCCCGGATGTGCAGCGCGGTGATGCGCTCCATCACCCGCGCCGGACCGTGCAGCGCCCAGGCCGCGAGCGCCGCGGCGACCATCATCCCGATGGCCTTGCCGGCGGCCACCAGGTCCTGCATTCCCTGCTGCTGCAGCGCGTTGACCGCCGCTCCAAAGAAGTACGGGATGAGCAGCCGCGCGATCTGCGCGAGCAGCAGCAGGACCACGAAGACGGCGAGCACCGGGCGGCGCGGGCCGGCGTGGTGCCACATGGCTCGATAGAGACGCCACAACCCCGAGCTGAAAACCTTGCGAAACACGGACATACGCGCGGACGACAGAGAAGTCTAGTGGACTGTGCGCCCTGGCGCAACGAGGTTCTCTGGGCCACCGTGGCAGCGGCGGGCCAGCCGGAGGCGTGTTCGGGCGCTCGCCGGGCGCGGTCACAGCTTGGGCAGCACGACGTCGAGCACCGCGCAACGCCGCTCGCGGCGCACGGCGTCCAGGGCGGCGTCGAGCGCGGCCTCGAGCTCGTCCGCGCGGGTGACGGTGCGGGCGAACGCGCCGCCCGCGGCGGCGGCGATGCCGGCGTAGTCGGACGCGGGCGCGAAGCCGACGCCGAGGTCACCGGCCTTGCTGGCGTGGCCGTCGGGGTGGAGCGCCAGCATCGACAGCTTGGGCGACTTCCAGCCCCCGTTGTTGTAGATGACCTGGAGGAACGGGGTCTGGTAGCGCCGCGCCATCCAGTGCACCACCGAGGGCATCGAGAACATGTAGCAGCCGTCGCCGGCGAGCGTCATCACGGTGTGGTCGGGGCGCGCGAGCTTGACGCCGATCGCGGCGCCGCCGTGCCAGCCGAGCGAGCCACCGCCGCTCGCCAGGAGGCTGCCGGGCCGGGTCAGGCCGAGGTGATCGCAGATCGTGTGGTAGCTCGAGATGCCTTCGCTGAGCACGGTGGTATTCGCGTCGACGTGGCGGCGGACGCACGCGGTGAGGTACTCGGGGGTGATCGCATCGCCGGCCGGGCGTTCGCGCGCGGCGAGGGCGCGCCGGCGCTGATCGTGGAGCTGGGCGTAGTGCGCCGTGCGCTCGGCCACCGCGGCGGCGTCGAGCGGCATGGCCGCGGCGTGGCGATCGAGCTGGCGCAGCGCGGTCGCGGCGTCGGCCCGGAACGTTCGCCGCGCCGGGATGTGCCACAGCGGCATCTGCTGCTTCAGCGGGTCGACGTCGATGTGGTAGACCGCCGCGTCGGGCCGCGGCCGGCTGACGACCGGGATCCAGGGGACGTCGCTGTCGATGACGAGGACCACGTCCGCGGCGTCGAGCACCGGGTTCTGGTGCGGCTGGTTCCACTGGTTACCCTGGTACAGCGGATCGTCGGTGGGAAAGTTGAGGCAGCTGGGCACCGACTCGAGCACGCCGATGCCGAGC
>Ga0307508_10007698_pt1 | contig 10014 bp, 8 predicted proteins | sample 9_EM_MG_FD_203089 | JGI IMG/M metagenome (GOLD analysis project Ga0307508, IMG submission 203089) | Populus trichocarpa ectomycorrhiza microbial communities from riparian zone in the Pacific Northwest, United States - 9_EM | ecosystem: Host-associated > Plants > Roots > Unclassified | place...
TCAGAGCATAGTCGTCGAGATTGCCCGTCGTCTGGGTGGCTTGCGTCATGCTCGTGCTCCCGCCGGATCAGGTCGATGGAAGTGTCGGCCCAGGCAGCTGGAAGAGCTGTTCTATTTTATCGCAATACCGGCGTGTTATGGTAGAAAAAACCGCATATGCGGGTCTGTGCGGTACAATCTGCCAAGCCATCGCGGGAGAGCGAATATGATTGAGGGACAAGATCGACGCTTGCTGACCCATCTTCAAAAAGACGGCCGGCGCAGCAATCAGGATTTGGCTGACGATGTCGGCATGTCGTCTTCGGCGTGTTGGCGCCGCGTGCGCGCGCTGGAAGAGTCCGGCGTCATCACCGGATATACGGCATTGGTGGATCGGGAGCGGGCGGGATTCCTGACCTCCGCCATCCTGCACGTATCGCTCGAGCGGCACGATGCCACGTTCGTCACCCAGTTCGTCTCGCGCGTGAAGCGGCGTCCGGAAGTCCTGGAGTGCTTTGCGACGACCGGAGATGCCGACTATCACCTGCGGGTCGTCGTCGCCGATATGGCAGCTTACAACCGGTTTCTCGACGAATTCATGTTCAAGATCCCCGGCATCCGTCACGTTCGCACCAACGTGATCCTCAAGGAGATCAAGTGCGATATCGCGCTGCCGTTCTGAGCTGTTAAAGCGCGAGCGATCCGATGCTCGCGCCACCGCAGACATAAAGCGACTGGCCGGTGATGAAATCGGCGTCCCGGCTGGCGAAGAACATCACCGCGCGTGCGACGTCGCCCGGCCGGCCGATGCGCCCCACGGGAATCGAGCGGGCGAGCTGCTCGGCTTTCGGGCTGCCCTGCGGAATGACCTCGTGAAACATGTCGGTCTCGACTGGTCCCGGCGCCACCACATTGACCGTGATGCCGTGGCTTGCGGTTTCCAGCGCCCAGGTGCGGGCCATGCCGAGCATGCCTGACTTGGTCGCGGAATAGGCGGTACGGGTGACGGCTCCCAGCGCGGCGCGCGACGCGATCAGGATGACGCGTCCGAAATGCCGCTGCTTCATGCCCGGCAGAGCGGCCTGAACCAAGGTCAGGGCGGCGCCGAGATGGAGCTGGCTGAGGGCCGCGATATCTTCGACCGTCACCTGTTCGATCAGATTGGGCCGGATAATGCCGGCATTGTGGATGACATGGGAAATGGCATGCCGGGCTGCCACATCCTTGGCGGCATCCGCCGTCGCCTTTGCATCGAACAAATCCACCTGGATCGGCTCCAGCCGCGGGTGCGACCAGTCCGGCAGGCGGCGGTCGAGCGAGACGACATGACGGCCGGCTTCAAGCATCGCTTCCGCGATGGCTTGGCCGATGCCGCCGCTGGCGCCGGTGACGATGGCGACTTCGTTCATGATCTCACCCGGCTTTCTGCACCGGTCGCTTCTTCAGCGACCTCGTATCGACGCACACTTCCGAGCCGATGGTCGTGGCAACCAGTTCCTTCAGCGCGCCGCGCTGGATTTTCTGCGTCGAGGTCAGCGGCACCGCGGAGACGAACGCGACATAACCGGGTGCCTTGTAGTAGGCGAGCCGGCTCAGGCTCCACGCAACGATTTCGGCGGCGATTTGTTGGCGCGCCGCGGCGTCGGGCGCGGCTCCTTCGCTGACCACGCAGGCAAACACTTCATCGCCGCGCACCGTATCCGGGGCAGGGGCCACCGCGACCTGTTTGACGGCCGGGTGCTGCATCAGCACGCTTTCGACTTCGACCGCCGAGATGTTTTCGCCGGAGCGGCGGATCACGTTCTTCTTGCGGTCGACGAAATGAAACGCGCCGTCCGGACCGCGCCGCACCACATCGCCGGTATGAAACCAGCGGCCATCCCAGGCCTCCGCGGTGGCCTCGGCGTCCTTGAGATACTCGCGGAAGAAGCCGTAGCGCGGCGCTGGGCCGGCATGGCGGACCAGCAATTCACCGGGCTCATCGACACCGGCTTCTGCACCACCGTCGAGAATAATGCGCGCTTCGAGTTCGGGTCCGAGGCGGCCGAAGCAACTGGTGCCGGTGTGGCGCGGCTCCCGGGAAGCGACGACCACGGCGCCGGCGCCGGTTTCGGTCATCGCCCAGGCCTCGATCAGCGGAAAGCCGAACCGCGCCTCGAAAGGATTGTGCAGCGCCTTGTCGACACCGGCGCCGAAACCGAAGCGAACACTGTGACGCTTGTCGTCGTCGCCTTCGGGTGCACCCATCAGCATTGGCGGCATCACGCCGAGATAGTGCACGATGGTGGCGCGGCTTTCCTTGACGCTGGCCCACCAGCTCTTGGGATGGAAGCGGTCGAGCGCGATCAGGCAACCGCCGGTGGTGACCATCGCCATCGCGGAATAGGCCATCGCATTCATGTGGAACACCGGTAGCGGTGTCAGCATCCGCTCCGAGCCTCCATGGAGCGCGATCAGGCCGCCGATCGTGGCGTACCAATGGCCGGCGTAGAGAAAGTACTCGTTCGGCAGCACGCAGCCTTTCGGCCGCCCGGTGGTGCCTGACGTGTAGAGCAGAGCGCATTCGATGTCGCGATCGGGCGTGCCGCTCTTCGGCGCCGCCGTGTGGATTGCCGCGGGATCGTCCTCCGGTCCGACGACGGGAATGTCGCGCCCGATCGCCTTGGCCGCAGCGGCAACATCGGTGCGTCGTGAGGGGATCACCACCGCCGCCACGATCTCGGAATGGCCCATCAGATATTCAAGCTCGGCCGCGCGCATGTCCGGATTGATGGGCACCAGCGACACGCCGAGCGCATTGAGCGCAAACCAGTGCAGGAAGAAGCCGGGGCGATTCTCCATGAGGACGCCGACCCGATGGCCGGCGGAATAACCCTTGGCGCGATAGCTCTCGCTCAGCGCGCTAATCCGCGCCAGCGCCTCGCCATAGCTGATCTCGCCTGCGGCAATCCCATAGGCTTGCGCCGTTTCGGGTAGCACTGCGAGAAACGGCTTGTCACCATGGCGCGCAGCCGCTTGCGCAAAAGCTTCGAAGACGGTGGCAGGAGCCTCGTTCGGAAGCTGCATCAGGATCTCACATGAACAGCTGGATGTTGCCGAACGCGGCATCGCAATTGACGATGTCGACCCGCTTCAGCTTGATCTTGAGCGCACCGTCGACCACCGCCAGCGTGTGCGTCGCCCAGGCGGCATAAAGGGTCTGCTCGTCGAGCCGCGTTTCGACATAATGCATCGGCGTCCACGTCACATATTCGTTCGCCGCTTCGTTGCGGCTGTCGACCTGCGGCGTTTGCAGCACGTGATGGCAGCGGCTCTTTGGCTTCTGCGAAAAGGTGCGGTTGCCTTTCAAGCGCTCGACACGGATCTTGAGCAGCAGCTTGTCCTCGTACATCAGTGAGGTCGTCAGCCGCGGATCGGTTTGGCCCCATTCCAGCGGCATCCAGTAGAAGCCGTCTTCGGCGAACAAATCGAGCCATTCTTCAAAGCGGTGCTGGTCGATCAGACGCGCTTCGCGAATGACGAAGTCAATCAATTGCCGGTCGGTGGGTGCGGTCATAATCTCACCCCGTCACATCGACATCGTCATGAATTTCGACCAGGCGCGGAACTGGTTCCGCATCTGCCATTCGGTGGTGCCGTTGGTGACGGCAGTCGTATCCGGTTGTTCGGCAGGGTCATAAAGCCGTTGCAGATTGACCCATTGATTGGCGTCGACATGCAGGCCTTCCTGCGCGCGCTCGTACATTTCGAGGTCGTCATGGCCGACCACCGAGGTCGGCGCGTTGATCAGCCGGTTGTACATCAAGGTGCGTTCCAGCAGCATGTCGGGCGCATCAACGAGACGGAAGGTCCAGCTTTCCACCAGCGTCTTGTTGGCCGCGATCGGCTTGAACACCCGGACCAGCTGGATCGGGCCCTTGATCATGATGTTGGGGAAATACACCGTGTTGTGGCGGTTCTCGTTGAGGATCGCCTTGGCGCGCTCCTCGCCATGGGAAGCCGCCATCTTCTCGAAATAGCCGGGCACCGCGGAATAATCCGAATGGATCGAGTGGTGCACGCCGGTATGGCCATGGCCGTTGGGCCAGACGCGGATGCCCATGTTCTCGAAGAACTCGTACGGCGCCATGAACGGCGCATAGATCTCCACCGCCATCGGCTTCTTGGTACCGGGAGGCGCGTTCTTCCAGACCTCGATCGCGGTACCGGCCGAGGATTCATGCGCGACCATCGGGTGGCAAGTATCGGTCTGGTTCTCGACCAGCATTTTCCAGTTGCAATTGTGCATGTAGCGCAGCACGCCGCCGGCGACTTCGAGCCGGCCCGCCGGGGAGCGGTCGACCATGTTGTCGAAACTCGACAGGCTGTCGCCGAAAAACTCCTCGAAGTCGGGGCCGGTATCGTTGATCTTGGCAAACACAAAGCCGCGATAATTGCGCACGTGCTTGACCGCGCTCATGCCTTGTCCGGCATGGCTCTGCTCGACGCCGGTGTTCTCGTAACCCTTCTTCAGGGGAATCGCGAGCAGCGAGCCGTCGGTCCTGAAGCTCCATGCATGATAGGGGCAACGGAAGAATTTTCCGGCGTTGCCGCAGGATTCGGTGGTGATGCGCGTGCCCTTGTGCGGGCAGCGGTTATGCAGGACTTTGACGGTGTTGTCGGTGTGGCGCACCATCAGGATCGGCTGCGTGCCGATGGTGGTGCCGTAATAGTCGCCCGGCTTTGCCACCTGGCTGTCATGGCCGACATAGGCCCAGGTGTTAGTGAAGACATGTTCCATTTCCAGCTGGAATACCTCTTCGTCGATATAGACGTCGCGGTGCACCTCGGTCTCGCGCACGAGACCCTTGATGGCTTCGACGTTGCCGCGATATCTGGCCATGGATGCCTCCTTCTTCAGAGATCGAGCACGAGCCGCGGCGATTTCGACCGCGAGACGCAGATTTGCATGACCTTGCCGGCAGCTTTTTCGGCGTCGGTCAGAATATAGTCGCGATGGTCGGGCGTACCTTCGATCACACCAACCTGGCAGATGCCGCAATCGCCGCGCTGGCAATCATGCATGGGGTCTTCGCCGGCGTCGATCAGTACGGCGAGAATGGTCTTGTCCGGCGGAATCTTGAACGTCTTGCCGGAATTGTTTAGCACCACTTCGAACGACTGGTCACCGGCCACGGGCTTAGCCGTGGCAAAGATCTCGAAGCGTAGCCGGCCTTCGGTCCAACCGAGAGACTTGGCGCTCTGGATCGCCGCATCGATCATCGGCTTCGGCCCGCATAGATAAAGCGGCTCATCGTCGGTGAGCGAGGCCATCAGGCCCTTGACGTCAAAAATGCCGCTGGTGTCGTCGGTGTGGATTTTGAGGTGCTCACCGTTAAGGGCTTCGATCTCGCCGAGAAACGCGAGCTGGTCGCGCGAACGGCCGGCGTAAATAAAGCGGTAAGGCCGTTTGCCAGCGGCGAGCGCCGTGGCCATCGACAGCACCGGTGTTACCCCGATGCCGCCGGCCAGCAGCACGACCGGTTTCGACGACGGCTCCAGCGGAAAATTGTTGCCGGGTGCCTTGACCTGAACGATGTCACCGACTTTGAGCGCATGCATGAACTGGGAGCCGCCCTGGCTCGGCTGCTCCAGCCGCACGCCAAGGCGGTAGGCGTGCGGGCGCGTGGTCGCGGCCGGATCGAGCGAGGTGTTGATCAGCGAATAGGAGCGCTCATTGCCGTCAGGCAGGCGCACCTTGATATGCGCGCCGGCTTCCCACGACGGCAGCGGCTCGCCATGCGGTCGGGCGAGTTTAATCGCACGGATCAAGGCGGTTTCCGCAACGACATCGGTAACTTGCAGATCGAACTGGTCCATCGTCTCAATCACAGAAAGGTTTCGACGGTGGCAAGTGCGCCGTCGAGCGCCTTGCCTTCTTCATCTGCCAGCGCTGACTTGCAAAGCCGGCGCAGCCATTGTGCTCCATCCGTGCGGCCGGCAAGGCGTGGCGCCACCGCGATCACGCGATCGAACTTTGAGGTGCCGCGCGCGTGGGTGTCGGAATAACCTTTTACGAGCCGGCGTGCCTCGAGGATGGCAACCGCGAGATCATAATCGCTTGCGGCAGTCTTCCGCGCCAGATCGAGCCAGGCATCGCGATGGGCGAGTTCACGCCGATGACGCAGCGTGCCGCGGCGAAAACGCTTCAGGCCTCCAAGCATATAGAGCGGCAGGAACCAGCGCACGGTGCCGGTCTGCACCCGGCGACCGCGATTGACCAGGCGATCAAGCGCCTTGAACAATGAAGGCGTGCCTTCGAGCCATAGGCCGAGGCCGGCCGGTAGCGTGCCGACCACTTCCTCCATGCGCGGATGCATGAATTCGGTGGTGTAGACCAGCTGATCAGGTTTTGCGAGCACCTCGCCACGGACACGCTCGAAACGGCTGGCACGGGTCTTGAGGTCGGCGACACGGATGACGTCGTCATAGGCCATCGCGACTGCGATATGCTTTGCGGCCGCCCGCGTCAGCGCAAGATCGCCGCCAAGCTCCAGCCGATGGAAGCCTGTGACCAGGTCGAGATATTCGCGGGCATAGCGCACGTCCTGGAAGTCCGCGACCTTGCGCAGGCCTGCCGCGATCAGGCCGTGCAAGGGCGCCAGGAAGGTTGTGCGGGCCTGAGCGACCAGCGCATCGAACGCGGCATCGCCGATCGGTGCCAGGGCAGGATAGAGCTTGCCGGCCGAGGCAGGCTTTGGCGGCGTCGGCGGCGAGGATGATGCCGCATCGGTGACCGTGCGATCAAACCCGGCCGCGAATGCGCGCAGGCTCGGTTCGATGCCGATGCCGGCGGCGCGGATCGTTGCTTCATAGGCCTCGCGCGCGAACGGCATCGCGCCCGAGCCGGCCAGCGCACCGAACATTACCGCAGAGATCGCGCTGCCGGTGCTGTCGGCGAGTTCCGACATGTCAAAGGCGACAAAACGTTTCGCCGCGGTCTCGGCTGCCTCGTAGACCTTGCTGGAATCAGAGATGCCATCACCCGGCACCAGCTTTTCCTGCATCGCGAACGAACGATGCGACGAGGCGATCAGCGTGGTCCGGTCTGGCGTAACGAGGCCGCGCTGGATGGCGCGTCCGGCTTCCATCAGTTCGGCGCCGACCACGACGTCGACATCACCGGGCACCGGCATCAACGACAGCACCGGATAGGGCACGCCAGGGCGGGCAGGGATCATCTCGACATAATAGATGGTGGCACCGGTGCGCTGGGCGACGCCGGGGACCGAGGTCGATTGTGCAATCCAGTTCTGGCTTTCCGCCAGGGCCACGATCCAGTCGACCAGCACGCCGCCGCCCTGGCCGCCCATTGCCAGCACGGCGATGCAAAGCGGCCGGGTCTGATCGATGGCGGATGGTTTCAGCATGATATTCATCGTGCTCTCAAACCAAGGCGAGGCGGCGCCGGTCGCGGCGGCGCTGCAGGAAACCGATGATGCCGCCGCGGAGCTTCGCCATCAACTGGTCGAAGCCGGTGGGGTTATGGATGATGTCGGCGCGGTAGAAGGACGGGCACAGCACGGCGGCTTCCGCCACTTCGCCGCAATTGCCGCAGCCAACGCAGCTGTTATCGATCGCCGCGACCGGATCGTCCTTCAGGGGATCGCTGGTGTGTTTTACGGAAAGCGAAGGGCAGCCGGAGAGGCGGATGCAGGCGTGATCGCCGGTGCAGACGTCCTCGTCGACGCCAAAGCGCTCGCGCACCACGCGTTCGCCGCCCTTCACGGCCTTGTTGAACAAGGGCTTGATCCGGCGCTGCTTGTTCAGCATGCATTCGGAGGAGGCGACGATCACCTTCGGCCCCTTCTCGGTACTGGTGAGCGCTTCCTTCAGCGTGTCGCGGATCTTGCCGACATCATAGGTGCGGTCGATCTGGCGCACCCAGGTGGTGCCGATGCCTTTCACGGCTTCGGTGATCGGGTGCTTGGTCGAGCGCGATTTGTTGTCGGCGCGCGATGACAATATGTCCTGGCCGCCGGTTGCCGAGGTATAATGATTGTCGACCACCAGGATGACGCCGTCATGCTGGTTGTAGACGGCATTGCCGATGCCGCTGGTCAGGCCGTTGTGCCAGAAGCCGCCGTCGCCCATGATCGAGATCGAGCGCTTGTCCGCCTTCACGTTGAAGGCGGAAGCCGAGGCCGGGCCGAGGCCATAGCCCATCGTGGTCGCGCCGATATTGAACGGCGGCAGGATGGAGAACAGATGGCAGCCGATATCGGCGGCGACGTGATGGACGCCGAGATCCTTTTCAACCAGTTTCATCGCCGCAAAGATTGGCCGCTCCGGGCAGCCGGTGCAGAAGCCGGGCGGCCGCGCCGGCACTACCTCGGCCAGCGCCTTGATCTTGTCATGGGCCAGGATCGATGGATCGTTCGGCGCGCGGATATGATCGGGCAGCACTTCGGGCGCCGCTGACGTGAGGAACTTGCGAACGCCCGCGGCCATCACGGACGCAGTATATTCGCCGCCCATCGGCAACTCGCCCTTGCCGTAGATTTTTGTCGGAATATCCGCCCTGCGCAGCACCTTGTGCAGGGCCTGCTCGATATATTCAGGCTGGCCTTCCTCGACCATCAGCACCGCGCGCTTCGACCGGCAGAATTCCACGATCTCATCGTCGACGAGCGGGTAGGTCACGTTCATCACGTAAAGCGGAATGCGGGTGTTGCCCCAGACGTCGGCGAGGCCGAGGCCCTGCAACGCGCGGATCACGCCATTATACATGCCGCCCTGCATGATGATGCCGACCTCATCGACATCGCCGTCAAAGAACTCGTTGAGCTTGCGCTCCCTAATGAAGGAAACCGCGGCCGGCCAGCGCTGCTCGATCTTTTCCTTCTCGTGCATGTAGGAGGCCGGCGGCAGCACGATGCGGTTGGTATCGCGGCGCGGATTTTCCAGCGCCTGAGCCATCGTGAAGGTCGGGCGCTTGTTGTCCTTGGCGGCAAAACGGCCATGGACGTGGCAGGAGCGGATCCGAACCTCGAGCATGACTGGTGTGTTGGTCGCTTCCGACAGCTCAAATCCGTCCTCCACCGCCTTGACGATGGATTCGAGATTGGGGCGGGGGTCGAGCAGCCAGATCTGCGACTTCATCGCAAAGGCGTGGCTGCGCTCCTGCATGATCGAGGAGCCTTCGCCGTAATCCTCGCCGATCACGATCAGCGCGCCGCCGAGCACGCCGCCGGAGGCGAGATTGGACAGCGCGTCCGAGGCGACATTGGTGCCGGCGGTCGATTTCCAGGTCACCGCACCTCGGATCGGGTACATCACGGATGCGGCAAGCATCGCGGCGGCGGCGGCTTCGTTCGCCGAGGTCTCGAAGTGAACGCCGAGGTCGCCGAGAATGTCCTGTGCGTCCGCCAGCACGTCCATCAGATGCGAGATCGGCGCGCCCTGATAGCCGCCGACATAACCGACGCCGGATTGCAGCAGTGCTTTGGTGATGGCCAAAATGCCTTCGCCGTAAAAGGTATCGCCGTCGCCGAGTTTGAGGTCCTGGACCTCGCGGGCGAAAGAGCGTTCAGCCATGCCGCATTCCTTCCAGAGCGTTTTCAAGCGAAGTGGAGACCGGTTCGCGTAAAGAAAACGCGTCAAAACAAGAATCCAGAGCCCCGTTCCGATTCAATCGGAACGGAAAAGGCTCTGGCTCGGCCGGTGACCGGCGAGCCGATGCCGGATCGGGCCCGATGCTAGGCGGAGATGTTTTAAGTGTCAAATATTTGGCCGTCATCTGGCACCCCGCTTCAGCTGATAGTCGGACGCCTCGCGATCCCAGGTCGATGCGGTCACGCCGCGCTCGCGCAGCTCGTATTTCCGCACTTTTCCGTTCTCGGTCCGCGGCAGGTCGGCGACGAAATCGAGGAAGCGCGGCACCGCGAAATAAGGTAGCCGTGTTGCACAGAACTGCATCAACTCGACCGGGGCGATTGCCTTTCGATCCCGCGTGACAATCGCGGCCATCACTTCATCCTCGGCCAGTTCCGAGCG
>Ga0307508_10007699_pt1 | contig 10013 bp, 10 predicted proteins | sample 9_EM_MG_FD_203089 | JGI IMG/M metagenome (GOLD analysis project Ga0307508, IMG submission 203089) | Populus trichocarpa ectomycorrhiza microbial communities from riparian zone in the Pacific Northwest, United States - 9_EM | ecosystem: Host-associated > Plants > Roots > Unclassified | place...
CCTTCTCTTTCTCTCCTCTCGGCTCCTGAATGAGCACCAAATCCACCTCCCTCTTCACTGCCGTCTCCAGCACCGCCTCCAACACCTGTCCTCCCCTGGCGCAATTGTGCTGCAGCGCCTTTAGCAGTGTTGGTCCCTGGGGGCTCGCCATTATGCGGCCACGGGTGGGGCGATGCCACTTGGTTCCATTCCGGTTACCTCCTCGTCTTCTGTCCAGACTGGAGCGGGCCTCTCCGGCTCGCCTCCTGGGACCCAGCTCAGCGGGGCCGATCCTCTAGCGCTAGTGGTGGCGGTTGGGAGTGTGGGCTGCGGCGGCTCAGCGTAGGCCTGGCCCTTACGCCTGCCCTGGGCAATCTCAATGGCGGTCTTCTTTGCCTGGCACCTAGCGTCCTGGGCCGGGTGCCTGCCCCCACAGTTCGGGCACTTCATCTCCGTGTGGGGGCAAACCTTCCCAGTCTTGCCGCATGTTGCCACCTCGCACCGGTGCTCCTCTGTCCTGTGGCTGCCTGCACAGATGGTGCAGGTAGCTGAGCCTTGCTGGCACCGGAACTCTGAGTGTCCCCACCGCCCGCACATGCCACACAGGGTGTCCACTTTGTTCGGGATGTAAGGAAGAGCCCGGAACCTGTTGCCTGCCACCCACATTTCCACCAGCAGCTTTTGGGCTGCCACCTTGCCTGGCACCTTGAAGATCACTGAGGCCGCGTTCTTTGGAAGCCGGCCAGCCTGGAAGTGATGCTCGATGGTGCTTACCGCCCGCATCCACTTCATCGAGAGGGGGGGGACCACGACTCCTGGGTTTTCCGCCTCGATCCGCTCCCTGAGCTCCGCAAGCCCGTTCGGGTGCCGGTACCGGACATAGGGCACGAGGATCTTGAGCTCCGCCCACGTCTCGTTCGCGGCAACATTGATGATAGCTCTATCGGCTTTGCGGGCCACTTCCAGGATCTCCTTTTTGAATCGGAGGAGCATTGCCGCCGACGCTCCGAAGCGCGCTGTTGTTGACAGCCTTCCCTGCACCGTGATTCTGAATGCCTCGGTTCGGACGTGGGCCGGGGCCACCCTGTTGAGCGCAATGTTCACGTGCGCTGCGGCACTCGTTGCCACCGCTGGGTCTACCTGCGGTGCTCCGGAGGCCCACTCGAAGACAATGCCACGCTCGTCACGGGGGATGGAGTGCTTTAGCTGCTCCAGCCCGGTGGGCGCACGCTCCTCCTTGCCCTTACGGCCCACCCGTTTGGGGCCCTCCTGGGGAAGGGCCGCTGCCGCCACCACCCGCTGTGCCCAGCTGCTCTGCTGCTGCCCCTGCTGCGGTGCCTGTGGCGATGCCGGTCTCTGGTGGTATCGTCGCTGCTGCTGCTGCCGCTCAGGCGGGGGGGGCTGTTGCTGCTGCGGGGGGGGCTGTTGCTGCTACGGGCGCTGCTGCTGCTGGCGCTGTCCCTGTAAAGGTGCCATACGCCCACGCGTCCGCTCTTCCTCCCACTGGCTTCCCAGCGCCCGCATTCCTGCCATGTGGGCGATCCTACGCCCCGCGGCCGCCTCCTCCGTATCGTTGGCATCGCCTGTCAGGTCCCAGATTTGTCTGGCTGCGGCGCTGTATGTCTCCCCCTCCTTCTGGCTCAGCTCCCCTGCCTCCCATCACTTCATGGCTGCCGCCTTAGCCTCCTCCTCTCTGCCCGCCTTCTCCGCGTCCTTCATCGCCACCTCCTCCTCCTCCCTCTTCTCCCGCTCCCTCTTCTCGGCTTCCGCTGTCTGCATTCGCTTCAGGATCGGACGAGTGGGTGCCGCTAGCTTCTCCGGCTCCCTTGCCTTGGCCGCATCGACCGCTGCCTGCCTCTTCCGTTGGCACGCCGCGCGGCCCGTGGCGGGCGGGGTTGCGATCTGCACCGCCTTCCCCATACCCTTTTCCTTTCCTTGCTCTTTTTCCCTCCCCGTTGCCGCAGGCACCGGCTCTCCCAGCGCCGGCGCGTGCCTGGACTCGTAGAGACCTTCCCGTTCCACCCCTTCCATGACGTCCCCTCGCTCCGCCTCTCCTTCCGTGGCTGCTGTGGCCACCACCCCTTCCATGGGCTGTATCGCCCCATCTGAGGCCAGCACCGCTGCGCCTGCGATGACCGCCGCGCCCGGGCCCTCCTGGGGTGCCCTTTCCCTCGCGGGCCATCTCGCTAGCCAGGCTGTCCACTGCCTGCCTCAGCTCCCGGATCTCTCTTCTCCTCGCCTCCAGCACCCACGCCAAATCTTCCCACTGCTTCATCTCCCACTGCCCCTTCTGGGTCAGTTCCGTCTCGATGGCGTCTAAGGCGAGTAATTTCACTGCCAGCCTCTTCTCCCTCTCCTCCGCATCCGCCAGCAGCCTCGCGGCCGCTCTCACCTCCCTCTTGTTTTCGTCGGCGGCCCGGGCTTCCCTTCCTTCCGTCATCCGCGCTTCCAGCGCAGAAACCTTCTCTTCCATCCTCCGCTCCGCCCCGGTTACGGCTGCCAGGATTTGCTCCAGCGCCGAGGCTGCTGCGAAGCCAGCCGGCATCGGTCGCACCGCTGCCTAGGTGCGGGGCCTGGTGCGCCTCGGGGTGCCCACCGCCATCCTCTTGCTTCCCTTGGTCAGGGTGACCGGCACCGGCCTTGGTGCGTTTGCCGAGCCGCTCCCCCACCTGGCTGGTGTGGGTGTCAGGGTTGTCGACCTATCCGGGTCCTCCACACCCCCCATCTCGGCCTCGCTCTGATTGGCCATCTCCTCCGCCCAATCAACTACCGCCACGTCCATTTCCTCTGCCCCCTTGTGCTCACCCACTCCGTTCCCCTTGCTCCCCTCCATCACCGCCCTCTCTCCTCCTTCCTTGGCCAAATTCAGGGTCTGCGCTGTCCCCCCCTCCTGAGGGCTGCTGCTGGCGGCCACTGCTGAGAGCGAGCGAGCGAGTGCTCCCCTCATGGGTGTCTTCCCGGGCAAGTCGAAGATGTTCAGTTCGCCCGTGCTGAGTTGCGCACCACGGCGGAAAAAATCCTGGGTGCTCTGCTGTTGCCTGGCGCCGGTGGTGGCGCGCTTGAAGTTTGTCCTCCCGCAGCCCTTTCCCTCCCACTCTTCCTCCACCTCCATCTCTCCCTCGCTGCTCTCGAGCTCGCTGAGCTCGCTTCCACTGTCCTCCTCCATCTCCTCCCCCCTATAGTCCCCTCTGTCTCCCATGAGCTCCCATAGTAGGGAGCCCTCGCTCGGGCCGGCGCTGGCAGTCACCATCGGGGCTGCCTCGCTCGGTTGTGTCGCTCTGCCGGACATCGTGGAGTCCGTGAAGTCTTATCGGTCGCGAGATTTGGTGTGTCGGTCGGAAGTCTTGGCGTTTTCTGGCGTTGAGTTTCGTCCGGGGTGTGATGGTTGGCTTAGTGGGTTGGATGACTCGCGGGTGAGGCGCAGAGGTAAAATGACGGGTAGCGTGAGGCTTGGCCACGGTGCGTCTTATGAAGAGGGTCCTGTCAGGGGAGGAAGTCAAGGTTCGATGGCTTGGCACCTTGGCGTCCCGGCGCCACTATGTTTGCTACGGCAGTAGCATCTTCTCTCTTCTTTAGACTTGATCAGACATCATCCTCGCCTTTTTCGTGGGCGGTTCGTCCACCACGTTTCCCATGATCCCCTTTCTCGTGCCTTTCCCTGCCGATAACCTAGAGCTTCTCGGCTGAGCGGTCCGCCAGCCTCTCTTTCACCTCACAGGTCCCCTCGACTGGTTGAGAAGGAGCAAAGCTTCTTCAACCCGAAAGCAATCATGTTCAGGCTCGTCAGCAAGCAAGCGTTCAAGCCTATGGGCGTCCACCACTACCGTCTTCAAGTCCACCATCCACGCAAGGCGATCAGTACTACTCCGGTAAGCTCGAAGTTCTAATAGCTTACAAACCGCTCTAACTGGGCGGCTCAGAAGTGCAACACCGACAACGATAGCCATCACAAGACGGTCACTGCAACGATAACAACGAAGGTACAGGCTCGAAGCTTAATTTAGCTTCGTTCGTCACCTGGAAGGACTTTTCTCAACGGGACAAGGTCTGCTAGTAAACTAATATTCAGATACGGGATATCGTGCTAATATTTCTTAGGATGTTTTAAATGTGAAACTGAAGCTCGAACATCTTGAGTCGGGACAGAGAAAGATGAGAACTGAGATCAAAGATCTTAGTAACAAGATGGAGAAGAAATTCGAACATGTGGATAGGAAATTGACAAGACGGACGGCAAGATTGACCGTGTGCTGTACGGTATTATCACTGGTCTTGTTGGATTTGTCCTGACAGGCGGCTTCGACTATTACCAGAGCCACAAGAAGTAGGCTGCTGTGGTATTGGTAAGCGCAGTGGAATCCATTCGTTTGAAAAGATTGGTGACTGATTGATATGATGTAGGACTCGGATGGCGCTGTGTAGACTTGCTTTTTTCGTGATTAATACGAGCCGGCGCATTAAATACGGTGTTTTAGCAGGACTTTTTTTTTTGTTTATTCATTACTCGCATGCGACCTATCAGATCATGGCGAGATTAAGTACAGTCCGGTTCCTGTCCGCTGTCCGCGCAGTGCAAGCTCCCCTTTGCCCTCCGCCCAGGCCTGTCCCGAGAAGATGTGATGCGCACCAAGGGGATCACAAAAGAAAGAAGAAAGGAGATTACAAAGGGAAGGAGAGCGAGCGTGAGGGACAAAGGAAAAGACAAAGAAAGGCCTGTCCACCCTCCCTAAACCGTTCCTGCCGTCGCCATGAAGTTGGGCGTTGGGAGGAAAAGTGGAGTCCCCCCAGCACCTGGCTCCTCAGCCCCCGCTCCCAGCTCCCCAAGAACTCCCACAGCTCTGCCTCCGACACCTCACTCACTGCGTCCTCCTCAGCCGGCACCCGCCTTCCCACGCCCGTGGTGGAGAGGAATTCAAGCACCGCCCGTCCGCACCTCTCGTCTGCCAGGAGGTCTCGAATTTTCCACCGGTCCTTCCCCTTCCAAGTTTCCTTCCGCACCTCCGCCCACAGGGTCTTCTGCTGGGCCTTCCACTCCGGACACGCCTTGAAGAGGTGCTCCCGAGTCTGGTTCGGGTACCGGGCTGTTTTACCAGGACGGTTATGGTGACTGCCACTTGTACGGGCTAGCGTCTTGGCAAAAACAATACGAGGGGTCCTGCCAAGAAATCGAGTGCAATATCATGACCCCACCAAAAAAGTTGAGCCGAACGCTTACCGATCACCGTATTGTCTGATATGTATGCTTACGGTATGTCAGATCTGTGTGGTAGAAAAAAATATACGCTGAAAAGAACAGGCCCTCAAATACCCAGCAACGCAATCCCAACATACATAAGTAACTAACACAACCACAAGCCACAACAGCAAGACAGTCAGTGTCCCCGTGATGAGATGAGCGCATATGTAGGTATCTAGTCGTTTGCATGACTAAGGTACAGGCTCATGTGCATAATTACCATCGGCAGGACGGTCTATCTATTTATTACTTACATCCAATTCCACCTAGCTTCTTTACCCACTCAGAGAACCGCCCCTGGCGCACTGACTTTCTCTTTCTCTGTGGCTTATAGTTGTATTGGAATTGCGTTGCTGGTATTTAAAAGGTATGCACAAGATCGCAGGGCATTTAAAAGGGTTTCTCGTTCCGGAACGTGAAAGAAGGTGGAGGCGGGTGTAGCGAAGGAAGGTAGAAGTGGAGAGAAAGAGAAGTCGAGTATTATCTACGAAGAATTACTCGTCGGCTAAGAGGCAGGCGTAGTGGCTGGGTGTGGCATAGTACCACACGCATCTGAAATGTCACAATCCGCTGATCGGGAAAAGTACAAGGTTTCGTGAGTAAATGAACAGCTTCATTCAATTGATCTCAGTTGCAGTCTTTGCAGTCCACACACCCTCCAACCAAAAGCCATCAAAATCCACTGTCACTACTCTTTTCATGGTCCCTCGACTTCCAACACTTCCGGTCCATCATCCGATCGGTACCTATCGGAGTCGCCACGGTTGTCTGGTCGTCTCGGTTTACGTTCAGTGTTTTTTCGTTCCGCCGTCTTCGAAGTTGGAATTGCTGGCAGGTTTTGAAATTCGATTTGCCGCGTTGACCTTAGTCGAACAACGTCTCCGATTTTCATCTGCCGATTGCGTCGCACCAAAGGGCACTTTTTTTTTGTCGCCTTCGCCGTGAGGTTGAGGCTCCCGAGAGTCGACTCGATCTTCGTCCTTCCGGTCGGTTTACCGGGCGGTGACCGCCGTCGTTGTTGTTGCTGTTGCTGTTGTTGCTGCTGTGGCTGCGATTTCGTCGCTTGCGTTTACCGAGTTGTCGGGCACCGGATAGTGCTTTTTTTGTCGCCTTCGCCGTGAGGTGGAGGCTCCCTAAGAGTCGTGTCGGTCTTCGTCCTTCTGATTGCTTTACCAGGCGGGTGACTGCCGTAGTTGTTGCTGTTGTTGCTGTTGTTGCTGGCGTTGTTTCTGTGGCTGCGATTTCGTGGCTTGCGTTTATCGAGTTGTTGGGCATCGGACGATGCCTTTTTTGTCGCCTCCGCCGTTCGGTGGAGGCTCCCTAAGAGTCGACTCGGTCTTCGTCCTTCCGACCGGGCGAGTGACTGCCGTCGTCATTGTTACTGCTGCTGTTCAGGTTGCTGTTGTGGGTGCTATTTCGTGGCACCGGATGGTGCTTTTTTTGTCGCCTTTGCAGGCTCCCGAAAGGCTCAGGCCCCGGTCTCCGTCCTTCCGATGATCATCGGCGACGAATACCGAGTGCGCGATCGTTGCCACGTGGGGTGGGGGATGCTTTTTTTGTCGTCTTTGCCGTGAACCAGTCTCCCGTGGAGGTTCCCACAGTAGTCGCGGTCCTCCAATCAGTGGTCGTCGGTGGCAGGTATTGCGACAAATTGGTCTCTTTTTCCCCAGAGGCGATGGTGGAGCTCTGGTGCTGGTGCTGGTGCTGGTGCTGGTGCTGGTGATGATTCTTCTGCGTATGACTGTCTGGATTTTCGTTCCTATAGGTATCCGCCGATTTTTTTTGTCGCCCCGAAAGGAGCTCCCGTGGTGACTCGGAGTCCACTAGCTGCCCAGGGCAGTCATGCAGTGTCGTCCGGAGGCCGTTTCGATTCGCGCGGGCTCGCACCGTGAGGAGGGGTCATGATGTGTGTCCCGGTGGCCCATAGACGCCCGAATCGATGATGACGTTAATATTCGCTCTTCCCATGCGGCGGTGCGGTAACACCGGACTCTCACGAGTGGAGAGGGGAGAGGGGAAGGAGAGGAAGGACAGAGGGCGGAAGGGGGGTTTTGTAGGCCGAGAATTGACGTGGCCTGGGCGCCGCCGGCCTTCCCTCCTCGGCTCGCCGGTCGGAGCAACAAGGTGAGGGGTATGACGCCAAGGATTTGTGGAGGGGTGACTGCACATTGGTGCCAGGGATTTGTGGTCGACGAATATCTATGTGCAGCTCAGCCTCCAACTTTACCCCGCATCTATCTAGCAGTCTCTCTTAACTGGCTGCATGAACGCCGTATAGATATCTACATACATAGATACGACATCCACTGCAGCAACCCTCACTAGATTGCTTTTCACAGGGAAAGGTCAGAGCCGTGAAGGGGCTGGATATCGCTTTCCTCTCATCGTTCCTCTTCCCAGCAGCAACTATGTAGTGACCAACGCCCCATGCTAATCTTGGCATACCCTACCCGCATTATCCATCTGTATCATGAAGTAACTAGTTACCTGCCTCCCCTCCATTTCATACATCTCCGGACATTAGCAAAGTCATTTCCCTGTGATGCCGTTGATGTCAGCTGTGTTGAGTGAGTGCAGCGCTGGCTTCAGGAATGATGGGATTACTTTTGGTTGCGCGTATACGTCCTAAGCAGGAGCGCGTTCATCTTCTCCATGCCGCCTCTGATGCTCTGGATTTGCTCGTCAAGCGGAATTGCGATCTGGTCAGGTGTGCTTCCCGCTGCCATCAGAACCACCGGTTCCGCCACACGCTCCCTTAGAGCTTTAAGACCTTCCTCGAGATGCAGCAGCATTACCAACGTCTTCTGCACGAGCACTGATGCTTCCGCGCGATATTCACCAACTTCTTGCAGCAACTGCTGTTTCTCCTGCGTGACCAAATTGTTCTCGAAAAGGAACTTCAAGAACCATTCCCAGCCTCCGTTGGCGCGGTCGAAGTCTTCGGTGCTATACTCGCGGTGAATGACGTTGAAGATGGTGAACAGCGCTTCCTCCATGTCGTTGAGCCCGACCACAGTTACTTGGGTTTCCGCGAGGAGCCCTCTGATGGACTCGGTTACCTCGTAGGAGGACTGCATGAACGTGTCCGAGATCTTCTGCTCGGAAGCTGCAAGGTCGTGGCTCGGGAGAGGACGGAAGGGAGATACGAGCAGACGGTAGGCGCCGGAGTAGGACTCGGCGGCGATGCGTTCTGCCTGTAGGTGCTCGAGCTGTCGCAATACCCCCCTGTCCAGATCCTTGAGTTCGTGGAGCACGTCCATGGATTTTTGAGAGAAGCGGGACATCAGCTTCGAGCTGGCTCTCAGATCGTCGGCAAACTTTTCGAGACGAACCGATAGTTCTTCTCTGCGTGCAGAGTCAGCGTAGTCAACCGGAGATAGTCGGCGCGGTGCGGGCGAAGACGTACCTGCAACCCAGCTTCGACGTGCCTACCACCGTACTGAGCTGTCGCACCTTCATCTCGCTATGCTTCAACCCGTAAGAGGTAGTGATCCCGCCCGCGACATTCTCCACCATGGCGGACATCCGCATCTGCATAGACATGAGCATCGGGAAATCAGCGGCCGATGGCTCGGCAACCGTGGTGTCGCCGCGGGAGCAAAGACTCAGGCCGACAGCAACGACGAACCCCAGGGCCCCCAACGCGACCATGCTTCGGCGCCACGACCACGGCGCCATCGCAGACCCAGCGCCGCCGCCTGCTACCGACGCCGCGGGTGTGTAATTCTGCCTCCTCATTTCCTGCGCTATCCATCCGTACGTCCGAAAATCGGGGCTATCGGAACGTCGACGCCTGCTTGGTGACGGACTTAGGGTGCGCGGGGTGCGCGGGGCGAAGATGTCGGAATCGCTGTCGGAGTCGGGGTTACGGCCATTCTCGCCCGTGGCGGGAAAAGGGTAGCCAGAGGAGCTGTAGCTGGACTCTGAGGGCGTTGGGACTTGTTGTCGTGCCATTGCAAGGTCGTATGGGTAGCTGGAGAGGACAAAATGGAGGCGATGAAGCTTGTTGCTTGGTTGCGGCGACGGGCGCAGGTAAAGCGCGCACATGACATGTTCGCCCAATGGAACACGAGGATTTTTGTGTAACGTGAGGAGCTCGCAACTCTATGTAGGTCGATATCCTTTTCTGCCAGTCCTTTTGCTGTGTTCGACCGGAAGCTGAAAGTCTAAAATCGACTTCGGTTCTACGGCAGATACAAGACACTGGAAGTCGACATAGTGGGAAGATATTCGTAGGACTCCTCTCTATTCAAACGGCGAGGTAGAAGCCGTGGCTCGATGTGCCACCGGGGCTGACCTTCGACCAGTAGGTGAGCCAGATGAGGACTTTCCGATGGGATACGCCCAAACTTCACCCCTATGATAGCCGTGAAGTCTGCATGGGAAGGTTCTGCCGCCGGATGCGCGGCTAGCGCTGGTTAGTGGCTAGGTAGTTAATCACCTCTTCGTGTGGAAAGCTTGGAGATAATGCCACTCTTTCGGGTGTCTTAGGTTCGCCCTTCTTCGTACCGCCGGAAAATAGTGGCTACATCGCGTCCTTGGTTCCATTACGACGACAATCACCAATCGAAAGAAGCAACTTCTTCCGCACGCTTCACCTTCACTGCTTTTTTACAGATTTTCTAGGAAGCTCGGTATTCTGTCTCCTGCCATACGGGATCCTGTGTGAGTTGGAGAATCGTCTTTCAAGCCCCGTCCATCCACCAGGAGACCAGGGAATAGTGGGATCAGAGGAGGTTCTAGGTAGAGGGTCCGTAAAGAAACCGAACCATGATGTGTAGGATGCGCCATATACCCC
>Ga0307508_10007701_pt1 | contig 10011 bp, 7 predicted proteins | sample 9_EM_MG_FD_203089 | JGI IMG/M metagenome (GOLD analysis project Ga0307508, IMG submission 203089) | Populus trichocarpa ectomycorrhiza microbial communities from riparian zone in the Pacific Northwest, United States - 9_EM | ecosystem: Host-associated > Plants > Roots > Unclassified | place...
GGTCGTCGGCTCCCACATGTCGTACACGATCGCCCCGGCCGCCGAGTTCGCCCGCGGTCTGCCCCCGCAGGTCGGCCTGGCGATCAACCCCGACGGCGTGATCGGCGTCCCCCTCCCGCCGGCCGCGGTCGCCGAGCTGTGCCGGATGGGCCGCACCCCCTTGGACGGCCCGACGTCCGGCGGCCGGGTCAAGCTCTTCGAACCGGACTGGCAGGACGACCCGATGGACTTCCTGGCCGCGGCCGCGGCGGAGTTCGCGGAAACGGGCGTGGTCGTCACGGCCCGCCGCTGCCTGGCCGCGATCGAGACGGCGGACCCGGTGATGTTCGTGGGCGTCGAACTCTCCCAGCGGGAGGGCGACTTGCGCGCGCTCCCACTGGCGGCCCTGGAACGGGCGGTGACCAGGGTCCCCATCCACTGGCCGGTCAACCTGGTCCTCCTGGACGTGACGGACGACCCGGTGGCGAACTGGATGAGGGAACAGGTCCGCCCCTTCTATCAGTACGGTCACTGAGACTTCTCAGGAACGCGGGGCCCTGGACGCACACCAGGTCCCGGGCCCCTGGGCGCTTAAGCTGTTTCCATACGCGGGGCATCTCAGAGAAGGAGCGGTACACGTGAGCGCCAGCGGCACCACGACCGGGCAGGTCGAGCACATGCTGCGCCAGGTGACGCCGGGGCGCTACGACGCCTACGAGGCACTCCTTCGCGCCCTGGCGACGCCCGGCTCCGGCCAGGTCTGGATGCTCCTGTGGCACGGCCAGGCCGGCTCCCCGGACGCCCAGTACGGAAACATGGAGGTCGAGGGGTACGGCTACGCCCCGTGCGTCACCTCCGCCCAGGAGCTCTCGGCCAGCGGCTGGAACAGGTCGTACGAGGTGGTCGACGGCCTGGACGTCGCCCGGACCCTGTACCCCGACCACTTCGGGCTCTGGCTCAACCCGCACGCCCCGGGCGGCGGCGTGGGCATCCCCTGGCTGGATCTCCGCCGTATCGCCTCCGGCCTGGAGCGCCAGGCCCCCGGTCCGCTCCGGATGTCGGAACCCGCCGTCGAGATCCCGCAGTTCTACGCCCAGCTCGCACACAACGCCCACCGCACCCCGGCGGTCCGCTCGCTGCGCCGTGCCTGGGTGCAGCCGGCGCTCGGGGCGCCGTACCTCGCCATCGGCCTCGACGTGTACGACACGAGCCCGCCCGCGGTGGACTCGGTGCGGGCGATGATGCAGCAGTCCATCGGCGCCGTCCCGGACGGGCTGCCGGTGTCGACGGTCGCGATGTCCGACGAGTACGACCCGGTGGCGTTGTGGCTGCGCGCGAGCGCCCGCCCCTTCTACGACCGCGAGGCCCACGCAGCGGCCCCGGTGCAGGCGCCGGCGGCCGGGTACGGCTATCCGCCGGTGCACGGCGGATACTGAGACGAACGCTTGGTCCATACCGGGCAGGACCTGATCTGCGCGCGTAGATAGCGCCAGAAGATCCTTCTAAGTCTCCTATGTCCGTAATATCCCTCGTCCGACGGCCGTTACCTGCTGTCCGGATAACGGAACCCACCTGCCTGCATCACGTTTACGCATCCTTTCACCGCCAAGTCTGGCAACAGATCGCCAAAGCGTTGAAGACTCCCGCTCCAGGGGGGTTGAAGACTCCCGCTCCAGGGGGGTTCGCCCCGTGTACGACGGACTGATCACGCCGCTACAGCGGCAAGTGCGGGCCGGCTACCGCCGGTTGAGAAGAGGGGTCCCTGCCAGATGACGGCACCATTGCACGAGCCGACCGCGGAAGCGGCCCCGAGCGCGGCCGAAGAAGCGGCGGTCGCCACCGCCGGCGAGAAGGCCGTACAGGGGCGTTCCCTGGGCCGGATCGCCTGGGAGCGCCTCAAGCGGGACCGGCTCGCCCTGTCGGGCGGTGTCGTGGTGCTGGTCCTCATCGTGATCGCCCTGCTCGCACCCGTGATCACGGACCTGATCGGGCAGGATCCCGACGCCTACCACGAGAGCCTGATCGACCCGCTGTTCGGTACGCCCAAGGGTTCCCTGGGCGGCATCAGCGGCGAGCACCTGCTGGGCGTCGAGCCGGTCAACGGCCGCGACATCCTCGCCCGCATCCTCTACGGCGCCCGGATCTCGCTCCTCGTCGGCTTCCTGTCCGCGATCGTCGCCGTCGTGCTCGGCACGATCCTCGGCGTCCTCGCCGGCTTCTTCGGCGGCTGGGTCGACTCGGTCATCAGCCGCGTCATGGACGGCCTGCTGGCCTTCCCGCAGCTGCTCTTCATCATCGCCCTGGTCTCCGTCATGCCGAACGAGATGCTGGGCCTGACCGGCTCCAGCGTGCGCGTGTTCGTGATGATCCTCGTCATCGGCTTCTTCGGCTGGCCCTACATCGGCCGTGTGGTGCGCGGCCAGACACTTTCGCTGCGTGAGCGCGAGTATGTCGAGGCGGCCCGATCCCTGGGCGCCGGGCGGTTCTACATCCTGTTCAAGGAGCTGTTGCCCAACCTCGTGGCGCCCATCATCGTCTACACGACGATGATGATCCCGACCAACATCCTCACCGAGGCGGCGCTCAGCTTCCTGGGCGTGGGTGTCAAGCCGCCCACGTCCTCGTGGGGGCAGATGCTCTCGACCGCGATCGACTACTACGACTCGGACCCGATGTTCATGGTGGTCCCCGGCGTGGCGATCTTCATCACCGTTCTGGCCTTCAACCTCTTCGGCGACGGCGTGCGGGATGCGCTCGACCCGAAGGGTTCCCGCTGAACTGCCGTACCCCAAAGCGTCCCGTGAGCTCATCCACCCACGGGGTCTCTCATCAAAACCGGAGGATCCGAGATCGTGACTACCCAACGCACCTCAGGGCGGCGTAAGCAGGCATTGGCCGCTGCTGCCGCGGTCGCCGGCATGCTGACCATGGCAGCGTGCGGCGGCAGCAGCGACGACGGGGGTTCGAAGTCCGGCGCGGCCGGCTTCGACGCCGCGAACAACAAGGTCGCCCAGGCTTCGCAGGTCAAGAAGGGCGGCGAGCTGAAGTTCGTCACCGCCCAGGACGCCGACTCGTGGGACACCACGCGTGGTTACTACGGCTTCATGTGGGACTTCTCGCGCTACTACAGCCGTCAGCTGCTCACTTACAAGACCGAACCGGGCGCCAAGGGCGCCGAGGTCACGCCGGACCTCGCCACGGACGAGGGCAAGGTCTCGTCCGACGGCAAGACGTACACGTTCACGCTGCGCGACGGGATCACCTGGGAGGACGGCAAGGCCATCACCTCCCAGGACCTCAAGTACGGCATCGAGCGCGTCTGGGCGCAGGACGTCCTGTCCGGCGGTCCGATCTACCTGCAGCAGATGCTCGACCCCAAGGGCACCTACAAGGGCCCGTACAAGGACACGTCCAAGGACAAGCTGGGCCTGAAGGCGATCGACACGCCCGACGCCAAGACCATCGTCTTCCACCTGCCGTCGGCGAACTCCGACTTCAAGCAGGTGCTGGCCATGACCTCGGCCTCGCCGGTCCGCCAGGACAAGGACACCAAGTCCAAGTACGGCCTGAAGCCGTTCTCCTCCGGCCCGTACAAGTTCCAGTCGTACAGCCCGGGCAAGAAGCTGGTCCTGGTCCGCAACACCAACTGGAAGGCGTCCTCGGACCCCGTCCGCAAGGCGTACCCGGACAAGATCTCGCTCGACATCTCCTCCAACCAGAGCGACATGGACCAGCGTCTGATCAACGGCGACTACGACGTCGACGCCAGCCAGACGGGTCTTGGCCCGCAGGGCCGCACCATCGCCCTGAAGCAGCACAAGGCCAACCTGGACAACCCGGTCTCCGGCTTCATCCGCTACGCGGTCTTCCCGCAGACGGTCAAGCCGTTCGACAACATCCACTGCCGCAAGGCCGTGATCTACGCAGCCGACCACGTGTCGCTGCAGACCGCGCGCGGTGGCCCGATCGCCGGCGGTGACATCGGCACCAACATGCTGCCGCCGTCGGTCCCGGGTTCCGAGGGTCAGAAGTACGACCCGTACAAGATCGCCGGTGCCAACAAGAACGGCAACGACGCCCTGGCCAAGCAGGAGCTGAAGGCCTGCGGTCAGCCGAACGGCTTCAAGACCACCATCGCCGTCCGCAACAACAAGCAGCAGGAGGTGGCCACGGCCACGTCCATGCAGGCGGCACTGAAGAAGGTCGGCATCACCGCCGACATCTACCAGTACGACGGTTCGCAGAGCGCCGGCATCATCGGCAGCCCCTCGAACGTCGAGAAGAAGAAGCTCGGCATCATCATCATGGGCTGGGGCCCGGACTTCCCGTCGGTCCAGGGCTATGGCATTCCGCTGTGGGCCAGCAGCTACATCCTGCAGAGCGGTAACAACAACTTCGCCATGATCAAGGACAAGACGATCGACGGCCTGTTCGACAAGTACAACAGCGAGCAGGACGAGGCGACGAAGACGCAGACCGCCACGGAGATCAACCACAAGGTCAGTGAGGGCGCGTACTACCTGCCCTTCACCTTCGAGCGGCTCCTCAACTGGCGCTCCTCGCGACTGGCCAACGTGTACACGACGAACGCGTACAGCGGTTACTACGACTTCGTCAACCTCGGCCTGAAGTCCACGAAGTAATCCCGGCACACCCGCCGTACGGCACGAAAGGCAGGTGAAGGCCGGCGCGGCGTGGTCGCGGGCCACCGGACGACCTCCGGTGGCCCGCGGTCCCGCGGCGGGCCGTAAGCTGTGCTCGCTTACCTCATCAGGCGGCTGTTCGCCGCCGCAGTGATGCTCGCGGTCATCATCCTGGTGGTCTTCAGCATCTTCTTCCTCGTCCCCAAGTGGGCGGGTGTGGACATCGCCACGAGCTTCGTGGGCAAGCAGGCCGACCCTGCGGCGGTCGAAGCGGTGCGGACGAAGCTGGGTCTGAGCGACCCGATCTTCATTCAGGTGTGGCACTTCTTCAAGGGCATTTTCGTGGGCCGCACCTACTCGGCCGGCGGCGATGTCACTCACTGCTCCGCGCCGTGCTTCGGCTACTCCTTCCGCAGCGAGCAGGCCGTCTGGCCGGTGCTCACCGACCGCTTCCCGGTGACCCTGGGTCTCGCGCTCGGTGCCGCCGTGCTGTGGCTGCTCTTCGGCGTCTCGGCGGGTGTGCTCTCCGCGCTCAAGCGGGGCAGCATCTGGGACCGCGGTGCGATGGTCATCGCCCTCGGCGGTGTGTCCCTGCCCATCTACTTCACCGGTCTGCTCTCACTGGCGATCTTCAGCTACGGACTGGGCTGGATCGACGGCCAGTACGTGCCACTCAGCGAGAGCGTCACCGGCTATCTGGGGGGCATGATCCTCCCCTGGGTCACCCTGGCGTTCCTGTACGCGGCGATGTACGCACGTATCACCCGGGCCACCATGCTCGAGATCCTCGGCGAGGACTACATCCGCACCGCGCGCGCCAAGGGCCTCAAGGAGCAGGTCGTCATCCGCAAGCACGCCATGCGCTCCACGATGACACCCATCCTGACCATGCTCGGCATGGACCTCGGCGCCCTCATCGGCGGCGCGATCCTGACCGAGACGACGTTCAGCCTCCCGGGCCTCGGCCAGGCCGTGCTGAGCGGTATCAAGAACCAGGACCTGCCCATCATTCTGGGCGTCACCCTGATCACTTCTGTCGCAGTGCTGATCGCCAACCTCGTGGTGGACGTCCTGTACGCCGTGATCGACCCCCGAGTGAGGCTCGCATGACCGAACTGAGCAAGAGCGGAGCGGCCGTGGGCGAGCCCACCTCCGCCTCGCCCGCCCCGAACTCCTTCCTCGAAGTGCGCGACCTGAAGGTGCACTTCCCGACCGACGACGGCCTGGTCAAGTCCGTCGACGGGCTCAGCTTCCAGCTGGAGAAGGGCAAGACCCTCGGCATCGTGGGCGAGTCGGGTTCCGGCAAGTCGGTGACCTCGCTCGGCATCATGGGTCTGCACACCGCCGGCCAGTACGGCAAGCGCAAGGCCCAGATCTCCGGCGAGATCTGGCTGGACGGCACCGAGCTGCTGACCGCGAACCCGGACGAGGTGCGCAAGCTGCGCGGCCGTCAGATGGCGATGATCTTCCAGGACCCGCTGTCCGCGCTGCACCCGTACTACACGATCGGCCAGCAGATCGTGGAGGCGTACCGCATCCACCACAACGTCGACAAGAAGACCGCCAAGCGTCGTGCGGTCGAAATGCTCGACCGGGTGGGCATCCCGCAGCCGGACAAGCGCATCGACAGTTACCCGCACGAGTTCTCCGGTGGTATGCGTCAGCGCGCGATGATCGCGATGTCGCTGGTCAACAACCCCGAACTGCTCATCGCGGACGAGCCGACGACCGCCCTGGACGTGACCGTCCAGGCGCAGATCCTCGACCTGATCCGGGATCTGCAGACGGAGTTCGGCTCCGCGGTCATCATCATCACCCACGACCTGGGCGTCGTTGCCGAGCTGGCGGACGACATCCTGGTGATGTACGGCGGCCGCTGCATCGAGCGCGGCCCGGCCGACAAGGTGTTCTACGAGCCCCGCCACCCCTACACCTGGGGCCTGCTCGGCTCGATGCCGCGTCTCGACCGCGTGCAGCAGGAGCGCCTGGTCCCGGTCAAGGGCTCCCCGCCCTCGCTGATCAACGTCCCGTCCGGCTGCGCCTTCAACCCGCGCTGCCCGTACGCCGACGTTCCGAAGGACAACGTCACCCGCACGGTCCGCCCCGAGCTGACCGAGGTCGGCAGCCAGCACTGGGCCGCCTGCCACATGACGCAGGAGCAGCGGGAGCGTATCTGGACCGAAGAGATTGCGCCGAAGCTGTGAGCGAGGACAAAGCTGTGACGATTCCTGGCCAGAGCGAAGGCAGCGTGGTCACCAAGGACGGGACCGCCCCCGGCGAGACCCTGCTGAAGGTGACCGGGCTCCAGAAGCACTTCCCGATCAGGAAGGGCCTGCTGCAGCGGCAGGTCGGCGCCGTGCACGCGGTCGACGGCCTCGACTTCGAGGTCAAGTCCGGCGAGACCCTCGGCGTCGTGGGCGAGTCCGGCTGCGGCAAGTCGACGATGGGCCGGCTGATCACCCGGCTGCTCGAACCGACCGGCGGCACGGTCGAGTTCGAGGGCAAGGACATCACGCACCTCGGTGTGAGCGGCATGCGTCCGCTCCGTCGCGACGTGCAGATGATCTTCCAGGACCCGTACTCGTCGCTGAACCCGCGCCACACCATCGGCACGATCGTCGGCGCACCCTTCAAGCTGCAGGGCGTCGAGCCCGCGGGCGGCGTCAAGAACGAAGTGCAGCGGCTGCTGTCGGTGGTCGGTCTCAACCCCGAGCACTACAACCGCTATCCGCACGAGTTCTCCGGCGGCCAGCGCCAGCGCATCGGCATCGCCCGCGCGCTCGCGCTGAACCCGAAGCTGGTCGTGGCGGACGAGCCGGTCTCCGCGCTCGACGTGTCGATCCAGGCCCAGGTCGTCAACCTGCTCGACGACCTCCAGAAGGAACTGGGCCTGACGTACGTGATCATCGCGCACGACCTCTCCGTCGTCCGGCACGTCTCGGACCGGATCGCGGTGATGTACCTCGGCAAGATCGTCGAGCTGGCCGACCGCGAGTCGCTGTACCGGGCGCCGATGCACCCGTACACCAAGGCGCTGATGTCGGCGGTGCCGATCCCGGACCCGAGGCGGAAGAACGCCAAGAGCGAGCGCATCCTGCTCAAGGGCGACGTGCCCTCGCCGATCTCCCCGCCGAGCGGCTGCCGCTTCCACACCCGGTGCTGGAAGGCGACGGAGATCTGCAGGACGACCGAGCCGCAGCTCGTCGAGCTGAGGCCCGGTCAGCAGGTCGCCTGCCACCACCCGGAGAACTTCGAGGACCAGGCTCCGCAGGACACCGTGCTGCTGACGATCGCCAAGGAGGCGGCCGAGCTGGTCGCGGACGAGGTCCTTGCCGAGTCGGCGGAGACGTCGGCGGCGGTGGCGGCGGAGGTCGGCGCCTTGGCGGAGGAAACCGGGGAGACGGCGGCCGCCGCCGAATCCGCCGAGCCCGCGGAATCCGTGGAATCCGCCGAACCGGAAACCGACGGCGAGAAGTAAGAGGAATTCATCGGCGCGAATGCCCCCGCAGTCCATCGGATTGCGGGGGCATTCGCATGTGGTCGAGCTTTTTCAGGTCAGGAGCTCGTTTCCCAGTAATGCCATCCGACCGAAGTCGCCGGAAGCTTCGCCGTGCCCGTCGCCAGAACCGTCGTGGTGCAGTTCGGGTTTGTGCGGTTCGACTGCCAGCCGACCCTGAAGCCATTGGAGCCGTACTGCAGGTTGCCGTACTTGCGGGCACTGATGTCGTGCGAGTACGTGTGACCGGTCGTGATCGCCACGGACTTGGTGATGCTGCCGCTCACGGAGGCCTTGGCCGAGGCGAACAGGTAGCTCGCGCTCACCTCCAGGGACGTGGAGAGGCTGTACGAGATGGTGGTGGCCCTGGTCACCGAGGCCGTCATGGTGCCGCCCGGCCCGTCCTTGAAGTAGGCGCCCGAGGCGGGGAGCCGGTACGTCGAGTGCGAAGTGATGAGTACCCCGTAGTCGACCGGGCACGACCTCCTGGGCGTGACGGCCGCGGATGCCGGCGCGGCCCCCGCCACGACCGGCACCGTCCCCGCGATGACAAGCGCAGCCAGCATTGCTCTCTTACGCATGGATTCCCCCATGGAAGTGGTCCGGTTTCCGCTGCGGCGAAAACCGTCAAGCGCGAGCGAGCCTATGGATTTGACAGAGGCCGGTCAACGACCGACTTGAGAGGTTGAGCAAGAATTGAGGTTGCGGTTCTGTGCGATGAAATCCCTGGCAAAACTCTCGGAAAATCCCTTCGACTGCGCTGCTGTCGCTGCAGGTTCGGGCGGACGGGGGGCGGACAGGAGCGGACAGGGGTCAACTGCCCTGTAGGGCATGACGAGTTGGCAAAGTCATGCACATGACCGAACGGTGGAGTGCAGAGTTGGCCGCACTTGTCTGATCCATCCGGTCGACAGGAACATGCTCCGAAGGGACGACTCCATGCGCCTCTCCCGTTCGGCACGCTTAGGGGCCCTCGCCACAGCGGCGGCCTCCTTCCTCGTCATCGCCGCCTCCTCCGCCCCCACCTCGGGCGCCCCCGGCATCGGTGACACCTACTTCCCCGACCTGGGCAACGGCGGCTTCGACGCCCGCCATTACGCCCTCGACGTGGCGTACAACCCGGACACCGACCGCCTCGACGGCCGTACGACCCTCACGGCCCGTGCCACCCAGACGCTCTCCTCCTTCGATCTCGACCTGCAGAAGCTGGAGGTCACGAGAGTCGAAGTGAACGGCAGACGCGCCGAGTTCACGCGCAACGGCGACGAACTGCGCATCACTCCGAGGGGAGTTCTCCCCAAGGGCCGGGACTTCGAGGTCACCGTCACCTACGGCGGAGTCCCCGAACCCCTGAGCGGCCCGATCGTCTTCGGCTCCGACTACGGGTGGATGAAGACCGCCGACGGCGTCTTCGTCGCCTGCGAACCCAACGCCGCCTCCACCTGGTTCCCGTCCAGCGACCACCCCTCCGACAAGGCCACCTACGACATCCGGATCAAGGCGCCCAAGGGCCTGACCGGCGTCTCCAACGGCCGGCTGGTCTCGACGTACGACAAGGGCGCCTCGACGTACACCCACTGGCGCGAGAGCAGGCCCATGGCGACCTATCTCGCGACGGCGACGATCGGGAAGTTCGACGTGCAGTCCGGGAAGACCCCCTCCGGGATACCGATCTACGTCGCCATCGACCCCGTCCTCGCGAACAGCAACACCGTCGACGTGTACGCCGTGACCGCCGCGGCCACCGACTACTGGTCGCAGGTCTTCGGGCCGTACCCCTTCGAGGAGACCGGCGCGATCGTCGACGACATGCCTCAGGCCGGGTTCTCGCTGGAGGTGCAGAGCAAGCCCGCCTACTCCGCGGTGCGCAACGAGACGACCATCGTGCACGAG
>Ga0307508_10007702_pt1 | contig 10011 bp, 7 predicted proteins | sample 9_EM_MG_FD_203089 | JGI IMG/M metagenome (GOLD analysis project Ga0307508, IMG submission 203089) | Populus trichocarpa ectomycorrhiza microbial communities from riparian zone in the Pacific Northwest, United States - 9_EM | ecosystem: Host-associated > Plants > Roots > Unclassified | place...
ACTGGTTGAGCGCGCTGGTGATCTTGCGGAGCGCCTGGCTCATCAGCCGGGCCTGGAGGCCGACGTGGGAGTCGCCCATCTCACCCTCGATCTCCGCGCGCGGCACCAGGGCGGCGACGGAGTCGATGACGATGAGGTCGAGAGCGCCGGAGCGAACCAGCATGTCCACGATCTCGAGCGCCTGCTCGCCGTTGTCCGGCTGGGACAGGATCAGCGAGTCGGTGTCCACGCCCAGCTTCTGCGCGTAGTCGGGGTCGAGCGCGTGCTCCGCGTCCACGAAGGCCACGGCGCCGCCCGCGCGCTGGGCGTTGGCCACCGCGTGCAGGGTCAGGGTCGTCTTGCCGGAGGACTCCGGGCCGTAGACCTCCACCACGCGGCCGCGCGGAATCCCGCCCACGCCGAGGGCGACGTCAAGAGCGGTCGACCCGGTGGGGATCACCTCGATGGGGTCGTTCGGCCGGTCGCCCATACGCATGACGGCGCCTTTGCCGAACTGCCGTTCAATCTGTGCGAGCGCGGCGTCGAGCGCCTTCTCGCGGTCATTTCCTGCCATGGGTTCCACCCGGTTTGCTTGAGTCGATCGCTTCACGTCCATGACGCTAGCGCCTGCCACTGACAAGCGGCCCGGACGTGCTCGGCCTGTGGATAACCGGGCCGGGCCTCCATCAGAATGGATGTTCGATTTTTGTGTCAACTGCGCCGGGACAACGCGTGCCGCATGCGTGCCAGCGCGGAGGCACCGCGCCGCCGCGTCCGCCCGTGCATCCGCGGGTCGTCCGTGACGTCGTAGCGCTTGATGTATGCGCCGAGGAACGCCTGCAGCGTCGCGGTCGCCGGAATCGCGATCAGCGCCCCCACCGCGCCGAGCAGCGCGGTGCCCGCGATCACCGATCCGAAGGAGACCGCGGGGTGGATGTCCACGGTCCGCGCCGTGATCCTCGGCTGCAGCAGGTAGTTCTCGAACTGCTGGTAGACCACGACGAAGACCAGCACCCAGATCGCGTACCAGGGGTTGATGGTGAAGGCGATCAGCATCGGCAGAGCGCCCGCCAGATACGTGCCGATGGTCGGGATGAACTGCGAGATCAGCCCCACCCAGACGGCCAGCGCCGGGGCGTAGGGCACGCCCAGGCTCTCCAGCAGGATGTAGTGCGCGACACCGGAGATCAGCGCCATCAGCCCGCGCGAGTAGATGTAGCCGCCGGTCTTGGCGACCGCGATCTCCCAGGCACGCAGCACCTCGGTCTGCCGGCTCGGCGGCAGGACGGAACACAGCGCGCGGCGCAGCCGGGGCCCGTCGGCGGCGAAGTAGAAGGCGAACAGCGTCACCGTGAGGAGCCTGAAGAGCCCGCCGAGCACCTGCGCGGAGACGTCCAGCACGTTGTCCGCGCTGTTCTTCACATAGCTCTGCAGCCAGTCGGAGTGGAGCATGCTGTCCTGGATCTCCAGCCGCGACAGCCGCGTGTGGAACGTCTCGTTGATCCAGCTGACCACCTGATCGAGGTACTTCGGGAAGTCCTGGACCATGGTCATGATCTGGTCGGCCAGCATCGAGCCGAGCAGAGTGAAGAAGCCCGCGGCACCGATGAGGATGCCGATGAAGACCAGTCCGGTGGCCAGGCCCCGGCGGACACCGCGCGCGGCCATGCGGTCCACGGCCGGTTCGATCGCGAGCGCCAGGAAGAACGCGATCAGGACGTTCAGCAGCAGTCCGGTCAGCTGATCGAAGGCCCAGGTGGCAAGCCGGTAACAGGCCACCAGGGCAAGGGCGAGCACCATGGCGCGCGGCAGCCAGCGCGGCATGCGCGCGGACTGCGCCGGCGCGTCCTTGGGGGCCTGTGCGGTGGTCGGGACGCCGTCGGCGTCGGGGGAGAGGGTCTCTTCGGTCGGGGCCACCCGGCAAGTGTGGCGTACACCCGTCCAAAAAATCCGGCCGCCCCGGGAGTCCGCCGCCCCGCCCACCTCCCGGCCGCCGCTCAGCATCTGTCAGTGCTTGTCAGCGCCCATCAGAGGTTCTCAGCGCTTGTCGGCAGGGACCTCCATCGCGGCGCACACTCCGCGCCAGATGTCCTTGGCATCCCATCCCGCGGCGAGCGCCTGGTGGACGGTCCGGCCGCCGAGCTGGGACATCACATGATCGCGCGCGAAGGAGTCGGCGTACGCCTCGCCGAAGTAATCCGCCATCCGCTGCCAGAAGACCGTCAACCGCATGCGCCCAGTATCGCGCTCCCGGGTCGCACCGGAGCGTGAGCCCCCTTCCGCAGGTGTTTCCCGCTCTACGGTCTGTCCCATGGATCGATCCGCAGCAGTCCCCTCCTCCCAGCCCTCGCCGCCCGCGCCCGCCTCGCCGCTCGCGCGCGCCGCCCGGTTCGTGTGGCTGACCGCACGCGTGCTCGAACAGCGCCGGTTCGCGTATCACTTCCAGGACGCCGGTGCCGAGCCGGTCGAGACCGCGCTGGCCGCGTACCTGGGCGCCGACGGGGGCTACGGCCACGCCCTGGAACCGGATCTGCGCGGCCCGGTGAGCCAGCCGCAGCACGTCGTGCACGCCCTGCGGGTGCTCGACGGGATCGGCCGCTGCGGCGGACAGCGGGTGGAGCGGCTGTGCCGCTTTCTGACCGCGATCTCCACCCCCGACGGCGCGCTGCCCGCGTGCCTCCCGTCGCTGCGCGACTACCCGGCCGCCCCCTGGCTCCGGCCGTCGGACCATCCGCGCGGCGATCTGCTGACCACCGGGCCGGTGGTGGGGCTGCTGCACCGCAACGAGGTGTGGCACGCCTGGCTGTTCCGGGCCACCGACTTCTGCTGGGCGGCGGTGACGGCGCTGGAGGAGGGCACCCCGGCGCGTCCGCACGAGGTGGGGGCGGCCGTCGCCTTCCTGGACGGCGCACCGGACCGGGCGCGCGCCGAGGAGGTGGCCGAGCGGCTGGGCCGCCGGGTGCGGGAGCGGCGGCTGGTGGTGCTGGACCCGGAGCTCGCCGAGGACGGCCCCCTGCCGCCCGGCCACGGCCCCGGGAACCACACCTTCGTGTACGACGTCGCCCGCACGCCCGGCTCGCTGGCCCGCCGCTGGTTCACCGACGCCGAGGTGGAGCGCTCCCTCGACTTCCTGGCGGACGCGCAGCGGGAGGACGGCGGCTGGCCGGCCCGGCGGCGGACCTGGACCCCGGGGGCGGCGCTGGAGTGGCGGCCGGTGGTGACCGTCGAGGCGCTGCTCACGCTGCGCGCCCACGGCCGGGCGGTCTGAGGGCCCTGTGCCGGGCTGCTGACTTGCTGACCCGCTGACCTGCGCAGACGGCTCGTTGTCAGTGGGGCGGTGCACGATGGGGGGCATGGCACGCTCGGCGCTCCACGCGTTCTCCCCGGCCACCCGCGGGTGGTTCACGGGTGCCTTCACCGCGCCCACGGCCGCGCAGGAGGGGGCGTGGCAGGCGATCGGCAAGGGCTCGGACGTGCTGGTGGTCGCCCCCACCGGCTCGGGCAAGACGCTGGCGGCGTTCCTCGCGGCGCTCGACCGGCTGGCCGCCGAGCCGCCGCCCGCCGAGCCCCGCAAGCGCTGCCGGGTGCTGTACGTGTCGCCGCTGAAGGCCCTGGCGGTGGATGTGGAGCGCAATCTGCGCAGTCCGCTCACCGGCATCCGGCAGGAGTCGGTGCGGCTCGGCCAGCCTGAGCCGGAGATCCGGGTGGGCATCCGCTCCGGCGACACCCCGGCCGCCGAGCGCCGCGCCCTGTCCACCCGGCCGCCGGACATCCTCATCACCACGCCGGAGTCGCTGTTCCTGATGCTCACCTCCGCCACCCGGGAGGCGCTGCGCGGGGTGGAGACGGTGATCCTGGACGAGGTGCACGCCGTCGCGGGGACGAAGCGCGGCGCGCATCTCGCCCTCTCCCTGGAGCGGCTGGACGAGCTGCTGGACCGGCCCGCCCGGCGGATCGGCCTGTCGGCGACGGTGCGCCCGGTCGACGAGGTCGCCCGCTTCCTTTCGCCGCGGCGCGCGGTGGAGATCGTCCAGCCGCCCTCGGGCAAGGAGTTCGACCTGTCGGTGGTCGTCCCCGTCGAGGATCTGGGGGAGCTGGGCAGCTCCCCGGCCCAGGACGGACAGCCGGGCGAGAAGCCGTCGATCTGGCCGCATGTGGAGGAGCGGATCGCCGATCTCGTCCAGGCGCACCGGTCCACGATCGTCTTCGCCAACTCCCGCAGGCTGGCCGAGCGGCTGTGCAACCGGCTCAACGAGATCGCCTACGAGCGGGCCACCGGTGAGGCGCTGCCCGAGGACCACTCCCCCGCCGAGCTGATGGCCGAGGCCGGGGCGGCGCGTGGTGCGCCCGCGCTGCTCGCCCGCGCGCACCACGGCTCGGTGTCCAAGGAGCAGCGGGCCCTGGTCGAGGAGGATCTGAAGGCCGGTCGGCTGCCCGCCGTCGTCGCCACCTCCAGCCTGGAGCTGGGCATCGACATGGGCGCGGTGGACCTGGTCGTCCAGGTCGAGTCGCCGCCCTCGGTGGCCTCCGGGCTGCAGCGGGTGGGCCGGGCCGGTCACCAGGTGGGCGCGGTCTCCACCGGTGTGGTGTTCCCCAAGTACCGCGGCGATCTGGTGCAGGCGGCGGTGGTCACCGAGCGGATGCGGCAGGGTGCCATCGAGTCGCTGCGGGTGCCCGCGAACCCGCTGGACGTGCTCGCCCAGCAGCTCATCGCCATGACGGCCATGGACAGCTGGGACGTGGACGAACTGCTGGCCCTGGTCCGCCGCGCCGCCCCGTTCGCCGCGCTCCCGGAGTCGGCGTACACCTCGGTCCTCGACATGCTCGCGGGCCGCTATCCCTCCGACGCCTTCGCCGAGCTGCGGCCGCGCCTGGTGTGGGACCGCGTCGCCCGGACGATCACGGGGCGGCCGGGGGCGCAGCGGCTCGCGGTGACCTCCGGCGGCACCATCCCCGACCGCGGGCTGTTCGGCGTCTTCCTGGCGGGCGCGGACCCGAAGAAGGGCGGCGGCAGGGTCGGGGAGCTGGACGAGGAGATGGTCTACGAGTCGCGGGTGGGCGATGTGTTCACCCTGGGCACCACGTCCTGGCGGATCGAGGACATCACCCGCGACCGGGTCCTGGTCTCCCCCGCCCCCGGCGTCCCCGGGCGGCTGCCGTTCTGGAAGGGTGACCAGCTCGGCCGCCCGCTCGAACTGGGCCGGGCACTGGGCGCGTTCCTGCGGGAGGTCGGCGCCCTCGCCCCCGAGAAGGCCCGGGAGCGGCTGCTGGCCGCCGGGCTCGACACCTGGGCCGCCGACAACGTGCTCGCGTACCTCGGCGAACAGCGCCAGGCCTGCGGCCATGTGCCGGACGACCGAACGATCGTGGTGGAGCGCTTCCGTGACGAGCTGGGCGACTGGCGGGTGGTGGTCCACTCCCCCTTCGGGGCGCAGGTCCACGCCCCCTGGGCGCTCGCGCTCGGCGCGCGGCTCTCCGAGCGGTACGGCATGGACGCCCAGGTGATGCACGCGGACGACGGCATCGTGCTGCGGCTGCCCGACGCCGACCTCATGGGCCTGGACCTGCTCGGCTCGGACCCGATGCGGCAGGGCACCGAGTACGACGGCGAGCAGTCCCCCATCGGCGCCGCCGATGTCGCCTTCGACCGGGGAGAGGTGTCCCAGATCGTCACCGACCAGGTCGGTGGCTCCGCCCTGTTCGCCTCCCGGTTCCGCGAATGCGCCGCCCGCGCCCTGCTGTTGCCCCGCCGCGACCCCGGGAAGCGCACCCCGCTGTGGCAGCAGCGTCAGCGCGCCGCCCAGCTCCTCCAGGTGGCGAGCGAGTTCGGTTCGTTCCCGATCGTCCTGGAGGCCGTCCGCGAATGCCTCCAGGACGTCTTCGACGTGCCCGGGCTGACCGAGCTCATGGGCGACCTGGAGGCCCGGCGGGTGCGGCTGGTAGAGGTGACCACCCCGGAGCCGTCCCCCTTCGCCCGCTCGCTGCTCTTCGGCTACGTGGCGCAGTTCCTGTACGAGGGCGACTCGCCGCTGGCCGAGCGCCGCGCCGCGGCCCTCTCCCTCGACTCCCGGCTGCTGGCCGAGCTGCTGGGCCAGGCCGAGCTGCGCGAGCTGCTGGACGCCGATGTCCTGGCCGAGCTGGAGCGTGAGCTGCAGTGGCTCACCGAGGACCGCCTGGTCAAGGACGCCGAGGGCGTCGCCGATCTGCTGCGGCTGCTCGGCCCGCTCACCCGCGCCGAGCTGGCCGGGCGCGGCGCCGACCCGGCGTGGGCGGAGGAGCTGGAGCGGGCCAGGCGTGCCATCCGGGTCCGTATCGCGGGCGAGGAGCACTGGGCGGCCGTCGAGGACGCGGGGCGGCTGCGCGACGCGCTGGGCACGGCGCTGCCGGTCGGCGTCCCCGAGGCGTTCACCGAGCCCGTGGGCGACCCGCTCGGCGATCTGCTGGCCCGCTACGCCCGCACCCACGGCCCGTTCACCTCCGCCGAGGCGGCCACCCGGCTCGGGCTGGGCACGGCCGTCACCGACGGCGCGCTGCAGCGCCTGGCCGCGAGCGGCCGCGTCGTCCAGGGCGAATTCCGCCCACCCGTCGCCCACCACCACCCTTCTGACGATGCGCTTCGCGCGACCTCCTTCTTGGGCCTGGGGCAGGAATGGTGCGACGCCGCCGTGCTGCGCAGGCTGCGCCGCCGGTCGCTGGCCTCGCTGCGCCAGGAGCTGGAGCCCGTACCGCCGTCCGCGCTCGCCGCGTTCCTCCCCCAGTGGCAGCATCTGGGCACCCATAGCCTGCGGGGCATCGACGGGCTGGTGCGCGCCATCGAGCAGCTCCAGGGCGCACCGGTCCCGGCGTCCGCCCTGGAGAAGCTCGTCCTGCCCTCCCGAGTCGGCGACTACAGCCCGACGATGCTCGACGAGCTGACCGCCGCCGGTGAGGTCGTCTGGGCCGGGGCGGGCGGGCTGCCTGGCAAGGACGGCTGGGTCAGCCTCCATCTCGCCGAGACCGCGCCGCTGCTCCTGCACACCCCGCACCCCTTCGAGGCGGGCCCGCTCCACCGGGCCGTGCTGGACGCGCTGGCCGGGGGCTTCGGTCTGTTCTTCCGGCAGATCGCCGAGCAGGTCCGGGCCGCCGGTCACGAGTTCCAGGACGCCCAGCTCGCCGAGGCGATATGGGACCTGACCTGGTCCGGCCGGCTCACCGGCGACACCCTGGCCCCGCTGCGTTCCCTGCTGGGCTCGGGCCGCACCGCGGGCGCCACCGCCCACCGCGCCAAGCGCACGGTCCCCCGGGGCCGGTACGGCGGGCTGACGGGGCGTACCGGCCGCCCCACCGCCTCGCGCAGCGGGCCGCCGACCGTCGCCGGACGCTGGTCGCTGCTGCCGGAGCGCGAGTCCGACCCCACCCACCGCGCGCACGCCCTGGCGCGCACCCTGCTGGACCGGCACGGCGTGGTCACCCGCGGGGCGGTCGCCGCGGAGGGCGTCGAGGGCGGCTTCTCCGCCGCGTACCGGGTGCTGTCCGCCTTCGAGGAGACCGGTCAGGCACGCCGCGGCTATGTGGTGGAGGGGCTGGGCGCCGCGCAGTTCGCGATGGACGGCGCGGTCGACCGGCTGCGCGCGGTCGGCACGGCGCGCGACCGGGCCGCGGGCGCGGCCTTCGGCGGTCAGCCGGGGCAGTCGTCCCCGCGCACCGTCGTCCTCGCCGCCGCCGACCCCGCCAACGCCTACGGCGGGGCCCTCCCCTGGCCCGATCCGCCCGCGGACGCGAACCACCGGGCGGGCCGCAAAGCGGGGGCGCTGGTGGTGCTGGCCGATGGCGAGCTGACCCTCTACATGGAGCGTGGCGGCAAGACCCTGCTCGCCTGGCCTTCGGGCGAGGCCGAGGCGGCGTCCCCGGAGGACGACGCCCGCCTGCGCGGCGCGGTGGAGGCCCTGGCCCAGTCCGCCCGCGCGGGCGCCCTCGGCTCGGTGACCGTCGAGCGGGTCAACGGCGCCGCGGCGCTGTCCTCGCCGATCGGCCGCGTCCTGGAGGCGGCGGGCTTCCACGCGACCCCGCGCGGCCTGCGGCTGCGTCCCTGAGGGGGCGAAGATGCCCGAGGGAGACACCGTCTGGCAGACGGCCCGGCGCCTCGACGACGCACTGGCGGGCCCGCCGCTGACCGGCTGTGATCTGCGGGTGCCCCGGCTGGCGACCGTCGACCTCACCGGCCGCCGGGTCCTGGAGGTGGTCGCGCGCGGCAAGCATCTGCTGACCCGGGTGGAGGGCGGGCTGACCCTCCACTCCCATCTGCGGATGGACGGCGCATGGCTGGTGTACGGCCACGGCGAGCGCTGGCGCGGCGGTCCGCACCACCAGATCCGCGCCGTCCTGGCCACTGCCGAGCGCACCGCCGTCGGCTACCGCCTCCCGGTCCTGGAGCTGATGCGCACCGCGGACGAGGACCGGGCGGTGGGGCACCTCGGACCCGACCTCCTCGGCTCGGACTGGGACCCGGGCGAGGCGCTGGGGCGGCTGCTCGACGATCCGTCCCGCCCGGTGGGCGAGGCGCTGCTGGACCAGCGCAACCTGGCCGGGATCGGCAATGTGTACAAGTGCGAGCTGTGCTTCCTGTTGCGGATCTCGCCCTGGCTGCCGATCGGCCGCGTCCCCTCCCCCGAGCGTCTGGTGGCCCTCGCCCAGCGGCTTCTGGAGGCCAACCGGACGCGCCGGGCCCGGGTCACCACGGCGCACGCCCGCCCCGACCGGCGACTGTGGGTGTACGGCCGCGCCGGGCGGCCCTGTCTGCGCTGCGGTACGCCGGTGCGCGCCACGGACCAGGGCCGCGCGGGCCAGGAGCGTACGACCTTCTGGTGCCCGGCGTGCCAGCCGGAGCCGCCTCCGCCGGATTAGACCGTCCCACCGGAGCCCGTCCCCACCGGAGTAGCCCGTCCCCGTCGGAGCCACCGTCCCTGCCAGAATAATTGACGGACAGTCAGATTCGGTCGTACCGTCGGCCCATGACCGTCACGGCGTACGACCTCACCGGACGCACCGCACTGGTCACCGGCGCCGCGAGCGGTATCGGCCGCGCCACCGCCGTTCTGCTGGCGTCGGCCGGGGCCGTGGTGCACTGCGCCGATCTGGACGAGAAGGGCGCCCGGCACACCGCCGAGCGCATCACCTCCGACGGCGGCAGCGCCCACGCCCACCTCCTCGATGTCACCGACCGCGCCCAGGTCGCGGCCGTCGTCTCCGCCGCCGCCACGGCGGCCGTCCGCGACGGTGGTCACCTCGCCGTGATGGCCAACATCGCCGGGATCATGCACCGCAGCCCGGTCCTGGAGACCGAGGACGCCGACCTGGACCGGGTGCTGGGGGTCAACTTCAAGGGCGTGCTGTACGGCTGCCAGGAGGCGGCCCGCGTCATGATCGACCACGGCTCCGGCGGGTCCATCGTCACCATGGCGTCCGGCGCGATCGACTCCGGCGCCCCCGGGCTGCTGTGCTACGGCGTCGCCAAGGCCGCCGTCGTCCAGCTGACCCGGACCCTCGCCGCCGAGGTGGGCCGCCACGGCGTCCGGGTCAACGCGGTCGCCCCCGGCTGGGTCCGTACGCCCATGACGCGGCGCGACACTACCGATGAGCAGCGGCACGCCGAGGCACCCATGGCCCGCCGCGCACCGCTGGGGCGGGTGGGCGAGCCGGAAGACGTGGCCCACGCGGTCCTGTATCTGGCGTCGGACGCCTCCGCCTTCACGACGGGCCAGATTCTGCGCCCGAATGGCGGAGTCGCGATGCCCTGGTGATCCGCTCGCGCACGCTTGCCCGCCGGGGCGAGGGGCCGCAGTGCACGGGCAGCAGGCTCAGCCCCCAGCCACCGACGGCGTACGCCCCCTCGACCGGTCCGGTCGCGGTCGGCTGCACCGCCAGGCGGAGCACGGACCACCACCACAGGCAGCCGAGAACGAGTGCTATCGCCCATCGAACCGGCCTTCGGCGCAGGCGCAGGGTGCCGGCCCCTCCCACGGCTGCCATGCTGCCTCCTTCGGGCGACGCTAG
>Ga0307508_10007703_pt1 | contig 10010 bp, 12 predicted proteins | sample 9_EM_MG_FD_203089 | JGI IMG/M metagenome (GOLD analysis project Ga0307508, IMG submission 203089) | Populus trichocarpa ectomycorrhiza microbial communities from riparian zone in the Pacific Northwest, United States - 9_EM | ecosystem: Host-associated > Plants > Roots > Unclassified | place...
GTTATCTTTTTTCTGTTTTTTCAGGGGAAAAAAAAAAAAAAAAAAATTCACGTTCCGAGACAAGAAATGAACATCCCTACAAGTACTAGTTGAGAAAGAATATTCCTGTGAGAAACGAATTTTTTTTTGTAAACACGTGAACGATATCATGATAAACAGTGCCAGTCAAAATGGTGTAAAAGATCATGCGATATACGGCAGAAGCAGCCTAAGCATGTTGAACACTGACACCTTTAAGGGAGCCAAAAAGGAGTGGAAAATCACTTACCGGAAACTTGTACTTGGAATTTTGAGGCCGCTGGATAGCCCTGCCTTTGAAGCAGCGGCACTGATATTTCAACCGGAGCTGCAAGAAATTGCCTAAATAGGACAGGTTCGCTATGTGAATGCTATGCATCGCTATTGGTTAATCGGTTGAGCGGCTAACGGCAGCGTCCCATCCTCCTGCGATCAGCGCTGCCAGGTCTCTGTCATCTTTGCCACCTTTGGAGTAGTTCCTGCTCTGTGCATCCTCATCATTGACGTAGTCTACACGATAGGAGTCACCGCTCAATCGAAAGCCTCAGTTGGTCCCTTGAGATTATAAGCACCTCCATCAGGAGTCTGATCATTCTTCCAACTCGCATGTGCATTTATTCTCTCAGTCTAATGTCACTTGCGTCGATTCATATCGTTGGGTCCGTCTCTTCCAACTTGTTGTCTTGATATTTCCGCAGCTGGAAGATTGACGGCTATGAACGCTTTGGTGCTCAGTCCTGGAATAGTCTTCGGTATGTGCAGTGGCCACATCTCAGGCTGGCATACCCAGCCAGACTCGATTATAGCGAATACTAACGTAATATTCCTCTCAGTCAAACGCCGTGCCTCGTGAGTGTAGTGAACCTATGCCCATCTGATATCACCTCAATTTGTCGTTATTATCAAGGTTGGCGCATACTTGGCCAGCCAATGTTATCCAAACGGCAAGAAACCCCCGTTCTCCCGAGCTGAACACTTGACTGATGCGGGGCGCTTCCCGTGTCCTTGCACTTTAGGATACACCATACCTCCCATCCCTCAAGGCGGACATTACTCTGGGTGCGTATCAACCGGAGAATTAGTCTCGGGGCAAGCTAATCCGTATCCGCGGCGAAAGGCCAATATCCTCAGACAGTGCGCTTTTCATATATATTGTCTCATACCTCGAACCTCGAACTCATTCCATACCCTTTGTAGTGGCCACATCTTGCAAGTTTAAACGGCGTATAAACTCGCACAATTACTAATTTGCTGCTTAGGCGAATGTTCCACTCCTTTCTACATGCTTGTCAGTGCATGTGGGGCTTGCCAGAACAGATCTTGGGTCACTCTGGCTGAATTTGAAAGTCAATGTCCCGCAGAATTGAAACCCCGTCCTGGTGTGTATCCCAGAGCAATTGACAAGGATACTGCCGTGCCACACTGGGCGTACCTCGATGTAAGCAATCTTGGTGGCAATTTTGACCCCGGCCTCGCAAACCTTGCAGTGTATCGATCCTTGCCCACTCCCGCAATCATGCATATAATATTATGATAACAGATTCTCCTGAAAGCTCATACACGAGTACAACCACGTCTCCGGTTCATACTACCAGCTCTCTACCACCCTCCACAACCTCTACAACCGCCAGTCAAACCCTGACGCACAGCCCAGGTGGGTGTAGGTCTAACGTAGGTGCTATTGCAGGGTGGATCTTTGGCGGAATGATTGGCCTCCTACTCGTCGCTATTCTTGCTACTCTTCTCTATAGACGCAAAAGAGGGCTGAGAAGGCGGCGCGATGACCAGGCTGCTGCGACCACGAGAGAGGCAGGATTAGTGGGAAGTCCGGATCGACGCAGGTCAAACCAACCTACTTTCACCCAGCAGACTATCAGCAGCGGCAGCGGCACTTTGCCAGCCCCCCAGCCATTTGTCCCGTATGACCCTACACAATTTGACTCAGAATATGAAGGGTACGTCCGACTCTGCTTGCGACTCATTGTGTACTATATAATAATGACAATGTTGCCGCAAAAATACAGCCGACCGAACGCTCAAAGCCCCACAAGTCCAGTCAGTTCGCGCAGAGACAATCAAACCTTCTTCACACATCAACCTCTCGAGTATCCTTGGATCGCTTCTGGTCGGTACACAGGGATCCCTGAGGTGGATTAAGCTTCTTGTTGTTTTGCTCGTGACCGTTTTCTTCGATCGCCTGCTTTTCTTGCGTATCTTCTGTACTTTCCATACCCCGAATCTCTTAGCCAATCACCAAGTGTTATACGCGGCTTGCCAGTCCCGACAACTGACTGGTCCAATCCCGGATTATGTAAACCGAAAGTTCAAACCGGCACCAGCACCGTGCGGGAAGGCCGAGGATAGGCTTTGGCACGCGGAGAGCCCGCGGGGACTCTCTGCCTGCGTTTGCATTGATCCCAAGAGGACTGCAAGCCCAACGTCGGGAAGTAGTGGGCATCACAGAGCCTTTCCAACAGGCAAGTACGCACACAATCGCTCCTTTGTATGACGAGGAATCGTGCAGTCTTCGCGACTCGGCTCCCAACGCTCACGTTCTTCGTAAATTATATGCTTCCAAAGCGATGGAATGCCCAGAGCGATGTCTCGCCAGTCGACCTGATTGTGCCGAGTGATGGGGTACACTATTATCGCCTTGTGCGCCCACTCCCGAGAGACGGCGTGTGCACAGCTAGACCGATTGGCTCGACTCCTTGCCCACCCATGTTTATATGAAATGTGAGCGGAGACCGTAAAGGTATATACGTATCCTAGCATGGTCACCGCTATGCATCGAGCTAGCGCAGCTGCAGCCGTGAAGATTCAGCTTGTATATATACCAAATAAGGAGCAGCTAGGCTGTATTCGAGTGGACCACATTCTAGGAAGCTCTACGCCGGAATAAACTCTCTAGAGTGATTGGCAAGGCATCATATAGTCCCAAAAAGAAGCCTCTGAATCTTTATTTGGAAATGCAGACCAAAGTCAAGCGTTCCGACTGTCCTCTCCGACGCCCCGAGCTCCATACCCACGCTAACATTGTGTGATGGCAATTTTTATCAAGACATTGATAATACCCTCTCACGACTGTCTGCATGATACCAGCTGCCCGTCCTCTGTCGAAGGCGGAGGAGAAACTCCAAAAAATGCAGCAACTTGCTCTTCACCACAAGATCGATGTGTTCAGCTGTGTCGTTGTGCTCCTCGGGCCTCCTACTGTAGAGTGACGCCGAGTCGGGGCGTTTGACAAGAATTTGCGCGACGCGCACGACACGCCGCCTCTGAGTCGAGCACAGCAACATTTCCGGAGCACGTATCAACTTTTGGGATGCCTCAATAAATCCACTATGAACACGTGGAAGGAACTCCCCCTTTGTATCACAAGAAGTTAGAAAGCCAACGCCGAAGACTACGCTGTACGATGGTGAGACAGGTGCGCCGCCCTATCGAGTAGGGCACGGCCGCCGTGGGGGCTGAGGGCCGGTAATTCCAGGACGCAACAGTAGTATGGCACCAATATAACGCGCAAGTTTGCAAGATTTGTAACTGCCAAATGGGCAGCAAGTGGCAAGGGTGCTTCGGAGGCACACCCCGCGGTGATGGTTGAGATCGCAGGTTCATGCAAATTGAGGCACATGTCCATTTCAAGCACACGTGGAGATGTTTCCACTTAGTAAATCTTTGATGTCAGCGCCTGAGGACGCAGAAGAGCTTGAGATTCGAATGGTGAAAACAAATGACAACACCTACTCCGCTCGGCGCGCAACACAATATATGATTCAGTCCATCATTCATGTGGGGGGTTAGGGGCCGTCGCAAGCACAAAGTATTTCACCTAGAGGGGCGGGATGAAAGATCCCACGCGAAACGCTGATGGCGATGTGGTTGTTCACTTGATGGACCGAACATTTGCGTGGTTCCACTCCGCGACCTAAGGGCTCAGCTGGGTGCTTGAACGCGCTTGTGGCTATGCTCGCCGCCTCTGGCGCGACCAGGAAGAACGGGGATTAGCTGAGGCTTGATATGACCCGTTACTACGATATATGTGGTGGAGAAAATGATCGGAAATGGATTTTAGTTGGGTGGGAAACGTCCAAATCAGGCAGGAGAACCGCACTCCGCGACGGACAATCTATTGTTCCCAGGGTGCCTGATAGCTCTCTTTCCGTCTTTCCCCATTACCACCAACGCCTCTGCCTTTTCTCTACCTGACAGCACTTCAGTGGACTTTTGACAGGACCAATTGGGGCTTTCACTGCCCATCAATCCCAATCAATTACTTGTTCAAACAGCTGCTGCGCCCATCATGTCCTCCATCGACCAGCTCTTGCCCCCCTCCCTCCTTCTAGGCCCGCATCTCAGCGCATATCGTTACTTTTTCGTCTGCACTCTCACCATTGCATCGTGGGACACTCTCGGTGTGTTGTCTCCATCTTCCAGGAGCCTAGCATGGAACTGAGTGATATCGGCCTTCTTGTCTCAATGTCGAATGCGCGCGCGACTACGTAGTGCTTACGTCCCGCTCATGGCGCTTGTCCAGGACGAAGGAGTGGCCAACGCTTAAAATTATCATGCTCCTTCTCCGATACTTGATGCCTATAGAGTTTATCATACTTGGTGCGTGTCCTTCGTCTTGGACTAATCATAACATTCACCTTGCTCCTTTGCTTGACAGCTGTATCGTGTTTCAATCCCGCATTCACCCCCGAGGTCTGCCGCAAGTTCTACCTGTTCGACCCAATCATGACGGCGATTCTTATGTCGCTGTCATCACTCGCTCTGGTCGTCCGCGTCCGTGCTATCAATGATACGAGTGCGGGCCGTCAACGAGCCATCACGCTTGGCCTCGGGGCTCTCCTCGCCACGCAGGTCGTGGTTCACTTTGTTTGCTGCTTCTTCTACCATCCCCTCAACCTGCAAAATTCTCATGGCTGCATCCCTGCGCCGAAGCACAACTGGGTAGGCATCTACTGGGTCATCCCAACTGTCCTCTACCTCTGTGCTGTGAGTTTCTACATTCCCTTCGCGCTTCGGTATCGCATTTGGCCCCGGCGGCAGTTTAATCCGGCAAGGACATCTGATGATTGTCCTCTATAGCTCATTCTTGCTGTTAACCGTTCTGTGGAGTCGCTTGGCGAGAAGGAGGTTGGCTGGTGGAAGCTCGTCAACCGTGACGGCCTCAACCTTTACACCGTGAGCCTGTTCTGAGTTAAATCCTTCCGAAACAGCTTCGCCAACTGGTACCCCGTTGTATCTTTTGCGTTCTATATCTAGACGATATTCGGCATAAACTTCGTCAACGTCGTTTATTTCTTCGTCACCAAGGCCTCGGATGATGCTGATCCAATCAAGGTTATCGTCAGCACGCTGGCGACTGTGCTCACGACGACTATGACGATGCGTGTTATCCTTCTAGTTCGCGGCTCGCTCGTTAAGGGCGGCTCGTTCCACGGGTCGATCCCAACGAATTCTTCGATGAGTGGGAGTGGAGGTGTAGTCAGAGCTAGCCGGGGCGGCACAGGCCCCGTCCATGTACCAGGCGGCCAACACTCGTCTCCAGGTTTAGGCGGGCGCTCCACCGACTCGAAGCGTGCGACTGCTGGTGGCGGCATTGTTTTTAGTGGCGCAAACAAATTCTCTCAGACGCCTACATTTGCGATTAATCGCAGTACTGGAGCAGACGCGGATCAGGGTGAGGATGATGAAATGAAGAAGGCTCCTGTTGTTGATGTTGCGGACGATGTCGACGGGCATGTGTGGAACATCACTAAAGATGCCATCCGTGAAGATGACAGCCAAAGAGAGCCTGAACAGCCCATAGAGGATTGGAACGCTTGAACGTTCTCGCAGCACAAATTAAGTGGGTTCCTGCCCATAAAAATGCCGACTTTTTCCCTAGGCTAGTTTGTTGGCATTTAGTGTTAATCTGTTTCTTCCCCTTCTCCACCCCGCCTCAGCACTTGCTTTTGCCATTTACAGTTTCTTTAGTGATACCTGTTTATTTTCGGGTTGTTCTTCATCCCTGCTCGTTTAGTCCGTTATAACCAGAAATCGAGTTGTACACTTTGCGCTCAGGGGATCTTCCTGCTTACCTTACGTGGAATCAGAAAGAAGGTTGTTGGTATGGTGTGCCTTGACAGTATGTATAAAATCACGGTACCACATGGCACATATAGTACATCCAACACCCGTTGGCTAGATGATAGTGTGTTACTCGAGGATCTCTCCAACCTCTCCATACGGTTTCGCTCGGAAGTAGCTCTCGTCGAACTGATGCACTCGGACAAAACCATCCTCCCCTCCCGAAGCGTACGATCGGCCAGAAGGATGTACAGCGATTCTATTTTGTGGTGAACAACGTGGATTCCGTAGTCAACATTTGTCACACATTGAAGGGAGCTAGTTTATGAAAGTACGCACGTGTTGATCGGGCCGAAGTGACCCTTTACGCGCCCCACTTCCTCTTCGAGGATTTTGTGCCAGAACCGCGTCTCGAACTTGCCCTGCCGAAGTGATGTTGTCGTCACAGCCATAGCATCCTGCCCACCACCAACGAGAACCTTTGATTTGGTGTCAGTGCATAACAGAAATCTCAAAATGCGAGGTTCTGGCGCACGTAGGGCTTCAATGGCGCTATTGAAGCGCTATTGAGAGGGGTTTCTGTCTGGTAGGTTTTGAGAGTCTTAAGGGTGTTTGCGTCGTGAAGCTGCGAACGAAGATAGATGTGTAAGAAGACGTCAGGACATTGCAGTGGCATTTAGTACCTTTGCAGTTTTATCTCTGGAGGCGGTGATCACGTAGCTCTTGTCAGGAGATAGTTGCATGTCGTGAATGGTGTCGCTGTGGGGGTTTGAGCTCTCGAGTTCCTCCCCCGTCACCATATCCCAGAGAGCAATCTTGCCATTCTCGTGCCCTGTCAGGATCGCATTCCCATCGAAAGAGAAACTGCATACAGTGGGCTTGGAGCCCGCAGGTGAAAATTCGGACAGTGGGGTTTTGGATTGCCGTCCTGGGTCACTTCGGTTGACTTCGAAGACACGAACGAAAGATTGGTAACCCATGCGTTCTTCTGTTATGCAGACAATTTTGGAGTCATCCGTGCTGAAGCCGACGCGCTTGACGGCGGTAGGGAACTCCCATGTGAACAGGCACTTTCCATTGCACACCTCCCAAAGTCGCATAGTGTTGTCTGCTGCACCTGTAACTACATATTTTGATTGTGCTGAAACATACGAAGAGCAATGCCAGTGACCAATGAACAACAAGTGAGAAGATCGACCGTCTGGTTGAACACGGCACAATCTTACAATCGACATCGACTGTCCATACAGAGCCGTTGTGGCCTTCGTAAGTGCCTAGCCGCTCGCCATTATGCGAATACCAGACGTTAATGACAGAGTCTTTGGAGCATGTAAAGAGCAGGTCGCCTTCTTTGTTATACTTGATCTGGGTGAGCGAGCGTTGGTGACCTAGTCAAGCCAAGAAATCGATACAAGGTCCACCGAATATTCATTGTAAAGGCATCAAACCTTGAAGAAGGATGGGGATCTACCGATAGGACGTTTTGTGCAATGCAGTAAATCATCAGAATGGCGAGTACACACCATGACAAAATGTGGGTCGGCGCTTGCACTGTTTTGCCTGGCAATTGCCTCCAAACAAATCATATCATCTCTTTTTTTTTTTACTGAGCCATGTCCTACTTGGCAGCGTCCAGTGGCTACGCGACTGAAATATATCAAGCACTTCGGCTACACTACTGATTTTCAAGGCTGAGTGCATGGCGGCACCGGGTATCCGTGACTTTGTTCTGTTTAGGTACAAGGTTACATCGCCAGATGTGATTAGCATCCATGACAGTAGTAGTACAACGGTTAGTATTCATCACTTCCAATGATGAGATCCGTGTTCGACTCACGGCTACTGTACTTTTTGTTATTTTTTTCATTGGCTGAGCCCAGCGACCTTTGGATTCTCATTGCACCCGAGGCATTCAGGAGGACTGGGACTGCTATGTACGCCGCAAGCTTCGTGATTACAGACCAGAGAGCAAGTATTGAACTTATGGATCAGTGAGTGGACGATTTGCGTGATCCCAGGAATAAGACATCGCGTTTGCATCTTAAACTTGGTATCGAGATGATCAAACCTTGCTCAAGACCAAAATCCTCCGCCCTCTCGAGCACCGCGGGCAATATTCCCATAACTTTGTCTCTTTGCCCATGCCGGATACCCGAATCGGACGGTTGACGCGGCAATAGCTGAAGTGTTCTGTTGCGTGCCTCATACCTCTCTCCTGCGCTTCGTGATCATATCGGTGGTACAAGGCACAATTAATACAAGACGAACGATATATGTTGCAAATATTCCAACATCTGGTTGAGTCTCGTCTTACCATCGGGGAAGTTACCTGTTGTTTCTTCGCTGCAGCTCTCCCCGGCTCTCGTCTGCACGCTCAATACTCCGTAAACCGGAACAAGCACCCTATTCGCGTGGCAGGCTTCGTGCGCATTGGTGGTTGGAAGAGTTTGATGCCGCGGTCATTGCTGTTGGGGCGGCTAACAGATTGTCATAAACTGCGGTGTATCTTAGGACTCTTTGCAACTTGGATACGTCGCCTTTATACAAGCCATGTATGCAATCTATCACGAATGGTATTATCCTGTGGTTGCCTGTAAGGCCTAGGAAGGCCTTAAGGCGGCTTCTGCGCCCCTAGGGTTAATTCACGAAGAAAGTTTCGGTGCCCGGACATGGTGTAAGAAAGGAGCAAGCCACCAAATCATTGAACAAAGGGCGCCGCACTCTTCAGGAAAACGACGTGTGAAGATTAATAGGAAACGCTCATTGCTCCGGCAAATAGGGCGGACTTTGCGCATACGGAATACCAATGCAGGGGAGAACGCGTATTGCATAAGCTTAAAGGACATAATAATATTAGTAACCAGTTACGAAGGTTGTCGCAGGACGCGCTGTGCGCGATTTGCGGTTTCGCGCAATTATTAAGCCTCTGTGCAAAGGAGTCCGCCAATGCCTCTTGTTCCTTCAATGGAAGCCCTTGGGAACTTGGCGCGCCACGGACCACTATGCACTCGATGACCATTTCCGCTTTTGAAAATATCACAATAGCTGTTGCCTTGTCAATGTGATAGGATTTCTGCTGACTGCGTGCCAGCTTTATTTATCATAATAAGCCACACTAGCCAGCAAGGTTCTACCCACTTGAGCGGTTGCATGGGCAGGACCAGATCCCGTGTTCAGAATGGCCAGTTCGCATGAGATTGGCAATCACATTGTGCCGTGCCCTCCCTCAGGCTCGGCGCAAGCAAAAAAAAAAAAATTAACGGAAACGCTCTGGTTTGAAGCCATCTTGAAAAAATGTACCATTAGCTAGAATAAACAATGATACTTTTATCGAAGTAGTAGATGCGCACGCAACCGGCGTGGCCCAGTGCGCCAAGATCTCCTTAAGCACTCCCAGAAGTACACACGAACAGCGCGCGCTCCCTCTCCTCAATCCAGTCGACAAGGCTTTGCCAGTGAAGAGGTGGAGGTGGAGACCATCGACGACCTGGTTCGTCCCTATCCCCATGACGAAGTGTTAAGCTATGTGGATCAATATCAAACCGACAATTGGGGCAGGTCGTGCAGCTAAAAGCGCAGGTTCAGAATGATTGATGTACGGTAAGGGAAGCCTAGCGTACCGTTCGAACCAAGGCTGCAGACACCGTTTGTGGAAGAGGTGACGACATGGGAGAGAAACCACTGACTGATCACCATCAACAGCACCCGATGCAGCGTCGGGTGCGTTAATATACGGTTCGAAGCACACACTGCAACACCTATCACCCACCGCCACACTATTGTTGGCTGCGCCGCGGGCACTCTTTTCAGATAGTTCTATAGCCTCCAGTCGATTCAGCAACGAAATGCAGATAACAGGCAAGCCATTAAGCAGCTGGCGGGCACGGAGGGGGTCGGCTGGGCGCTCAAAGAGC
>Ga0307508_10007704_pt1 | contig 10010 bp, 11 predicted proteins | sample 9_EM_MG_FD_203089 | JGI IMG/M metagenome (GOLD analysis project Ga0307508, IMG submission 203089) | Populus trichocarpa ectomycorrhiza microbial communities from riparian zone in the Pacific Northwest, United States - 9_EM | ecosystem: Host-associated > Plants > Roots > Unclassified | place...
ACCCCCCCCCCCCCCCCCCCCCCCCCCCCCCCCCCCCCCCCCCCCCCCCCCCCCCAAATCGAAAGAAAAAAAATCGAATCGTAACTAAAAATGCTATAATGGCGATGGTGATGATCAAAAGCCGCTCCTAAACTCCTGGTAAAATGGACGTGAAAGATGCTGAACTAGTTCGATCCTCCGCGAGTACCACCAATCTTCCACAACATCCTGCCGCCAGGTCCACCCTTTCTCCTCCTGGTGATCTCGATACCGATACCGCCGTGGCCGAACGTACTGACGGCGCTCTCTTCCCAGCAGAGCACATCAGGGTAGCTGTCGCCTTTTTCGCCGAAATCGCTTCCGCTCTCGCTGGCATTCTTGCGGTCACCACCCTGCTGCTGATCCTGGAGAGCCTTCAACACACGTTTCCTCCTCCTCTCTCTCTCCTGGATGACCGACGACGACAGCTCGAAAGCTCGTCTCCTGCCACCGCTGGCTAGAGCATTGTGCTCCAAGATCTGCTTCATCACGTCGAAGGGGATGCTGAGCAGGACCGTGGACTGGATTTGGCGAATCAACCGCTGGTGTTGGGTGGCGGCCGTAAGTGCCGGCGTCGGGACGGTCGACGGGGGTGAGGACTCCTCGGTGCCCAAGCGGTTCAAGAACTTGCTGTGAGGTGCCCTAAAGTCCATCTTGAAGCCGTCGGGGATGCTATGGGCGAACAGATCGATGGCCTCTCCGAGCAAGCCGTCGGTGAACCCCCAGTGAGGCGAGCTCAGGGCATTGTCGTTCTTCATCTCCACGGAATCGTAGAGAAGGAACTTGAGCAGTCGCTCGAACGCGCCACCTTCGAGGTGGAGTCCCCAACGCTTGATGTTCTCGATAGCCTTAAACATGATGTCATCCAGCCCTAGCAGGACAGCGGTGGCAAAGATTTGGATCGATCTGTCCAACATCCGAACCTGCTGCGAGCGACTCGGGTCATCGTTCGTCATCGAGTGGGGGGCCATCGAGGACGCATCGTTGATGTGAGCATTGCCGTGCGTGCCTCCGCTCTGACCGACGGTGTGGTGGGCCGCGTGGTCAGGGTTGAGGTAGGCATCCAGCTCCCAGTCCGAAGTTCCGTAGAGGGTCTTGAGGACGAGCAGAAACGACGCACGAGGAACGGCAGTCTCGAACGTGAAAGTGGTGATTCCGTCCCTGGTGGTAAGGACCGCCTTGACCCCACGAGAAGCCATCCTCGCCAACTCTTCGCCATCGACCTCGTCGGCCCAAGAGCTGACGGAGTTAATACGCGCGAGCGAAGGGTGGTTGTTGCTGCTAGTTCCGTCCACCTTCTCGGCGTGCTGGAGCAGGTGGCACAGCTTCTCGGACCTTCCCAGCACGAACGAATGAGCCGGAAAAGCTTCCACCACGTGGGACGCAGGGCGAATGAGGACCAGCTTGCAATCGGCGAGTTTGCTGTTCAGAAACTGTTGGGCCATGTAGTATTCCAGCGGCGCAGTGGAGGAAACAACAGGATGGTGGTTCTCGGTAGCGCTCTTGGTGGCTTCGGCCGGAGTACCGCTGGCCCGGTTGGCTTGAGTAGCAATGGCCTGGGTCGACTGCGGAGGCTTGGACGCAGCGACCACGCTATCGGGGGCAGTGACATTAACCTTGCTCGTCTTTGCCTCATCGTCTGTAGCAACAAACGTGATTCCACGAAGGCGGGGGTCGTGAGCAGCCGAAATCCGGCTCCTGTTGACACGGCCACTATCGCCCATTGGAGAGGGAGGGAGATTGGTGTCGCCTGGTAGCAGAGGACCCTGAAGCCCACGGATGTGCTCGGGTTGATGGCCATGACTGTCCATCATGTGTTGCTGCTGCTGCTGCTGCTGCTGCTGCTGCATCATAGGATGCTGGCGCGCGAGAGGATCGGGGTGGTGACCATAACCATAGCCGGGTCCAAACATGTGGAGCTGGGCGGCACCTCCTCCACCGCCACTTCCAACATTACCATTAGCGCTGTCCGGCGAGCCGACCATATCGTTGTACAACATATTCTCCATCTGAGGCTGAAGCGAGTTCGGGATGAACATGGTGCCGGTGTTCGGAGGCGTCAGGGTTCCACCGTGGTAGGCTTGCTGGGGGTAAAATGTGCCTTGCTGGTGTTGGTGAGGATGGAGAGGTGGCGGGAAGCCGAACTGTTGAGCCATGTGGTGATGGTGGAACATCTCCAGAGGGGCACCGTTAGCGGCGAAGCCTCCCATCTGCTGGGAAAGATCGTGGCTCTGAGGTAGGTGCTGGTCGACACGATACATCATTGGGCGGTCCATGGGACGGTCCGAGGCAGCGTTGTTGTTTGTGTTTGTGTTGCCGTTGGTGGCCCCCTGGCGACTGTCGTTCTGGGATGGTTGCTGCTGCTGCTGCTGCTGAATGTGGGCAACTGCGGGGCGCGCCTTGAGACCAGAGGGAGGCGTCAAGATGGATCCGACAGCCGTGACGGAGCCCAAATCCTGCGGCTCCTTGCCGTTGACGATCATCTTGACGATGGCTTCGGCAGGCGGCGTCAGCGAGCGAGGCTGCGGAGCTACGGCAGCAGTGGCAGGAGGGACGGGAGCCGTGTGATGATTGAGAGTGGCGTGGTGGTTGGGAGCCGCGTGGCGGTTAGGAGCGGCGTGGTGGTTGGGAGCTGCGTGATGGTTGGGAGCCAGGGCAGACGGACTGACCCTGTTCTGGGGAGTCAGGTTTGTGACGGCGGGATCCATCGGACGCATAGAAGTTTCGGAAGCGACGGACGAGTAGGTGCGCTTGGCCTTAGAGGGGGGAGCAAAGGACAAACTCTCGCCGCCGGAAGTCAGCACGATAGCATCCGTGTCCCGCGGCAGTGGCTTGCCGACGAAGCCGGGCTTTGGGGGGAGACTCGAATGGCCACGACCGATGCCGGTTGGCGGGTACGTCTTCTTTGGGGCTCGCGGAACAGCGAGAGCCATTGGCAGAGCCGGGATGATGGGTGCTATCGAAGCCGGTGAGGATTCCCGGGGGACCGGCTGTGAGAGCGGCGGACGGGGAGGTAGCGAAGACGCTTGAGAGGTCGGAGGAGGAGGAGGAGGAGGAGGTGGTGGTGGTGGTGGTGGTGGTTGTGGTTGCAGTGGAGGAGGAGGAGGAGGAGGGGTTTCTGTGGTGGGGGAGGTAGAAGAGGCAGACAAGGTTGAAGGGGGTGAATCCGCGAGTAGTTGCGGTTGAGTTGCGGATGGTGTGGTTTCTGCAGGTGTAGTGGAAACTTTACTCATGTCTAGCCGTCGTGTTTTTTTTATGGTTTTATTTGCGTAATTGGGATTTTTCTTTCCTCTTCTCTTTCTTTCTCCCAGATTCGATGCCGCAAACAGGAAAAAGGTGTGTTGTTGGAGTGAGTGAAGGCGATATCAGTGGTGGTTGCGACGGGTGCAGCGGGCGAACAACTCACTCGGATGGGGGGTGTGGAAAGAGGTGAGCTGGGTTGGGTGCTGTGAGAGCCGCAAAACTCTAAATCTACGCGACGGCGGGGGGGGGCGCGGGGGATGAAGCGGCGGGCGGCTAAGTCTACGAGAGGCGAGTTCTCACGTCAGGCGGTGGCGGGGTCTCGTGAGGAGTGGAAATACGCGTGATGGCCGACGACGAGGGCGGATATAGCGAGATGCGATCCCGAGCAAACGAGCGGACAAGGACGGGCGAGAGAATGAGGATGCGGATGGGAGATGTGGCGGCAGTGATGAGGATGAGGATGAGGACGAGGATGAGGATGAGGATGAGGACGAGGATGAGGACGAGGATGAGGATGAGGTTGAGGTTGAGGTTGAGGTTGAGGTTGAGGTTGAGGTTGAAGACGAAGATGAAGACGAAGATGAAGACGGGGATGAGGATGAGGATGATGGAGATGATGGATGGAGGGGTATGTACCGGAAGACAACAAAGACGACAGACGGGCCGCGTCGCATCAGCCGCAGGAGTAGCGGAATATCTATCTAGCGGAATACATAGCGGAACAGCGAACAGCAGAATAACGGAACAAAAAGAATAATGCCGTTAATATCACCGGATGGAGGCCGACGAAGTGGACGATCGAGCGGCAGTGTATGCATGTACATATCGATACAGCACGAAACGCGCGACGCATGGTATCTGCATTCCATTGCTTCACTGGCGGTCACTCCCCTCCCGCACCGCACCAACTGTTTATCCGCGAGCAGTGAGTGGATGGATTCAAAAACGACTCGTATTAAAGAAGGGGGAACGACTCGTGTCTGTCCGCAGTGCCGGTCCGGACTTCAGCACGTCCAGCAGTCGCCCCAAGTGCACCAGCCAAGAATGGAGATATGATAGACATCTACATGGAGCACATATCATAACGAGAGTGCGCTCCCGTTTGTCTCGTCTCGCTTGTCACAGGCTCCGCCCCTTCGCGCAGCCAATCGCGATCACCCGTGCAAACTGCACAAAGAAAAGAAAAAGAAGAAAAAAAGAAAAAAAGAAAAAACCCGCGAACCCTCTCGGTTTTGGCCTTGCCCGGGGGTGTTCTTGGTGTGTACATACATCTATCTTATCCAGATACACAACTACCGTAACGACCTAACTATCTACGAGATACTGTAGGCGCTGGTCGACTTCCCGGTACCGAGATCACGAGTGTAGGCATCGCATGTATGATGTATGTATGAACGTCGGATAGACCGCGAAGCAGCCGCCACATTCACCAGGGCAGGAGAGAACGACAGGATTCTCCCCATCCGGGTGCTCCCTTCGCGCGACAGCCTCCTATCTGCGTACATACCTGCCCAGCGAGTGACGTCCCACCCATGCCACGACCTTTCACGTTGTCGCCATCCGAGACGGGCAGCTCCACTGTGGGGTGGCAGCGGACGGCATGCAGTGACAGGAGGGCAGAGCCCTACCGGAATGCATTCCCATCCCATCCCATCCATTCCCATCCCACCCCACGTCACAGCCCATCACCCGAAAACCCCTACACCGCCGTGTGCGGGGTTCCTGGGTGGTGCGGTATCTGAGACCTGCACAGAGAACCGTCGATCTTGACGTGTGGACGTTGCTCTGCTACATACACAACACACGCACCCCACGCACGCGACCTTGCTCCGACTGCTCTGCCGAAAACGGGAGACGGGACAGCCAGACGGAGCAGCGCTCCTCGCGCATGGTCGCCCCTGACGATTTCTCGCCACCATCCGCCGCGAGCACGCATCATCCGCACCGTCGTCGTCACCATCTCCCTTCGCGACTCCGTGCTCCTCTCTTCTCGACTCCGTGGAGGACAGATGATGCGCTCACCGGAAGAGCGTGCCTGGCTTCGGCGCCGCTGTTTCGCACGTTCGCATTTCCTGTGACTGGCGCTTGAATTGTTTTCCAGGCGCGGCGAACACTGCGGCACATCCAAGCACAGACCTGACGACATCGGCGTGCGGGGTTTTCTTTCCGCACATGGGATACTCTGGAATAGATTGGTGCTGTGGAGGAGCATGGGATTACCTGGGGATGGTATGCCGCGGTTGAGGCTCTTCGTTTTCGGACAAACTAGCCCTCCAACCAGCTACATAGTTGCTGCTCGTGGTCTTGCGGATTCCGAGTATTCTGCCGTCGTGCAAGAGGATGAGCTACTTTCGAACCGAAAAGGGGGGGGAGTGGAAAAAGAGCGGGGGAAAGAGAAACAGTGAAAAAAGTGAGCGCGATGATCAAAGCCGAATTCGAATACGTCATCAACCATATCGTCTTCCAGCCCTATCACGAGCCCAACGGCAGCGGAGCGGAACACGTTCTCGTCCTTGTGTTCGATCCGATCCTTCCGCCGCGCTTTCGCTGTCGGTTTTGCTGTCGTTGTTTCTGGTGTCTAGTTTCTTCCTTTTTGCTTTTGTTCTCCACATATCTACCATAGATACTCTACCTCCCGACATCCTTACTGCCCCGATTGCCCCCGATCGCCTCGTCTCCTCCCGCCGTAGTCCCGCCAAACCGAAAGCAGTTCGGGGTTGTGGTTGCAGCCGGCCGTCGCCCCCCCCCCATCGCCCTCGCCAGACTTTGCCCGCACCTCCCACCCAAATCCAACCCACGACCACCGCCACCACCACCACCACCACCCATCACCACCACATCCACGGCAACACCGTATCACCCACCTCCCCTCGCTGCAAAAGGAAATAACGACGTCTTACTCCGACAACCAAAACATCCAGCCCCCCCCGTCATTGTGTCGTCTGCACAACCACAACCACAACCACAACCACAACCCCCCGCGCAAACACAACCCTACCCTACTGCCATCAGTGCTTAACTGATTCGGCTTTATTACCCACTGCCCCGTCGCCACCACTCTTCCTCCTCCACACTGCGACCACCGCCTCGCCGTCGCCAGTCACACCAATTGCCTGCCCCCCCCCCCCGCTGCATCCCGGCACGGACGACGAACGAAGAAGAAGCTGCTGCAGAAGTACAAGTCGACACGGTCCGAACGCAATGGGCAACACTTCAACAAAGGAACGCGCCACCTCGCCCAACGACCAGAGCTCGTCTCGACGGCCGAACCGCAGCAACGGCGAGGGTTCGTCGTCACATCTCGGCCGGCTGTCGACGTTGGGTGCTGGCGGCGCCGGCGGCAGCGGCGACGCTTACTCGTCGCGGTCCGCGCGATCGCGCCACAACCTGGACAATTCGCTGTTCGGGCTAGGGAGCAGTAGCAGAGATGTGCGCGAGCGCGACAGAGAGGCCGAGAAAGCTGCGCGTGAGCTGCGCAAGAAGGAGCGGGAGGCCGAGAGACAGAAGGAGCGCGAGAGGAGTCGCAAGGAGGAGAGTCTGGATGGTACGTGCTCTTTTCTTTTCTTTTCTTTTCTTTCTTTCCCTTGTAGTTTTTTGTTCCTTCTTTTCTTTCCTTTTGTTTATTCCCCTGTTTTGTTGCTGTGTCCTGTTCGGCTTGGGGAAACGATGTAGACTGACTCGTGCGTGGGCGTGGCATACTCCGTACAGGCGGTTTCTTGGTCACGCACGGAGTCTACTCTGGCACCGAGGATTTCAAAGATAAAGTCGTTCGACATCTGATGGTGAGTTCTATGGCAAGCTCTTACCTGGGTAGGCGCCCGTGCGGGGATGCGGTTGGGATGCTGACCGGAGGCGGGGTGATGGTGTGCCAGGTTGAACGTCGACTAGCTCCGTTCTTCAAGGGCCTCCGCGATCACGAAGACAACTGGACCGACGCACAGCTCTACGCCGCCTTCCATGAACTGCCAATCCCTGGCCCGGATGCGGAATCCCCGAGGGAGGCTGCGGATGAAGCGCGCGACGAACAGTGGTCTACCAAGGTGATGAGTCGGACTGTGGGTTCTTCCGACAACCTGACCGTGCCCATCGCTTCGCGCTCGCGCTCCCAGTCGTACACCTCCGAAGGCTCCAATCGCTCGAACTCTTCGACGCCGTCGTTCGGCCTCTCGACCTCCAGATCACGCTCCAAGACGCTGTCGATATCGTCGCCGAAGAACCCAACCCTGGCCAACACTGCCGGCCCGCCCGAAACAAATAATCCGTCGCGTTTCGTGGACGGTCGGTGCATCGAGGCGGTCCTGTATAAGCACGCTGTGGAATGTCCCATCTGCTTCATGTACTACCCACCCTTCCTGAACAGGACCCGCTGCTGCGACCAGGATATCTGCTCGGAATGCTTCGTCCAGATCAAGCGAGCCGATCCACACATTCCTGAGAGCCACGACACCCCCGGCGAGGAGCGGCCCGGATCCAGCTCAACATCCGAGCAGCTCGTGTCGGAGCCAGCCACATGTCCGTTCTGCAAGCAGTCGGATTTCGGCGTTACGTACTCGCCCCCTCCTTGGCGTCGTGGCATCACGTACGTCGCGCAGCCAGGATCGTCGACGAACATCGCATCCCCGTTCTCGGTCGGCAGCAATTCGTCGACGGTGTCTCTCGGCGCACTCTCGAACCCCGCCGAATCGCAGCCTGCATCCCCGCCACTGTCGCCTTCCTGGAAGCGCAGGACCATGTTGCCTCTCGGTGACCCGCACGTGGTGACCAGCGATGATATCCGTCCCGACTGGAACGTCAAGTTGCAGGCCGCTAGGGCGCATGCCGCTAGGCGCGCTGCTGCCGCGACCGCACTGCACACCGCCGCCTTCCTGCTGAGCAACAATGAGACTAGCAGTCGTGGCGGTGGCTCCAGCGGATCAGCGGCACCCGGTGGATATGGACGGCGGTTCATACGTCGAGCGGTACGAGAGGGCTCCTACGGAAGCGAGAACCACGGTAGCAGCGAGAGTCCGTCACCCAACCGCAGCGGCTCGGGCACTCCACGCGAGGAATCCATCTCGGCGCGTCCAGGAAGTCTGCTGGCTCCGGGCATGCAGTCATCGGCGCAGGAGCGGGACCGCGAACGCGAACAGCGTGAGAGAGAGCAGAGCATGGAAGACCGTCTCGCTAGCCTGGGTTTCATCCCCCCGCGAATCTTGTCCAGCAGCCCAGGCCAGCTCGGAGTCCCCAACGTCGGCGGCCGCAACGAGCGTCGCAGCCGCATCGTGGACCTGGAGGAGATGATGTTGATGGAGGCCATACGCCTGAGCCTCGCCGAGGAGGAGGACCGCAAGCGACGCGTGGCCGAGGCGGATGCCAAGAACAAGAAGGAGGAGGAGGAGGAGGAACAGGCGGGCGGCCCATCCGACGGCAAGGGTAAGAGTGTCGACCGCAGCAACGGCGCGTCCAGCAGCAGCGGTGTTGAAGACGCCGGCACCGGTGGCCACATGATCCCTCTGCTCGGCGACAGGGACGAAACCGAGGGCACGGGAAACATCGGAAAGAGTGCGGTTTTCGAAGTTGGCAGCGTTGATGCTCGTGAGGAGGCACGATGATTTCTGTTGATTTCTGATTTCTTTTCTTGTGCTTTTTTTTTCTTTCCACACCAGCACTTTGGCAGGCAGGGGCGCTTTTTACTTCTATCTACACCAATGGCTGGCCCGTCCACGATTGCAAATTTACTGGAGGTTTTTTTTTCCCGTTGCTCCTGTTTTCTTTTCTTTTGTGTTGTTTTATTTTTTTCTGTGGCATATACCATTTTCATGGTCACCAGCGTATGTGGAGGAGGAGGAGGGGGGAGCGGGGGCTCATATACGATAACGGAGGAATGATCGGATGTGTGACGATAGTGGAGAATGGTAATATAACCTCGCTCATGCGATGTCACTCGCGGCGCTGGAGGTATTCGATGAGTAAACAAGGCGTGTATTTGCGGCGGACGGTGATTACTCTGGTGTTGATGTGCGTGGGCGGGATATCCACGCAATCCTGGCCGCCGGAAATGGGGGAGCACATCAGACCATCGCCGATTGAGACCAAGTTTCTGCTCTGCCACTGCCGTCTCCCGTCCCGCAACCTGCGAGTCTCCCCGCTCTTGTTTTCGGCGGTGCGTGCCGTCACACATGCATACATACATCTGAGGTATCTAGCCTGACAAGCCAACAATAGCAACGAAATGACGTCAGAGGCCACTTGCACCGTAGTGACATCACTTCACGGACAGGATAGATATCTAGATATGTACCACTTCTCTTCGTCCTCTAGTCCTCCTTTCCGCCCACCACTGGCTACGTCCTACTCACACACACTGCACCCCAACAACAACAACAACAACAACAACAACAACAACCAACCCAAAGCAAACCCACACAAAGAAAGAAAAAAAAGAAAAGAAAAAAAAATGTCGAACGCCACGAACCCGCAGTCGGCCACGGAGGGCCAGCAGTCCCCCCGCAGCGAGGACCAGTTCGACCTCCAGATCGGCGCGCAGTCGGACGCCGGCAAGCGCGGCCGGGACGCGACGGCGACGACGGGAGAGCAGCAGCAGGCGGGAAAGCAGGAGCAGGAGAAGGAGGAGGAGGAGGAGGAGGAGGAGAAGAAGGAGGGCGTCAAGCTCGAGAGCAATCCCACGCCGCTGCTGGGCCGCGCTCGGGAGAAGTAGCGGGCTTTCTCCTCGGGTGCATAGTAGGGGGGGGGGGGGGGGGGGGGTTTTA
>Ga0307508_10007705_pt1 | contig 10009 bp, 7 predicted proteins | sample 9_EM_MG_FD_203089 | JGI IMG/M metagenome (GOLD analysis project Ga0307508, IMG submission 203089) | Populus trichocarpa ectomycorrhiza microbial communities from riparian zone in the Pacific Northwest, United States - 9_EM | ecosystem: Host-associated > Plants > Roots > Unclassified | place...
TTCCGACTCTGTCCAACGCTTCGCTCGCCCGCTGCTCGGCTTGTCGCTTTGCTCTGACATCGCTCCTCGCCGCCAATCTAGACGGCCGGACCGGCGTCAAGCGCACGCCGTTGGCGGATGGGTTACGTTGGAGCGACGCGGGGCGCGCTCGGCGTTACTGGTGACGCGCGGCTTCGCCGACTTGCTGAGGCTCGGCGACCAGACGCGCCCTGATTTGTTCGCGCTCGAAATAGCTCAGCCGAAACCGCTGCCGGAGCAGGTAGTGGAGATCGACGCGCGCCTGGATCGCGACGGCCGGGTGCTGGCGCGCCCCGACCTACGAGCCGTGCGCGCGGAGCTCGAGCGCCTCAAGCGCGACGGTATCGAGAGCATCGGCGTCGCCATTCTCAACGACTACCGCGCAGGCGTGCTGGAGGCCGAAGTCGCTAGCTTGGCTCGTTCGCTCGACTTCGCCCACGTGGCCAGCAGCTCCGAAGTGGCGCCGAGCATCGGCTACTTGGCGCGGACCAGCACGCTTTCGCTCGACATCTACCTGACGCCGCTATTGAAGCGCTACCTCGCCAGGCTGGAGCAGGCGCTGCCAGGGTCCCGGATACTGCTCATGCAGTCGAGCGGTGGCCTGTGCGAAGCCGCTCGCTTTCGCGGCACCGCCTCGGTGCTTTCGGGACCCGCCGGCGGCGCTGAAGCGCTGGCGGCTGTCGTGCACGACAGCGGGCTTCACTGCCACGCAGTGGGCTTCGACATGGGCGGCACCTCCACCGACGTGACGCACCTGCGGGACGGCGCTTCGGTAGAACGCGTTTTCGAAGCGGAGGTTGCGGGCGCGCGCATCGCCGCGCCGCTCGTCGCCGTGCATACCGTGGCGGCAGGCGGCGGCTCGATCTGCCGCTTCGACGGCGAACGGCTGCGCGTCGGGCCAGAGAGCGTCGGCGCCGATCCCGGCCCGCTCTGCTACGGGCGAGCGGGCGCTCACGAGCTCGCGCTCAGCGACGTCAACTTGGCGCTGGGTCGCCTGATCCCAGATCGGTTCCCACTCGGACTTACGCTCGAGGCGCCCCTGGCGAGGCTCAGTGAAATGGCCGGGCAACTCGCGAAGCGCGGCCACGGCTACACGCCCCACGACGTCGCCGAAGGCTTCTTTCGGGTGGCCAATGCCAACATGGCGCAGGCCATCCGCGAGGTCACGGTTGGGCGGGGCTTCGATCTACGCGAGCATGCCCTGGTCGTCTTTGGCGGCGCCGGCGGACAGCACGCCTGCGCCCTCGCTCGCGAGCTGGGCGTTCGCGAGCTCCTATTTCATCCCCAAGCCGGGGTGCTTTCGGCCTGGGGGATCGGCATCTCGCGGCTACGCTGGGATGGAAGTTTCGACGCCGGCGGCCCGCAGCTCACGCAGCAAGCCATCGACGAGCTTGCGCCAGTCGCGCAGCGCTTGGCCAGCGACGGCCGCGCCGCGCTGGAGCGCGACGGCGCCGATCTCGCGCGGCTCGTCGTCAAAGCGGAGCTCGGCGCACGCTACGCCGGCACCGAAACCACCCTGCCCGTCGCGCTGCCGGCGCTAGCAGCCGACGTCGCGAGCGCGTTCGAAGCCGCCTTCCGCGACCTTTTCGGCTACACCCATGTAAACCGGGCGATCGAGATAGCCGAGCTCCGCGTGCAGGTCACGGAGACGCCTCGCGCAGCGCAGCCGGCCCCGGCGCCAGCGCCGACTCTCGGAGCCGCGCCGGTGGCCTCGAGGTACTCGCGTTGGTACTTGCACGGCGCTTGGCTCGAGCAAGTTCCGGTCTTCGCGCGAGAAGAGCTCTTGCCTGGCATCCGGATGAGCGGGCCGGCCGTCATCGCCGAAACTACGGGGACGATCGCGCTCGAGCCTGGCTTCGACTTGCTGGCTGAGCCGGGCGGCCTGCTGCGTGCCTTTGCCGTGGCGTCCCCGAGCCCCGTCGCCGAGCCGCGAAGCAGCGCGAGACGCGCAACGCCCGATCCGGTCTTACTCGAGCTCTATGCCAACCGTTTCATGTCTATCGCCGCGCAAATGGGGCGCACGCTGCGGCTCACGTCGATGAGCGTGAATATCCGCGAGCGTCTCGATTTTTCGTGCGCCGTGTTCGATGCGAAGGGCGACCTGATCGCCAACGCTCCGCACATTCCGGTGCACTTGGGCGCGATGAGCGAATCGGTCAAGGCGGTGCTCGGGGCGCATCCAACGCTCGGGCCAGGCGATGTTTTCGTGACCAATGATCCCGCCGGCGGCGGCTCGCATTTGCCTGACATCACGGTCGTGGCCCCGGTGCACGACCGTGCCGGCAGACTGCGCTTCTTTTCGGCGGCACGTGGACACCACGCGGACGTCGGTGGCACTACGCCCGGCTCGATGCCCGCCTTCTCGAGCACGCTCGCCGAGGAAGGCGTGCTGCTGCGTGCGGTCAAGGCCAGCAGCGGCGGCCACTTCCATCGCGCGAGCCTCGTCTCTTTGTTCGAAGCTGGGCCTTTTCCGGCGCGGCGCGTAGCAGAAAACCTAGCCGATCTCGAGGCGCAGCTGGCCGCGGTCAAGACCGGAGAGCGTTTGCTGCTGGAGCTGGCCGATGAACGCGGCGGCACCGAGATAGAGAGCTACATGGGCTTCGTGCAAGACAACGCCGCAAGTGAGGTCCAGCGCGCCCTCGCCCGCCTGTCGCCAGGCCGTCACGCCTTCCAAGACCGCCTAGACGACGGCACGCCCGTCGCCGTGGCGCTCGAGGTCAGCGCGAACGAGCTCAGCGTCGACTTCTCGGGCACCGGTGCCGAACATGCCGGAAATCTGAACGCGCCGCGCGCCGTCACCCTGGCCTGTGTGCTGTATTTTTTGCGACTCTTGGTAGGTAAACCCATCCCGCTCAACAGCGGCTGCTTGCGCCACGTGCGCGTGCTCATCCCGCCGCACAGCCTGCTCTCGCCCGGACCCGAGCGGGCAGTCGCAGGCGGCAACGTCGAAACGTCGCAGCGCGTCGTGGACGTGCTCTTGGCCGCGTCGGGACTTCTGGCCGCAAGTCAGGGCAGTATGAACAACCTGTCATTCGGCGACGACAGCTACGGCTATTACGAGACCATCGCTGGAGGCGCCGGCGCGGGGCGCGACTTTGCCGGAGCATCGGGCGTGCACACCCACATGACCAACACGCGGATCACCGACGCCGAAGTGCTGGAGCGACGCTTTCCGGTGCGCCTCCTGGAGCACGGTCTGCGACTAGGCTCGGGCGGCGACGGACGGATGCGCGGCGGCGACGGCGTCCGTCGCAGCTTCGAGTTCCTGGCCCCTGCCCGCGTCTCTATCCTGTCCGAGCGCCGCGTGTGCGCCCCGTTCGGCTTGGAGGGCGGACAGCCTGGGGCTCTCGGGCAGAACCTGCTGAACGGCAACGCGCTGCCCGGAGCGCTCTCGTTCGACGTTTCCGCCGGCGACCGACTGACCCTGCTCACGCCCGGCGGTGGCGGTTTCGGCCCGAAATAGGCCTAAACGCTACGGCTTGGCGTCTGGGTCTGGGCTGAGGCGGGCGCGCACCGAGAGCGCGAGCGCACAGCTATTGGCTTGCCGCGACTGCGCCGCGGCCGTCTCACTGCTGGTGGCCGGATGACCACCCATCGCCACCAAATCAGCCGCCGCTTGCGCGCGTAGCCGGAGCAGCGGCGTCTTCGTGGCGATGTCCCACACGCCAACGCGAGCGAAATGCGGCGTGCGCTGCAACTGCTCCTCCGCCGTTTCAGTCGTTCCCGGCGGCTGTTTCGGCAAACCGCCGACCGGCTCCTCGTCGATGACCAAGGTGACGAAGCGCGCTTTGTTCATGATCTCGACGGCCACCGGCACGTCGTACTTGGCAACACTGTCGAGATCGCGATCGTAGACGTTCACCGCCAAGTCGCTGTCGGCCTCGTGTAGCTCGTCGGTCCAATCGCTCGAAAGCACGCGCAGCGAACGATACGCCAGGCGCATGTTGTAAGGCCGCGGCGGCGGCGCGCACACATTCCATTCGTTGCACAGCTGACCAGGCTGGCATTCGCTCGTCACGTGACAGGCCGTGCCCTGCGTCGGCAGTCCGCCTGGGCTGACGAACAAGCACGACGTGAAACCGTCGAGCAGCGATGCTCGAGCGGCCTTGCGGATCTGCTTCACGCTGTTGGTATTTTCGCGCCGCAAGCGCAGGTAAACGCCGGGCGCTTCGCGAAGATCTTTCAGAGCGTTTCCGGGCGCCACGAAGTCAGCTACGCCGTCCGCTCCGAGCTCGCGCACCCAGCCCTCGACCTGATCGCGGAACGGCTGAATCTTGGGGCCAAGCGCGACTGCGATGGCGCGCTGCTTGGCCATCACGGCGCTCTTCCGCCCCTCGAGCTTCCCCTCCGAGACACGCCAGTAAATGACGGCGAATGCGGCACCACCAACCAACACCCACAGCCAAAAGTGGGCGGGCATGGCCCGCAGCGCGACCTTCCCATAAACCAACGCGCGCCGACGTTCGGCGCGCGCTTGGTTCAACGAAGGGAGCCCTCGCTCCCGCATTTCGTCCTTCCTCAGCCCTGTTGGCCGAGGCGACCGACCATGAAGCTCACGTTCGGGTAACCCGCGAACGCTGCCGTCTGGAATACGCTCTTGACGACCAGAGCTTCGACCTTGCGATCAACCTGGAGCACCACGATGCCGGAGAATTCTTTGCCGGGGTTCAGCTGCTTCCACAGCTCGCGCTTGTTCTTCAGCACGTTGAACAGCTCGTCGACACGCTGCAGGCGGTTGGCTTCGACGATCGCGCGCGTGTTGCCGGCCGGTGTACCGTCGACCAAGATCTGGGTGCCGGTAACGGCAACCATCGGCGCGTCCGTCATGTCGAGCACGTTCTCGGCATTCGGCAGTTTGACGTTCTTGTCGATCGGGAGCTCGCCGCTGGCGGAGAAGCTCGCGAGCAGAAACAGCACGATGCAGAGCAAGAAGTCGATGAACGGGATCAGGGGAATTTCCTGATTGACCGAACGTTGTCCGCCGCCGGACACCTTCTTGCGCACGAACCTGAGTGGGATGTGGTGGAGCAAGCGCCGGCCCGGTTGGGCGATCGGCTGGACGAATCGGCTGAGCGGTTTTTCCGACATGTCAGTTCACCGAGAAGGTCACGTTGAAGCCGGGGAGCTTGACCGACTTGCCACGCTCACAGATCGAGCAGTCGCGCTTGGGCGTGTAGATGGCGTCGATGACGGCCACCACGTCCGAGAACGGGGTGCTGTTGTCCGTGTGCAAGATGGCTTGGTCCGTCTTCTTGTCGTCCTTGAAGTCGCCGCGGTGTGAACCGTTCTGGGTCCACTCTTCGACGATCTTCTTCGCCAAGTCGGGATAGCGGATGTCGCCTTCGTTGCCGACCGGCACGGCCTTCTTCTCGACCTCGATGGTATTGACGACCGTGTTGCCCTCTTTCCAGATGAGGACGAACTTCGTCTCCTTCATCTCGACGTTGAGCTGCTTTTCCTTCTTTACGTCCTCCGGCGGCTCGTCCTTCGGCGGACCCGGCACGCGCGCATCGGCGTTGATGCGGGCCATCTGCGACCAGACGGCAGTCACCAGCAAGAACGCGACCAAACAGAGGAGGAAGTCGATGAACGGGATCAGCGGGATTTCGTGATTGGTGGACCGCTTGCCACCGTGGCCTCCGCCCGTATCAATACCAGCCATGCTCGCTCCTTAAACAACGCACCGACAGAGACACGACGCGGGCCGAAACCTTGGCGGCTCCGGCCCTCGTCGACGGGACTCAGCCCTCGATGCCCTGAAGGTTGACCTTCTGGCGATTGGCGACGACCAGGTTGAGCACCTGGACCGACGCTTCGTTGATGTCGTCTTCCATCGTCTGCGTCTTGCCGTTCAAGAAGGCGAAGCCCATCAGCGCGGTGATGGCCGAGAGCAGGCCGAACGCGGTGCAGTTCATGGCTTCGGCGATGCCTTCAGCCAAGATGCGCGCTTTCTGGCTCGGATCCACCGACTCGCCGCCGACGGCACCGAACGCCTTGATCAGACCGACGATGGTGCCGAACAGGCCGCAGAGCATGGCCAAGTTGGCAAACAGTGCCAAAAAGCCCGTTCGCTTGGCGATCTTCGGCATCTCGCGGAGAGCAGCCTCGTCCATGGCCGCCTGAACTTCCTCGTCCGGACGATTCACCTTCACCAGGCCCGACTGCACGATGCGCGCGAGGGGCGCGTTCGCGGCCGAGCACATCTTGACGGCTTTCGCGATGTCGCCGGCCAAGATGCACTTCTGCATGGTCGCCAGAAACACCTCTTTGTTGATCGATGCGCCAAACAGATACACGGACCGTTCCGCGATCACGGCGATCGAGCAGATGAGCCAAAACAGGATGAGATACATCGCCCATCCGCCTGCTTGGAAGTGATGCCATGCGCTCGACATTTTTACGTTTACCTTCCGCCTGATGCTTCGTTGAGATGCCCAGGAATTCGGCTGAATTGGCCGGCAATTCTCTGGAACTTTGCTGATCTAGACCGTCGCGTCTCCGGTCGCCTGCCACTGCTTTTGAGCGGGGAGCGGGGCTGGGGCCCCGCGGTACGAGACAGAAGCCCCGCGAGTAACGAGACAGCGGCCCCGCGCTACGAGAACGGAGTGCGGGGCATCTTGCTAAACTGGAACCCCAGCAGTCAAGAGAGATTGGATTTTACGAAGCTGTTCGCGCTCTGTTAGAAAATTTTTGCGTGACGCTTCTGTCTCGTGTCACGGGGGCGCTGTCTCGTGTCGCGGGGCCCTGGCCCCGCTCCCGACGCTTTCGACCGGCATGCTCAAGCCTTGCAGGTCGAGACCCTGAAGCACATACGGAACCTCACCGGCCCCGTGTCCCGCTTTGTTCTGGGGCCACCAACCCCAAAACTGGGCCTGCCGCTCTGAAGCGCTTGGGCGCTCCGACCGGACGACCGGGGCCCATTTTGGGGCTGGGCGCCCAAAACAGAACGACTTTGGGGCCAGTTTTGGGGCCGGGGCCCCAAAACAAAACGAAACCGCGCCCCAAAACAAAACGACGCCGCGCCCCAAAAACGAGCGAGACGATACGCGGCCAACGGCCGCAAATCACAATAAAAACAGCCGACTTGTAAAACTCGTTTTCCGCCGGCTATAGTCCTCGGCTCAGTAGTGATCGAGCGCCAAGTTTCAACGCTCGCCCATCATCAGCACCCAAAGCAACAGAAGGGACTTGGGGAATGCATCTCCTGCTTCTAGCGGCCGAAGGCGGACAAAGCCAAATCGTCGAAGCGTTCAAAACGAACCCGACTTTCATGGTCCTCAACATGTGCACGTCCGCAATCGTGCTCACGATCGTGATCGAACGGTTTGCCTTCCAGATGACTCGCTATCGCGTCAACTCCAAGGAGTTTTTCGCCCAGGTGAAGAAGCTGGTTTCGGCCGGTAACATCGACCGTGCGATCAAGCTCTGTGAGGCGGATGACTACCCGATCCTCCAGTTGGTCAAGGCCGGGCTGACCCACGCCAACAAGGGCCCGGAGGAGATTGATGCCTCGCTCAGCGAGAAGCTCTCCGAGCTCAAGCCTCAAGCGGAGAAGCGCATCGGCGCGCTCTGGTCGCTGGCCAACATCGCCACCCTGATCGGTCTGCTCGGCACGGTGTCCGGTCTGATCCGCACGTTCGGTGCGATCGCCGCCCCCGGTCTGTCACAGTCCGACAAGCAGCGCATGCTCTCGAACGGTATCGCCGAAGCCATGTACAACACCGCGCTCGGTCTGGGCATCGCGGTGTTCTGCATGATCACGCACATCATTCTCCACACGCGCGCCAAGACGATTCAGCACGACTTGGAGGGCACGATGGAGCGCACCTTCAACATGCTGACCATCTCCAAGACCGGGCAATACTGAGAGCCCGGTAAGAAACCCATGTCTCTTAGCGCAGCGCAGCGCAGCAAGATCCGCCGGCTGAGCCAGCCGAAAGAGCTCGCACCTGATGAAGAGGGCGGCGAGCTCAACATCGTGCCGTTCCTCGACATCGTGATGAACATACTGATCTTCGTGCTGGCGACGGTGTCGGTCACCTTCACGTCCGTCGTCGATACGAACCCGCCTGCCAACAAGGGCTCGGGCGTCCGGGCGGAGATCGCGTCGGAAGCACTGAACCTGTCGGTTTTCATCGTCAGCGACGGCTTCTCGCTCAAGGCATCGGGCGGCAACATCGCGCCCGGCTGCCAAGATCGCGGAGCGGGCATCGCGGTGCCCAAGGCTGGCAGCCAGTACGACTTCGCCGGCCTCACGGCGTGTGCTGCACGCCTGAAGGGTCTGTCACCGGAGTTCGCGGACGAGACACAAGCGACCATTACCGCCAACCCCGGCGTGGAGTTCCAAACCGTCATCGCGGTCATGGACGCCCTACGCAACACACCGTCGGGCGACACGCTGTTCGAGAACATTCAGTTCGGAGTACCGCGATGAGCCAGCCGCAAGGTCCGGGAGCTGGAGGCGGCGCTCCGCCGCCCAAGCAGGGGTCGGTCGTCGAGTACAAGGGAGAGCTTCGCAAGGCCATTCGCCGCAACGCGCATGAGCCCGAGATTAACTTCCTGAACATCACCGCGATGCTCGACATCATGACCATCATCCTCGTCTTCCTCTTGAAGACGCTGGGTTCGTCGAGCGCCTCGGTGCCGCAGAGCGACGACCTGCGACTGCCGGCTTCGATCATGAAGAAGCCTCCGGCAGAGGAAGGCGTGCTCGTCACCGTCTCCAAGACGCAAATCTTGGTGGGCGACGACAAGATCCTCACCCTACCCGGTCGTGAGTCGCTGGCGCAGGCGGGCGTCGACGCGCGTTACAAGCGCAGCGGACCGAATGATCTTTTCATCGTGCCGCTCGGCAACGCCTTGATGGCCGCACGACGGACGGACATCGCCGTGCGCCGCGCCAAGGGGCTCGATCCGTCGTCATCCGAGGCCATCGTCATCGCGGACAAGGGCACCCCTTACCGCCTGCTGATGGAAGTGCTCTTCACATTGGGCCAAAGCGAGTACGGCAAGTACCACTTGATGGTCATTCAATCGAAAACGCTGGGCGGATAGAGTCCTCTCCGCCCCGTGCCCGTGCCCGGCGTTTACGGCTCGTCGTCCGGGGGTAGGCCTTGTTCTGCGCGCCCAGCTGGGCGCGGCGCGCGCGGGCTTTCGCCCGCGCCAGCGACCGCGGCCTCTCGAGAATCCCGCATTTTTCGGGCGCGGCACGGGCGCAGGCACGTTTACGAGGGAGTCAATCGGGCCTTGCCCCGGGGCCGAAGCCCGTGGTACGACGTCGCCGTCTCATCGAGGCTAACTCCTGAGGGAGTGCCGAGAGCCACCGGTGGCCCAGCCGCCGGGCGCTGCTCCGCGAGGCCAGTGATGGTGGGTCGAGACCTGCGGGTACTTTCAAGCGCGGTCCGCTCACGACGTCCCTGAGTCCAGCGACAGCAGCCCCAGCAGCTGGGGCCTCGCCATGGCCCGAGGACTCATGAGCCGGCCGAAACGGCGTCATCGCGCAGCATCAGGTGGCGCGGCGCCGGCCGAATGCCCCTCGCCCATCCACCTAGATCCCCGTGACCCAGCTCGCGCTCCTCCTCGCACTCAGCCTGCTCGGCTTGGTGCTGTCGTTCGCCTTCGGGCGACTCGAGGTGAAGCGCGGAGCGGTCGCCGCGACCGTCAAGCGCGCGGAAGGCGCGCTCGAGCGCGCCTCCGTCGCCCTGCTGCGGTTAGGCGGGGCACGCGGCGTCGGGCTACTGGCCGTGCCTGCGCTCGGTCTTTCCGGCTTCGCGCTGGTGAGCGGCAGCCACGGTGGCGTGTCGGGTCCCGGGCAAGCCGCCTTCGTGGTCGTAGCTCTGCTCGGGGGTGCCGGCTCGGTGCTCGTGCAGGCGCGGCTCACGCTGGGGCTCGCGACGCGCGCCACCTCCAGCGCAGCAGCAGCAGCAGCGCGCGGCAGCGTGCGAGCTGTGCGCCCACTGCTGCGCGCGGCCGCGGCCGTGGCCGTGTTCGG
>Ga0307508_10007706_pt1 | contig 10009 bp, 7 predicted proteins | sample 9_EM_MG_FD_203089 | JGI IMG/M metagenome (GOLD analysis project Ga0307508, IMG submission 203089) | Populus trichocarpa ectomycorrhiza microbial communities from riparian zone in the Pacific Northwest, United States - 9_EM | ecosystem: Host-associated > Plants > Roots > Unclassified | place...
TATTGCCCGCTGGCTGCGTAGCCATTCCAAAATAGGGAAAGTATACTGGCCCGGTTTTGAAGACCATCCCGGTTATGCCATCGCCAAAAAGCAAATGCGTGATTTTGGCGGTATGATAAGCTTTGAGCTGAAAGACGACAGTATGGCGGCCGCCATGAAGGTGTTATCGTCTACCAAATTGTTTTCCCTGGCCGAAAGCCTGGGCGGCGTTGAATCGCTTATCAATCACCCGGCTTCGATGACGCACGCTTCCATACCCAAGGAGGAAAGAATTAAAAACGGCTTAAGCGATTCGCTGATAAGACTAAGCGTAGGGATTGAAGATGCGGATGATTTGGTGGAGGATTTGAAACAGGCGATTGGGTAAATAAAAACGGTGAGCCGCCCCTGAAGGGCGACCCACCGTTTTTACCGCTATTTTAGCTCGAATCCTTTTTCCAGCACGTCTTTTGAATTACCGCCTACAAATACGGTAAACTTACCCGGCTCCAGGATACTATTGCCATTGCCGTCATAAAAAGACAGCTCTTTGGCGGTAATCGTAAAGCTTACCTGTTTGCTTTCACCTGCTTTCAGCGCTATCTTCTGAAATCCTTTGAGCTCTTTTACCGGCCTGATAACAGAAGCCGCTATATCACGAATATACAGTTGCACTACTTCCTCGCCGTCTGTCTTGCCGGTGTTGGCAACGGTCACGGTTACTGCGAGGGATTGCGTTTTGTTGATAGCCGGCTGGCCCAGCTGAAGGTTGCTGTAGGCAAAACTGGTATAGCTAAGTCCCCAGCCAAAAGGATACAGCGGCGAGTTGGGAATATCGCGGTAACGCGAGAACCAGTTGCCCGCACCATCGGTGGGGTCGGGGCGGCCCGTATTAAAATGATTATAGTATACAGGTATCTGCCCCACGGCATACGGAAAGCTCATCACTGTTTTGCCCGAGGGGTTGTAATCACCGGTTAATACATCCGCCACGGCATTACCGCCTTCGGTGCCCAGCAGCCAGCATTGCACGATGGCATTGGCCAGTGGTTGCACACGGGTGAGCACCAGGGGGCGACCGCCGGTTACCAGCGCCACGATGGGCTTGCCGGTTTTTTGCAGGGCCTGCAGTAATTGCAGCTGTCCTTCGGAGATAGCGGGGTTGGCCAATGCACGGTCTTCGCCGGCCATCTTGCCGCTCACGCCCACGTTTACAATAACAACGTTGGCACTTTGCGCTGCCTGTACCGCTTCGCTGATGGTAGCCTCTGTGGCGCTGCCATCGGCATTATAGCCATTGCTGAAGCTGATGGCCGCATTGCTCCATTTGTTTTTTAGCCCTTCGTAAATGGTGACCGCATCGGCCGGTTTACCCTGCGCTATCCAGAAATCGAACAGGTCATCGTGGCTGTTGGCATAATATCCCACCAGCGCTATCTTACCCGCCTGCTTCAGGGGAAGCGTATTATTATCGTTCTTCAGCAATACAATGGCGCGGTCGGCCGCTTCGCGCGCCTGCTGCCGGTTGGCCGCGGTAAAGAGGGTTGCTTTCTCCCGTTCGGGGTCGCTGAATTTATAAGGGTCGTCAAACAGGCCGAGCCTGAACTTATAATACAGGATGCGGCCCACGGCATCGTCTACCTGCTTTACGGTGATCTTTCCTTCTTTTACCAGCTGCGGCAGGTACTCGATCACAACCCTCGATTCCATATCCATCATGCTGCCTGCTTCGATGGCTTTACGGGCGGCGTCCTTGCGGTCGGCTGCATAGCCGTGGGTAACCATCTCACCAAAAGAAGCCCAGTCGCTCACGATAAACCCCTTGAACCCCCATTTCCCTTTCAGCACATCGTTGACCAGGTATTTATTGCCGCTGGCGGGAACGCCGTCCAATACATTAAAGGCATTCATCACCGTTGCCGCGCCGGCTTCAATGCCTGCCTTATACGGCGGCAGGTATTTGTTCCAGAGCGCCACGCGCGATACGTCTACATTATTATACTCCCTGCCGGCTTCCACGGCGCCGTATGCCGCATAGTGTTTTATGCAGGCCAGTATATGTTCTGCATCGTTCAGCCCGCCCTGCAGGCCTTTTACGCGGGCGGCGGCTACCAGGGCCCCATACCAGGGGTCTTCGCCGGCGCCTTCCATTACGCGGCCCCAGCGGGGATCATTGCTGACATCGCACATAGGCGCAAATGCCCAATGGATACCCGCCGATGCCGCTTCTTTGGCGGCAATGGAAGCATTTTTCTGTATACCGGCGAGGTCCCAGCTACAGGCTTCGGCCAGCGGGATGGGAAAAATGGTTTTGTAACCGTGGATGACATCGTACCCAAAAAGAATGGGGATGCCCAGGCGGCTTTCTTTGACGGCCACTTCCTGTATGGCTTTTGTTTCTACAGCGCCCAGCACGTTGAGAAAGGAGCCTATCCTGCCATCGCGCGTCATCTGCATCTTGGCTTGCTGGCCGGCATCATTGGCTGCCGGACCGGTAAAGGCGCCGCCATTGAGCTGGTTGAGCTGGCCGGCTTTTTCTTCTATCGTCATTCGCTGTAAGAGATCTTTTACCCGGTCGGCAATAGGCGCTTTCGGGTTTTTATAGAGAGTGGCGGCAGCGGGTTTTTGCGCAGTAAGGCCGGTGCTGAGGCCTACGGCTGCTGCCAGCAGCAAAGCAAATCGTAGCATGTTGGTGAGGTTGAAAAAATGGTTAAAGGTGAATTGTGTAAAAACAACACAGTCGGGGTGAAGTTACGATGCCCCGGCAACATGATTTGGTTTTTTATTTGCAAATAGTGATACATTTTTGCACCCGAACATGATGCCATCCCAACTCAGAGACTTCCTCAACCAGAAAGCCGCCGCCTACAACCAGCCCGCGTTTATAAAAGACGATCCCATCAGCATACCCCATGGGTTTACCCGGCGGCAGGACATCGAGATAGCCGGTTTTTTTGCCGCCATCTTTGCCTGGGGCAACCGCACCATTATTATTAATAAAAGCCGGGCGCTGCTGGCGCTGATGGATAATGCGCCCTACCAGTTTATCACCGGTCACAGCGATACCGATTTGAAAAAGCTGCTGCATTTTAAGCACCGTACGTTCAATACCACCGATTTGCTGTATTTTATCTATTTCCTGCGGCACCATTATGCCGCGCATGCTTCGCTGGAAACGGCTTTCAGCCAATGGATGGGTGATGACGACGGGGATACGGAACAGGCGCTGACGGGCTTTTACCGCTATTTTGTGTCACTCGAGGAAACGCCGCCCCGTACACGCAAACACATCGCTTCGCCCGAAAAGAATTCTACCTGCAAGCGCCTCAATATGTTCCTGCGCTGGATGGTGCGGAAAGACAAGGCGGGGGTGGATTTCGGCATATGGCGGTCCATCAGCCCTGCGCAGCTGGTATGCCCCATCGATGTTCATGTGGCCAGGGTGGCCCGTCGCTTTAACCTGCTGCGGCGCAATGCCCTCGACTGGCAGGCGGCCGTTGAGCTTACCGGCTACCTGCGCACGCTTGATCCGAAAGACCCGGTGAAATATGATTTTGCCTTGTTTGGATTGGGAGCGATAGAGAAGTTCTAGGGGCGTGACGTTTCACGAATTTCACGATTCTCCCGTATCTTGTTATACCAAAACAAATGCGCATGAGATACTTTCTGTTCCTGCTATTGCTATGCAGTGCAACCGCCCACGCACAAAAGCTCCCCACGATTGAAGAAAAGACCAACGGACTTATAAAGAACGACGGCTATATCCCGTTTTATTGGGATGCCTATATGGGCAAGCTATGGCTGGAAATAGCGCGTACCGACAGCGAGTTTCTTTACCAGACTTCCCTGCCCGCGGGCCTTGGCTCCAACGATATCGGCCTCGACCGCGGCCTGTTGGGAAACACGGCCGTGGTGAAATTTGTGCGCAGCGGGCGTAAGCTGCTGCTGATACAGCCCAATTACGATTACCGCGCCGTGACCAATGACAAAGCCGAGCGCCGGGCGGTAGAGCAATCCTTTGCCCAGTCGGCCTTGTGGGGCTTTCTCATAGAAGCCGAAAGCAATGGCCGGGTATTGGTAGACGCCACCGATTTTTTATTGCGCGACGCCATGAAGGCGGCCGGCCGCATCCGGAGCAGCCAGCAGGGTGCATATACATTGGATAAAACCCGCAGCGCCCTTTATATGGCGGGCGCCAAAAACTTTCCGCTCAATACCGAGCTGGAAGTAACGATTACCCTTGTGGGCGATGGCATGGCCGGCGCTTATATACAGTCCGTCACGCCCTCGCCGGACGCCATTACGCTGCGCATGCACCATTCGTTTGTACAGCTGCCCGATAATAACTACCATCCCCGGGTGTTTGATGCCCGCTCCAGCTTTATACCTACTTCTTTTTTCGATTACAGCACACCGGTACCCGAGCCGGTGGAAAAATATTTTATCGTTCGTCACCGCCTGCAAAAGAAAGATCCCGGCGCCGCCCTAAGCGAACCGGTAAAGCCTATTATTTATTATCTCGACAATGGCACGCCCGAGCCAATCCGGAGCGCCCTCCTGGAAGGCGCTTCCTGGTGGAGCCAGGCTTTTGAAGCCGCGGGGTTTAAAAATGCTTTCCAGGTAAAGCTGCTGCCCGACAGCGCCGACCCTATGGATATCCGGTATAATATGATCAACTGGGTGCACCGTTCTACCCGGGGGTGGAGCTATGGCTATGCGGTGACCGACCCGCGCACCGGCGAAATCATCAAAGGCAATGTAACCCTTGGCTCGCTGCGCGTGCGCCAGGACTACCTCATTGCGCAAGGCCTGCTGGCGCCTTTTGAGAATGGCCTGCCTGCCGATGATAAGATGCTGCACATGGCGCTGGAGCGCCTGAAGCAGCTGGCGGCCCACGAAGTGGGCCATACGCTGGGCCTGATGCACAACTATGCATCGAGCGTCAGCAACCGCGCCAGCGTAATGGACTACCCGCATCCGCTGGTAAGACTGAATGCCCGGGGCGATATCGATATCAGCGATGCGTATGGTCATGGCATTGGCGAATGGGATAAGGTATCCATCAACTGGGGCTACCGCGAGTTTTCGCCGGGAGGTAATGAACCTGCCGCCCTCGACAAAATATTACGTGATGCCGAATCCAAAGGACTGCAGTTTATCAGCGACCGCGATGCGCGTGCAGCCGGCGGCCTGCATCCGCAGGCGCACCTGTGGGACAATGGCGACAACGCCGTTGGCGAATTAAAGGAAGTACTAAAAGTGCGGGCAAAGGCGCTTGCCCAATTTGGTGAAAAGAATATCCGCCCCGGCATGCCCATGGCGATGCTGGAAGATGTGCTGGTGCCTGTATACCTGTTTCACCGCTACCAGCTCGAAGCGGTAACCAAGATGGTGGGCGGTATGTATTATACCTATGCATTGCGCGGCGATGGGCAGGTGGTGACCAAGGCGCTGAGTAAAGAAGCGCAATCGCAGGCGCTGGATGCCGTTATCGGTTGCCTTGATCCCTCTTTTCTTGTATTGCCCGACAGGATTGTATCGCTTATTCCGCCACGCCCGGCGGGGTATGATTTTACCCGCGAGCTGTTCAAAAAGCGTACCGGCCTTGCCTTTGATGCGCTGGCGCCGGCAGAAACGGCGGCCGATTTCTCACTCTCGTTTTTATTTAACAGCGAACGCGTAAGCCGGATGGTACAGTATGAAACAAAAGGCGGGCTGGGTGTAACAGAGATGATCAGCCGCCTGCTGGCCAAAACATGGAAGGCGCCGCGGAAGACAGGCATCGAAAAACTGGTGCAGCAACAAACAGAGCAGGTGCTGCTTACTTACCTGCTGGCCCTGTCGGCCGATGAAAGCGCCGGTTTTGCAGCCCGCTCGGCAGCGCAAAAAGGATTGGCTGATCTGAAAGTATTTATCACTGCACAAAATAAAAATACCCCCGATGCCGCTTATGCAGGTCATCTGGCGCTGGCGCTGGAAAGAATGAAAGCGCCCGAAAAAGCAAAGCCTACACTACATAAGGAAATGCCGCCCGGCGCACCCATTGGCTGCGATTGGGAAGAGTAATACGCCCCGAAGGCGGAGGACTCAGGGCGCTGGTGTAGCGGCGGAAGCTACCCGCCGGGCATGCTTGATATAAGAGATATAGGGAAACAATTTGCGTTTAAAAGAAAAGACAATGTGCGCATGCGCCAGGATAAACCAGAAAAGCGGGTAAGAAAAGGATTGCCGGGTCAGCACGGAAAACTTTTCTACCAGCTTTTTACCGAATAACCTGTCTTCTTCGCGCATATTCGGCGCCGTCAGCCATACGGGCAGCCGCTGAAGCACCGCCTGGTAAAAAGCGGTTGGTTTTTTCTCTGTTCGTGTGGCATTGGCGGCATGTTTTCGCTGGTACACCAAAATAGCGTCCACGCCTTTGATAGCGCCATTGCAGCAGGCCACAATGGCCAGCCACCAGTCGTAATACATACCGGCGGGAAAAGGGAGCGCCCACCGGAGCAGCGACCGCCGGAATATCATATTATGTCCCGAAATCTGGTTGTATAAAAAAAAGCCGCGCACATCATTACCGCTAAATGAACGCCTCGCCCGCACGCTGCCCCTGTGCGGCGCTTTGCCCGTTTCAAATATGGCCGAGTGGCAATGCGTTAGCAGGATATCGGGGCTGCCGGCAAAAGCGTTCATCAGTAGTTCCACCTTTTGCTTGTCCCAGATATCGTCCTGGTCGGCAATGGCGATGTATTCACCGGTGACCAGCGAGCAGCCGCGCTCAAAATTCTTATTATAGCCGATGTTCTGTTCGTTGACATGGATCCTGAAGCCCGGCCGCTGCTCATAGCGGCGCAACAGCTCCACGGTATTATCTGTAGAGGCATCATCTACTGCAATGATTTCTATATGTGGATAGGTCTGCGAGAAAATGCTGTCCAGCTGTTCCTGTAGGTATTTACTGCCATTGTAAGTGCAAAGCACAACGGATACGAGCGGTTGTTCCGTCATATTAGCAACAGGATTTGTTTTTCATAAATAAATATAACATAATTAGTGTTTATTTTTATGCCATGAATGAAGATATAGCATTTCCATTGGTATCGATTGTACTGGCTACGTACAATGGAGAAAAATTCCTGGAAAAGCAGCTTGAATCCCTGTTCCTCCAAACCTATCCGCATATAGAAATCATTGCAGTAGATGACAGAAGCTCCGATAACACCGTGCGTATCCTGCAGGCGCATGCTGCAAAGCACCCCGCGATGAAGGTGTTTGTAAACGACACGAACCTGGGCTTTATAAAAAACTTTCAAAAAGGTTGCAGCCTTGCCGGCGGGGCATTCATCGCCTGTTGCGACCAGGACGATTACTGGCATGCCGGTAAAATCAGTAAGCTGGCCGCGGCTATCGGCAACCATCCCATGATTTACTGCGATTCTGTTTTATGCGACGAGGACCTGCACGATACCGGCCGTAAGGTATCCGACCAGGTTATCTGCCGTTCTTTCAACAGCTGCCTGCAGCAGGCGGTGTTTTGCCGCATATACGGGCATGCCACTCTTATTAAAAGCGCCGTGGTGCAAAAAGCCATGCCCTTCCTCGAGGTGATCCCGCACGACTGGTGGCTTTCTTTTATATCGGTGCTGCACGGGGAAATACAATACCTGCCCGAGCCATTGGTATTGTATCGCCAGCACAGCGCCAACCTGTTTGGCGTGGTGGGACTAAAGAGCGCTAAAACGGGCCGCAATAATAAAGCAGGAAAGAAAGCGCGTGAGCTGTATGAAATACGCAGGCGCATCAACGCTTTTCGTGATGCCTGCCCGGCAGAAAAGGAACACGAGAAAAAACTATTGAAACAGCTGGCGGCCACTTACCGCAATTTCTCCCTTGCCAATAATTTCCGGCGTATGTTTTTTTTCCTGCGGTATTGGAAGCTATTGCTGGCGTCGAAAAGACGATCGGATCTGAAGAAGATATTGTTCTGCTTCAAAATGTTTATAAAAATCAAGTAGGGATATAACGGGGAGACGTGCTATGTCCATTCATCTGCCAGCTGCCTGATAAAGCGGTACAGGTTAAAGTCTGTGTCCGGCTGCTGTGCCCGGATGCGTGATGCGAGGTCCTGCCGGGTAATATCTTTCATTCTTATTTTCTGGATCAGCTGGTACGCTTTCTCCGCCAGCAGCCAGTTCTTTTTCTCATTGTCGTGGCTGCTGTCTTCATGCTGGCGTATTTTTTCTACCAGCTCTGCAATGCCTTTTCTTTCCGGCGCTACTGTTTTAACAATGGGCACTGCGGGCCTTGTTCCCTTGAGCTCCGGGGCCATGATAAGGCGGAGGTTTTTAATAAACTGGTCGGAACCCGGCCTGTCGGCCTTATTGACCACGAATACATCTGCAATCTCCATCAGCCCGGCCTTCATGCTTTGTATTTCATCGCCTCCTTCCGGCACCAGCACCACCACCGTGGTGTCTGAAAGACCGGCAATTTCCACCTCGCTCTGGCCCACGCCCACCGTTTCCACGATGATATGATCGAATGGCGCCGTTTTCATAACGTCGGTTATCTCTATGATCTTGGGATGCAAGCCACCCAGGCTGCCGCGGGTAGCCAGCGAGCGGATAAATACATGGGGATGATTGTACCATTGGCTCATTCTCACCCTGTCGCCCAGCAAAGCGCCCATATTAAACGGTGAGGAAGGATCTACACACAGCACGCCCACTTTTTTGTTTTGCTGCACCAGCTCTTCAATCAGCGCGTCTACGAGCGTGCTTTTGCCCGCGCCGGGAGGGCCGGTGATGCCGGTTATTTTGGTAGCAGATGCAGGCAGCTGCTGCAGCAGGTCTTCATAGCCTGCGGCTTCATTCTCCACCAGTGAGATGGTGCGGGCCAATGCTTTTACATCGCCCGAGGCAATTTGCTGTACAGCCATCTGCCCGTTCATCGTGTTATCGTATTTTTTTTATCAAGCGCTTCTTTGAGCCATTGCGGAGATACTTCGCCGATACAATGGCAGGCACCGCTGTTCCGGCAGTCGGAACAGGATTTGTTTAATACAAACACCTGTGCCCCGGGCCCCAGTGGGGCCCACCTGCCGGGATGCACGGGCGATATGGGTGGAAATATACCCAGGGCGTCCCTGCCAAGGGCGGCGGCGAGGTGCAGCGGACCCGTTCCGCTGGCTACCAGGCCATCGGCGCGGGCAATAAAGGAAATAAACTCGCCGAGGGTCATGCGCCCGGTAATATCCGTTACACAATCACCTGCTTCATCAAAAAGCGCCTGCATCAGCGGCCGTTCTTTTTGCGTGCCGGAGATAAAAATCCGGTACCTGTTTTTATCCAGCAGGCGGATAAGCCCGATAAAATTAGGAATGCCCCATTCCCTGCCGTTGCCCTGCGATTTAGGGTGAAGAATAAGATTGTATTTATCGCCTTGCAGTAAGGCGGCAAATTGTTCGGGTAATGGCTGGAGCTTATCCAGTCCGTATAAAGTGCCCAGCTTTTCCAACGACAGCTTGGCGTTAATACCCAATGCCCTCAATGGCTTAAGGTTCAGCTGCGCCTCGTGGAGAGAAGACCTGCGGCGGGTAAAGAATACCAGCCTGTTGCACGTAAGCCAATGGTACCAGCGGTTACTGGTGCCTATCCGCAGCGGAATACGCAATTGCCTGGCGCGGCGCGCCACTACCAGGCTGGGCAACACGTGCAGGATAGCGTCTGGTGCGCCGCCCATCACCTTCGCGGGCGAACGCATGAAATCGTCGATATCGATAAACTCATCTATATAATGGCAGGCATTGATAACCGGTTTTGTATACGCCTTACCCAGAAAAGCTATTTTGATGTCGGGGAAATGCTTTTTCAATACGGCAGCAACAGGCAGCGTTAAAACAACGTCGCCGATACTGTCGGTACGGCTAATGATGATCTTATGCGGGACTTGTTTCAATATTGACTATCCTGGTTAGCGATTCGGTAATGCTGTCGTTGCGGGAAGCAAATTAAACCGTTTTAAGGTATCCAACGGC
>Ga0307508_10007707_pt1 | contig 10009 bp, 11 predicted proteins | sample 9_EM_MG_FD_203089 | JGI IMG/M metagenome (GOLD analysis project Ga0307508, IMG submission 203089) | Populus trichocarpa ectomycorrhiza microbial communities from riparian zone in the Pacific Northwest, United States - 9_EM | ecosystem: Host-associated > Plants > Roots > Unclassified | place...
GCAGCGCCGTCCTGTCGTAGCGGTCCTTCGCCGAGACGTCGGCGCCTCGATCCAGCAGCAGTCGGGCCACCGCCTCGTGCCCGTTCCCGGCCGCGAAGCGCAGCGCCGTCCTGTCGTAGCGGTCCTTCGCCGAGACGTCGGCGCCTCGATCCAGCAGCAGTCGGGCCACCGCCTCGTGCCCGTTCCCGGCCGCGAAGCGCAGCGCCGTCCTGTCGTAGCGGTCCTTCGCCGAGACGTCGGCGCCTCGATCCAGCAGCAGTCGGGCCACCGCCTCGTGCCCGTTCTCGGTCGCGGAGAGCAGCGCCGTCCAGCCGAAGCCGTCCTTCGCCAAGACGTCGGCGCCTCGATCCAGCAGCAGTCGGGCCACCGCCTCGTGCCCGTTCTCGGCCGCGGAGAGCAGCGCCGACCTGTCGTAGCGGTCCTTCGCCGAGACGTCGGAGCCTCGATCCAGCAGCAGTCGGGCCACCGCCTCGTGCCCGTTCCCGGCCGCGGAGCGCAGCGCCGTCCTGTCGTAGCGGTCCTTCGCCGAGACGTCGGCGCCTCGATCCAGCAGCAGTCGGGCCATCGCCTCGTGCCCTTTCTCGGCCGCGGAGCGCAGCGACGTCCTGCCGTCGCCGTCCTCTGCCGCGATGTCGACGCCCGCGTCAAGCAGATGCTGTGCAATATCCAGGTCTCCAAACTCGGACGCGCAGAGTAGCAATCGGTCTACACAGCCCTTCTGTACCCACTCGGAAACGAATGCGGTGGGGAGCTTCAATTTTATGCAAGCCGTCCATCCAAATTGGAATTTGGATATGCTGGTAAGCTTCCGGCCTAATCCGAACACACACACTGTCGAAAGGCGGCCCCGCTCCTGTTGCAGTTTTTCCGATCTAAGCCAAAAAGTGTCTTTAGGCCACCTGGTTTGAACACGTTTGTAATGGTAGTCGATCCAGCGCTGGAATGTGGCTTCTGATAAGAAAACTTCCCAAAGGGTACCCAAGATTTGACAGCTGTCTTTGCAACGGCTCAAGTGTAATGGCCAAAACACTACTGAATACAGTAAGAGGTGACGATCGCGGTAACGTCCTTCTTCTGTTTCAACTGTTGTGTCATAGTCTGCCCAAGACCTCGAAGAGCAAACCAGCGAAAGGCAGATTTTGGCGATTTCGGTATGAGAATTGGCCTTGGGTTGCTGGGTCTCCAAGTATTCTTCCACCGAAAGGTGGGCAAACCAGAAAACGTTCAGGCGTTCGTCCAAAATGAGGAGGTTTTGGCAAACTTTCAACAAATCGATCGCTCTTACAGTTGTGCGTTTGTGGGAAAACCCCCCCGAGCCGTCGACTTCGACCGTGATTGCATCAAGTAACGTTTCCGACCGCAGTGGTTCGTAAGAGCACTGGACCCATCGGAAGGCGTTGAGCGCTAGTTGCGAAGCACGGCGACTCTGCTTCCGAATGCGGTTGTATATTTCGCCGTACGCGTCTGTTAAGGTTTCTGGAAGGACCATCAGGCTGTCCCTTACATCGTCTGGAAGGTCCATGTCGCAGAGCAAGGTAACCTGAAGAGCAGCAAGTTGGAACCTTCATCTAGCCGTTAGCTGTGGCACTTATCTATCAGTAGATAGTTCAGGCGAGCTTACATTCCCTTGGATCGCTCACAAAGAACTTTGCATATTTCGTCTTTGAGCGCATTTGGAACATTGCCGAAGAGCAGCCGCTTCTGCTCGATCATCCTCTCTACCTTCTCGATCACAAACCGGTTGATGTCATCGACATTGTCATCGGGTTCTAACTCAATCCTGGGAAACATCTCGAACTGCATGAGGATATCGATGTCCATTCGAGTAGTCGCGAAAATCTTGACCAGAGTATCTGATCTTTCCACGACGTGTCTGAGCGCCTGCAGTAATTCAAACCGCAATTTGTGATCAACTTCGTCAAGGGCGTCGATGCAAATCGTCGTCTGAGGATATACAGCCATGAGCTGAACAAGGAGATCCTGGCATTCTTTTAGGGTCAACTGCGAAGACAGTTGGCCCTCCTTCTCCCGGTCCTTGTAAATATCGAGGACTGGTTTTAGGAGCTTGTCTTTGGATGGGGTCTGCGCAAGCTGCTGAATAAGCGTGCGCAGAATGCTCTCGGGATTTCGACGATTTTCCTCGGCCCGATTGCAGTAGAAGAACACCAATTTGGATTCTGCTGTTGGATTGGAAAGGAAGCAGTCGATGACCTGTGATGCAATGTACGTTTTGCCGGCTCCAGCTAGACGAACTGATCAGAAGGGCGCGCCTTCCGGTTGAGGGTTGCGGAGACTTACGGATTCCCCGCAGCAGTAACAGCACCGAGTCGGTTGATGATTCCCAAGTGCGGTACTTTTCCTTCTTCAAGATCCACTCTCCTGTGCCTTTTAGGCGCCCATCACTGATGCGCTTGTGGTGATTTGTGTAGGGGACCGTGGATATCCATTCAAGGATCTCGGTTCTCCCTAGCTTCAGTCAGGGTCGGAAAATCCTGGGAAGCTAAGACGGGGAGGTGTCGCTTACTCTTGGGTCTGCCAGCAAAGTCTCGTTAGCCAGCCGTAAGTTCCTATCGAATCGCTCTACGTCGGATTTCAGGTACTTACCCGCCAGAAGCGATGGTGATCGCACCATTAAATACTCCTCCTCGGAACTCGGTATGCGGGGAATGCCGGTAGATCCGTCGGTCCTCCATGCTTTCGATGTTGGACTAATGGAAGTGTCAGGCTGCTCGTTGCTACGCTTGGTTGCGACTGATGGTGGGTTGGTGAAGAGGAGTTGGAGAGTATGGATGTTCGTCTGACTGAAGACGCTTGGAGTACATACCTATATGTAGATCACTCCGTGAGCTGTCGATATTGCTGTAAAAGGTGCCCTTGCTCAATAGCTGTTCGGTCCTTATAAAGTGCGTGGTAATAGAGATAGATGAACGTTGTTGGATCGAGTTTCTGAGTATCCCCGCTTTCTCCGCACTGAAGTCTCGTTGCCCCGCTTCGGCCAGCCCTGCCGCCTCCCATTGTGGGTGGAGTCAAGTGGCGTCAGTCAAGGATTCCCACCAATAAGAGAGTACCTGTTGAAAGAATATCGATTTGCGGTGAAGATCAATTTCAGAGTATATAGAACAAGTATCAAGAACAGAAAGAGAAGTACAAGCAGAACAGCAGATATCCCACTCTTACGCTTCCCCGCACTTGCGTAATCGTGTCAACAAACTCAAGGCACAAGCGCCAAATCTAAAGACCGTCTCTGCACCTCAACATAGAAGGCCGCGAGAAGCATTTACAACACGCCCCCTCTTCTCGTGCTCAGTAAATCGACCAAATGCAAATTAGCCCATTAAACCTCGTCGACCTCATTAAAACCTCTGCCGTGAAAACCCTGTGGGAAAAACACTTGCTAGTAGGAAAAAGAGTGCCGATCCACACTTGCCGACATGATGCAAGAACATTCAAACAGAAACTTTTTTTCTCCAATCCCTCATCACGAGCACCCCCTTTGTTCAATCAGTATCCTTGGGCTTATCCGGGTTCTCTGTGTAAGAGTCAAATCGAGCGAGTCCGGTAATAGTAACAGTTGCTCTTGTCGAGGAACCGCAAGAGGTTTTGTTAGTAGGTCGGCCGGATTAGATTCGGTGATATATTGGAACTTAAATGATCCCTTCATCTTGGTTGTCACATCCAATCGGCACTGGCCCATCCAAGATCTTGACTGCCATTCTATATGACAAGTTCCTCGCTGACATTGGTGTATCCGAGGCCAAACACAAATCCTCCGACCGGTTTGCGGGTTGTGGTGCTTCCAGCACAGTCCGAGTCTGTATATCCGGTAACGCCGGTGGATGTATCGTGGGGGCATGAGTTGCGAGGGCGTGAGAAGGGGGGGAGCCGTCGATAGTGGATCTGGAATTCCGGAGGAGACTTGAGGTATCGTAACACTCTTTTTGCAGCCGTTGCATGCATTTCGAGAGGTTGGACATTGTATCGGCTAAGGGCAGTAACACTGAAGACGATATTAGGTCGACTTCCTAGTGCCGCACACATGAGCGATCCGACCATTTACAGGTATTCTTTGCAAACAGCCGGTTTTTCCTCACAGCAGGTGTTAGCCAGATCTGTCTGAGGATCAAGTGGAGACTTAGCCGGTTTTGCGTCCATCAATCCAAAACGTCGTATAAATTGTATTGATGCAGCCTCGTTGGCAGATACTGAATCCTCCGTCTTTGGTTCTCTCGATCTCAATTCCTAGGAACCTTTTTGCCGCTCCCAGGCCACACATCTTATACTTCTTTTGCAGCAACTGCTTGATCTGGTGCCCCCCCGTCCTTCTATACCGTTGTGCGCAATGAGCAGATCGTCCACGTGCAGTATTAAGAGGACTCCTGATTAGAGATACAGGTTTGGATCTTCGGCCGATTGTCTGAATCCTATGGATTGCAAGTATCCATCGATGTCCTCGTACCATAGTCTGGGCGCCTGTTTCAATCCGTAGAGAGCCTTCCGAAGAATTAGCGCACTTCCGGTTAATGCGCTTCCAGTCGATGCGCTTCCGTTCGATGCGCTTCTGGTCGATGCGCTTCTGGTCGATTCGCTTCCGGTCGATGCGAGCCAGTCGATTCCAAGTGGCATTTCCATGTAGATGTTGTCACGGTCAATCTTAGGATTTAGGAACGCCGTTACTACATCCATATGATCAACATCCCAGCCATCTGGGCTGCTAGGTGCGTGGGTCTCGTCGTAGTCGATCCCTTCTTTCTGTTCATAGCCTTTGATGACTAGCCGTGCCTTGCAACATGTAGATCCATCCGGATTGACCTTTCTCTTGCAGATCCACTTGCATCCTATTGGTTCTTCCACTGCTGTCAGTCATTGGCTTATGGGCGGTACTACCTTTTGCCACGATGTCAAATGTGTGGTTCTCAACCAATGCCTGCCTGCATGGCTTCCTCCTTCCATTCGCTTGCTTGTGGACTTTGTAGCGCGGCCTTGTAGTTGAGCGGTTCACTCTCGTTGTCTAGCCCCAACCTGTTGATCGGTTCGGTTTCGGCTTCCGATGTCTCAGCAATTCCGAGCGTCCGAAAGGCAGATGCAAGGCGTTCCGAAGACATCAAATCACCCCTTTCTTCGTGAGCCTTGCTCATAATTGCCTTATTCGTCTCTCGACGTGCTTTGCTGTGTGTTCGGGTAGAAATATAATCTTGCTCATCTGCCAGTTCTCGCCGTAACCTACTGGCATTGCATTCTCGCGATGAATCTGCACTTGTACCGTCCAGCAGCTTCATTGAGCCAAACAGCTGTGTATCAACGGTCATCTGCCCAGGAACTCACTGAGCATTATCACTGTGACAGGTATGCATATATATCGCCCAGCAGCTCGTAGCCAATTCGCTGTATCAACGATCTTCTGTCCAGGAGCTCACTGAGCATTATCACTGTGACAGGTATGTATGTATATCGCCCAGCAGCTCGTAGCCAATTCGCTGTTGTAACGATGAAATGATTTGACTTACTATAGTCTTGCCTCGACGGGCTGTTATCTTGCCTCGACGGGCTATTCTCTTTGTGGAATTCGTCTGCATTATCTGGAAACTCGATCGCTGTTATATGTTCTGTATGCGCATTTTCTTCTTCCTGAAACACCACACTTGAGCATTCCACTGCTCGTCCAGTTCTTCCTGAGTTGAAGTCCCATATCGTCCAGATTTTGGTGGTATTGTGTACGTATCCAAGCATCATACAGACATTTGAGCGATTCCCGAATTTCTTCTCGGTTCATTGGGCGGGTGGGGTGTGTTTGTATCACATCGCCCCCGCCGCAGCCGCTTTTTCCATCTCCCTCGTCGCGGCAATGCATCTCGCCTTCCCCCTACTGCTGCTGGCCGTCGTCGCGGCGACGGTCGTCCTGCCGCGAGCAGACTTCGCGTTCGCGGCTGCCGCGCTGCCGCGCAACGAGACGCCGGCTGCACTGCCGCTGCCGCCGCCCGCGCCGACGCCGGACTTCGGCATGGTCGTCGACCTCAGCCCGCGCGTCTCGGTCGGGCCCGGCCCCTGGGGCCAGCGCAACTGGATCTCGTGCACGGGCGGACGCTGGGCTGCGCGTTGGGGGCGTGGGGTTGTCGTTATAGGTTCTTCTTTCCTCTGCGCTTTTGGGGGCAGCAGCAGCACGAGGAGGAGGAGGGGGAGGAGGATGGCATGGCGTGCGTACATCGCCGTCCGCACCCAGGGCTGGCGGACGGGCCCGCGGGACGTGCTCCGCCGGCTGCTGGATCCCGCGCTGGCGGACTGTGTCGCCCGAGTACAGCTTCCGCCTGTTCGTGTCCATGGAGACGGGCGACGCACGGTACAATCACACCAACACGAAGATGTGGGTCGCGAGTGGCGCGCGGATGGGCGCAGGTGGTCTACGATGCGTATCTAGTATACGGGTGCGGTGTGTATGTACATAACATGATTATATCCGGGGGGCCGCTTTATTCTGTACGCGCAGCGGGCGGGGCAACAGCGGAAACCGGCAGGAGCGGGGACGGGTTAGTCATCGGACGGAAGGACGGGAGGACAGAAGGACAGAAGGACGGAAGGAGGAGAGCGCAGGGGAAATGTCACTCGGAGGGACCAGTATCCAGAACCTCCCGTTCTCACCCGTATTAACAGTCCTCCTTCTTTTCACTATAGCAGCCTGCTGACTTGACTCTCTGCTAGTCAGTATTCTTTTGTTCGGGTGGGGCATGTATGTAGATAGGTTTTTCTGTTTAATTATTGACATTCAGCCTAGCTAGATGTGGGATGCACTTGGGTATCATAGACATGCAGTTACTCATGATTAGTCACCACCTCGTTAGGTACTTTGCCAAGACACTAGCCCGTAACTACACTGAGTGGAAAGTTCCAGTGGTCAGAATGTAGAGGAAACGGTTCAAGATCCGGAACCTCCTCGCTGACGGGAGGTGCAGCCAGGCGGTACTAGACTTCCTCTCCACTACGGATGTAGGAAGGTTGGTGCCAGCTGAGGAAGAGGCGGGAGCAAGGTGTCGAAGTGGTAGCGCAGGGAGGAATCACCAGTCTTCCTCCCCACTCCCTCCTTCATGGAAGAGGAGTAGGGGTGGTCTCGGTTTCTTTTGTTCTTTCTTTTGGTTTCTCCTTGTGATTTCCTTGTGATTTCCTTGATGCGCATTCTATCTTCTTGGGACAGGCCCGGAGGGCAAAGGGGAACTTCCAACATGCTGCTTTCGCGTGGACGGCGGACGGAAAACCCAGACAGAGTAAGGGTCCTCGAAGTTGACTGGTTGGCTGCAAATCCAGTTAATTAGAAATTGTTCTGATTGGTCCGAAATTTCCAGCTCGCGCTAAATCTTTACAGCCAGCTCACGAAAAGGCGAGCTCTAAAACCTTGGATGGGCTGGGAAACCTAGTGCCCCCGTACTAGGTAACGATTCTCCTTTTGTGGTATTTAGGGATACATACCTGGTGTTGGCTTGCTTAGGGATTGTCTACATCACCCAGCCAGCTTCCAGCCGGGGCACAAAAAGGGGTGTCACCGAAACCGGACACTCCTATTGGCTGCTCAGCGCGGCCCATTTTCCAGCCAGCCCAGTCACCCAGCCAACTTTGAGGACCTCTGTACCTCGTCATGATCTATATAACCTGGGATTATGTATAGATACCATGTAGTTAGTTGGTTAGAGCCTGCGCAGATCCTCCGCCGCCAGTTTCGACTTCCCGAAGCCGGCTGCACGGCCGAACCGTACCCCCGGAGAAAGAAGAGAAAAACATCCAAGATATCGCCTTTCCCCTCCTCGGCGGCGGGCTGCGAGCTGCGGTCTCCGCCGGGAGGTAATCGGAACGGAGGACATGTGTGGCGGGCTCGCACGCGCCTGTTATGCGACCGTTTGGTCGGGCACTGATGTACATATAACTACGCCCAAGCAGCGTCCCGCCACTGCACTGGACGGCTGTCAGATCGCGGCCTCGGAGCACTCGGAAGTGGGTATGTATGCCGTTCTGGAGACGGAGACATCTCGATGCTGCTCCTGGGACTCGCAGCAGAGCGGCGGGAATGGTCCTCGTCGCCAGCATGGCGCCCATCACCCTCGCCAGACGTGTTCTGTTCTGAAAAGACAGCTCCCCGGACGTGAAGTATGACACGATGCCGGAGGAATCAACCAGTTCGGCGAACAGCATCCGTAGATATATGCTCCACAGAGAGTTGGCTACGCACATACATAGGTACAAACTAGCGAACCACGGGACCAGCCAAGGAATGGCGTCAAGCCGCAGCCCTAAGGCCGCGTCCGGATACATTAGGTAGATACATAGCCCGGCTTCGCTCCATTTTGACTGCATAATTGGGGGCTTGGCAACGCCGACCCTTTGCTAGAGTACAACGGTCCTCCGCCATAGCGGAATAGCCGCCGCCTCATCTGCCCACCACGCTGTGAAGATCATCAGAAGAAGAAAAAACATATCTATGGCTCAGGTACACCACAAAAATCGGGACACTGTGAGAAAATCGACACCGTGGGAACATCTGTGCGCAGTAGAACAAATGAAACCACTGAGAACGAGAGAGAATTCGCTGGTGTGACAGGGGTGTTTCCGCGGCAACGGGGCTAGCGGACGGAGGGAGACAAGTGGAAGACGGACGGGGACCCCGCACTCTGTAACTATGTCGTGCGCCAACATTTAGCCCCGATTATCTAGCCTCGATCTCCACCTCCTCGTCGCCCATGGTGTCGTCCACCGGCAAACCCAGGCCGACCAACTGGCCGCGCACACTCCCCTACCTCACCGCGCCGGTGCTCAGTCCGGCGCTCTCGTCCCGCCGAGCGCCGAGCGCCGCGATCGCCGCGCTGAACTTGCACGGCGCCGCGTGCGCGTGCGCGGCATCGCCGTCGCCGCTGGTGCGCATCCGGCCGATCACGGCGCCGTCGCACCCGGCGTGCGGCCAGAGCGGGCTGTTCGCGGCGCGCACGCTGCCGGCGCGCTCGTGGGTCGTCGACTACCTCGGCGTCTACCACACGCAGGACGAGAGCGACCCCGCCAGCGACTACGACATCGTCCTCGACCGCGACAGCGGCGTCGCCGTCGACGCTGCCACGTGCGGGAACGAGGCGAGGTTCGTCAACGACTACCGCGGCGTCGCCGACCGCGCCAACGTCGAGTTCCGCGACCGCAGAGCCGACGGACGCCAGGCCCGCATCGCCATCTACGTCGGCGCCAGGGACGTCAGGAAGGGCCAGGAGCTGTTGGTCAGCTACGGCAAGGGGTTCTGGGACGCCAGAAGCGCCTGATGCCGTGTGCGGATGGGGGCAATCGATATCCGCTCTATGTGTCCTGCGCGTTCGGTGCTCTCCATGCCATCTGCGTGCGTTCCTCTCGCGTTCCTCGGGCAAACTCGCATCCATCCGGCTGGGCCCGCGACTGGGTCGGTTCTGCGATGTGCGGTGCGCAGCACGTGACGCAATGGGCGGGGCAGTTCCGGCTTGCCGGGCGCCGTTCGACGCTGGAAACCGCGGGGAGGGCACAGCACTCGCGTTGCACCCGCCAAATATCACTCGTCCGCGAGTCCACGTCGTATGTACTCGCCACTCGCGGACAAGAGCGAGGAGCCCCCACGCAAGATCCTCCCCGTCCGCCGACAACAGTATCCGCATCCACATCTGATCTGCAGCGCCCATTATTCCTCCCGTCCCTTCCCTTCCTTCCTTCCTTCCTTCGCCATTCCTTCCGGCAGTCGATCGATCAGTAAAGAAGAAAAGAAAAGAACGAAGCCTAGCAGACGGCAGATAATTACCCAGAGTATCCAGACTACAGAGTCCACATATCTACCTTTTTTTTTCCCATACATAGTCTAGATATTCTCCTCTACGCTGTCAGACCCGCGCCAATGGATCGACGTATGTATGGCTGCGCCCACGCAGGCATCCGGTGAGGTGGTCCCCGATCGCATCCGCCGTGTCTCGACATGAATGCAGATACAGCAGAGTAAAGGGGGGGGGGGGGGGGGGGGGGGGGGCCC
>Ga0307508_10007708_pt1 | contig 10006 bp, 9 predicted proteins | sample 9_EM_MG_FD_203089 | JGI IMG/M metagenome (GOLD analysis project Ga0307508, IMG submission 203089) | Populus trichocarpa ectomycorrhiza microbial communities from riparian zone in the Pacific Northwest, United States - 9_EM | ecosystem: Host-associated > Plants > Roots > Unclassified | place...
ATTTTTCTGGGTACGAGCCATCTCTGCTTCGATTTCTTTAATCCTCTCTATGATCCCCATTTTTGCTTAGTTGCCACCCACTTTATAGATTGAGAACTACCACAAAAGTTTCAAGCTTTTTTTAGCTTTCACAAACTCCCAGTTAATCAATAATAATAATAATCAATGCAAAAAAAGAAACCAATTAGTACAGAAAGAATAGAATAAAAGGAGAAGATCTTTTATTTGCAAATATAACTGCGTGAGCTACAGAGAGAGTGAGAGGTATGACTCCGTTGATGGGTGACTCACCGGAACAGGGTGGAGGAGAAGATACGAGTGCCTAGATGGAAGTGGTGGAGATATTTGGAGAAAGAAGGTCGCCAAGCGAAGAAGAAAAAACAAATAGGGCTTTATAGGATGACAAAGAGAGAGCTTTCCAGCCCTTGATGGCTGTTTGTGAGCATGCCATTGTTTTTTAAAATAATTTATATTTAAAAAATTTATTAAAATAATATTTTTTTATTTTTTAAAATTTATATTTCATATTATAATATTAAAATAATCTAATAATACATAAAAATAATAATTTAAAACTAAAGAAAAAATAAAAAATTTTAAAATATCTTAATTCAAAACCCACACAAATTCACCATTCCTTTTTTTTTTATTGTTTTACTTTTCTATAAACCAAAGTTTTTAAACCCGGTTTGATAATCGATCCAGTTCAAGGTTTGGGTTTCGAGTTTTGACCGAATCGTTCGAGTTAATTTTAATTTTTTTTAAATCAAAACGATATTGTTTTAATAAAATAAAAAATAAAAATCATCATATTGTAACCAGATTATCAAATGACCTAGATTTTAACTTTTTATATTTTTTTTTTAAAAACTCAGTTCAATCCATCAGGCTATCAAGCCGGGCCAATTTCAAAACTATGGTGCAAACAAAAACACATTTCTATTTTTTTTTATTTTTTTTACCTGCTTTCACACGTCTAATTGAAATAATACATTCACGTAGATAATTTGTAAAGACTTCTTTAAACTTCCAACCCAACCCCACCTGGATTTTTGGCGCTGTTGTTTTCTACTAGGCGTTTGCAACTAATTTTCTTTCACAAGTGCCATTCAATAATATATGGCTTTGTTTTTAAGAATATTTTTTATTTAAAAACACATTAACATATCAAAACAATTTAAAAATATTAATTTTAAACCAAAAAAAATTAAGATTTTCAGGAAACAGTCTTACATTCCACCCTGAAAACTTCTGAAAACTTCGATATCCGATAAGCGAGTGACCTATATATTTCAAACATGTTAAAATGTGATGAAGCTGCTGGGTTTTACCCATCCCCTTTCCCATTTGCTAACTTACAAACACAAGTAGAAATATTCCAACACAATGGAGCTTAACAGGCAACGACACGACACAAGTCAACGCATCAAAAGCAGCTTTCCATGTACCAACGTATAATAAAGTTTCCGATGAATTTGCGTTCTGCCGATGAGAAGATTCCACGCTTTTTGAAAACAAGACGTCCTGAAAAAAACTTCCCAGTGTTTATTTCTGCTCACAAGATAACATTTCTCCCTAGTTACAGAGACCAAAGATGACACGATTAACTATTTTTCTTTTTTTTAACTAATTCACTCTGTTTTTGGGGTCTATAATCGAAGGTATTTCTAAATCCTGACTGTAGTAGTTAGTAGCTACTCAAACCCCACCAATATAAGACACAGTAGAAGAAGTCCAGTGGTGTCCCAACTGGCATGGGTTATCTGAATTTATACAGCTGAAATCTAGCAGATATAGTGCCTACAAGAACCCTGTTTGTTTTTCATGTACAATTTTCCTAGCACTCCCGGCCACCTTGGTCAAGCTAAGATTTGGCGGAACCTGTGCTTGCATCTCTGCGAGCTCTCTCACTTTTAACAAAATTGGTGTGGGAATGGGCATTGCACCGGTATTTTTCCGGGAATTCATCTGTATTGTTAACCACAGAAAACCATAAGGGTTAGAGTCCATAGAAACGCGATCAATAACACCGTCATTCTTTTTCAAAGATGAAGTCAATAATCATGATTCTCAAGAGGATGGGAGGAGCAGATCAACAAGCAACGAGTCCTATAGGTGAAGAGAGAATAAAAAATAAGGGAAATTACTTACCCCAGTATCTGGAGGTGTCTGTGCAAAGCTCGCTTTCAGCAGATTCCTCCACTTGTCCTGAAAATTATATCCTTTCAGTCAAAAACATAGAATGCATCTAAATAAAACACTAGATGCAAGGCAACTAGAACTCTTGGTGGAGATGCAATTGTATGGAAATACAGAAACATGGACCAAATAACTACAGAGATACCTTGAGATCAACAGAGGTGCGGTATGAATAAGATGCAAAGGCGAGTCGTTTGATCTCGGACCACCTTCCAGCTCCATACCTGGAGACCCCCTCAACTAGCTTCATCACCTCAGAGAGAGTCCAAGCTCGATGATGTTTCCTTCTAATTCCACCTTTGGATGTAGGAACAGTAACTACATTGTCATCTGAATCCTCATTTGAATTCATGCATTTCAGATCCGTGTTATTTCCCAAGCCAACCACACTCATCACTGAGAACTGCTTGTCTTTCTCTGGCACTCCTACAAACTGGGTAATAAAACACAGATCAATCAGCAATATAATCTTACAATGGAATGAGTCCACAAACATAAAAATTATTACATAATCTTTCTCTTGCGATGAAGAAAACCAGTATGGATTTCAGCTGTCGTGTATGAAAGAAAATCACTAGAACGACAGCAGATTAAACAACAAACAATCCAGCAGAATATCACTCATTTGACTGACCACATTCGTCCATCTAAAATATTGACATAGCACCAAGAGAACTGCATTCCAAGATTATTATGTTTCATGCTAGTTCCAATTCAGTTAGCAAAACCTGAAATTAATCCCCGAGACAAGATCCACACCTTTTTCATGCCCACTCACCTCTCAAGTCCGGAAGGCAGTAATAGGCATCTCCCCATTGACAAAAGCAACAGGCCTTAAAGAGCATTATAAAACCCCTTCATCCCTTTTCTCATTATATATCACCAATGGATACCACTCCTACCTTATGTTACACTTGATTATTAATAAAATTAACAAGACAGAATTTAATTGGTCTTACCTGGTGATGAACATGTTCAGGGGTAGAGCTGGCTTTCAAGACTCTGTTCTCATTCCCATCATCTGGTGGAAAACCATGATCATCAAGGGCTTTCTCTACCAATGCAGCTGCCATGCCCATGCTACTTGGATTGAATTTCTACAGAATGTCATTCATATTAAACCACGGTTGCATTCATGTTATAAAAATAAATAAATAAATAAATAAAACCTACAGACAAATAAAATTAGTGAAAACAGAGGTAACAGCAGATTGACAAGTAACAACAGTATCAACCCAAAAATCATGCACACACTTGTGAGTGTGCACAGAGATTCACATTGACACCATGCTCGACACCGATCCCATAAACTTGCTCCGCTTAGAAGCTGTCACCAACAGTCAAATCAAAACTGCTTTGCTAAGTCAAAAATTGTTTTTGACACCCCAATCCAACAAAAGAAAGGAAAGCAGAGGAAAGAAATTACAACTCCAGCTCCACAGATATAAGCTTTGATTGCAGGCAAACCCACATAATACTTCAAATAAAATGCAGCAAGTGGTTCAAGCAGGAAGCAAAGAAAATCAAGAACAATCATCTATTGGAGACAGTATCCAGAAAACGAAAAACAATTTTTAAAAAAAAAATAAGTATATATTCACATGCATGTTGATCAGGAACAATAGGTAATACATACCAGAAGAGCCATGAAATTTTTCCTTGGACGGCTTCTTCGGACCCGAGAAACACATGGAACCTGAATCCCAGATCCTCCAAGGGAATCCAGCCGTGTGATAACAGTTCTTCCTCCTGAAGAAACATGTCTAACAAGCCTAACATGAGATTTTGGGGATATCAGTCCATCATGTCCAGAATTTTTAGCCAAATTCAATAACCTTTCGTTGGACTCTTTGGACTCCACTTCTGAAAGTTCTTCAATATATCGCTTTGTGGGCTTCCGTACTCTTTTAGCAGCTCTCTGTTCTTTTTGATGATCATCACTTCCAGAATTGTCATCTAAGTTGTGATTTTCCAATCTTCTTTCAGGAACAACTTTATGATAATCCAGTTGGCCAACATGGCAAGTTGGTAAGCCTTTCTGGTTGACAATTGGTGGATCCTTAGCAAAGGAACCATAAATACCATTACAGCCTTCTTCATTCCCTTTCTTAACAAATTTATTACCTTTAATTATAAAAGAAGTTGTTGAAACATCACAAGAATTTGTCAACCCCATGGAAATCCTCCTCTTAAGCCATTGCTTATCTTTGACAGTAGTTTCTCGCCCAAATGTTGCTTTAAAAGTTTCATGAAGTTCTTTTATTGACAGATTGTCTAGGCATATTTCCCCCTTCAATCTGGAAAAATCAGGTTTTGTAGTAATAGACGAAGGTGACCCACCAGCTACCAGTTCATCTGGAGGATGAGAGCACTCCCCAACACTCCCAGATTGATTCAAATGGCTTTCACTCAAACTTGGTGCCAGTAAAGGAACAGGTTCCTGCAAGGGAATTTCACATTGGAGTTTCTCATCAATATGGAGCAATTTATCATGCGGATCAGAACACTGGCTGTCTACAATCACATAAGCAGAAGAACAATCAGGAGATCCACATGCTATGTAGAGCCTCTCTTCCTCTTTCACCTTTTGCAACATCTCCTCAATGTACTACAAGAGATTTTGAAGGTCGAGACGGTCCAAGACATCAATGGTCCAAATTAATGTAGCAAAAAATTGTACAAGCAGAAAACAGCCAACAAAGGAAAAAAGAGGACAGGGAAGAAGCACCTGATATACAAGAGTAATAATAAATAAAGAAAAACAAAGAGAAGGATGGAAGCTAACTGCTGAAAGAGTTTATATAAATTGTACACAAATGGACACCTGATTTACAATATCACTATCTTGCCTAAAAGTATGCAGTGCATTCCAAACTCTGTAACCTAATGCAGACTTTCTTATCAAGACTATTTATTAGAGAGTGAATTTTACTATCTAAGTAGATCCTTGTGATTTACATCTTTGGACAAACTCTTATAAATCTAACATAGATACAAGGGTTGTAACATTGTGATTTAGAGTTAACATAGAACCATGTGACAGCAATTGAACAGTAAAGATTGCAATGCAGTCTTGCAACCTGCACTGATAGAATGGTGACCTCAACTTAAAAAACACGTCACAAATGACATGAAAACAAGCGAAAAGATGATAGGGCAAGACACTAGAAAAAGAAAGCCTTAAACTTATGCACAAGTAATCCCCTGACAAGTAAAAGTTTCCTCCTACATTACTAATAATGAACATATCTTTAAGAGCTGAATACAAAAATGATGACTAGACTAATTTCAAAAATTGAGAGTCAACATTACATAATATTACAGCACAGTTCCACCAATTATCAGGTAACTGAGAGAAAAATGGATTCAGTGCCACAAGCAGTAGCATTAGGAGAAGTGGAAGTACTAACAGGTATATGTAAAGGAGGCAGACAATACCTCAAGCCTTCCATTCAATTTATCTGGATCAACTTTTTTGTTCTCGGGTTGTGACCAACCTGGCATATATTGTTCATTCACATATAGGAGGAGAAGAAGAAACATACAAAAACTAAAAATTAAACAGAACAAAAATTAAGGTAAAAAAAATGATTTGATCAGCCAGATGATGACACAGAACAAACTGAAAGGGATACCAGATCTTGATTGAAATGCCATGCAACAATGTACACTATTAGAGAGCAAAATTAAGTTAAAAAATCTGGCAAATGAAGTTCATTCAGATACAAAGAGAAGAATAAGAAACAGACAGAAAGTAAAATTAAACATCACCTAAATTCAAGGAAGAAAAATGATATGATCACCCAAGATGATGACACAGAACAAACTGAAAGGGATAAAACATCTTGAATCTTTTTTTTTTTATCAAAATGTAAGAATATATTAAAGATCAAAAGTAACAAAGCCGGGTGACCAGCATGTCAAGAATACAAACATGTATAACCTAATGGGAACAGACTCTCAAGAAAAACTAAATAAACAAACATATACAGATTATAATCAAATGAGGACATAGGGAACAAGTTCCCTAGACAAGAAAGGAATGTAAAAGAGGCCATGCAACAATGTACTCTATTAGAGAACAAAAATTAAGTTCAAAATCTTTTCCTACAGGTAATAGAAATAATAGTTGATTCTGAAAACTTGATGAGTCTAGAAAGAAGGTTTGTGGTTAAAGAGATTTAAAAGGGTTGGCTCAGGGTATGTGGACAGATAAAGAAGATAACACAACCAAAACGAGAAAACCAAGGAAAAAAGGCTTTTGACAAAAGAAGGGTATGAAAACAGAGACACCCAAAAACATTAGCCCATTTATGACAGAGTATGGCCTCTGATAAGGCTACATGCAATTTTTTGTTGGACCTTAAGTTTGAAAATGGAAATATAATACAAACTACAAAGTAGCAGTAGTAACAAAAAAAAAACCTTCCAGTCTTTTTAACTGGGCCATCCCAGAAGAAGATCCTTCATTGGAAATGCACCCTACAGTCTGCCCAGGGTCTGCAACAACATGCTTTCCACATCTGTCATCTATAAGCAGACTCTCAACCTCCATTAATTCATCATCTGTTGCAGGCACTAATCTCCCATCTCCTTCCACCTGCAAATTTGATAGACTTATCCATCACAAGGTCAAGATAATGACCCCAATAAAGAAAGCAACTTGAGACATAAATAATTAAAAACAAAGTTTGAGACCAAAACACATATATGATCAGCAATCATCATAGGTTTGACTTCCAGGAATAAAAGTTAATGGATATCACTTCTAGTTAATTTCATTACTGATTACTAAAAGAAGAAATCACAAAATCCTCCTAAATGATATAGCAGGAGAGCTACTGTGACAGAGATCAATCACACAACTTAGTAAGTTCTTTTCATCCACATCAACTAACATGTAATCAAGTCCTTGATACAATAACCACAGTTTCAAAATAACATCAACAGAAATGAAAAAGAAAGGACAAGGTTCACAATAAGCTGTACAGGCAAATTAGGAAACCATCCAGAACACAAAAAAAGTTTAAATCATCAAATTATGAGCAGAAGGATTGACAGTTGAAAATAGAAGGCTAAAAGCACACGATGCTGCTCAACAAACAGTCTGGAAACCTGAGCAATGCTCAATGCCATTCAATTCTACCAATGCAAAGATTAATTCTTGATTGTTCAGGTAAACAAGTGGGAGAGACAGATGGATATGAATCCCCAGAAGTAGCTTAGATATGGTGGCCAGCCATAACTACTAAACTAACCAAAACACCATTTATAGAATTATTAATCATCAAATTGGAGCTTCTACAAGCTTAAGGGCAATGGGATTTACACAAGGCAGCCTGCATAGCCATTGTCTTCAAGCAAGTCATCACTATAAAATGTTTAAGAGTTACATCTACTTGCCAATATTGTGTGGTTGAAACTCTTGCAAAGGACATTCAAGAATGCACTGAGTGGTTACAAAATTCAGCTAATTAATGACCAAGCGATCCAAGGAGCACCAGGGTTTCAAAATCATGAGTTTACACAGTGCAGCTTATTTTTCTCATAAAGATTAATAACGCTGAAAAGCTTCTTTCAATTTTTTACTGTTCATTACTAATTTGAATCAGAATTACCATCACAAGCAACCATGATTCCATGTTTATGCCCAAAAATAGTTCAATTGTGCCTGCTTAATTTTACTATAACATTGAAGCCTCATCAATATTCTTCACTTCACATCAACAAAAAAAACCCAATAGTTAAAAACTATAAAACCCATAACTATAAGTCTACAACATAAACTGAAAACAAGAATCCAATATAGAAATTAAAGAAATTACCCGAACAAGCTTGTATACAACTGGGTCGGAAATCTGTTTGGGAGAAGACAAGGAAGAGGAACTTTTCCGAATCCCACACTCCTTATGCTTAGCTTCATCATTCCCCTCAACTCCAACCTCTGTTTCCATGGAAAATCCAGCACATGCAACTCAAATACAATAACTGAAAACCCCAAACAAGAAAACAATAAACAAAAAAGACACAATAGATAGTTAATTATTTTCCTCTCCAAATTTTAAACTTTATCCATCAAAACATAACTGAAACATAAAAACTAAACTAATTAAGCTTCCAAAAAAGATATCATCAAAATTCAATTAGTCCCTAAATTCCACATGTGATCAATCAAAACCAATTTACTTCATGGTTTAGCAACCCTAATCAGAAAAAAAAAAATGGCCCTCTGCAGCTTAATCGAGTGTAAATAAAGCTAAATTCAGAAAAGAAAAAAATTATGTTTTCTTTAATTATGTGCAAGAAAATGCAACTGCAATGCGAAAATTTTGGATTTCCAAGCTCAATTGGAAATCACTTAAAACCAAGCATAATTTGGGAAACAAATTTGCATCTCCTGAGGCTGGGCCTCAGGAGAAAATATTATATAAAATTAATGAAAAAAAAAAGGGAAATAGCGAGTTGGAAACTCACCATAGGAAGGACAGAGAAGCTAATTTCCGAGTTGACTCAGGCACTGAGTTGTTGGGAAAACGAGTTTTGAGTGGAGATTGAGAGATGGTTTGGGCTCTCGTTTTTGGCTCGCTTTTACAGGACGCTGTGTACTCGGGGATACGCTTCCGGATCCCAAAATCTCTTATCCATTAGAATTTATTCAACACTTGGAGTCCCATAACGTTTTTCCTTTGTTTTCTATTTTTTTAATTTATTTATTTATTCATTTGACGTCACACCCTAACGTGAGTTTTGATGATGTCATTGTTTTATATAGAAATCACATAAATAATAAAGATAAAAATATATTTTTAAAAAAGATAAGAACAAAAAATATAAAAATAAAATTATCTCTAAAATAATTTTGAAATAAATTTTTATATTTTTAAAATAAAATATATATAGAGTTCATGTATTCAGAGACAATATTTTATTATTTTGTATTCATAAAATATTCTTATAAAAAACTCACAATTCCAAAATTATTTATCTGAGACATGTAAAGATAAAATTAATTATTATCATGATTTAAAAACTCAACTCAGAAGTCGATACGAGACAAAGCATAAGTCACTAGTCAGGTTTATCTGAGTCAACATAAAAATAAAAGTGATTATTATCATGATTTTAAATTCGTTTCAAGGGTGACACGAGGCAAAGATCGGGTCACGAGTGGTGTTGATAGTTGATATGAGTCAATGTAAGGACAAAAATAATTATTTTCATAGTTTTAAAGCCCGACTTGGGGGTCAACCCAAAATAAGACCTGGGTCATATGTCAGGAAAATTAATATAAAATAAAAGTTGTTATCATCAAAGTTTTAAAACTTGATTCAGGGATCAACTTGGGGCAAGGCTCGGGTCATGGATTAAGAGTGTCAACCTAGGTTGACTCGGGTCAATGTAAGGATAAAAGTTGTTATTATAATAGGTTTAAAACTCAACTCGAGGGTCGACCAAGGTAAGGCCCAGGTCACGGGTTGAGAATGTCAAAACAGGTTGACCCGAGTCAATATATGGATAAAAGTTGTTATTATCATAATTTTAAAACTTGAATCAAGTGTCGATCCAAGGCGAAGTTCAGGTCACTGGTCAGGAGGGTCAACCCAACTGGCCCAAAAAAAATTAAAAATAATCAAAGCAACCTTATTTTCATAAAACAAAAAAAATCATGAAAGTCAACGGGTTTTTAACTCTTGTTTTATCCCAGGTTGACCAAGGTTTTTGAAAGAGTCAAGTCGAGTCAATATTTCCTCTATTTTTTCTTAAACTATGACCAGTTCATGCCTCGGGTGAACCAGTCAAGTCAATT
>Ga0307508_10007709_pt1 | contig 10006 bp, 5 predicted proteins | sample 9_EM_MG_FD_203089 | JGI IMG/M metagenome (GOLD analysis project Ga0307508, IMG submission 203089) | Populus trichocarpa ectomycorrhiza microbial communities from riparian zone in the Pacific Northwest, United States - 9_EM | ecosystem: Host-associated > Plants > Roots > Unclassified | place...
GACCTGCACCGCCGGGCGAGCGACTGGCACGACCGCAACGGCGAGCCGGCGCCGGCCGTGCGTCACGCCCTGGCCGCCGGGGACGTCGAGCGCGCCGCCGGGCTGGTCGAGCTGGCCGTCCCGGCAATGCGCAGGAACCGGCAGGAGGAGACGATCCGCGGCTGGCTCGCCGCCCTCCCCGACGACGTGGTCCGTAACCGGCCGGTGCTCGCGGTCGGCCTGGCCGGGGCGCTGCTGGCCGGCGGGCAGCTGGACGGCGTCGAGGAACGGCTCGCGGACGCCGAGCGGTGGCTGCGGACGCCCGACGGCGACCGGCCGGACCGGCCACGGGACGCGATGGTCGTCCTCGACGAGAAAGGGCTCGAACACCTGCCCGGGGCGATCGCGCTGTACCGGGCGGGGCTGGCGCTGGCCCGCGGCGACGTCGCGACCGCCCTCCGGCAGGCCGGGCTGGCCGCCGGCCACGCGGGGGACGACCACCTCACGCTCGCCGCGGCGGCCGGCCTTCGCGGGTTGGCCTTGTGGGCGACCGGAGACCTCGAGGCCGCGTACGGGGCGTACCTGCTCTGTATCGACGGGCTGCGGCGCGCCGGGCACGTCTCGGACATCCTGGGCTGTTCCATCACGCTGGCCGACATCCTGACCACCCAGGGCCGCCTGAGCGAGGCGCTCGGCGCCCTGCAGGGTGCTCTGCGGCTGGCCGCCGAGCACGCCGGGACGGCGATCCGGGGAACGGCCGACATGCACGTGGGGTTGGCCCAGCTCGCCTGGGAACGCAACGATCTCGACGCCGCCACCCGGCGCCTGCTGCGCAGCCAGGAGCTCGGGGAGCACACCGGGCTGCCGCAGAACCCGTACCGGTGGCGGGTGGCGAGGGCTCATGTCCTCGAGGCCCGCGGCGACCTCGGCGGCGCGCTCGACCTGCTCGACGAGGCACAGCGGGTGTACGTGGGTGACTTCTCGCCGAACGTGCGGCCGATCCCGGCGGTGCGCGCCCGGATGCTGGCCGCTCACGGCCGCGTCGACGAAGCCCTCCGGTGGGTAGGCGACCAGGGCCTTTCCGCGGACGACGACCTGTCGTACCTGCGCGAGTTCGAGCACGTCACGTTGGCCCGGGTGCTGCTGGCCCGGCACGCGGCCGACCCCCGGCGAGGCGGCGTCAAGCAGGTGGACCGGCTGCTGGAACGCCTTCGCGCGGCCGCCGACGAGGGTGGCAGGACGGGGACGGTCATCGAGACCCTGGCCCTTCAGGCCCTTGCCCGCCAGGCCCGCGGCGACACGACCGGCGCGCCGGACACGCTGGAACGCGCGCTGGTCCTGGCCGAGCCCGAGGGCTACGTCCGCGTGTTCCTCGGCGCGGGGCCGGCCATGGGGCCGCTGCTGCGGGCGGTCGCGAGGAAGCGGCCCCGGTGGGCCTACGTCCGCCGACTCCTTTCCGCCGCCGGCCCGGCCACGCCGCCCGCCCGACGCCTCGTCGATCCGCTCAGCGACCGCGAGCTGGACGTGCTGCGCCTGCTCGCGACGGACCTGGGCGGCCCCGACATCGCCCGCCGGCTGACGGTGTCGCTGAACACCCTGCGCACCCACACCAAGAGCATCTACGCCAAGCTCGGCGTCAACAGCCGCCGCGCGGCGGTCCGTCAGGCGGGCGAGCTCGACCTGCTCTGACCGCTCTCACCACATGTGGTGATGTCCGCTCACCAGAACTGCCTCTATCTTTCGGCTGCCCTTCATGCCGCGCGACATCGTGCGCACCACACCCCACGAGGACTGACATGACCACCGCTGCGCCCGTCTCGGGAACCAGGACCACCGCCCGGGTCGCGGGCACGTTTTACCTGATCACGTTCGTCTCGTCGATCCCCGCGCTGATCCTTCTCGGCCCCGTCCTGCACAATGCCGACTACATCGTGAGCGGTGGCGCGGACACCCGCGTACTCTGCGGCGCCCTGCTCGATGTGGTCAACGCCTTCGCCGGCATCGGCACCGCCGTCACCCTCTTCCCCGTGGTCAAGCGCCAGAACGAGGCGGCCGCGCTGGGCTTCGTCACCTCCCGGGTGGTCGAGGCCGCGGTCATCCTGATCGGTGTCGTCTGCCTGCTGGCCGTCGTCACGCTCCGGCAGGACCTGGCCGGCTCGACCGGAGCCGACACCGCCACGCTGGTCATCACGGGCAAGGCGCTGGTCGCGGTCCGGAACTGGACCTTCCTGCTCGGCCCCGGCCTCATGCCCGCCGTGAACGCCCTGCTGCTCGGCTCGCTGCTCTACCGCTCCCGGCTCGTGCCGCGGGTCATCCCCGCGATCGGCCTCGCCGGGGCGCCCCTGCTGGTCGTGTCGTTCATCGCCACCCTGTTCGGCTACCTCGGCCAGGTCTCCGCGTGGGCCGGCGTCCTCACCGTCCCGGTGGCCGTGTGGGAGTTCACCGTCGGCGTCTACCTGGTGGTCAAGGGCTTCAACGCGGCACCGGCCACCACGGCGGTCGACCGGCCCGTACGTTGATCGAACGAGCCCGGTGCAGCCCGCTGCCGGCCGTCTGGTACTTCTTGGCCCGACAGCGTAGAGAGGAACCGCAGCCATGGCCGACGAAAAGGCGCCGCACCGCCCGCGCGCCTTCACCCCCGCCGAGCTGGGATTCGCCCCGGCCAAGCCGGTCGCCTGGCTCTCGCCGGTGCAGCTGGCCGGCACCGGGCTCCGGGTCGCGCTCGCCTCGATCCAGGGCAGTTACCTGGACAAGCGGGAGCTGCAGGCGTCCTTCCCCGACCAGGTGCACCGGGAGGTCGGGCCGGACGGCGACTGCTGGCTCGACTTCGTGGCCGACCTCGGCGACGGGTTCGACGCCACCTATTCGGTCGCGTACCTGATGGCGCAGCCGACGCTCACGGTCGGCGAGCGGGAGTTGCCGCGCGGCCAGGCCCTCGTCCTCGGCGGCGACGAGGTCTACCCGACGCCGAACGCCGAGCGCTACGAGAACCAGCTGATGGGCCCCTACCGCGCGGCGATGCCGCTGCCGCCGGACGGCGGCACGGCCCCCACCATGTACGCGCTGCCCGGCAATCACGACTGGTACGACGGCCTGACCGCCTTCCTGCGCATCTTCACCGGCTCCCGGCGCACCGAGATCGGCGGCCGGCAGCTGCCGCAGAGCCGGTCCTACTTCGCCGTCGAACTGCCCGGCGACTGGTGGCTGTTCGCGCTCGACGACGAAGCCTCCACCTACATCGACGACCCGCAGCTGGCCTACTTCTCCCGGGTGGCTGCCGGGTTCGGCCCGCAGACCAAGGTCATCATCGCCTCTGCCAGCCCGACGTGGGTCCAGTCGGCCGACAAGCCCGCCGTCTACGGATCCCTCGACTACTTCATCCGCACCGTGATCGATCCGACCGGCGCACGGATCCCGCTGTTGGTCTCCGGCGACTGGCACCACTACGCGCGCTACAGCAACGCCGACCGCGAGCTGATCACCTGCGGCGGCGGTGGCGCCTACCTCTACCCGACCCACCAGTTGCCCGAGACGATCGTGGTGCCGCCGCCCACGCTGCCGTCGGCGTCGCCGCGACGCGACTACGAGCTACGGTCCAGCTTCCCGGGCAAACGGCTCTCCCAGGCGTACGCGGCGAGCATCTTCGGCCGCCTGCCCAAGCACAACCCCAGCTTCATCGCCATGGTCGGCGCCGTGCACACCGCGCTGCTTCTCGCCGCCGGCGGCGTCATCCAGAGCGCCTTCGGCAGCCCCCTGCAGAAGTTCGCCCTGGTCCCGCTCTTCATCCTGGCCGTCGCGGTCGTGTCCGGCACCTATGCCTTCGCGCACCTGAGCGACTCCGTCCACGGCCGTGTCCTGCGCCGCGCGATCGGGACGCTGCACGGCTTCGCCCATCTCGCGCTGGCCGCGCTCGGCACCTGGGCATGGTTCGAGCTGCCGCCGCACGCCTGGCCTTGGCCGTGGTCGCTGGTGGCCACCCTGGTGCTCTACGGCGCCGTCGCCGGTCTGGCCGGCACCGAGTTGGTCGCCGTCTACCTGCTGGTGGCCGCCCGCTTCGGGGTCAACCTGAACGAGCTGTTCTCCGCCCAGGGCATCATCGACTCGAAGTCGTTCCTGCGTATGCATGTCGCCGCCGACGGCACCCTGACCATCTACCCGCTCGGCGTGCGGCGCTCGGCCCGGCGCTGGCAGGCCGACCCGGACGCCGAGGCGCACCAGCCCTGGCTGAACCCGATTGACCGGCTAAGCCCCCACCTCATCGAGGAGCCCGTCGTCCTGAAGTGATCAGCGGCTCGCTGAGCGACTGTCCGGCGAGTCGGTTGCGGGAACGGCGAGCAACGACAGGGCCAGCAGCGGGAACAGCACCACCGACAACAGTCCGGCGGCGACCAGCGCCACGTAGTTCGCCGGCCGGATCAGGCCGAGATGCACGCCGATCGCGCCGGCGACGATCGGGATGCCCAGCGACGTCGCTTGCAGCAGGCCCGCCGCCACGAGCCGGGCACGCCGCGCGGCGAACGGCGCGTAGAGCAGCGCGGGCACGGCCCGCACGACGAGCAGCGCACCCAGGAAGATCGGCACTCGCGCCAGCGCCGAGGGCGACTCGGCCAGGCTGCGTACGTCGAGGGTCAGGCCGGTCGAGACGAAGAAGAACGGAACGAACGCCCCGAAGCCGACCGCCTGCAGCTTGGTCCGGAACAGGCTGTGGGTCATCTGCTGGTCGCGGTCGAGCAGCTTCACGGTGGCGCCGGCGAGGAACGCTCCGAGGATCGCCTCCAGCCCGAACGCGGTGGCCAGCGCCGCGAAGGTCATCAGCAGCGCGATCGCCGCCCGGACGCGGATCTCGGCGGTGGTGTCCTGCAGCGCCACCAGCGTCCGGGAGATCCTGCCCGACCGTTCGAACCCGACGATGAGCAGCCCGACGACCGCGACGAAGCCGAGGAACGCGCCCAGCAACGTCAGCTGCGATCCGATCCCCGCGGAGTCCGCGGAGAACAGCACCGACAACAGCACGATGGGCACGACCTCGGCGATCGACGCGCCGGCCACCACGACCTGCCCGAACGGCGTCTCGATCTGCCCGGCGTCCTTCAGCACCGGCAGGATGATCCCGAGGCCGGTAGCCGACAGGATCACCGCGATCAGCAGGGGCGAGCGCACCAGCCCCGCCCGCGCCAGGAGCAGACCGACCACGACGGCCAGGACGAAGGACAGGACGAACGCGGACGACGTACGCCGCAGCACCGAGCCGCGGAGCCGGTCGAAGTCGATCTCGAGGCCGGCCAGCAGCAGCAGGAAGGCCAACCCCGCCACCGACAGCACCTGGACCGGCTCGTCGACGTGGGCCCAGCCCAGCAACTGCGGCCCGACCAGGATGCCGAGCACGATCTGCAGCACGATCTCCGGCAGCCGTACCCCGGTGAGCCGCACCGCCAGCGGCGCCAGCAGAGCGATGACCGCGACGACCGCCGCCGACGTCAGGGACACGGCGCCGGCGGCGGGTCGTGGGCCGTCCGTACGCCGCGCAGAAGGTCGACGAGGACGGCCGCGTGGCTGTGTTCGACGTTCTCGGTGGCAGTCAGCAGCGTGACGGGCCCGCTGTGGGACAGGCCCCGGAGCCGGTCGACGGCGGCCGCGGGTGGAGCGTCGCGCAGCTCGATCAGGTAGCGGCGACGGAATTCGGTGAACCGTTCCGGTCGGTGGCCGTACCAGCGGCGCAGCTGCGTGGACGGCGCGACGTCCTGCACCCAGTCGTCGAGGTGGACCGCCGCCTTGGTCAGGCCCCGCGGCCAGATCCGGTCGACCAGCACCCGAAATCCGTCCTCGGCCGCGGGATCGTCGTAGACCCGACGAAGCCTGACCTGCCCGTCGATGGTTGGGTTGCCGGTCAACGGGCCCGGCGTAGGAAGTCGACGACCAGGTCGGTCGTCGCCTGCGGCTGCTCTTCGGTGATCCAGTGCCCGCAATCCGGGATCACCGCGTCCTCGACATCGTCGGCGACATACCTGATCACCTCGCCGATCCCCGGACCGAAGGTGGCCTCGCCACCGAAGGCCAGAACCGGCATTTGAAGTTTGCCCTGCGCCAGGAACTTCCTGTTGTCCACCGCATCCTGACCGAACGCCAGGAACTGGGCAAAGCTCGCCCGCATCGCCCCAGGCTGCGCGTAAAGCTCCGCATAGTGCTGACGTTTCGCCTCGTCGAACCGCTCCGGGACCACGGACAACTCATTCCAGAAACGGTCGAGATAGATACGCTCACGGCCGGCCACCAGACGCTCCATGTCATGACCACCGAAACCGAAGTGCCACATCGCCGGCTCCTGCAAGATCTCCTCCCACGCCCCGATGCCGGGCAACGGCGCATCGATCGCCACCCACCGGCTCACCTGCTCCGGACGGGTGGCGACTGTGGCGTAACCGACCATGATGCCGATGTCGTGCGTCACCAATTCGATCGTCTCCACGCCCAGGGCATCCAGCACGCCCCAGACGTCCGCCGCCTGATTCTTCTTGTCGTAGCCGCCCTCAGGCTTCGACGACAGCCCCAACCCCCGCAGGTCAGGCACGATGATCATGTGGTCCTCGATGAGCGCGTTCGCCAGATGACCCCACATGTCACCCGTCGTGCCGAAACCGTGCAGCAGGACCACCGCGGGACCACGTCCGCCGACACGCACGTGGATCGTGGCGCCGTTGGTCTCGATCTCCCGCGACTGCATACCGGCCGGGAAGGGATGAATGCCATCCTGGCGTCCGTTGTCGTTCACGCTTTTACTCCGGGTCTGAAGGGGAATATGCCCGCCGGCGAGGACCGCCGGCAGGACCGAGCCACGTCCGGGCAGGCGAGCCCCGCGCGTTACGGACGACCCGCCTGCTTCCCGGCGTACGTTGAACTTACGGTGACGGTTGGTGGTCACGTCAGAGGCGGAAACGACGCGAATGCTAGCGTTCCCGCCATGCAGGTAGCGGTCGTCGTCGCCGGCCAGCGGACCGCTGGATTTTCACACCACAACTGCCAAGGCGTGACAACGTCCATCCCGTTGTGAACCCAAAAGAGAAGCCTCCTGCCGAGCGGTCAAGCTCGCCGGCCACCGACCAGAACAGGCCCGGCTGCCACTGCCCGACGGCGTCGTGCAACCGTCCCGCGTAGCGCGCCAACGCCGCACTCCACTGCACCGGGAGGCCTCCGTCCACTCGTCAGGCCTTACGAAGCCAGAATGTCAGGCCGATCGTCTCGTCGGTGAACGGCCGCGGATCCGGCCAACCCGGCTCGCCGGGGGCGAACGCCACGGCCAGCACCTCGTCGGCGACGAGGCCGCCGTGCTCGGCCAGGGCGAGCGCGGTCTCGTCCGTGCCGGGCACGTACCGCAGCTCGATGCGGTCGGACACCTCCAGGCCGCTGGCCTTGCGCGCCTCCTGGATTCCGCGGATGGCGTCGCGGGCCAGGCCGGCCCGGCGCAGCTCGGGCGTCAGGCGCAGGTCGAGCGCCACGGTCGCGCCGGCGTCGGAGGCGACGGCCCAGCCTTCCCGCGGCGACTCGGTGATGACGATCTCGTCGGGGCCCAGGACGACCGGTGCGCCGTCGACCACGACGGTCGCCGACCCCGACGCGTGCAGGGCCTGTTTCAGCGCCGCGGCGTCGGCTGCCGCCACCGCCTTGGCGACCTGCTGCACGCCCTTGCCGAAACGCCTGCCCAGCGTACGGAAATTGGCCTTTGCCGTGGTCTCGACGAACGAGCCGGCGACCGCGGTGACCGCGCCGACGTTGAGTTCGGCGGCGATCTCCGCCAGGAGGTCGTCGGGCAGGTCGGCGAAGCCGGCCGCCGAGGCCAGCACCCGCGACAGCGGCTGGCGCACCTTCATGCCCGACTCGGCCCGTGCCGTGCGGCCCAGCTCGACCAGCCGCCGGGTGAGCGCCATCCGGGCCGACAGCCGCGGGTCGGGCAGCGCCTCGTCGACCTCGGGGAAGGCCGCCAGATGCACCGACCGCGGCGCCCGCGGGTCGACGGGGACGACGAGGTCCTGCCAGACACGCTCGGTGATGAACGGGGTGATCGGCGCCAGCAGCAGCGTCACCGTGCGCAGTGCCTCGTGCAGGGTGGCCAGGGCCGCCGGGTCGCCGCGCCAGAACCGCCGGCGGCTGCGCCGCACGTACCAGTTCGACAGGTCGTCGACGAACCCGGCCAGCAGCTTCCCGGCCCCGTGGGTGTCGAACGCCGCCATTGCCCGGTCCACCTCGCGGACCAACACGCCGAGCTCGGACAGGACCCAGCGGTCGAGCACCGGGCGATCGGCCGGCGCCGGGTCCGTCGCCGACGGCGACCAGCCCGCGGTACGCCCGTAGAGCGCTTGGAAGGCGACGGTGTTCCAGTACGTCAGCAGGACCTTGCGGACGACCTCCTGCAGCGCGTTGTGCCCGACCCGCCGGGCCGACCACGGCGAGCCGACCGCCGCCATGAACCAGCGCACCGCGTCGGCGCCGTGCGTGTCCATCAGCGGGATCGGTTCCAGGATGTTGCCGAGGTGCTTGGACATCTTGCGGCCGTCCTCGGCGAGGATGTGGCCCAGGCAGACCACGTTCTCGTACGGCGAGCGGCCGAAGACCAGCGTGCCGACGGCCATCAGCGTGTAGAACCAGCCGCGGGTCTGGTCGATCGCCTCGGAGATGAACTGCGCCGGGAAGCGCCGCTCGAAGAGCTCCTCGTTCCGGTACGGGTAGCCGAACTGGGCGAACGGCATCGCGCCCGAGTCGTACCAGGCGTCGATGACCTCGGGCACCCGCTCGGCGGTCCGGTCGCAGGACGGGCAGGCGAAGCGCACCTCGTCGATGAACGGCCGGTGCGGGTCCAGCCCCGACAGGTCGCGCCCGACCAGCTCGCTCAGCTCGGCCAGCGAGCCGGCGCAGGTCAGGTGTCCGGCGTCGCAGCGCCAGATGGGCAGCGGGGTGCCCCAGTAGCGGTTGCGGGACAGAGCCCAGTCGACATTGTTGGTCAGCCAGTCGCCGTACCGCCCGTGCTTGACCGTCGCGGGCTGCCAGTTGGTCTTCTCGTTCTCGCTGAGCATCTCGTCCCGGACCGCGGTGGTCCGCACGTACCAGGACGGCTGGGCGTAGTAGATGAGCGCGGTGTGGCAGCGCCAGCAGTGCGGGTACTGGTGCTCGTACGGGGTCTGGCGAAACAGCAGGCCGGCCGCGCGCAGCGCCTCCACCAGCGGCTCGTTCGCGGCGCGGAAGAACAGGCCGCCGACCAGCGGCACGTCCGGGGAGAAGGTGCCGTCCCGGCGCACCGGGTTGACCATCGGCAGCCCGTACGCCCGGCAGCTGGCCAGGTCGTCCGCGCCGAATGCGGGCGCCTGGTGGACCAGGCCGGTGCCGCTGTCGGTGGTGACGTAGGATGCCAGGATGACGATGTGCGCGTCCGGCACGTCGACCAGGTCGAACGGCGGCCGGTAGGACCAGCGCTCCAGCTCCCGGCCCGGGAACGACTCCCCCGTCGCCGCCCAGCCCTCGCCCAGCGCGGACGCCAGCAGCGGCTCGGCGACCACCACCCGCTCGGCGCCGTCGGTGGCCACCACGTAGGTGACCTCGGGATGCACCGCGACGGCCGTGTTGGACACCAGCGTCCACGGCGTCGTCGTCCAGACCAGCAGCGCGGCCCGCCCGGCCAGCGGCCCCGAGGTGAGCGGGAACCGGACGTGCACGGCCGGGTCGACGTCGGTCTCGTACCCCTGGGCCAGCTCGTGGTCCGAGAGGGTGGTCTGGTCCCGCGGGCACCAGGGCGCGACCCGGAAGTCCTCGACGAGCAGGCCCTTGTCGAAGATCCGTCGCAGCGACCACCAGACGGACTCGATGTAGTCGCGGTCCATCGTCCTATATGCGTCGCCCAGGTCGACCCAGTAGCCCATGCGCTCGGTCAGCTCGGCGAACGCCTCGGTGTGCCGGGTCACCGACTCACGGCACTTGGCGTTGAACGCGGCGATGCCGTACGCCTCGACGTCCTGCTTGCCGGTGAAGCCGAGCTCCTTCT
>Ga0307508_10007711_pt1 | contig 10004 bp, 10 predicted proteins | sample 9_EM_MG_FD_203089 | JGI IMG/M metagenome (GOLD analysis project Ga0307508, IMG submission 203089) | Populus trichocarpa ectomycorrhiza microbial communities from riparian zone in the Pacific Northwest, United States - 9_EM | ecosystem: Host-associated > Plants > Roots > Unclassified | place...
ATGCATTCTTACGAAAGAATCCCCCACAACGACGTTAATTTCTTCCTTATCGCCCATATCGAAGCTGCCGTCCTCCCAAACCCGCACACATCCAACTTGCGGATTGAGCGTTGTAAAAGCATACGGGGCCACTCGCGCCTTGGCTCTCGTCAGCGCACTCAACACAGTCGATTTACCGGCATTAGGCAACCCTACGAGACCAAGGTCAGCAAGGAGTTTGAGCTCGAGCTCGAGGGTCATTCGTTGTCCTGGGAGCCCCCGCGATGCAAATTTCGGCGATCGGTTCGTTCCAGTGGCAAAGTGAGCGTTCCCGAAGCCCCCCAAACCGCCAGAAACCAGAAGCGTTGCGCCAACAGTGGGTGAGCGGTCATAGTATGATTTTTCGATGTCTTGATGATCATGGGTGTCATTCAAAGCGGTGGTGTGAGAGGGCGATTGTGCTGCTGACGGGAGAGGAGAATCGTGCGCAAGATCTAGGTCAAGGTTTAACGGCTCGGAATCCCTAAGGGCACGATCTTCCTCCCTGCGCATGGCCCTCCGCTGGCGCAGCAGGGCATGCTCTGCATGCATAAACGCTGCGGAGCCTTGGTTTTGGTCGTGATAGCCGGGGTAATGTACCCACATCTGGGCTCTCTCTTGTTTTTCTCGCTCCCCTTCGATCACCCCTTCCATTCCTCCGCTTTCGTCCAATCTCTCTTGCGATCGCACGACCTCGCGCACAACCGTACCCACAGGTACATCAACAAAGGTATCAGGCACTTTTGCACCATTCATGAAACCCCCACGGCCATTCCGGCCATCGGGGGCCCGGACTCTTGATGGAACGGGAGCGAGCGAGGTGAGGTCCGAGACAGCACGAATGTACACGGACCCTCCCCGAGAGCCGCTGCCCCCCGCGGGAGGTCCGTTCGGTCGAAATTTTTCCCGATAGAAAGCAACACAACCATCACCGCCTTTGCCTGATTGTAAAAGACGCCATGCCAGCGCCCATCCCGAAGTATTAGTGACGTAGACATCAAGGGCACAGGACAGGCAAATCAAGATGAGGTAATTTTACGGTTGAAGACAATTTTATGGTTTGAAACAAACAGTCAGGAAGTGATTGACATCGGAAATCCGCGAGTCCGGGTTCCGTCGCGCCAATAGGGTCATGCAGGGCATTTGGTCGAGAATAACAAAGTATCCAACAGGGCCGCGGAGGGCACGGAATGCAGATTGATTTCAAGGGATGATTGTTTGTTCAGCGCCGGGTGCGATGTGTTTGAGATTGCACACACAGCCCCGGAACAATCAGTTTGCGATTTTGACGAGTCAAAGGCGAGCGAGATAGGCATTGGGAAGCGTCCGCAAGAGGGTTCAAAATAACGGGTAGATTAGATATTACCCAGAATGTCCATAGTCACGTTTATCAAGCATCTTACCTCCTATTATGGTAACGAAAGCATGATCAACGAATGTCTGGCCCTGAAAGTGAGAAAATGTGTCGTAACGTACAAGCGCACAGAACGGAGCTGATCGTCAGCTAATAATTTATCCTGAATTCATCATTGGGAGTATCACGACATGCCTCTTGCTTTCGCTTCCATTCTGCCTTTCTCTTTCGCGTATTGTTGCTGGGCCCGCCACGCGAAATAACCGCAGATTCTTTCGCTGTTGATGGTCCTGGCTGTCCAAACCTTGGTCCTGACCTACTCACCCACCGCACGGGCTTGCCGCAACGCGGCAATGGACCACAACGAGACGCAGCCGCGCCGGAGAATACCAACGCATGTGTACTTGCGGCACGATTCATGTCCGCCGCCAATAAAGAAGCCCTGAGCAGCCCCGAGCAGAGCTTGCTAGTGCCCACAAGCTAATAAAACCGCGATCGCAAGATATGTAGCGTCAAATGATCGCAAACACTTGCGCGGGTCTGCAGCAAGGCCTAATACCCTGAGGACTCGCTACGTGTAGGTGGGTGTTGACAGGTGAGGTCACCGGAGTCCCGTGACTCCATTCGGACTCGGACTGGCGAGTCCGGGGTTTACTGCCTCTTAAAACGCTGTTGAAGCGAGTCCACTCCAGAAGATCTCCCCATGTCTGCCACCCTTCTGGAAGTTCCCCGCACAGGGAAACGCAAGACTGATGCAAAGGCCGCTTCGAATGGCATCAACGGCGCCGTGCCTCGCGCTACTGGAACACGCCGCCGCAACAGAGAACGTCTTGATAAAGACAATCAGCAGGAGATCCCCGAAGATAATATTGAAGAGGGAAGCGCTGAAGGCGTCTGGTTCGATGGCCCCCTCGCACTGACACTACTGCCTCCGCTGGGATCTTTCCTTACTGGCGGTTCGTCATCTCGATTCGCCCAGGCAGGTCGTCGGCTGAGCTTTCCCTCAAAACAGGCGACTTTATCCGCGATGGCCTTATTCTTGCACTACTCTTCTAGTGAGTCGCCCCTATGGCTATCGCCAGTTTGACGGATTTGAGACATTCTTCTATTCATGTCTAGTTACCTGCGAGCATTGATCAAAAGTATGCAGCTTTGTGCCGTGGACATCTACAAATTACTTATTCGGATTCTATATTAGCGCCCTGGGAGCTGTATCTCAAAGCGCGAGTGCGAAGATCGTCTCCTGCGTTGCAAGTCGAGGACGAAGATGACCAGGAGCCAGATTACATTCGGTCAATTCGGGCAATGGCCCGCTCTGAACTTCGCTTCGCCGAAATAGTACGCCAAAATAGCAATTCACTCCATGACTCATGTTACTCACAGTCCCCGCGAATTTTATTTACCAGATGTACCTCGGCCTCTGCCTCCTAACCCCGTTCCTTGGCGTTCTATTGTTGCGTTATGGTGCGACTTTACTCGGAGCCGATAACTCCCTCACGTGGTTCAGCACGGGCCTCTTCGTCCTTGCAACTGGTCTCCGCCCATGGAGACATCTTATTCAGCTCCTTACCACTCGCACCGAATCTCTGCACGATATCGTGCATCACCCAGTTGTCTACACGGCCCAGTCTTCAGCGGCCATATCCACGGAACGTTTTGAGAGAATCGAAGAGGCCCTGGATGAGCTGCGTGCATCCCACGAGAAGCACGAGCAATGGCAAGTCCAAGCTGCTGCCCAGGCTGGCCCGGCGAGCTCCGAGATGCAAGCGGTGCTCGCGCGCATAGAGGAGAGTATCGAGCATCTCGAGGAGCAATCGCGTAATACTACACGGGCGGGGGAGCTTGTGCGATTAGATTCGGAGGAAAAATATGCCGCGCTTCAGAAAGCACTCGAAGGTTTGGTGACGGAGGTGGCTGAGCTACATCAACGCGTGACTACTGCTGCTACGACAGCAGCCGCCGCAAGCGCCACCGCCACTGCCGCCGCCGAAACTGCTCAGACTGCTGCCGGACGTTCACCTCATCAGCGCAAACCCTCACTCGCCTGGGCCGCACCGACTGGGACAGGCGTTGATTTATGGGGCCCCAGTGGACGAGATGTATCGTCTTCTAGTCGTCTTGGCCCTGTGAAACGCCAACCGAGTCTCGTCGCGCAAGTAATACCGACGTTTCAGCCTCGAGACACACTTCGAGAAAAGATCGTTCACTTTGTAGCCCAATTGGTGCTCATCCCAATCAAAATCTTCCAGAATCTTCTGCATCGTATCATTGCGGTGCTCGGAGTCGCCGCGGAGCCAACAAGTCCGACTGTATTCAAGGAAGGCAGCGCAGTGCGATCCCCACCACCGAAGTCGATGAAGATATTGAGTCCGAAGGGGAAGCAGAAGACACTCTGATGCAATCCTCGAGACGGTTTGGGGTGCGGTTGGAGGTGTGGCGAGCAGGAGTGTAATGATGATGGATGAATTCCCTATTGAGGGGCTCGGAAAAATGCCGGCATTCGGTTTCTGCTGCCGACCGGAGGCGGTCCTCTCACAATCTCTGCAGTGCTGCTCTCCCGTTTCAAATCATACCTGCCTTGCTGAGCCTGTTCACGTTTGCCCTCATTCGGCCATCAAAGGTTCCACCATCTCTCGCGTAACTACCGCCTGGCATGCGCATACCTGGCATCATCCTTACTCTCCCCCTTGATGTTCATTTTCCTATCTCTCTCGATGCATAGTATTCCTCATGGCTCTTCAAATGCCGACCGGAACCATAGCAACTTTTCCTGCACGTTTTTTATTGACCTTCCATCCCAACTCTTTCCTTTTCTAAAGAAAAAAAATTGAAAAAGCTTTCACCTTGCGCTGGCGATCCGTGTCCACGAGGTCCAACCATCATGTATGTATGATAGATAACGCTCCTGTACGGCCCCTTGTCTTTCGTGAGTTGCACGTCTCATATGCATTCAAAGTTGCTCTTTAAAATATAGTGTTAGCACGTGAATGCGTGGGAAGTGAGCAATCAACTTGACGAAACCTCCGTTGCTGCGGCGCGCATACACGTCTGCTAGTCCCACGTATTCTTGGTCCGGAGTGATGAGCATGTCGGAGAATGCTAGGGAATGCAATCCCCACAGAAGGCGGTTCAGATTGGCTCTGGTCAAATTAGAGGCGAGGCCACAACGTGCCACAGTTGGGCATTCAAATAATGAAAGCTTCTCAATTCGCGACGGTCCACACCCAGGCCATCGACGCGTGCTAAAAAGGGTTCTATTAAACCAACAATTGCTGTCAAACACATTTCTCCCACCCGGGTACACTACATGTAGACTTTCCTGGGACGCACCAACTCGCATCAGAATTCCAACACTCGTGTGGTCACAATTCAAATCTAGAGCTCTCCGCACATTTGAAGACCAAAAGTGGAGGTTGCTGCGAGGCCAAGCATTGACGGATTTGCAGACTCACTTCCCATATTGGGACCGTAATTCAAAATCTTGACTGACGACATGCAATCTCCGCTGTGGAAAGGACGCCCCAGGTATTGCGGGCCATGCGCCATCTACCTGCCGTGGCTCCACCGCATGATGTGATGTTTGATGCGTTCACTTATCAAGGCGGTCGGCACCGCAGCAGAGGTTTAACCGTTGAACACACATGATAAGACTCATTAGCCATGAGCCCCAGCAGTAAGAAATCGAATTATGATTGAAATACCTTTTAGAGACCTCAGGCTCTCATGCCATGCTGCGGGGGTGCTATCTACGGTCACAGCGCACCCCGTTGAGATCTTGCTTGTCTCGTAGTGACGGTTTTGTGACGCTGGAGGCGGGGTTTTGGAAGCACCAAGAAACACATCAAGGCGCTTCCGCGGATAATAAAGTACCGGACTAATTCGTCGAGAGAAAAAGCACTGTTTGTAAGGGTTTGCAGGTGATGCATACGTCTTGCGCACAGAGTGGAGAAGTAAACCCATGAGCTGCCACAAGATGCATAGAAGGACACTCCCGAAGGACAGAGACAACGGATAACAGCGAAGGATCAATCGGATAACACAAGGCAATTGGCAGCCGGCACGCATCCGGCGAGGAGTTGGGACAGACAATTTCAAGGGACTCCAAGACACAGCAAACACGCGCGAGCGGCATTGAGCCTTCCAGATAGCTCAGGGTCCTTGACCCCGCACTTATTGGGCGGCATGCAAGTCTTGGCGAATCAAATAAGTCGAGAACTTACACTGAGACGACAAAGGTATTGCGCTAAATATATTTGACGTCGATAAAGAAATATCTTAAGGTCCTATACTCGAATAGGAAGCCGATTGCTGATAGATGAACGTGAGGCAAGCCTCGAAGCCAGAGGTCGCGTGTTCATCGATTCCGGGGTGGCGAGGGGGATCCAAGCGAATGATCCGCGGTCATCGGTTTTGCCCTGTCGCAGCAAATTTGATCGTTCCTGAGCTCCAGCAAAACTGGGGACCCGCTGGAATACGAACGAACGAACGGAACGGCTAACAATGCGCACAGGTTTGCATCTAAGGCTGCTCGGGTCAGAGGTGGTTGCCTATAGGGAGCTTTTCCTCGCTAATCAGAGCGTCTCTCTTGAAGTTTCTGGAGTAAGGGAAATCAAAATTTGGTTGCTACGTCTTCGCACTGCTAAGGCAAAAAATGGGAGTGCAATTTACACGAGTAAGTATTCTCTTACCGAATACAAGATCATTCTATTACAGGAAGGACCCCATCATTACTGACATTCGCAAGTAGCCGAACCGAACGAAAAACGTGGACGAACCGAGCTATGAGCAAAACGGTGGAGTCGTGGTCTGTACTCTTTACAGGGTGATTGGAGAAAAAATATGGAAGCGGAACGAGTGGCAAAATGGTTCGTTGGCCTATGGCCTATTGCGTTACTCTCAGGGAGACGACAGAAACATGCAGCCAAGCACGGGATTTGAGATGTGGTACAAATAACCACAAATCCTAGGATCCTCCATCGCGTCACTTTCTTCAATTATGCTAAATCATCTGCATCCTGATTATGCCACGATCAAAAGCATGTCCAACGGTGGCTCCTGTATCACGCGAACCTCTTGCTTCTGTTCGGAATGAGCATGTACTCGTCCTCGTTTGCACGAAGATTTTTCGCCTCTCAACGCAAGAGTAGCCATTTGGGACGCGTTCGTTGGTGTCCCGGCGGCTATAACCGCCCGTGTTTACAGTTCGGCATCGTTCCGGGAATAATATGTTGTGTGCTTCTGCACATCGCTCCTTCTGGCCCATGCACTTCTGCTTCAATGGACCTTGGGGTTTCCAATTGTCCTTCATGTACTGGGAAAGGGCCATTGTTGCCCCAAACCATTCTATGCTTACTGTTATTGTATGCATTATTCGCCGATATTTCCAAACCACGGACGCGGTTCGGACCGGGCGATGTTCCAACGTCACAGACATGGAAGTGACGAGGGAGAAGCGTGTAAAGCACCATATGTAAGTATTATATGCATCGTCATGACCTAGACCTGCATCCGCAAGTGGCTTGAGACTCCCCGCAAGATGAAGGCGCCAAGGATGCGTTTCGGCGAATAAGTTCGCTTGTGGACTTACTTACTGTTCTGGCTATGATGTCCCATGCACTATGGGTTTGTGACGTATGGCCTAGGGCAGTACTGACGCACTCCAACATTATGTTGGGGCTAGCTTTCCAAATATAGTCGTACTGGCTGCACACACTTTTTGATCAATTCCGTCTTCCTTATTATGGGCAACCCTAAAGCACGATATCTACTTGCCCCTGCCACGCGGATTGTGTCAGGAGACCAAAATTCTTCTGATCGATTCGTGATATTCTGTTCAGCGACATGCTCAACAAGTCATCAGACTTCGACGATCGGCAATATTCGGGACAGTGAAACCCCTCGTAATTATACAAGATTCTTTTCTCGGTCCCTATCGGGTGACCTCCCTGGCGACTGCACGATCACGAAACTCGGCGACCGCGGTAAACCCTCGCAACGTCCTCGTGTATGCGGCACGCCTGGGGAATAAGGGAAATCTGGCTTCTTATCCCTGAGCCTCCGAGTCTCACCGTTATTCTACGCCCTTTTTACCGTAAAGCGGCCGTGCGCGGGAAACGAGTATAGGGCGGCGAGCGTATTCCGGTGGTCGTTATGCTGTTCTGCTGTCATGCAGGCCTGCGGATGTTCTTTGATGTATCTAATATGCATATAAATGAAACGCACGACTTGCCCTCGTTGGACGTTAAAGTCGTTGAAATAATTGAACGCTGTAAACATGACAAGCGCTCGTGGCCAGAATGTAACTTGTCGGGGGCATCGGTCCGCAATTGCCAAATTCCCGAAATAAGGTCAGTATGATATCATGGTAGTCGGGTGCGACGAGTCATTGATATTTCAACGTCCCGATCCCCCGCCTTTGTAATTGCAATCTAATTTCTCCAGGGTGTTTTTGCGCGTGGGGGTGGCCACGCATGTAACGGGTGTTCAAAGGCTTCTCAATCACGGCATAGGAACGCGGATGAAGAAGAGTGTTGTGATATTTCATTACTCTATTGCTCAAGAAATGACGTGAGGTCAAAAGATATGAGTGACGATGTTGTGAAAAACTCGAGGTGCTACACAAATGAAGATTGAAGAAACTGGTTGAGAGGTGGCCCATCCATTCAAGTCGCAGCGACGCGGACGTCGTGGTGCAATCAAGAACCGTACAAAATGCAGGAAATGGGGAAATGGGTTCACAAATAAAAATTACGATAATCCTCAGGGGGCAAAGCGCAGTTCCACATGTCGTCTTGATCTATGGATATCTCCCATTCAGGGCTTGACCTACGAGGATTAATTGAGAAGCTTCAGCGCGTCTGTTATCCTGCAGAAGACACCCTCGCCTACCGATACAAGTCCATACAAGCTCGAGCATTTTCCAGCTATCAAAGAAAACGCGAATTATTCAGGGCGATAAATCTCTTTTTGGGTTGATCAGAGACGTACAGCATCTTGGTTCTCTATAGCAATTTCGTGACGCATCAGACCTTGAATCAGCAGTGGAAGCGCCATGATTACATCGCTTCCGGCAGTGCGGAACGGGAGGTACAGGGCGGTATCGCGAGTTTCTGGGGAAATTTCTGAGAATCGTTCTGGTGATATTCGGAAGGAAGCCCTCAAACGCACGAAAGGCAGGGTGCACTAAACCGAGTGCCTAATTATGCACAGCGAGCGTTTCAGTCTCTAATTATCAGAGTCTACGAGGCACTCACAGAGAAGTCCTCCCATAGCCTATGGCCAACGATAATCTTCCCTCTAACACACGCGAAGACTGCGGCCTGAACGTTTGCAAATGGGAGACCGTTTGCTACGAGTAAATGTGCGGTTAGAATGACTTCAAGAGGGGGGCCAAGGTCCTAGCGTGACCTACTCAAATCTTCCTGTGTTATTCCCGTATGTTCAACCCAATGATTCACTACTGGAGAAGTGGGCTGGACATAAGTATCCAGGACGGTATTCCCACGGAAACTAGAATAAAATATGAACATTTGTAGGGAAAGTGTGATCAGGCAGAAGGCTCACTCTACAAGCGACACTCGTCTGGACGACGTCGATGAATAAGAATTTCGTCAAGCCGTGGGTAAAGCTTTGTCTCTACTCACGCGAGCATCGATTGCGTTCCACCAGGCCCAACGCCTACACATTGCGTAGCAAGTGAAATCCACTTGCAGGCACAATTGGAAGCAACCAAGGGTAAGCTGGAGGATGGGAAGTGATAAAAGATGTAGAGAGGTGTCGCACCTGTTTTCCAACGAGGCTCGACGACGGGTTAAACGAGAACATGGAATATGGAGGGTGATGTCGTTATGAGGTGTTAAAGTCTGAAGCTAGCATGCAGCCGGGGTGGCCTTTTATAACGCAGCGAACCCACATCGAATCGGGAGAGAAACGATGGCAAGTCCCATAGTGGGAGCATCTCCGCAGGTGGGCGGTGCATCCAGAGAGTTGCATACAATTCATTGAGGAGAAGTGAAAGGACGGAAGGACATTTGAACAATGCCGCCAAGGAGCTTCATGGTGCGGTCAGTCCTTGGATGTGCAGGGTAGCAGGATAATCCCCGAGACCGACCACAAAGGCAGCAAGCATGAAAGCAGAGTGACGTGATATTGGTGGTGACGGCGCGGCGTGATCCATGTGCAGGTTGGCGGCTAATTGGGGTGTGATGCAGCTTTTTCGAGGTAATCGCGAGCTTTTACTAAAGGGGTTATCACTTTGTGGTTCTCTCTGTTAGCCAAGATCAGAAAGTGCCTGAACCAACATTCACGGCAAAAAAAAAAAAAACACAGTGTAATGACGCCGACGTGCGAGGCAGAACGGTGGTGATTGGAGTGCACGCATACAAAGCCTTGGCGAATCTTGATTGATTAGAGATGTAAATCTTGGATCACCTTCAGGACCGAACCCGCTTACGGTGGGGAACCCATGGGCATACCCGGGTCAGTCTTTCTACTAAAAGTGCAACCAATCCAGTCATTGCCACGCCGAAAAAAGGCTATCTACATTTGATTTAGCCTCGGGAAATACAAATCCCCAATTAGAGTGAATCCTACCAACATTAGGCGATCGTCAAGTCGTCACAGGATAATAATG
>Ga0307508_10007712_pt1 | contig 10003 bp, 14 predicted proteins | sample 9_EM_MG_FD_203089 | JGI IMG/M metagenome (GOLD analysis project Ga0307508, IMG submission 203089) | Populus trichocarpa ectomycorrhiza microbial communities from riparian zone in the Pacific Northwest, United States - 9_EM | ecosystem: Host-associated > Plants > Roots > Unclassified | place...
TGGGAGTGTGGTCACAAAGCTAGGTGTGAAATGGATCAGATGGACTTCGCCGACTGGCGGAGTACCCTCTAGAGGCTTGAAGTAACATGTGATAACGACGACGACCAGGTATACTGTCAAAAGCAAGCTTTGGTCAACACCGACTAATGAACCAACGGCGTGACCCACCAATGGAGAATATTGCAACGTAGCTTGCGTATCTAAGGTTGTCTAGCTTGCGAAGGAACGAAAGGGGTGCAAGTAGTAGCATAACAAGTATGACCCAGGTGTGACCGGACAAGGCCCATTCTGGGGGACTTGTGTCCGGTGAGGTCAAGTCATGGAATATTGATGCAACGACATTGGGCATCAACGACTTGATGATGATGAGATAACTGGCAAAAAATCGACATGTCAACATGCCCTCACGTTGGTTCTTGGTCAATACATACCTGATGGAGACACCAAAGCACTTGATAGCAATGGCAGCATCAAAGAAAACAGCTGCTTGAGGGAATGTGATTTGGGAAACAGCGAAAAACGAACTTCGCCGGTGTGGGGTAGCCTGTGCACAGCGAGTAAGCAGGTACAGGCCAAAGCCGCAAGCCGCCCCAGAGAACGCGCATGTGATCATTCCTGGGATGATACCCGCGGACGCCATGGCCTAGAGGAGAAATAAGCTACATAAGTATAGATATTCGAGTGTAGAGAACAATCAAAGCAGACCAAAGGGAACGTCAGCATACCTAAGGATCGAAGACCGTCAGTCGCCATCCGAGCACACGACCACAAAGACGTACCGCTTCCAATGATCGTGTTCGAGAGGTTACTGATAGAGCTGACGAGGCTCGCATGACCATCTCTCCGTTTCAGGACAGCGTCATTTCCGAGTAGAGCAGAGCCTTCGTTATCCTCTGAGCCACGACGCTCAGTGCAAACGTCTGGGACTCCAGTGTCTACAGCTCCATACGGCGGTACCATCTCGGACGACCCAAATCTGAACAGACAGTCGGATGCCTTGCTCGGGAAATGTCTCACAACACCGGGTGCTGCGAGGACTGACTATGGTGGAGAGCAAGTTCCGAGCCACCCTCTCAAGGCAACGGTCATTCGGATCAGCCACCCACGTCACGTGGCACCTCGTATGGGACAATGATTTCCCGTGTAAGAAGGCAATGCAGTACAGAGCAAACAAAAGCAGAGACAGAACGAGTAAGACATAATTAATACATCGCAAATTAGTGAAGCGTCCTTCATTGACAGCCAAAGCAAAGATGTATGCGTCGAGCTCAATACCGAATCCTACTCTGACTGCTGCCCAGTCTTCCTGACTGCCTCTCCCGCTGACGGGCATGCATTCGCTGTTGTCTCAGATTGGCCATCATTTGTTTTGCAACAGGTGACAGCTCTGACGAAGATGCCGGGGAGGGAAGCTCTCGCAGGTGATATGAGTGCAGCACAAATGGTCGAACTGGTGTGACAGGTTGGGGGAGACGAGATACCAGATCACTCTCCTTGCTATGGGATGCAACACCTGTTACAAACACAGCCTCCGTTGACTTGCACTTCATCTGGACTCCGGGCTGCAAAGCAAGAGGATGTTGCCGCGGAGAATTGATAATGGGATGGTGCTTCGACTCCGCGGAGCTACTTGAAGAACCTGATGCAGTTCTCAGTTTGGGTATCTGAGAGTGCACTTCACGGGGTCGAGGGGCAGCAACACTGATGCATTTGCTATCAGTGTTCGATTTCTCACCCAAAACGGACTGCGTGGGCAGAGGCTGCTCCGTGACAGGATAAGAGCCGTGGACTTCACATGGAAGTGGCAGAGACCCTGTACTTTGTCGCGAGGGTACTTTGGAAAGAGGGCGAGGACCGCGAGGACCACAACTACTCTGTCCTGTGTGTTGGGCAATGACGGGTTTTAGGGGTGTAGATTCCTCATCCTCAAGCTGCGGTGGCAAAGATACTGCAACAGTCGCAGACGGTGGAGACCTGCTCACATCGGAGGTAAGAGAAAAATGTTGCGGACTGGTAGGTGAAATGGGTTGGGGGATATGGGTGTTGCTGCGGCGAAGAGGGATATGAGAGTGTTTGGTATCGCTAATAGAGGATTCGGCCGAAACGCTTCGGTAATGGGCTGTAGTTGTCTTGAGCTGGGGAAGCCTCGAAACCGGACCATCGGGAGCCCTCTTCTTGTCGCCAAGGAACCCGAAGATCTGAGAGGCGCGTTGGGGTGACATGGAATTCCCATATGGCGAATTGAGTGCTTGTGGGTGTGCAAGGTCCGTGGAGACACTGAGTTCAACTTCAAGTGAGGAAAAAGTCGGATGATTAGCGGCTGAGGTATCACATTCAATAGAGAGTGCGGTTTCATCATCGATAGAACGGGTGTGAGGAAAATAAGTGTCGGCGGGGGTCCGAGGGCCAATGGAAGATATCGAGGAATTGCCGTCAGTCTCACTAAGTATCTCGTCAGTATCTGGGCGGCGACAGAATGTATCCAATGCTGACCCAAGAAATCTTTCTGCCCAGGATATGTCGCCCTCCACGCTGTCGTTGCTCAACTCTGGAGCGGATGGATGTCCAAGTAACTGTCGTAAAGTGGACCCTGTGCGACGCCTTTGAACACCCTCCTTGCTAGGGGAAGGGGTGTTTGAAAAGAGAGTAGAATTGAGGTGTCCTTTGTCGTCGTAATGGTTTAAAAGGCTTGCTACCGAAGGGTCCTGACGAAGAGCCAGGAGACGATTCTTGTCTCGGGGTGTGATGGGCACACTCTTGGAACGACGGCGGGCAAGTGACTGTTTTGGGGTGAAGCTCACATCCATCGGAGGGTACGCGTTTGGGAACTCGGTACGACTGTGGACGGTCCGACCATGGATGGTAACGGAGTAGGTGCTACGAGCAGAAACACTAGCAAGGGTTGTGGACGATGATTTTGGAGGAGGAATGACCGAGTCAATGGGATGCGCTGTACGATTGAGCGTTGAATACTGAGCCCAGAGGAACGAGTGGTCACGAGTGAACTTACGGAGGGGCGGCAGAGAGCTGAGGCCAATCTGCGATCCTGCTGTACATCGGCCAGACGATGAACGCAACAGGCGACTGAGTGCTGCCTCTGAATCATCCGCGGGTGACGGCTTAAGGTGCTCCTGGACAGGATCCACCGCTGACCGCTTCTTGGATCTCCTGCTACCGATTGAAAAGAATTTCTTGAATAAACCCATCGAAGGAGGATAATCGTGTCGAATCGTAAGTTACACGCTGGGCGAGCTGGGCGTCAAGGAGCGTAAAATCGTAGCAAGACTTGAGAGTCGAAAGAGAGCAAGCTCAACTACAACCAAACAATGGACCAAATAACACGTCGGGTATCAAGTCACGTGCTGTCAATGTCCGCACAGTGTCCACTGACTCCACTCTCTGATCAATGGCCCTCTCTCTCGAAGTCGTGGGCAGCACTGTCCGCGATTTCTGCATGCTGGAGCGCAACTTTTTGTCACACCTCAAGTTGGTTTTGCTGCTAATGCTTCTATCATCGTCTGCTTTACTCGGAACACGTCTCTCCGGCCCTTCTAGCGATGCCGGTGACCAAGGCGCCCTTGGCAAAGCCAGCCAGCCAGTGGCAATCTTGCAGTTCCTCGCTGCTTTGGCCACCGTCGCTGCGGCCATCTGGGAGTATCACAGCGGAGTTAAAGACTTGCTGAGAGTGAGAGCATTTTTTGCTGTGACAAGGTGAAACACACATTGTCAACCGCTGCGCTGCGGCCTCATGCGCTTTCGTAGGGTACATTTGCCCCTCATGGTGCTGGTGACGGTCATAATCATTGCGACCTCTGTTCTTTACCTCGTGTACAGCGCATGAGATGATTTAGATAGGCATGTATGTAGCATACCCGTCTGTAACGCTAGCAGTCTTCTTTCTCCAAGTGTCACGTGGTCTTGCAGGCGTATCAAAGTGAAACCACAGCCTGCATGTCCGGTGACGAGAAAATACCGAGAGTCACTGGGTTTTCCGCGCCTCTGCTTTCTCTTCCTTCAACCCTCAAGATCCTTCCCTCTTTCACGCCCCCATCATGAAAATCAGCAAAAAGATCGAACAGTCCACAAAAGAGGGAAAGATATGGTGGTCTTTCGAATACTTCCCTCCGAGGACAGCTCAGGTCTGCATTAGCTCGCCGTCGCCCGCGTGGTAACACATTTCTCACCGCCCTTCTCTTCCAGGGTCTCCAAAACTTACTAGATCGTATAGAGCGCATGCGCGCATTAGGTCCCGAGTTTATTGATATTACATGGCGAGTCTCCTTTCCTCGTCTTGCAGATGCCGCTAACCCGCTCATAGGAATGCTGGTGGTCGGACCTCTGATCTCACATCAGAGATGGTAAAGACATGTCAGGGCCTCCTTGGCATGGAGACTTGCATGCACTTGACATGCACTAACATGCCAGAGGAAAAGGTCGATATCGCCCTCCGAGTAAGTTGTGCTTTACAACCCGCTCATTCCGTCTCCGCAACTCAGAACCATGGTGTAGGAAGCAAAGCAGCACGGGTGCCGTAACGTCCTCGCCCTTCGTGGAGACCCCCCGGCAGGCAAAGATGAATGGGAAGCCGTCGAAGGTGGTTTCGTCCATGGAATCGATCTCGTCAGACACATCCACAAAGAACACGGGGACTACTTTGACATAGCAGTCCCCGGCTTTCCCCAGTTTCAGCTTCTCCCGCCAGAGGAGCGTGAGCTTGAGATGAAGTATCTCAAGGAGAAAGTTGACGAGGGTGTCGATTTCATCTTTACACAGATGTTCTACGACGTCGATATCTTCATTGACTGGGTCAGAGCAGTCAGAGCAGCGGGAATAACCGTCCCCATCGTTCCTGGCATTGCTCCTATCCAGACTTGGAATGGGTTCTTGAAGGCAACAAGCCTTGCAAAGATCAAAATTCCTCAGCCTTTCATGGACGCCTTGGGGCCCTACAAGAATAACGACGAGAAAGTCAGAGAGGTAGGCACAAAGTTGGTCGCAGAGATGTGCCGCAAAATCCTTGATGCGGACCTCGGTATCAAAGGCCTTCACTTCTACACCATGAATCTGGAGAGAGGTACCAAAATGTTACTTGAGGAGCTCAACTTGGTCCCGCGAATCGAGACTATCAAGCCCCTGCCATGGAGACAGGTGCGTCGTCGATCAAACCCCACAATACTTCTAACTTGAACTTGTTCATAGTCTCTCACACCAAATCGTCGACAAGAGAACATCCGACCAATATTCTGGGCAAACCGAACCAAGTCTTATTTGTCACGTACTGAGAACTGGGACGAGTTCCCTAACGGACGTTTCGGTGATTCTCGAAGTCCTGCATACGGTGAACTGGATGGCTACGGTGTCTCGCTGAAGCAAACGGTGTGTGGTTCATATGGGTCTCCTCTTGAATATTGCTGAGCTATTTCCATTAACACAGAAGGAGGAAGCTCTGAAGCTTTGGGGCGAGCCCAAATCCTTTTCTGATATTGCTGAACTCTTCGCTCTGTTCTGCGAGAAGCAACTCAAAGCCCTTCCTTGGTCAGATCAGCCAGCGTCATCAGAGACTGCTGTGATCGCATCGGATCTAGCGAAGATAAACCGGCTCGGCTTCTTGACCATCAACTCCCAACCCGCTGTTAATGGGGCAAGGAGTGATGATCCAAAGTTTGGCTGGGGTCCAAGCAATGGTTATGTCTATCAAAAGGTCAGCAGACTGTTTTATTCTTATGTGGTGTAAGGGAGTATTCATGGTATTGCACTTAGGCGTATCTAGAGTTCTTTGTGAACAGTGACTTGCTCGAGTTGCTTATATCCGAAATTGAGCTCGACTCCAACATGACATACTATGTCCTCAACAAGCAAGGTGACCTGCGGACAAACTCTCATTCAGACGGGCCGAATGCCGTCACCTGGGGTGTTTTCCCCAACAAGGAGATCATTCAACCCACCATAGTCGAGGCTATCAGCTTCATGGCATGGAAGGTGTGTATTTAATTTACGATCGGGTTAATACAATCCAACCCTTACGCCATTCAGGACGAGGCCTTCGAGCTGGCTTCCAAATGGGCCTCCGTATACGACTCTGGTTCACCATCACGCAAGCTCATTATGGATATCTTGGATGACGCTTACCTCGTAAACTTGGTTCATAACGACTTCAAGGACCCAGACGCCATATTTGTCCCCTTCTTCAAGGTTGGCGAAAAGTATGCGGCACCGCACCCGCAACCGAATCACGTAGCAAACGGTTTCGTGAACTAAGGTCATCCGTCTGTTCTTCGTTCTCCTCGCATTTAGCGAACTCGCTCCATCCCCATGATCCAACTCACAGCACTCTTTTTGTTATAGTACAGGTTCAACCCCCGTACACCATATCTTATGATATCCCTCTGTACTTTCTTGATAACTTGCTTCAACTGCCACCTTGTATCACAGACTCATCGCTGCATCAACTGCATACACTTACATACATACGTTATTTCCAATGTACTTTCCAGAAGACGACAGGATTACGTGCTGTAACAAGCTCTACGAGCGACTAATAGTAGAATCTTGATCTATCGCCTGGGATCGTGCCAACCCGCTCGGAAAGAACAGTCTTACATGGCAGGGACGAAAAAATACAACATCCATTGCAGATATTTAGAGCAGGTCGGAGAAGAAAAAGTCCGTGTTGGAAGGAGGGGGACCAGCCACCAGTCCACTGGGTATATCGACTTTTTCGCCTGTAAGGTCTGCGATGGCGGTACATTGATAAGGAGTTCAAGGCAGTGGATGGATACGTACCGAGAAGTTTAATTTTTAGGCCGATCTCTGTCAGCGCCCTGATATAACCTGCGGTCTCGTCGGAAGTGACGTGTCCACCATCTCGTCGGAGCATGTTCAAGCCATCTGTCCAATCTGCCCATGTAGACTGATCGGTGGCAATGTGATCCGCCAACGAGCCCTCGTTTGCAGTCAACAGGGAGAAGGAGAGAGGCGATGGAGTATGGGAGGTAGGCAGATCGACGTGGTTATGCTGAGCGCTTGAAAGTGGCGTACATGTGCCAGTCGAAATTTGGCTAATGGCAGCAATTTCAATGCGATCCGGAAGATCCTCCAGTCCGCTTCGAACTTCGAACTTGGCGGGGCTGTCTACGTAGTGCAAATACTTGCAGCCATTGTCCTGAAAGCCTCCCCGTGAGGGTGTGGTGTGGTGAAGAAGAATGGATAGACCCCTACCAGGCGCACAAATCGCCAAGGCGCATTAGGCCGCTTGAGGGTCCCTGTCTGTGCCGGCGGAACGCCATTAATGAACCAGGCACCTTGCAATAGACACTGTATCCGCTGCTGGCGGACAAACTCGGCAGATTCCCTCATAAGCTTCTCCTTCAGGTTCCTGTTTGACATGAGCACAGCGCTCCGAGCTTGCGGGATAACGCCCTTACCGGACCGGCACCTTGCTCAACAGATCATCCTCGGCCTCTAGCTCTTGCATCTGACGATCCCGGACCGCACGATACTCACATTCCAGGAAGTCCTGTTCAAGTGTATGCCAAGGTTTCGCATTCTCCCGCTGTAGCGCCACCTTGACCCTGTTGATGATGATAATATGTCAAAGGATGTACGGTGAGAGAGAAGACCTACTGGCTTCGAGTTAGTGCAACAATCCGACCAAAATCATCACTAGCAGATCCACTTTCGCTCCACATCCGCAGAAAGAAATGCATTGCCAGTGTGTGAACTTTGAAGAAATTGAGAAAGAATGGCTGGAAAGTCGTCGGCGTTGAATCTGGGAGACTTGTCAGATTTCTAAAGTAATCGAGCGAGAAAAAATATATGCACAAGCTGGCGCAAAGATAGCCCAGTGTTCGGAAAGAAGCTCCACGATCTCGCCAGATGCCCTAGCTATCGGACAACGACGTTCCTCTGGTCGGCTTAGTTGCTCTAGAACGACCTGGTGTCTGATATGAGGAAAGGATCCAAGAATCCAACCATGCGCAATACCTTGGAAAAGAACTCTGCGTCGTTTTGGACGAAGTGGAACAGACAATCAAGACCAAGAAGGCCGACAGCCTGAAACTCTTCAATAATGTTCTCACTGCCGAAGCCAAGCTTCTTCCATTTGACTACTTGGCCATCTTGATCGACCTCTTCATGAAGTTTGCTGGTGTCCCAGATGTACTGAAGTAGGGAATCGTGCGTAGGTTCCGCCTGAGGCTCTACCAATGTTGTCTTCTTCCGGTAGGTTACGCGGATCATGTTTGCTTGAAAGTCCAGGATACAAGATGTCAAATCGTCGGTGACGTGAGATGACATGAGACGCTGTGGGCACCTTTCAGTTTGCCAATAAATATGGATGAAGAATTGGCCTACAATAACAGCTTTTCGGACATTCAGTTGTTCGAGTTCATAAACAAATTCGTCCCATCTGGTATCATTCACATGAGACAATAGCGAGTTTATCAGCATCAAGCTAGAAGAACGGTGAGCCAATGTGTCCAAGGTAACACCCAAACACGGTACATGCCTGTTCAATGCCATAGCAGTATCCGCACTTCCTAGACGATTGATGACGGTCTCCAAAGATCCCCTTCCTCTTTGCATCTGCTGGAACACACACTGGAAACCGAACCTATAGACTGAATCTGGTGGTAGCTGAGGAGGGCCTCTACTCGAACCAGCCATAAGAGGACCCGGTGCGTTCAGGGGGTCGGCTTCGACAAGCTTCTTCAAGATTGATGTCGCAGGCCGACAGACATTGATAAGGGAGTGAGGTGATGCGAGGATTTGGACTATTTGGAAGATGAACTCGTCGTTGAGCGTTGACCAACCATAATCCAAGTCCATCAGATTTTGCACCGCTGTAAGAGCATACTTGTTGGAGGATTGCGTGAGGACTGACACCATTGAGAGATAGACGAGGCGAGACGTACTGCAAGGGTGTTTCCATGTTCGGTATAAACGACGTGGACAAGTGCTTGGAGGCCATCAAGATTGAGAAACTCCTGCGCAAACTTTTCTTCCTAGAGCGACTGTGGGCTGCACTGGTTAATAGAGATAATGAATGACATACCTTGATGTATTTCTGCAGCGAGAACAGCGACAGTCTGAGAGACTTTTCGTCTGGAAAAGTGAGCTGCTGGACGATCTCTGCAGCCTCGATATGAGAAGCATTGACTAGTCTAGGATGGACGGGATGAGCGGGGGGTGGGTATGATCAAGGGGAAAAGGTGGACCTCAGATGGACCTTGTTCTTGATCTTCTTTCTGAGATTATCGTTTGTCACCAGTTCGTCGGTGTCACGGTCCCTCAATGCGAAGTGTGTTGCGGGATCGGTGACCTTGAGGTTTACGCAAAGCTGGCGGACGACGTCGTCGACGGTAAGGGTAGGGTCAATGCGAGCGCGAACGGTGACACCGTCCTTGGTGGTGACATTGTTGGTCGGAACGAGTCCAGCGGAGGACTTTTGTAGCGACCCGTTAGTAGCCGAGGGCGCGAGTGCCGAGCGTGAAGCGCCTGGGTTATTGCTGGAGGCCATGTGAGACGAAGAGAGCGGCCACACTTGTTAGGTGCAACCCGATCTGAAAGATGGTAGTGAGCTCGGAAGAGACAGGACAAGCGATATCAGCAAGGATGTAAATTAATCGTCTTTCAAGATCAGACTGACGTGCAAATCCAGGAAACTCGTCATCTGAACGCGCAGTGGAACGGGAGCTCACCGATGGCAAAAACGGAGAACGAGCGTGAGATGCGCGGCTGACTTGTCCACTCTCCACCATGCACCTCTTCAGCCCTTGTCTGGCACTCCTCAGCGACCCGCCATGGTCCACAAGTCTTCTCACCCGGCACCGCTGAACGACATCCAGATCCCCCTGCAGGCCGACCGCTCTCGTCGCTATCTCATTCCCGACCCTCAGGTCGAACACACGATAGACTATCCCTGGAATGGCTCACTAGACGGTGTCCGTGCGTTTACTCCCCCAATCAGCCCTCCAGCGTCATCTCCACGTGGGCAAGACACCCT
>Ga0307508_10007713_pt1 | contig 10002 bp, 15 predicted proteins | sample 9_EM_MG_FD_203089 | JGI IMG/M metagenome (GOLD analysis project Ga0307508, IMG submission 203089) | Populus trichocarpa ectomycorrhiza microbial communities from riparian zone in the Pacific Northwest, United States - 9_EM | ecosystem: Host-associated > Plants > Roots > Unclassified | place...
GCCACCGATAGGGCGGATCCCTATCGAGTTGGACCATTCTTAGGCTCCACCTATCCAGTGCACAGTCTCGCAACTAGTCGACAAACTGTGAGCAACGCCTTTAGTCGTTGCCTGCTTAATTCTCACAAAACTGATGAAGGATGCTTTTGGCGATGAGGTTGAGGATATGAGTGAAGCATCGGGTCTGGTTAGCAGCACCGGGGAAGTTTTCGACAATGGTGGAGAGATGTTCGATCATGGTGTTGTTGTTGGAGGCATTGTTGCAGGTGACACTGAGGATCTGGAACTCAACGTAAGTTATAATTTGATCTAATCAAGTAACTAACTAACCTTATCTTCTATTCCAAAATCCCTAAGGACAGTCACGAAGGCATTCGCAAGGTTGACGCCCGAATGCGACTCGGCCACCTCAACTAGATCCAGAAGCATTGAAATGGGGGCACCTTCATGTTCAAAGTAGACAGTGAATGCAACATATGCCTTATGGTTAGGTGACGTCCAGGTGTCAGTCGCAAAATTCAAGGCACCTTCATATTCCTATTACTAGGTAAGTAATCACTCGGTTATTCTCAAACGAGGTTCACGATACCTGTAGCATATTAGAGATACACTTTCGTACGTTCACGAAAACTCTTTTCACATCCTGAGGGACCGTTTCGGCTGATGGAAGGTGATACCCAGGGTGGCCTGTCTTCATCAAGGATCGGAACCCACGACCGTTGACGATCTGGAAGGGACATTTGGATTCCGTGACCCAGCGGACAATCTCTGCACTGCATGGCTGTATTAGGGCATTAGTGACCAGGATGGCAATAAGGATACATACCGAGCCTTGGTGGTGGTATGCTGTCGATGACTGTAAGTAACTTTACTCTTAGCAACCCGTTCGAAAGCCGTGGTGATTGATGAGTCAACAGATTTCATCTTTCCCAATGCCTCCCTAGCAACTCAAATGTCCTTTGTATTGTCAGTGGCAGCAATGGCTTCCTCTCCCCAGCATCCTTTGGCATGCTTGTGAAGGTTACCAGAGGATTTTGCGTCACCAGTGTCAAGGTATCGCCGTACGAAGCAGCCGTTTCCTTTGCCCTTGCAGTGCGTTGCAGCACACTCGAAAATGTGAACACGGCGACCCTTGATATACTTGATAGATGGCATGGGCTTGAAGAATACGTAAATGGGCAAGTTCCATTCTTTCGAGAGGCGTTCTATGCATATAGAGTAAATTTTCAATTTTTGATTGTAACAACTGAAATTAAACTGACCTAACTCTGCCTTGGCAGATTCTTCTGGCTCTTCGTTGTCGTCATTTCCATTGTCGTCATCGTTTCCGTTGTTGTTGTTGTCATCACTCCCATCACTCAGTTCAAGAATTCGAGATGACTTCTTGGGTGCCACATTGGGAGGTAAGTCGCCTGTAAGGGCTACTGCGGTCGGGCGAGGCGCGGAGCGGGATGCAGAGCGGAACGCGGTACTAGCAGAGGATCCAAAGGAAGGCTGGTTGGAGGATAGTGCGATGGACTGGAAGACGTAGTGGTGTCGTGGATCTCACAGGGGGCTGCGGGACTCGCTACGGGATCCCGGGAAGTCGTGGGATATCCCAGGGATGGGACAGGAGCAACAGAAGTGGGAGCCGCGGGATGTCGTGGGACGCGGGACAGCCGGGTTGGGAGTGGAAGGCTAGCGGGAGGTGCGAGGTACCGCGGGGATTGCAGGACGTCACGGTATGTCGCATGATGTTGCGTGACATCACATGATGTCGTGTGATGCCGCGGGATGTCGGTAAAGGGCTAGACCCAAAGCGGGAGACAAGTTGTACCGCAGGAGATGAGTTATGCCGCGGGAGACGAGACATACCGTGGGAGGCGGGTCGGAAGCGGAAAGCACGGTAAAACAGAGTGGGGTAAGGGGGTTCCCTTACAATCAACCCCCCTTCCAGAAAAGCATTGCCTCGATGCATAGTGTTTCCAGGTTAGGTTAGTTAACCGGAAATTAACCAAGACCTAACTGGACCGTAACTGATCCTAACTGGAAATTACCTAACTGGTACTAACCGTAACCATGGTTCGGTTAGTGGTTCGAACCTTCATCAAGTATTTCCTAACCATGCAAAAACCGGTTATAACTGGTTATAACCGGTCTTTCTTGTCTTACAATATATCCAAATAAACTTATTTATTTAAATTAAACTAAGTAATTACTACATATATTTTATAGTAAAAGAAGGGGGGAAACCCCTTCACGTGTTGGAAGAAAACCCAACGCGGAGGGGCAGAACCCCTTCACATTGCGTCTGTGTGGAAGAAAACACAACACAAAGGGGGAGGACCCCTTCGTGTAGCATCTGTGTGGAAGAAAACCCAATGTGGAGGGGCAGAACCCCTTCGTGTCATGTCTTGTGGATGAAAACACAACGGGAAGGGGAAACCCCTTCTCGTCGCGTCTGTGTGGAAAGAGACACGATGGGAACGGGGGACCCCTCTCGTCGCGTCCAGTTGCAAAGAAAACACGATGGGAGAGGGTTTCCCCCCTCTCGTCGGGTCTCTGGTGGCAGCAGATAACCACCGCCCTCAAAAACGAGCTCTGCGCTTGTTTTCGAGGGCAGTGGTCTGGTGGTGGTGGCAGCAGTATCTACCACCCTCGAAAACGAGCGTCTGAGGGTGGTTGGTGGGGTACCTGAAACACGACGGGAGAGGGTTTCCCCCCTCTCGTCGCGTCTCTGGTGGCAGCAGATAACCACTGCCCTCAAAAATGAGCTCTGCACTTGTTTTCGAGGGCGGTGGTCTAGTGGTGGTGGCAGCAGTATCTACCACCCTCGAAAACGAGCTCAGACGCTCTTTTCGAGGGCGGTGGTTGGTGGGGTACCTGTTTAATGGTTAGTAATACAAAAAGAAAGAGAAATATAGCAGGCGTACCTTGTACGCCCACTCCCCGTGTTCCTTTCCTGCTGGCATTCTCGTTGTTTGCATTTGAGGTGGCTGCGGTCGCGTCTCTGGTGTTTGGTATATGGGGGAGTGGGATTGGTTGAGGGGGGAGGGAGGATAGGCAGTGAACAAGAAAGACGCGCACACTCTGCACGTCTTTCTTGTCCAGCAAGTGGGGGCGTGTGTGCTAGAGATAGGAACTGTTAGTAATACATACGAAAAACAAAAAAAAGGTGAGGCGTACTGTGTACCTTCACGCGTTGCCTGATTTCCCTACCCCCTGGTTTCCCCTTCCCTCCCTGTGTTCCCTAATCGCGGTCGTTGGAGGGGCATTGGAGTGGTGGTGTGGCAATGGTGGTGTCACTGGTGTGTGAGAAGTCGACGCGTGTTTGTTGACATGCACATGTGAACACATGTTTGCATCAACATATACAAATGTACATACAGTATATAAAGCTCGCTCCCCCCGCGTTTGTCCTTTCCTCCACTGTTGATTATATTTTTGTATTATTATTTAATTTAATATTATATTTATAATAATAACCGGTTACAAAACCGGTTCGTAACCAATAACCGCCATTAATAACCGAGCAAGACCGGTTAGTTGCGGTTTGGTCTGGTTTAATTGAGATCTGGAACTCAGGCTAACCGGTCTCGGTCCCGGTTAGGGTTGCTAGATACCCTATAACCGGACCTAACCGGACCTGGAAACACTATCGATGCAAGTGTGGCAGGTCTCTGGTGGCATAACTGTTAGCATAGGCAATGGGCATCTGTAGTGTTATCCCCAGCTTGCTGGCATCGTCGTTTGGAGTTCCTAAAGAAGAGAATAAAAATAAAAATAAAAACTATTAAAAAAAATTAAACATCAAAATTAAAAAGGTTAAAAATTAAAAAATGACTTCTTCCAAAAAGCGGAAGAGGTAAAACAATATCTGCATAAGCGAGGCAGCGGCAGCATCATTGAACAATCTGGAAGTGCACTGTTCGGGGCGGATTGCGAGCGGAAGCGCGGCTGGGTGTCGGAGGGGAGGACATTAGGGCCAGCCGGAAGCGGGAGGTGAGCTGAGGGCGGATCCGAGCATTAGATTGTTGCGGGATGTCGGCAGGTGGCAAGCTGAAGCGGGCGAGCTGATGTGGCACGGCACCAACCTGGTCCAGATGGTGACACGGCACGTGTAGGTTCCCTATGGAGACATCAGGCGAGGCGGAAGTGGGGCAGAAGCAGCTGTTGCCTCTTCTGGTCCTGATTTGTCATTTCCCCTGACTCATCAAGGTGCTAGCACCTTGATGAGTCATATACCTTTAGTTATGCCTTTTTTCGGGTATCTTCGAGTGGCAGTCGGGCTTGGCCACCATTCTGATATTCAGTAGCTGGCCAAAGGCCGTTCCAGCAGGGGCAGGTTATGTCCATTGGGTCAGGACGGGTGCCGTCGGACTCCAAGGGAAACTTAAGAATTTCAGGACCGTTCGGAAGAAGTGAAAGCGGTGCCATGATGGTGTCACTCTGGGAACGGAATGGTGATGTTCCAAAGTTGCGGCAGATTGCGGGATGGCAAACCGACATCGTCCTGGGAGTGGAGCGGACGGCTTGGCATAGATGGAGGAGGCGGGTGCGGTTCGGAAGCCAAGCGAAGGCGTAGGGATTGACTTTACAGTGCATGGAGGTGGACCGCAGGAGTCCGGAGGGCATCAGGAGCGGCATAGAGGTTGCGACATTTTGGGTGCCAGCGATTCAGGAGGACTCGAGCGGGCAGCACACAGAAGTTGCAGGGCAGCCAATGGGAATGGCAACAGGCGTCCGGAGATCTAGGCTGCGGGTCATGCTGCAGGGAGGTGGCAAAACCAGAAGCGGGTCGCGAGCTGCAGGCGCGGGGGACATCTGGGATACCCGGGAACCGTAGTGCGAACAGAAAGTGGGTCGGGAGGGACGTGAACCAGAGCGGAGGTAACCGTAAGCACGGCGCAGCAACTGGAGTCATTCCGGGTCGGTTGACCCGAAAGTGGTGGGTCGACTTCATGACTAACGGAGGTGGACCACGAAGGGTCCTATGGGAGCCCAGGAGCCTACTGGGTTTGCATAGCTACCGAGCGCAACGGGAGGCATTGTGCGCATGTGCAGCCGAGTGGGCGATGCCCAGAAGTTGCGGAGCAGCGCTGCTGGGCGTACGATGTCTGAAGTCTGTGCCAAGTCCTGATGGGTTTCCGGGGCTGAAAAGGGACCCAGAAACCGACCGACGGTTCACCAGATAAATCCAGGTGAGCATCAGCCGGAGACACGAGGGGTCGCAGTGCGGAGGATGGGTTGTGAGCGGAACTAGGGTTGGGATGTGAAAACTTCCCGAGCACTAAAATAGAATGCTACAAAAATGTTAATAAGAGAAATATAAAACATAAGAAAAAGCAAAGAGAAATAAAATCAAAAAACAAAGTAAAAGGGCAAGCCGAGGGGCGGAGGCATTGCGGAACATTGTGGAATGCTGGCGGAAGACAGGCCAGTGTTAGGTGGCGAGTCAGAAATGGGAAAGGGGGGTCGGAAGAATTACCCCCCCTCCAGGGAGGCATTGGCTTGAGACAGGGGTGCCTGGCTTCCTGGGACACAACCGCCTTGCCCATTCGGGTCGCATCAACTTACGAGGCTTGGTCAGGGGTCGCGGAGCGAGCACCTGAGCCTCTCGTGCGCTTTTGTTGACTCCCAGCCTAGGGGCTTCACGGGCGGAGGGCCAATTAAGGCGTGGTGGCTGGGACTCCTGGATGTCCTTGCTGACGTCCAGTTTGGGGGTCCCACAAACAGGAAGTCAGTCGTTACACAGTGGCAACGGTACGGGGCTTGACGTTTGCGGTGTGGGAGGGTCAACCGACAGTGGCAGTTCTTCTTCCGAGGCCGGAAGTCCAGTTACCGCTGGCAGAATTGCTCGGGGGACTGGCTGGTGCAGCGTTTTCAGCAGGCGCGCCCTCTACCTCAGTCTTGGCGTTATTTTCGTCCACATAGCGGACATCGGAGCGGGTGGGGCAGCCTTCTGGGTAGCATCCAACTGTTCCGCGGGGATTGGCGGCCTCCAAAAGAGGTTCCACGACTCCCATGGAAGCGGGTGGGAGCACAATGGGGACTGCGAGATCTGCAGGAATGGGGCTGCAATGGGCTGCATCGGCGGAAGTGGAAGTGCGGCATGCCGCTTCCGAAGGAGTGGATGCACAAGGGGTTTCCTTAGCAGGAGCGGGAAGATGAGGGACTTCTTCGATGGGTGGGGGGAGGATCTCGGTGATGGAGGTAGGTGTATGGGGGTCCGCAGCAGCGGGAGCGCAGCATGCTTCTTCTGAAGGGGCGGAAGTGCGGATGGCTTCGTCCGCAGGAACGGGAGTGGAAGGGGTCATTTCTGAAGCAAGGTCTTGCTCCGTCTGGATAGCGAAGCTGAACCAGGCATCGGGATCGACAACCGGTCCGGCAGGCACGGTTGAAATCCATCGGTCGAGGCCTTGGCGGAACTTGACCACTATGGTTCGCGGGTCAGTGCACCTGGAGTCTTCAACAAGGTTGAGGAACTCGTCCAGGTACTCACCAACAGATCGTTTGCCTTGATAGTAGGCCGTTGTCTCCAGTGCATTGACCGCAATGGCTTCAAAATGGAGGGGCAGGAAATCCCTTCGGAACTCTTCCGAGAAGGCGGACCAGTCGGGAAAGCGGAAATGACCATTCCGCGCTCCGCGGTCAAGCTCCCGAGCCGCCGGCGCGTCCAGTTGTCATGTGGGACATCACCCAGTAAATCTTGGTGGCATCATCAGGGAAGGTCTCCGGGTCATAACAAATGCAGGACCAGCAGGAGGCCCAAAAGGTCATCCCGGCAGAGCGGTCGCCATTGAACTCCGATGGCGGGAGGGGTTCATAAAAAACTTGAAACAGTTCCTTCTGGCCTGCGGAAGGTGCGGAAGGTGCGGGATGCACGAAGAGGGCGGAATCCGTCAAGGGGGCGGAAGGCGTGGGTATAACGTCAGCAGAAGGTTGGCAGCCGATGGGCTGCTGGGTTGCATACCTCGCGGTTTCGGCCTGTGGAGGGCCGAGCTTGTTGAGAATCACTTGGAGAAGTCGGATCGTCTTGCTCTGACATACCATCGCGGCTGCAGCAGTTCCGAGGGCAGGAAGTAAATCCGTGCTCAAGTCGGAAGGCGGTGCACAGGCGCGGGATGGTCGTCGGGTGCAAGGAATGAGAGGGGGTTACGGAAGGGGCGAATGGAAGGGTGGAGGGGTCCGATGGGACTCCCAAAACAGCCTTCAGGGTGCGCAACTGCTTCCGGAGCCGGCTCTCTGGGGGGACCCTTTTCTACTGTAAGGGCTACTGCGGTCGGGCGAGGCGTGGAGCCGGATGCGGAGCGGAACACAGTACTAGCAGGGAATCCGAAGGAAGGCTGGTCAGAGGATAGTGCGATGGACTGGAAGACGTAGTGGTGTCGTGGATCTCACAGGGGGCTGCCGGACTCACTACGGGATCCCGGGAAGTCGTGGGATATCCCAGGGATGGGACAGGAGCAACAGAAGTGGGAGCCGCGGGATGTCTTGGGATGTCGCAGGACAGCCGGGTCAGGAGCGGAAGGCTAGCGGGAGGTGCGAGGTACCGCGGGGATTCCGGGGCGTCACGGTATGTCACATGATGTTGCGTGACGTCGCATGATGTCGTGTGATGCCGCGGGATGTCGGTAAAGGGCTAGACCCAAAGCAGGAGACGAGTTGTACCGCGGGGGCAAGTTGTACCGTGGGAGATGAGTGATGCCACGGGAGACGAGACATGCCGCGGGAGACAGGATATGCCGCAGGAGACAAGATATGCCGCAGGAGACAAGACATACCGCGGGAGGCAGGTCGGAAGCAGAAGGCACGGTAAAACAGAGTGGGGTAAGGGGGTTCCCCTTACATCGCCCTCATCAACTATTTCTTCTATATCAACGGAATGACAGTGAGAGCTGGTTGGCTAGATATGGTATGACAATAAATTCAAACCTCAGAAGCAACATAAACTTACGTTGGGACCTTTGTTGGCTGGAGCCATGGCATGCAGACCATTTTCAAGTTCTCCAGTATGGATAGAACCTCTGTTAGCTTCGGTAGAAACTGTGGCAGTCATATTGGATTTGGCTGCCTCGCAAGCCTTTTTTCTGATAACGAGTGGATCTGCATTGCTTTCTGCATGCTCTGTGGCAGTGCGCTTACAACGGAAACCCAAGGAATCAGACATATGTGGACATTGGAGGATGGATTGTTTGTCAAGGTTCAGGATGATGTTTACTAGGGGTATCTTTCTATATCAATGAATTTGGTACTGTACAGTAGCCACAAGCCATCAAAATCTACCTGGTACATTCGGCTTTCCATTTATGGAAACCCACCGAAAACCCGCCATATACCTGCCTACCCGTGCTGTGGGTATGGGTACATGGTGGGTTCACAAAATATAACCCGTACCCATACCCAGGCTTACCCAACCCATAACCCACTACAATCACTAGCCTCGCTTCGCTTCGGCAAATCATTGTATTTATGTAAGTAATTCGAAGTAAGTAATATTTGGAGTCTCAACTGTTTGTGGTGGTAGTCACACCATCCTGTGCATCAGCAATCCCTGATTTCAGATCAAACCTTGCCATAACAAGCGCCTCTTACACCATAGCTGCCTATTCAGCTGCCATACCTCGGCATACCGCCATACCACACATACCCCTTCGTAACATACCACACCTTGCTAAGTATGGTATATACCTAATCTAATTTCCTACATAGCTGCCTAAACCTTTTGAAGCCAAAAAAAACTTAGCATTGTTAAGTCCGCAGACCCTGCCCTAAACAAGGTCATGCGATGGTTCATTTTTGGTCACTGTCAGCACCGTCTCACGGTCAGCCACTGTCTACCACCCACATCTGCCAGAACGTGGCCAACACAACGCCACATCACCACTACTGGCAATGCCCGACACAACCTCAAGGTCGCTGATACACAAGGCAGTGTGGGCCAGGGAGGGGCAAAAATGTACATCACTATTTTTTCTATTGTACTGATGTTTGCTACAGACCACTCGGTTCTGTAAATTTGAGCACGCGAGTGTAAGGGCTACTGCAGTCGGGCGGGACGCGGTACTAGCAGGGGATCCAAAGGGTTTAGATTATTATGTAATACTAATCTAAAACATGAACATACCTAGCAGGGGATCCGAAGAGGAAAGGATAAGGATCCCCTGCAGGTATGGGCTAATATACAGAGTGACGGATATAATAAATAAAACTGAGCTTGGTAAATACGTGTCAGTACATGTAAGGTACCGAGTTACGTGGTACGCCAGCGCGGCACTAGCGGAAGGCAGGTCAGAAGCGATGGTGGGTCGGGAGCAGAAGGTGAGCGGGAGGCAGAAGCAGAGGCAGATGGGGCTTCCCTTACAATCACCCCGCCTCTAGATGAGCATCGACTCGATGCGGAAGAGAGTGAGATTGGGCGGAAAGGGATTGAGCCGAAGGCTAGGGCGCGGATGCGGCGTGGGGCTCCCAGGTTCTTGGTGTGGAACTCCGTTACCTTCTCTGGGGCGTGGTTGAGATTTTCCAAGTATTCCCAGGTATTTCCTTCTATCCCATAGCCTTCCCACTTGACCAGGTACTGGAGTTTCCGTCGAAACATCCTACTGTTCAGGATCTTTTCCACAACATACTCCTCTTCCCCGTCTACGAGTTCCAGCAGCAGTGGCGGGTTCCGACGATCGGGTCGTCGGGAGCGGAAGACAACTTCACGACATTAAAGACTGGGTGAAGACATCTCATCAGGGGAGGGAGGACCAGACAGTAGGCATACTTTCCGACATGTCTTTTGACTGGGTAGGGGCCCAGGCAGCGGTGCGAAAGCTTCTTTGATGGGCAGGTGGTCTGGATGTCCTCGGAGTCAAGGTAGACCTGTAAGGGCAACTGCGGTCGGGCGGGACGCGGAGCGGAATGCGGTACTAGCAGGGGATCCAAAGATGATTAGATTATTATGTAATACTACTCTAATCACAGACATACCTAGCAGGGGATCCAAAGAGGAAAGGATAAGGATCCGCCTGCAGGTGT
>Ga0307508_10007714_pt1 | contig 10002 bp, 9 predicted proteins | sample 9_EM_MG_FD_203089 | JGI IMG/M metagenome (GOLD analysis project Ga0307508, IMG submission 203089) | Populus trichocarpa ectomycorrhiza microbial communities from riparian zone in the Pacific Northwest, United States - 9_EM | ecosystem: Host-associated > Plants > Roots > Unclassified | place...
TGCTTGCCCACCGTGCTGGTCGGTAATCGCGACTACGTCAAGATCCGCGATAGGTGGGGCGGTCGCAGGCTTCGGGAGCAAGCAAATGTCGGCGGCGTCGGCCGCAGTGGTCAGGGCTGCCGCAGGGGGTGTGGAATTGAGGTCGCTATGCGGGCCGTGCTCTACATGATCGCGGAATTGGCCCGAATGCTTGGGCGAAATGTATGGATTCAGGCCCAGCTCGGTCCGCATGGTGGAAGGACCGCCCAGCATCTGAGCCGCGTGCCACGATGCGGGACGGGTGCCCACGATCCGAGAGCCGCTCTCACCATGCGGCACCTGGAGACCAGCCGCCCTCGACACCACCGTGGCCCAGCGCAACCTCGTACGCGGCCTTCTCCCCGGCGCACCGGATGTGCTCAGCGACCAGTTGCGCTCGCTCTACGCCAATCTCTCTCGGTTCGCCGGCTGGCTCTCCTTCGACCTCGGCAACTACGACGCCGCCGCTCAGTACTACGAAGCCGCCCGCCAGTCCGCCCACGAAGCGCACAACACGGAGTTGGGCGCGCTGGTCTTGTGCAACCTGAGCCACCTCGCGACCTGGCGCCGCCAACCGCGCACCGGCATCGACCATGCCTTGGCCGCCATCGGGTGGGCCAACCAGACCGACGACGCTCGGCTCCAGGCGTACGCGTACGACGTCGCAGCCCGCGCCTATGCCATGGACCGCCAGGACCGGGCAACCCACCGCGCGATAGAGCAGGCTCAGGTCGCGTTCACCAACGTCGACGACCGCACCGACACCTATGCCTACTTCTTCAGCGCTGGCCAACTCGCCAGCACCGAAAGCGTCTGCTACCTCCAACTCGGCCAAGCCGACCGGGGCGTTGAAGCGGCACAACGCTCGCTTGCCGGCATCGACGGCTCGTTCGTTCGCAACCTCGCGCTCACCTCGCTGCGCCTCGGTATCTGCCACCTCCACCGCGAGGTACCGGACATCGACAGCGGCGCTGCGGCCATCGCGGACGCAGCTCGCCTTGCCGCCCACAACCGCTCCGTCCGGCTCGTCGAACAGCTCCAGTCGGGCTGGCGCGAGCTTGAGCGGTGGCATGACACCCCGGCCGTCCGAGCCGTCCGGGACCAGATGCTCTCCTATGGCATCGCCTGAGCGGCCGCCCGCAGGTCGTCTAGGCGGTCACGGACGTACACGTCGAATATGGGTGCCGCTGTCGCCGGTCCGCCCTCGATCTCCCCGACCTGCCGCCAACTCCAGTGTTCGTAGATCGCCTTAGTGTCCTCGGCCGTGGGCTGCACCGTCAGTGTCGCCCGTTCCTCGTCCCGACTGCCCAGCAGCCCGTCATGCAGCTTTCGTCCGACGCCCAGCCCACGCATCGAGGCCCGCACCCCGTAGTCGAACAACAGGAACGTCCGCCCCGGCCACTCCGCCACCAACTCCGGTGACACTTCGCCAATCAGGCCGGCCCAACGCTTCGTGTCTGGCGGCACGCGAAACCCGTACGCGAAGCCCGCAAGCTCATCGCCCGCCCGCGCCACCGCCAGGCCAAAGGTCGGATCCTCCAGCAGCCGCAGCCGCAGCCGCAGCCGCAGCCGCAGCCGCAGCCGCAGCCGCAGCAGCCGTTGCCGGTGCAGCTCCGACTCGTCCTCTCGCCAGAAGAAGGGGGGCGCCGAGAACACCTCGTCATACAACGCGCAGATGGTCTCCAGCTGCGGGCGGGCCAGCGTCGCCCCGCCGATCTCGACACGAAAGTCAGCCGTCACACCCCGAGCCTATGGTGTGCGGCACGTCCAGTACGACGGCCGCTGTCCGGAGTCGATTACCGTGGATGTGCTCATCTCGTACCAGTCAGGCGACCACACGCCCGGGCCGGCGCCGTTCGGCGCGGCGGGTCGCGTAGTCCGCGTGGCGGAACATGTTTGCGTCGCCTTGTTCGCGGACCAGCCGCCAGAGCGAGTCCAGCGCGTCCTCGTCGCCCAGGCCGGCGAGGCCGCCGAGAGCACCGGCACGGGCGTGGCTGTCCGGATCGTCGAGGTGGGCGGTGAACAATGCGCGCACCGCGGGGCTGTCCAGGTCGGTTTCCGCGAGCGTGTGCAGGGCCACCGTGCGTACCGTTGCCTCGGGGTCGTCCGCCAGCTGGCTCAACGCGCTCATCGAACCGGGCTCGTTGATCACTGGCAGGGCGCCGAGGATGCCTGCGACGACTCGCCGTACGCGGGGGTCGGCGTGCCCGAGATGGCGGCGCACCTCGGGCAGCGGGCCCGAATCCTGGAAGTTGGAGAACGCGTCGAGCAGGGGCAGTAGCGCGACGCCGTCCGTCTCGGCCTCCAGCCGTGCCCGCAGATGCTCGATCGCCGCGCGCTGGAACGGCCGCGGCTCGAAGCTCAGCACCTGTACGACGTCTGCCGCGAACCGGCGTATGTCGACCCGCGGATCGTCGAGCCGCTCGGCTGCCCACCGGAAGGGGCGTTCCGGATCGATGTCTTCCAGCACGGCGAAGACCGACTCGACCCAGTCGCAGGAGTCGGGCTCGGCGTAATGCAAAGCGCGCCGCAGCGCCACCTCACGGGAGATCGGCGCCCCGAGGGCGTGTTCCAGCTGGGTGAGCACCGCCCGGTGGGCGGTCATCGACTCCGCCGTACGGCCGTCGGGCGCCGTGACCCGCACAAGCTGGGCGCCGTCTCCGATGCCGCAGGGCCGTAGGCGCCGGTCGACGGTCCCGCCCCGTGGCAGCCCTAGGCGCCGCCACAGCTCCTCCTCGGGCTCCACCTCGAGCCAGGCGCGGGCGAGTTCCGCGGCCGCCGCCACGGCTGGCCGGTGCTGACCGTCAAGGGCCGGCAGCAGGACGTTCACCACTGGGCAGTAACCGTGGTCCGCCGCCCAGGACAGCGCGTCGCCGCCGCCGGGCCAGACGTCCAGCGGATCGGCACCGGCCGACACGAGCGCGTCGGCCACCGGCGCGTCCCCGGCCTCGACCGCGGCGCGCAGCATCGCCGTGCCCTCCGGCCCGGCCGCGAACTCGTCGGGAAGCCTGCCGAGCAGTCGGGCCGCGGTGTCGTTGTCCCCGGTGTGAACCGCGGCCCAGAGCTCGTCAAGCACGCGGGCATTATCCATCGCCGTACGTCACCTGATCGTCATCGACGAGGCCCACTGCTCTGGTCCGGGGCCCGGGTCTCTACCATCGGCGCGTGGCGCGGACCTCCGAGCGGACGGCGGGCGACCGCAGGTTCGTCTGGGCGGCGACTCTCGCGGCGGCCCTGCTACCGCAGATCCCGACGCAGCTGGGCGCCGGCCGGTGGGCGATCTTGTCCGTCGTGGCGCTCACCGGGGTGGCGATGGCCGCGGTCGGCCTCGGCGCCTCGCGGCGTACGTGGCGGGCGGTCGTCGGCATGACGGTCATGCTGTTGGTGCCGTTGGTGAGCTTTGCGCTGGTCGACACGCCGCTGTTCGGGCCGGTCGTCGCCGGCTCCGTCGATACCGCGTCGCAGCACCGGTGGGCCAGCGGATACCGGGTGACCGGCGCCGAAGTACGGCTCGACCTGGCCGGCGTCCATGCGACCGAGTACGAGGCGGGCGGGCTGAACCGGGTGCCGTCCCGGCGGCGCCACCCCGCACCGGCCGCGGCGCGCAATGTCTCGCCCAGGTCCTCGGCGCCGGCCGCCCGGGCCACGTCGGCGCTGGCGGGGAGTATCACGGTGACCGGTTGGCCGATCAGGTCGGCCGCCCGGTAGCCCAGAAGTTGTTCCGCCTCGACCGTGACCGTGGCGATACGCCCGTCCGGGTGGAGCTCCACTGCCGCTTCCGGGAACGGCAAGGTCGACACCCTCGCTACCTGCATCGGCTGCATGAGCACCTCGATTGCCGGGCCGGCGACGCGGCCCCTAGGCTCATATTACGGGCCGGATAGTTCAAATAACGTGTTTCGGGCATGCAGTCAGAACGTAGTGCGTGTGTGGTGTCGCGGTCCGCGGTGGTGAGCTTCGTCGGGGCTATCGGATCAGTTTCTCGAAGCAGAGCTGGTTGTAGGGCGAGCCGCTGTACGGCCCGATCTCGTGATATCCGGCGCCGCGATAGAGGGCGATCGCCTCGTGCAGCGAGCTGTGGGTGCCCAGGCGCACGGCGTCGATGCCGTCGGCGGCGGCGTCGGCCTCCAGGCGTTTCAGCAGGCGAAGCCCCAGACCGAGGCCCCGAGCCGGCGGGCCGACCCACAGGTGACGGATCTCCGCGGTGTCGGGGTCCAGGCGAACCCACGCGCCACAGCCGACGGGCGTGCCGTCCTCGCGGGCGAGCAGCAGGGTCCCGTGCAGGTCCTCGGGCCGGGTCAGGCTCGCCTCGTCGTAGCCCTCTGGAAAACGTTCGGCCAGCTCGGCGGCGTACTGGTGCAGGCACTGCCACGCCTGCGGGTCGTCCGCCGGCGCGGCGGCGATCGTGATCGTCGCGAGGCGCAGCAGCCGCCGGACCCGTTCCTGCGCGGCCACCAGTTCGGTCCGCTGGTCGGGGCTGAGCTGACTGAGCAGGGCGACGACTCCGGCGCGGGATCGGTCGTCGAGCGCGGCGCGTTCCCGGCGGCCGGCGTCGGTGAGCTCGGCGATCCGGGCTCGGCCGTCGACGGGGTGCGGTACCACGCGTACCAGATCCTGTTCCTCGAGGGCGCGCAGCAGCCTGCTCAGATATCCGGAGTCGAGGCCGAGGCGGTCGCGCAACTCTCCGACGCCGGCGCGGTCGCCGATCTCCCAGAGCAGCCGCGACGGTCCGAGAGGGCGACCCAGCCCGAGGTAGCGGTCGGTGAGCAGGCCGAGCCGCTGGGTGTAGAAGCGGTTGAAGTCGCGTATCCGGTCGATCGAATCTGCGTCCACGACGCCGAGAATACCTGACCTGGGTCAGGTAAAAGCAGTCGATCTACTAGGCGTCGATCCCGATCCGTTAACGTGCACGCCATGCTCGACGCCTATCTGACCTGTGAGTTCGCCACCCTGGCCAAAGACGGAACGCCGATCGCGTGGCCCGCGTCCGCGCTCGTCAGGGCGGATGGATCCATGATGCTGACGACCGCCCTCGCGTTTCCGCAGAAGGCCTTCAACGTGAGGCGTGACCCGCGGGTGGCGCTTCTCTTCTCCAATCCGACCGGGAGCGGTCTGATCGACCCGTCACAGACGCTGGTGACCGGCGCCGCGACCTGCCGAGACGAGCTGCGCACCAAGCCGGTGGGCGACCTGGCCGACTTCTGGCGGATGATCTTCCGGCGCCAACCGGCCAGCCGCCGGTATCTCGACTGGCCCGCCAACCGGTTCACCGACTTCTATTTCATGCGGCTCCTGATCCAGGTCACGACGGGGGCCACGGTCACTCGTCCGTTGCCGGCGACGCGTAACACCATCGTGGACCGGTCCAAGCTCGGGGCGGAGGTGCTCGCCGACTATCCGAGCGCCGTGCTCGCGGCCCGGGACGCCTCGGGAGCTCCGGTGCTCGTGCGCACGTCGGTCTCCGACGGTCCGGAAGGATTCGCGATCGCGCTGCCCGACGATGTGGCTGTCGTCGAGGGCCCGGCCAGCCTTCTCGTGCACCGCCACGACGACCAACTCTGGAACCTGCACAACGCCAGCGTCCGGGGCATCCTGCGCTGCGACGGCGCCGGCGGATGGACCCTGCTGCCGATGCGCCTGACCGAGCCGGCCGCCCGGCACCGGGGCGGGATCACCGATCCGATCCGGATCGTGCGCTCCTCCCGTGCCGCCACCCGCGCGTACCTGGAGAAGCGCAACTGGGCTCGCCCGACGATCCCCTGGAACGACTACCGCGCGTTGCGCGCCGAGGCCGATTGACCCGTAATGTCGCCGTCGTGAAGGTCGACATCGAGGTTGTACGCCACGTCAACGACGAACTGGTCCGGGCGTTCGGTCGTCTGCTGCCCCAGCTTTCCCGATCGGCTCGGGCTCTCGACGCGGAGGCGCTGCGGGTTCTGGTGGACTGGCCCGGCACCCATCTGCTCGTAGCGCGGGTCGACGGCGACGTCGTCGGAACGCTCACGCTGGTCACCTTCCCGATTCCCACCGGGCTGCGGGCCTGGATCGAGGACGTCGTCGTGGACGAGGCGGGTCGGGGGCATGGCGTCGGGGCGGCGCTGACGCACGAGGCGATACGGCTTGCCCGCGAGGCGGGGGCGCGTACGGTCGATCTGACCTCCCGCCCGTCTCGGGCGGCGGCGAACCGGCTGTATGAACGGCTGGGCTTCCGGCTTCGCGATTCGAAGGTCTACCGGCTCGCGGAGCTGACCGATCCCGCCTTGCGGTAGGTACCCAGTCAGGCGGTCCAGCGGGCTCGCAGAACGCCGTCGTCGTCGGGGAGGACGGCCGCGGCCAGCGGACGGCTCCGGTCGGCGTAGCCCGACAGGATCGTCGCCGCCGTGGCGCCGGTCAGCCCGGCGGTCAGTTCCGGGTACTGGGTCTCGTCGACGGTCCGGCTGGTCACGATGCCGTCGGGGCGCTGCCAGACGACCACGCTGAGTCCCTCACCGGGCAGGGCGGCGAGCACGGCGGGGACGTCGGGTCGCAGGTCGGGCCAGATCAGCAGCCGCGATCGGTTCGTCAAGCCGGCCCGTACGGTGTCGAGGTTGTCGAGGGTGAGCCGGTGCCAGCGGGAGGAGTTCTGCAGGTAGCCCTCCTCGAGAAGGACGGCCCCGCACTCGGTGATCAGCGAACGCGCCTGTGCCCAGAAGGCCGGGTCGGCGGCTCGAGGAGCCGCGGACGGTTCGTCGTCGAGGCTGTGGTCGTAGGGCGACCGGGTAATCCGCTCGGCGAACAGCCCGAGCGCGTGGGCGAGGTCGACGGCGCGCCGGCAGGGCAGGACGCTGCCGACGTACAGGTACTGGTCGTAACCGACGTGGACGCAGAAGCGGTCCTCGACCTCCAACCGGCACCACGCGCCGTTGTCGCGCAGCATCGCCCGGACGAGCTCGACGGCGATGGCCAGGGGGATCTCGGCGCCGTCGTGATAGCCGCGCAGATCGGCGGGGAACAGCCCGGCCAGGCCGTACCCGTCGATCGGCGGTTCGACGCCGAAGTGGGCCGACCCTATGACCGCGGGTTCGCGGATCGTCACCGTGCTTACGCCGCTGTCCTCGGCGAACGCGGCGACGACGTCGAGATAGATGGCTTCCACCAGGCCGTGGTCGCTGCGGATGTCCTCGGCGCCGACGTAGTTGCCCTGCTCGTCGCGATCCGCGGGATCGTATTTCGTCACCCGGTAGACGTACGGCAGGACGCCGGCGTCGGCGCCGGCCACGGTCACGCCGTCCGCGATGCCACCGCTCACCGTTCCCGCCTCTCCACTGTCGTGGCCGCAGGCAGGCACAACAGTGCCTACCACTCGGGCCGGCCGCAGGTCCGTCACCGGTCGAGCGCCCCGCGGAGTTTACCGGCGTCATTCTCCGGCGGGCCACGGCAGGGCGGACGGATGCCGGACCCCGCCGATACGATCACCCCGGTTCCGCCGAGGCCGCCCGATCCCGACCCCGCCGACGGGAGACCCATGCTGACCAACGACTCCACCTTCTGGCTCACGGCCGACGCCGCGTACGGCCGGCGGCGTGAGCAGGCCACGCCTTCCTCACGGCGACACGCTGTAGGCGCGGATCTCGGCCAGGCCGGCGCTGCGCGTCGTCCGGGAGACGGCGGTGACGGTGAAACGCAGAGCGGTCACCGTACGCGGGCGGAAGCTGATCACCGCGGGAGTGCCGTTGCCGGGCAGTGGGCCGACCCGGATGGAACTGCCGTCGGAGAAGCGCAGGAGGCCGCCCGTGACGCGGTCCAGCGGGTTCGGGCGGTCGTAGAGGTCGATCTCGTCGAGCCGCTGCGGGTGCTGCCAGGTGAGCTGGATCCAGCTGCCGGCCCGGCCACCCTTCGTCGCCCACTCGTGGCTCGTGGCGGCCGGGGCGCCACCCAGGTCGCCGTCGACGGCCTTGGCGGGCTGCTGCTGGGCGGCCGCGTTCGCGGACGAGGCGTGAGCCCGGGCCCCCGGTGCGACATTCCGGCCGCCGCCGGCGTCGGAGCCGGTCAGGATGCTGTGCGAGAAGCGCGGGGCGTAGAAGTTCGCCAGGCAGTCCTCGTAGGTCTGGCAGACCTTCGAATCAAAAGGCGCGTACGCGAGGAAGTAGCCGAGCTTGACGTCGCGTACGTCGTCGGCCAGGTTCGGGGGTTGAGCGTCGACCTCGTAGCCCATGTAGCCGGAGATGCGGTGCGGCGAGCGATAGTCACGCTGCGCCGCGTAGGTCAGATAACCCACCGTGTGATGGTCGGCGTGGTCGCCGTCGCCGTAGCGGCCCGCAAAGTCGAGCGTCCGGATGTCCTCGGGCTGGTAGACGTCCATGATCTCGGTCATCGTGTCGATCAGCGACTGCCGGGTGTAGACGTCGCCGCTGTCCAACGTGTACATGGTGTCGATCTGGCCGAGCCAGAGCCGCTGCAGGGTCTCGAGCGGGCGCTCGGGGTTGCCGTGCGCGTCGGGCAGCCGCAGGAAGAGCAGCGTGATCTTCGCGTGGGCCAACGTGACCCGGGTGAGGACGTGTTCGCCGACGGAGAGCGTGCCCTCGTCCCACTGGTCGGGGACGTCGGCCATCGAGGCGTACGCGGCCATCGAACCGAGCTCGCGCCCGTGCCAGTAGTCGCGATCACGGCCGGCGTCGCCGGCCGTGATGAACAGGGTGACCACGCAGCGGCCGGCGGCGATGTCGTCGCTGACCGCGGGGTTGATGAAGAGCAGGTCGTCGTCCTCGTGCGCGACGACGTTCAGGCTGCGGCCGCACGACTGATCGGTCGCGACCGGCGAGGCGGGCGGGGCAGCGGCCGACGCCTCGGGCAGCGTGGCCGGCGCGGACAGCGTGGCGGCCACGAGAATGCCGGCGCCGGCCATGACCATCCGGGTGTAGCGTCGCACTCCGTATCCCCTCGTCCGAACCGATCGGCACCCGGCGTATCGCACAGCGACGGGTGATCCTGAGCGGAGCCGCACACGCGCAACTCATTCGCTCCGCGACATCTAGCGAAAGTTGCGAATAAGGTTCAGGATCGGAGTCGTGGTGACCTTGTTCCTCACGTACGGCGCCGCGGACCGCGACCGCGCGCTGGAACTGGTCACCGGCCTGCGCACGGCGGGCCACACTGTCCTCACAGACCTCCGGCTCGCGGGCGACGCGGACTGGTGGGCCGGGATCCTCACCGCAATCCAAGAGTCAGACGCCTTCCTGTACGCGGCCTCGTCCGGCCCGGCGCCGTCTCCCGCGGCCGTCCGAGAACGCGAATACGCGACCACTCTCGGCATGCCGGTCCTGGAGATCCGACTGCCACAGTATTCCGCGACCAGGCTCTCCCGGCCCACGAGCGCCGCCGGATCCCCTGCGGCGGACGGCGGGTCGCACACTCCGGCCGGCGGATCTCACGCGGCGGGCAGCCCGTATCGGGCGGCGGGTGGCAGCGAATTTCAGGCGGGTGGCAGCGCGTATCGGGTGGCGGGGACCGGACTGGGGCACGGGTCGGGCGGCGGGCCGGCCGGGCGCGGTGGCGGGCCGATCGTCGACTTTGCCGCCTCGGATGCCGCCGCCGCATTCCGGCTGGTCGGCGCCCTCGCCGGGCTGCCGGAACGGTCGTCGCACGGTTGGGCGCCGTCGCCCGAGACACCCTTTGCGCTGCTCGGCGAGCTGGCGCAGGACGTCCAGTCGGTCGCGATCGATCAGCTCGGGCTCGTCGAGCGGCTGGGCGAAGCGGCCGGGAACGAGCCGACGGCCGCGGCCGCCCACGAGCTGGCCGCGATCGTCCGCAACCGTCCCGACCTCAGCGTCGAGGCCGCACGCCGCCTCGACGCCGTGATCCCGAGAGCCCCGATCCCAGGCCCCGGCGAGTCGACCACCGGCGAGCCCGGCGCACGTGGGCTTGGCGCGGGCGAGCCGGGTGCGGGTGGGCTGGGCGCGGGCGTACCGGGCTGGGGCGAGCGGGGCGCGGGTGGACCGGGCTGGG
>Ga0307508_10007715_pt1 | contig 10002 bp, 6 predicted proteins | sample 9_EM_MG_FD_203089 | JGI IMG/M metagenome (GOLD analysis project Ga0307508, IMG submission 203089) | Populus trichocarpa ectomycorrhiza microbial communities from riparian zone in the Pacific Northwest, United States - 9_EM | ecosystem: Host-associated > Plants > Roots > Unclassified | place...
TCCGGGTGGTGCTCGCGGAGGTACTCGCCTGCGGCGACGAGGAAGCCGGCGGTGCCGCAGGCGGGATCGCAGATGACGTCGTTCGGCTGCGGGGCGGTCAGCTCCACCATGAGGCGGATGATGTGGCGCGGCGTGCGGAACTGGCCGTTCTGGCCGGCGGTGGCGATCTTGCCGAGCATGTACTCATAGAGGTCGCCCTTGGTGTCTCGGTCGTCCATCGGCACCAGGTCGAGGAGGTCCACCACTTTGGAGAGAAGCGCCGGCTTGGGGATGGTGAAGCGGGCGTCCTTCATGTGGTGCGCGTAGGTGGAGTCGTCGCCGCCCAGGGTGCGCAGGAAGGGGAAGACGTGGTCGGAGACGACGGCGAACATCTCGGCCGGCGGGAAGTGCTTGAAGCGCGACCAGCGGAGATCCTCATAGGGCCGTTTCTTCGCGTCCTTTCCCGCGGGGAAGATACGGCGCTCCAGCGGGTGCTTGAGGCGGATGGCCTTGTTCTCCTCCAGGGTGTGGAGATCGTCGAGACGGCGGAGGAAGAGGAGATAGGTGATTTGCTCGATGACTTCGAGCGGATTGGAGATGCCGCCTGACCAGAAGGCGTCCCAGATGCGGTCGATCTGATTGCGGATGTCGCCGGTCAGCATGCGGGAGAGGATACCTGAAGAGGCGTGAGCGCAGCCGGCCGGGGCGTCACTGTCGAGCGCGGTGGCAACACAGCCGTGTGTTGTGGCAACACAGCAGAGCGTAGTGGCAACACAGTCGCACGCAGTGCTGTGATGGTCGTGCGTAATGCTGTAACGGTCGCGCGCAATGCTGTGACGGTCGTATGCAATGCTGTGACGGTCGTGCGTAATGCTGTGACGGTCGCACGCAGTGCTGTCACAGTCGTGCGTAATGCTGTGATGGTCGCGCGTAATGCTGTGACGGTCGCACGCAAGTCCGTAACAGTCCTGCGCAAGGCTGTTACAGTCCCGGCTACTTCATTGCCGCCGCCAGCTCCGCCTCCACGTCGGCCAGCCGGCGGGCGAGGAAGCGTTGCTCGGCCGGATTGCCGGCGAGGTCGAGGGCGCGGCGGTAGGCTTCGGCGGCTTCGGCGGGGTGGCCGAGACGGCGGAGGAGGTCGGCGCGGGCGGCGGGGAGGAGGTGGTAGCCGGGGAGCGCGCCGGTCGCTTCGAGGGCGTCGAGGATCTCCAGGCCGGCTTCCGCGCCGTAGGCTTCCGCGACGGCGACGGCCCGGTTGAGCTCGACGACGGGGGAGGGCTGAAGGCCGAGGAGCAGACGGTAGAGCTCGGCCATCTGGCGCCAGTCGGTGTCGGCCGCTGTCACGGCGCGGGCGTGGAGGGCGGCGATCGCGGCTTGCAGGGCGTAGGGACGCGCACCGGTGCGGCGGAGGCAGTCTTCCACCAGGGAGAGGCCCTCGGCGATCTCGTTGCGATCCCACAGAGTGCGGTCCTGGTCTTCGAGCAGCACGAGCTCGCCGGCAGGATCGAGCCGGGCGTCGCGGCGGGCGTGGTGGAGAAGCATGAGGGCGAGGAGCGCGCGGGCTTCGGTTTCGTCCGGCAGCAGCTCGACGAGCAGGCGCGCGAGGCGGATCGCTTCGACGCACAACTCCACCCGCAACAGCGCCGGACCGCCGGTCGCCGCATAGCCTTCATTGAAGACCAGATAGAGCGTGCAGAGCACCGCGTCGAGCCGTTCGGCGAGCAGCTCCGGCGGCGGCACCCGGTAGGGGATCCCCGCCATGCGGATCTTCTGCTTGGCGCGCACCAGACGCTGGGCGAGCGTGGGCACCGGCACCAGAAAGGCGCGGGCGATCTCCTCGGTGCCGAGGCCGCAGAGGGTGCGCAGGGTGAGCGCCACCTGCGCATCGGGTGCGAGCGCCGGATGGCAGCAGGTGAAGATCAGGCGCAGCCGGTCGTCCCCCAGCTCGCCGTCGTAGCCACCTTCGAGGTGCGAGACGTCCGGTGGCTCGAAGCGCGGTACCGTCCAGGCGATCTGGTGCCGTTTCTCCTCGAAGCGCGACTGGCGGCGCAGCCGGTCCAGCCCTTTGTGGCGCGCGGTGCTCACCAGCCAGGCGCGGGGATTGCGCGGCACGCCGGACTTCGGCCAGGCGGTCACCGCCTCGGCGAAGGCGTCCTGGAGCGCGTCCTCGGCGAGATCGAAATCGCCGCCGAGGAGACGGATAAGCGTCGCCAGAGCCCGTTGCCGCTCGGTGCGGAAGACCTGTTCGACCGCGGTCATGAGGGAATCCCCTCCCGGCGCGGCTGTCGAAGGCGCGGGAGGGGACGTCCAGGATATCGCAAGACGCTACATCTTCTGAATCGGCCGCACCTCGATCGACCCCATGCGGGCGCCGGGGATGCGGGCGGCGATGCCGGTGGCTTCGTCGAGATCCGCCGCTTCGACGAGGTAGTAGCCGCCGAGCTGCTCGCGCGTCTCGGCGAAGGGGCCGTCGGTCGACAACGCCTTGCCGTCGCGCACCCGCACCGTGGTCGCGGTCGAGACCGGCTGCAAGGGATTGCCGCCCTTGTAGTGGCCGCTCTTGCGGATGCCCTCGGTGAACTCGTAGTAGTCCTTGTACAGAGCGCCCCGCGCCTCTTCCGACAGGGCGGCCCAATCGCTCTCGCGGCTGTAGATCATCAGCAGGTATTCCATCGTCGTGCTCTCCTTTCGAGTTGGTCCGTCCTCTAGTCGAACGGGGGAGCACGAAATCGACAGGCGACCCAAACTACTGCATTGACGATTATTCTGAATAAGCGTACGCTGCTCGTCGTCTCAACGAAAGGAGCTTCCCATGCCTCTGGTCGCTGTTCGGAAGTTGACCGCGCAGGACTTCCCCCCTCTGGGTCTGAGCAACCAAGCCCGCCCCGAGGACTTTTTGTGCCGCGAGCTGCTTCTGGCGGTCAACCGCTCGCCCTCTCCGACCGCCCTGTGGATGCAGACGGCGGGCAGTTTTGTGGGTCTGGCCGGCCTCGGAAGCGACAACCATGTGGTCATGGCGTCCGCGATCTGGGCCCTCGTCGACCCGGAGCGGCAGCTCAACGGTCTCCGCGCGCGCGACTGGTGGATTCAACTGGCGAAGTGGTACCTCGGCGCGACCTCACCGGCGCCGCCGGGAGATCTGTGTTTCTTCCAGGCGAGCGAGCCGTGGAGCAACGACCACGATGGGCGCACGGTGGGCTCCTGGCTCGCGGTGTGGGACAAAGCCCTGACCGACAGTGATCTGGCGCTGGCTGCCGCCATGGAGCGTCTGGTCACCACCTGGGCCGCGGGCGCGACGCTGATGAGCACCTGGCCGACGGCGGACACGTTGATCTCGCACACGCTCGCGGGAAGCCGCGAGATCGATAATCCGAGCCACACCCTCACCCGGGTGCCGGTGGGCGCGCGGAGCACCAACCGGCACCTCGCCGCCGATCCCTCGGCGCTTCTGCTCACCGAGCTCATCGGCTTCCCCGGAACCCATCCGCAACCCGCGCACAGCATTCTCGACTTCTGGTACATCCAGATCAGCTCGCGGCGCTTGCAGTGGCTTGCGGAGGGCGTGGCGGCCGACATGCGGCGAGCCATCATCGACCACGACCTCGGCGCGGCAGACCGTGTGGCCGACCTGATTCCCCGCGAGGCCCGCTGGAAGGGCAATCTCGGGATCGAGATCCGCCGATGGCAGGACGGGACGGTGGTAGGGGTCGTGCCGAAGGTTCTCAACAACCACACGGCGTGGATTCCCGCGGCCGTCGCGCGGCCCAACAATCCGGCGGAAGCCTGGTTTCCGTGGCCGCGGCCCAGGGCGGGCGATCTCGGGTCCGGCAAGGTGAGTGAGAAGGGCGGGAAGCTCATCGTGTCGTCCGGCTTCGGCACCTTGCCACCGCTCGATCTGCCGGCCGCGGCGCCGAGCAGGGTCTACCGCTTCAACACGCAGGGATTCGAGAGGGCTTCCGGCGAGGCTTGATCAGAATCGAAACGCAGACCGAAACTCCCCAGGCAGCCTGCACGTAGAATCCCCGCAGCAGCGGGAGGGAGACGTGCGATGAAACCGTCTGGAACAGCGAAGAAGGGGTGGCTTGGAGCCGTGCTCCTGCTGGGAGCGGCGTTGAGCGCAGCCGCCGAGCCACCCGCTCCGGCGCCGGTGCGTACGGAATTCGGGGTGATGATCCCGATGCGAGACGGGGTCCGGCTCGCCGCGGATGTCTGGCTGCCGGAGGCGCCCGGCCGTTACCCCGTCCTGCTGGCCCGGACTCCGTATATGAAGACAGGCCTCAAGCTGAACGAGTGGGCGCAGTACTTCGCCAGCCGTGGCTACGTCGTCGCCCTCGAGGACACGCGGGGCCGGGGGGACTCCGAGGGCACCTTCGACGCTTTCTTCGAGGAAGGGAAAGACGGCTACGACACCATCGAGTGGCTGGCGGCGCAACCGTGGTCGAACGGCCGGGTGGGAACGTTCGGTGTGTCCTATCTCGGCACGGCGCAATGGCTGGCCGCGCGGGAGCATCCACCACACCTTATCTGTATGGCGCCGACGGCGGCGGGCGGCCGCTGGTTCGAGGAGTTTCCCTACATGGGCGGCGCCTTCACCCAATTCTTCGCGCTCTCCTGGACCAATGAAGTGTCCGGCCGGATCGACCAGGAGGCGAATTCAGAGGCGGTGGATTGGGACAAGGTCCTGGCCCACCGGCCGCTGCTCACCGCGGACACCGTGCTGGGGCGGACGATGCCGCTCTACCGCGAATGGCTCACCCGGACGACCACGGGTCCGTACTGGGACCGGATGCGCTTCAGCGCGAAAGATTTCGCCGCGATCGACATCCCCACCTTGACGGTGACCGGCTGGTACGACGGCGACCAGCCGGGCGCGCTGTTCTACTGGCGGGGGCTGATGGCCAACGCGCCGCACCGCGACCGGCACTCCCTGGTCGTCGGTCCATGGCGACACATCGAGACCTTCCGCGGCGGCTCGATCAAAGTGGGAGACAGCGAATTCTCAGCCGACTCGATCCTCGACATCAAGGCGGTTCATCAGGCGTTTTTCGATGCGTGCCTGAAGGAGAAGAGCCTCGGATCCGCTACGCCTGTCGCCCGGATCTATGTGACCGGAGCCAACGTCTGGCGGACCTTCGATCACTATCCACCATCGGCTGCGACCCCGCGGCAGATGTTTCTTGCGAGCCACGGCCACGCCAATTCGATCACCGGCGACGGCATGCTGCGCTGGACGCCGGCCGGCGATGCGCCGCCCGATCGCTTCACCTACGATCCCCAAAAGCCAGTGCCGGGAAACCTGGACGATTGGGGATTGGACCGCCAGGCGATCCAGCGCCGGGACGACGTGCTGGTCTACACCAGCGAGGTGTTGAAAGGTCCGCTCGAAGTCATCGGCAGCGTGACCGTCGATCTCCAGGCCGCGAGCGATGCGCGCGATACCGATTTCACCGCCGTGCTCTCGGACGTCCTCCCCGACGGCCGCGCGCTCGATCTGGGCCCCATGGTCGGCATCCGCCGTGCGCGCTACCGGAACGGCTACGACCGGGAGGAGCTGCTCACCCCGGGAAAGGTCGAGAGCTTCCGCATCGAGCTCTTCGACATCGCCCACCGTTTCCTGCCCGGCCACCGCATCCGGCTGGAGATCTCGAGCAGCGCCGCGCCGATCTACAACCCGAACCAGAACACCGGCAACCCGGTCGCCACCGACACCGAGTGGAAATTGGCCCATCAGACGGTCTACCACGACCGGGTGCGGGCGTCGGTGATCATGTTGCCGGTGATGCGGGGGGAGTAAAGCCCGGAAGAGTCCACCTTGCCACGATGTCCAGACCACCCCTCCGGGTGGGCTCTTCCAGGAAGATCAGAGCTAAAGAGGGAAAGGAGAGATTTCTTGAGGAGATGGCAATGCAAGCTCAGGAAGAACGGAAGGTCGCCCCGGGTCCGCCCCCGCCTGTTCAATCAAGAGAACGACTCGCGATGACGCGTCCTCCGACGCAACTTGGAAACATGGCCTATCGCGCCTTCTCGGCCTTGCTTCGGTTCTTTGGTGCGCCAGACGTTTTCATCTCCTATGCGCGGAAGGATGGTTCAGCCTATGCTGAATCGCTCGCCAATCATCTGGCAGGTCTGAATCCACCATTTAGCTGCTACATCGACTGTTGGGACTCGTCTCCGGGGATTCGCATCCCGCCTCGCACCCTGCGGGCCGCCCGATGGAGCCGAGGGATGATCGTGCTCGCGACGCGGCAGGCCCTCGCCTCGACATCGATGGCGGCTGAGATGCGGGAGTTTCAGCGATTGCCTGGCCCCACGGTTCTCGTCGTGTTCCCAGAGGTCCCAGTTGAGTCAGCCGTATGGTACGAGCAGGTCGCAGGGCTTGCGCCGGTAGCAGAGCTGGATGACCAGCGTGCCCTCACTGAAGGGTCCCCAGGGGATTCTGTGCTCCATCGCATCGTGACAGCGTTCACGTTCTGGCGCAGAAATCGCCGGATCGCGCTGGCTGCCGGTGTCGGTTTGGGTGTCGTTGTCGCAACACTGGTTGCCAGTATCGTCCTGGGCATTTCGGCATCCAGAGCCGCTCGCCGTGCCGACCACATGACACGACTTTCAGACGCGACGGCAATCGCACTCCGCGCCGAGGATCGACTCGCGAACGGCGCAAGTCATGCTGTTGAGGCCGTGCGGCTAGGTGTACAGTCCCTACAGACAGAACCTACCTCGTGGGGTGAGTCGGTAGTGCGTCGAGGACTGATGCTTTTGCCTGCATTTCGCGGCTCAGTGCCGGTGGAAAAGCCGAATTGGCATCTGGCCCCGTCGCATCAGCCTCAACAGGTGGCGTTCGGTCCGGGAGGTGCTTTAGCCCGGTGGTCTTGGGACGAGGCACGAAGTCGGGAGGCCAAAGTGCACTTTTATCGTCTCGACCTCCTCTCGGTATCAGGACAGCCTCTCCGCAGCTCCGTCGAGCTTCGCGGACTTGTCCAGGAGGTCCGCTTCGTGGCAACTGGACGAGGAGTGGTAGTGTCGGTAGATGCCCTAGAGACCGACAGTGAGTCCACGCTGATCTGGGTTCCCATTGGCACCGCTACACCGCAAAAGCTCCTGGTGAGGACGCTAGGTGTGTTCGCGCTCCACCCGACCGACGACGTGATCATTGTGGCGGGAGAATCTCTTGAGCAGTGGAGGTTATCCGGCGAGCCGAAGAAAGAGGGGTCCTGGAATCTCCGAGGCCTTTGTGCTGTGGCGTTCTCGCCAGACGGAAGCCACCTGTATGCGCTCCTACCCGACCGGATTATGGTGATCGACCTTCGCGATCGCGCAACACCTGTCACGCTCGTGACGAAGATAGAAAGCGAGAAGGGAGACGAGATCCGCGTGACGGAGCAACATATCGTGTTGGTCAAGAAGAACAAGGTACAGACCTGGAGTCTCGGAGCCTCCAGCTGGGATCACGAGTTTACTCGGGACTCTGACCAGCAGGTAGTCGTGGTCACGCCGGATCGCCTGGCGACTTGGGGGCCGGCCGGGCTCACATTCCGGGACTTGGGGGAGACGCAGACCGCATTCGCGGCCGATCAGATCGGCGCCGACTGCGAAACAGATCGCTCACGCAGGATCCGCTTGCTCGACGTCTCCGTAAGCCTGGATGGTCGACGGGCCGCCCTCGCATGCGGCAATAAAACGGCGAAGGTGATCAGCACAACAGACGGGACCGCGCTCGCCATCGCGCCGCTGACGGAAGTCATGCCATGGGCGATCCACCTCAATACACAGGGGCAGGTACTGCATGTTTATAGCACGCCCACCGGGTCGGCCGCCTCCACGGCACGAGCTGAGATCTCCTCCTGGGATATTCTCAACATGTCGACGGATCGGATTGGTGGGTCCGGCTCCGCGAAATGGGCACTCGCATTCGCCCTCTCCAATGACGGCAAACTGTTGGGTACTCTCTTTGCGAAAGATTTCCGAAACGTTAGACTGCGAGTCTACTCTCCTGATACTGGCCGCGAGGTTGCCGCAGCCGATTCACCTGTCGCCGGAGCTTCCTTCAAAATAGCGATTGGTCCGCCTTGGATAGCCACCTCCTCTGGTGAAGATGTAGTGATCTGGAAGATCGACCCACCGCAGATCCGGCGAGAAGACTCGTTCCAGATGGCAGGAGAAGTTAAGAGTCTTCAATTCGGAGGCAAGGATGCCTCGTCTCTCGCTGTTGTACTCGGGCAGGAGACGAACGCCCGAGTTGTCGTTTTTGAGCGGCTGGAAAAATCCTGGCATGCCCGCGCTCCGGTGCGCGCCGGCGTGTGGACAATGGACGGTCAACCGGACCCCATCGACTTCTCTCCCGTGGCGGTGTCCGGCTACGGCACCCTTGCCTATTTGACCCCCGGGATGCCCCCGGATGGGGCCCGAGTCACGGTCCTCAGAGACAAAGGGGCTCGGCTCCTCCTCACTCACGACTCGTCAGTCACAACCCTCCTTTTTGCTTCAGCCGAGACACTTCTCGTCGCGACCCGCTCGGGCCAAATATGGTCTTGGGTCTTGAACGGACCTGTACCTGTCCGGAAGCAGATCGGGCAGCACGAGTCGGCTGTTCTCGGGTTGGTGGTTGGGAACAACGGCCGCGTCCTCGCAGTGGATCGGGAAAACCTTATCCGGATGTGGAGGCTGGATGCGGTTTCCGAAGAGATCGGCCTCCGGGGCCTCATGGAGTTCCCGCTCAATGACTTCGGCATCTCCGGTCTGGACCTGCTCGGAGCAAAGGCGATCGGCTTCTCTGGAGAGCGTCTGGTCACGATCAATCAACATGCCCGCGGACTCTTTGCGGATTCATGGGTGATCCCATCCTCGGAGCACTTGTGCGCCGCCGCGGCGTCAAGGCTTGGATCGTTGGGCCTTCGGTAGCTGGGCTCGTGAGCGATCAGCTCTGTGCCACTTTCTTTGCTCCGAGTGTTTGCACGACCCGCGGACGCTTCAATGAGCTCCGGGAGGGAAGGCGCTGGCTGGAGCTTCTCACATCGCTGACTGAACGGAGCCACCTGCGAGGCGGGCGAAGACTCCTTCGACCACACGGTCGCAGCGGGCGCCGTCGAACAGGTAGAGCCGGCGGATCTCGCGGCCGATCTTCTGGTCGAGCTTGTCGCGCAGGCCGAGCTTGGCGCGGTGGAGGCGCACCCGCACGTTCTCCGCCGTGATGCCGAGAGCGTCCGCGGCTTGCTCGGAGGAGAGACCTTCGATCTCGCGAAGGCAGAAGACCGACCGCAGCGGATCGGGCAGAGCCTCGACGGCTTCGCGGAGAACGGCGTGAAGCTCGCGGTTTTCGAGCTCTTTTTCGGGACCGGAGGTGAGATCCGGCGGGTCCGGGGGCTCGCCGCCGGTGGTCGAGACCAGCGAGACGAAACGCCGCCGTTTGCGGACGCGGGCGAGCGCCTCGTGGCACGCGATGCGGGTGAGCCAGGTGGAGAAGCGGGCTTCACCTCGGAAGCCGGCGAGCTCCCGGAAGGCGCGCACATAGGCTTCCTGCATGACGTCCTCGGCCTCCGCGTCGTCCGCGAGGATGCCGCGAGCGATGCGGAAGAGCCTCTGGTTATACCGCCGCATCAGAATCTCGAAGAGAGATGTGTCCCCCGCCAGCACGCGCGCCACCACCTCCTCGTCGGAGAGGGTGGCGGGCGCAACGGCGGTCTGGAGCACGCTTTGGCTCATGTCGGCATTCCGGTGCGAATCCTATGCCCGGCTCTCCCGCAAGCGGGACGTCTGAGCTGCCGCGGGAGACTCCTGCCGGATCTCGGCAAGCCGGGCCAGTGTATAGGCGCCGACCGCCAGGCCGAGGTCACGGACCGCGATGTCGAACAGGCCCAGCGTCGCCAGGTTCACGGCGATGAGCACCAGCCACGCGGCGGCGATCCACGCGCCGAGCCGTGTCCACCGGGTGAGCACCAGCAGGCCCACGGCGATCTCGATGACCCCCACGACGTGCATGAAGGTCTGCGCGGACATGGGGAGCAGGCCGGCCATCATGGGGCTCAG
>Ga0307508_10007716_pt1 | contig 10001 bp, 12 predicted proteins | sample 9_EM_MG_FD_203089 | JGI IMG/M metagenome (GOLD analysis project Ga0307508, IMG submission 203089) | Populus trichocarpa ectomycorrhiza microbial communities from riparian zone in the Pacific Northwest, United States - 9_EM | ecosystem: Host-associated > Plants > Roots > Unclassified | place...
TCGGCCGAGACGCGTGGGCTTCCGGCATGAACCTCTGCCCCAACATGGTGCGCGACCAGGCGCACGATCCGCTCGCCATCAGCGGCGTTCAGACGCTCACCGGTATCGGATAGCCCTTCGGCGAGCCTGTCGATCCAGAGCCGCCCGTCGGGGTTCAGCATCACCTCGACGATTGCTGGGTCTTCCAGGAATCCGGCGATGGCGGGACCCAGCGCCGTGCGCAACATGCGTGCGCCGCGAATGATCGCTTCAGACTTTTGGTGAAGAACCGCCATCTGGCCCCCGGTCCGCGAGACCGCTACGAGCGGTCCCCGACGGGGATGATTAGAAGAGGCAGCAATGCTGGCTTTGCAACAACCCTGATGGGGTCAACGTACCCTGGCGAAGAAATGGCGGTGATCGGCGGAATCGCGCAAGGCTCGACGCAGGACTCAAACGGGGTCGTCATTGTCGTCGTCAATCGTTGAGGCAGCGTCGGTGACGTGCGCGGCCGGAATGTCGCGCGACACCTCCTTGATGAACCGATCGCCCCGCGCAAGGCGGCGGCCGAGCGCCTGCACAAACCCTTCGAACCGCTCCAGGCCCTTGGCGCGCGCGGAAGCTTGTGCGCTTTCGGGCAATGGCGGCGTGATCGTCAGCCAGAAGCGGATGAACAGGGAGACTGTTTCGCCGAGGATGGCGAGATCCTGGTCCATACAGTCGATCTGGCGGCCGAGCCTGTCCATGCGCCGCGCGAAGACCGCTTCTAACCGCTCTGCGGAATCTTCCGACAGGAAGGACGCCACGGCGGCTTCGATCACGGCGGATTTCGAGACGTTGCGCCGCAGCGCCAGCGCCTCGACCTGTTTGAGCAGTCCCGGCTCGAAATAGACGTTCATGCGGGTCTTGGTTTGCATGGCGAAGCCTCACAACTCGGTGCCGTCGTCGGGGTCCATCGCCGCCTGTCGCGCCACGATGCGCAAGCCCCGCCGTAGCGCCCTCGCCTTCGCCGTGTCGAGGTCGGACTCGTCCTCCAGCACGTCGAATTCGCGGTCGGCTGGACGTTCGCTCGGCACGACCTCCTCATGCTCGGGCAATTCCGGCTCGCGCCTTATCCCGGCATTGGCGGGATCGGCGTCGATGGGTTGTCCGTCTTGTGCCTGGCGCGTGGCGAGCGTGAGATGCGGCGGCGCGCGCCAATCGTTGGCTGTGTCCGTCGCCTTCCGAACATGCTTGCCAAGGACCGGGGGTGGCAGGATGCGCTCAGACAGGCGGGGATCTTCGTAATAGCGCGCTTTCCTGGCCCGGATCGGATACTGGCCTGAGACCAGCAGCAATTCGTCGGCGGGCGGAAGCTGCATCACCTCGCCGGGCGTCAATAGCGGCCGCGCCGTCTCCTGCCGCGACACCATCAGATGCCCCAACCAGGGCGACAGCCGGTGGCCGGCATAGTTGGTGGAGTCGCGCAGTTCGGTCGCCGTGCCCAGCGCATCCGAGACGCGCCTGGCGGTGCGTTCGTCGTTGGTTGCGAAGGCGACGCGGACATGGCAATTGTCCAATACGGAATTGTTGGCGCCGTAGGCTTTCTCGATCTGGTTGAGCGATTGCGCGATCAAAAAGCTCTTGATGCCGTAACCCGCCATGAAGGCGAGCGCGGACTCGAAAAAATCCAACCGTCCCAGCGCCGGAAACTCATCAAGCATCAGCAGCAGACGATGCCGGCGGTCTTTGCCGTTCAATTCCTCCGTGAGCCGCCGGCCGATCTGGTTGAGAATCAACCGGATCAGCGGCTTGGTGCGGTTGATGTCGGAAGGCGGCACAACGAGGTAGAGGCTGACGGGCGCAGCTTGCGCGATCAGATCGGCGATGCGCCAGTCGCAGCGATCCGTCACCTTGGCCACCACCGGATCGCGGTAGAGCCCGAGAAACGACATCGCGGTGGAAAGAACGCCCGAGCGTTCGTTGTCCGATTTGTTCAGGAGCTCACGTGCGGCGGACGCGACGACGGGGTGAACGCCTGATTTGCCGAGGTGCGGCGTCGACATCATCGCGCGCAACGTCGCTTCGACCGGACGTCTTGGATCGGACAGGAAGTTGGCGACGCCGGCGAGCGTCTTGTCCGGCTCGGCATAGAGGACATGCAGGATCGCGCCGACGAGAAGGCTGTGGCTGGTCTTCTCCCAGTGATTGCGGCGATCGAGCGCCCCCTCCGGATCGACCAGGATGTCGGCGATGTTTTGGACGTCGCGCACTTCCTTGTCGCCGCGCCGCACCTCCAGCAACGGATTGTAAGCGGCTGATAGCGCGTCGGTCGGATCGAATTTGAGGACCCGGCCGAACCGCGACCGGAAACCTGCCGTCAGCGTCCAGTTCTCTCCCTTGATGTCATGAACGATAGAGCTTCCGGGCCAAGTCAGCAGCGTCGGGACCACCAGGCCGACGCCTTTACCCGATCTTGTCGGTGCAAAGCATAAGACGTGTTCCGGTCCGTCATGGCGCAGATAGCGCCCGGCATGGCAGCCGAGGATGACACCGTCCGGGCCAAGCAATCCGGCCTTACGGATTTCCTCGTTGGAGGCCCAGCGCGCCGAACCATAGGTCTGGACGTTCTTCGCCTCGCGCGCTCGCAGGATCGACATGGTGATGGCGACCGCGACGGCGATGAATCCCCCCGATGCCGCGATAAAGGCGCCTTCGACGAACACCGAGGGCGCGTACGCGTCGTAGGCATACCACCACCAGAAGAACGCGGGCGGATAATAGACTGGCATGCCATGCGCCAGCTCGAACCAGGGCTGCCCGAGTTGCGGCTGAAAGCCGAGCCGCCAGGCCGTCCATTGCGTTGCGGTCCAGGTTGTCGCCAGCACGACAGCCAAGACGAGGGTGATCTGACCCCAGAGAATACGGTTTCCGGACATGAACGCTCCGATCGGCAGGTGATGCAGAGCCGATCAGAGAATAAGCCCCCTGACGAAAGGCAATCCAAAATCACCGGGATCGCACCGCCGGATAGCATGGCGCGTAAATCGGCGGGGTTCAAAAATTCTGCCGATCAGGATCGAGAGCGGCGCGCTCGTTCGACGGATTGCTCCAGCAGGCGGCGGTAGCCGCGCTTGGTCATCCATTGCGCGCGCGCCAGGTGACTTTCGAAGCAGCGCCGGGTTCGCGCCTCCTCGCGAGCGGGATCACGATGCAGGACGATGCGGGCTACCTCGGTCCAATCAGCGCCGTCCCTCTCGGCGTCGAGCAACCGCAGATAGGTTACGAAATGCGCCTCGTCGTAAAAAGTGATGTCGGGACCATCGGGCGCTACGTCATCGACATCGGGATCAAGTTCGGGCCTCACCCGCATGAGGCGTTTCCTTTTCCACTGTGACTTGTGGACGCCTCCAAGAGAGAGTGCAGGTCGAACAGGCTAAACCGCATCGCAAAGCGGGCCGTTCGAAGATTTAGCAAAACATAGCTTTCGGCCTTCGATGACATCAACCATCCACAGATTGCGCCCGTGTCCCCAGCATTGCAGGAGGCGGCCAGAACGCCCCTCGCCTACCCTTGAATATCACGGTTCTACACGAATAGGAACGATCGTTCCTAGAACGATCATTCCTGTTCAGGCTCCCATCATGCCGTGGATCTCAAGGAAATCATGGCGATGAACCTGCGTCGGAAGCGCCACGATCAGCACATGACGCAAGAGGAACTGGCCGAGCGCGCCGGCTTAAGCGCGCGCTATGTCGGCGCGATCGAGCGCGGCGACGTGTCGGCAAGCGTCACCGTGCTCGGGCAGATTGCGGAAGCGCTCGGGGTCGAACCGGGTGATCTGCTTCTGCGGCGATCCTCCCGAAAAGGCTGAGCCGCCGCGTCAAGGGGCGATCAAGGCCCGGACATCCTTCAGCAGCACGAACAGATGCATGGGATCGCTGGGCGACGCGATGAAATCGAAGCGCTCGTAGAAGGCCCGCGCCTCATCATCCTTGGCGTGGACAGCGAAGGCCCGAAGGCCAGCGATCTCGGCCGCCGCGAGCGTCCGGACGAGCGCGTCCTTCAAAAGACTCGATCCGATCCGTTTTCCCGCCCAGGTGCGGGCGACCGCGAGGCGAGCCAAGATCATCAGGGGAATCGGATGCCGGGCGACGCCCTTGCGCAATCGCTCCGGCGCATCCTCATAGTTCACGTCCCCGAACGCCAACGTGTAGAAGCCGACAACCTCGTCCTCCGAGAAAGCCAGATAAGTCTGCGAGCTGTTGGAAAGCTGGCTTTGCAGAGCGAAGCGGATCAGGAAGCGGTTCAACGGTTCCTTGCCGCAATCGAACCCCTCGACGCGATGATCACGCCGCAGCTTCTCGATGCGGAACGTCATCTATTGCGTCGGCTCTTGCTCGAACACGCTGGGTTCGGTCAAAAGCCGCTGGAGCCGCGGCAGCGGTCGGGGCGGCGCATCGAGCGCAGCCAGAAACGCCTTCCAGCGCGCCGCGTCGAGCCCAAAATGCTGACGATCGGGCAAAGCTTCTTGTGCGCGGTCGAGCGCGCTCTCCAGCACGAACTCGCTGACCGAGCGCCTCGAAGCCTGCGCGGCGGCATTCAGCACCCGCTTCGCCTCCGGCGTCAGGCGCAGATCGAGTTTCTCGGATCTCGTCGCATTGGCCATGATGAAATCTCCTGGTGCCCAATCTAGCACGTCCGGTCTGCTTTGTCATGACATTGTCTGGCGTATTTTATCGTGAAATCAAAGCCCCAAATCCCTCTTCCGTCCGAATTGCCAGGACACCGATCCACCCTGGACCACGCCCATCACCTCGCGGCCGAGCCGGTCCTCGATCACGGACCGCCAAGGCACCAGCGTAAATTCGCGGGCGTTCTCGACCAGCGCGAACTTGCCGCTTGAAAGCTGGACGGTCTGTGTGAAGGTACCCTGCACGGTCTCACCATCGCTGGCGGCGCGAAACGGCAGCGACCGCGAGGCTGCGAGTGCGGCGCCGGCGCGGATGACATCGCGCTGTTCGAGTGTGGCGAGCAAGTTGCGGCGGTAGAAGATGCGGCCATCGGCATGACGGGTGACGTCGCCCTGCCCGATCAGATGCTCGCGGCGACGATCCACGGCCTGCTGCACCTCCTGCCCGAAGCCGGCCGCGACCAGATCGGCGCGACCGCGCGCAACCAGACGGCGATCGAGCCAAGTCGCGCCGTCAGCTTCGATCTGCCTTTCCAGGTCGAAGGTCGAAAGCACGCGAGTGTTGATCTGGCGATTTCGCCCGGCATCATAGGCCGCGGCCCGGCTCTCAAAACCTTCGGGAAGCCGCCAATGGTCGGCGTCGATCCGATCGACGATCCCAGCCCGGCGCAGCGCCTCGAGCCGGCGGACATGAGCGTCGATGAAGCCGTCATGGTCGCCGCCGGGAACGCGGCCGTCGAACCGGGCCTGCTCCAGATGGCGGCTCGGCCGATAGACGCCCTCCTCCGCCGCGCCGGCAATGGCGCGATCGGACGGACGACGGCCGACTTCGGCCGATCCGATCTCGACGATGCTGCCGATACGGATGTCTTCGACTCCAGCCGGATCGACGCCGGGAACGTGGTGGGTGCGGCCGTCGACGCCATCGACGATGAGGGTCAGGTTTTCGCCCAACTCGTCGGAGAGATGCTTGTCGATGATCCGGCCGACGATCGGCGTCGCGGGCGCGCCGTCGTGAATCCAGAAGCTCGCCGGATCGCGCTGACGGCCTTCTGCTCCCAGTGCCTTGTGCATCGTCTTGATGATGTCGCCGCGCTCGCCCAGCTCACGCAAGGTCGGCTCCAGCTTCTCGCTCAATTGCCAGCGGCCCGGCGCGGGCTCGCTGGCAAGCCCCATTTCCTCCAACTTGCCAAGCCGGCCCAGTCGCAATGCGCGGTCGGCGACGCCGTGCGGATCGGCCGGCGCGTGCCGGAGGTCCACGAGACCCTCGCCGGCCTCGGCGATCAACGCCCGATCGATGCGGGTGAAGCGGTCCTGATCGATCTCGGCCGCGAGCTTGCGCTGCTGCTCGATGGCGGTGACAGGGCCCAGTTCGAGCGTCATAAGCTCGCTTGCCCGCTCGCGAATGCCATGGGCGATGTAATCGCCGTTGATGACCAGATCCTCGCCCACCTCATCTCGGCCATTGATAATGACATGAACATGGGGATGGCCGGTATCGAAATGGTTCACCGCGACCCAATCGAGCTTCGTTCCCAGGTCACCTTCGAGTTTGCTCATGAGGTCGCGGGTGAAGCCGGAGAGGTCGCCGAGCTCCGCACCGTCCTCAGGCGAGACGATGACGCGAAACTGGTGGCGGTCGTCCTTGCCGCGATCGAGGAAGGCATCGCCGTCGGTCCGGTCCTGCGTTGCTGAATAGAGCCGGCCGCGCTCGCCATCGCGCGAGGTGCCGTCGCGCTGGATATAACGCAAATGAGCGGCGGCGCGGCCGTTCTTCCCGGCGGCACGGACGGAGCGTGACTTGACCATGACCCGGCGGGCGCCCGGTTGACGGTGGCTCCATCCGCGTTCGCCCAAGGTGCGGCCGCGGACGAAGGCAGCGCCGCGCCCGCGCCGCACGCCTCGGCCTGCGCCGACCTTGCCGCGCACTCGCACGCCGGACCCGCTGCTCGTTATATATGAGGAAGCGCCGGACGGTGCCGCGCCATGCTGGCGGGCGATCTTGCGCACCCGGGTGAAAAAGCTCTTGGCGGCCACGCCGCCACGGCCATCGGAGCGGATGCGGCCGGGCCGCGGCCGGAAGTGATCCTCGTCATCCTGGCTCATCGGCATCGATGTAGGCGGTCAATGCAAAAACACAACAAAACTTACCCATAGTGCCGCGAAAAGCCGCGCGAACATTGACGTTTCGCAAAGAGCCGGCACTGCGCAGCGTTTTGGACGGTGCCGCGCGCCGTCTCCCAACCAGTGTGCAGACCACGATATTTTCGCGCGATGGCCAGGGACGGTGCCATCCGCTTTAATCTTGCCCTCCGCCACTCCCACCTTCTGCGCCCTCCCACCTATCGCTGTCTCGGAATCATCGCTCTCAAATCTGCACACCGGATCGGTCCCGGCGCTCAGCGCGCGGGACCGCTGGAAGTCCGCGCGAAGAACAGCGATGCGCCGCGCAGCATGTCGCGCGAATGCCAATCATGCGGCGGTTCCAGCCCGGAGAGATCGGCGATGAAACGTGCGTGCAATCGACCGTCCGATTGCGGCCGATGTGCGGATGAGGTGCTGTCGGCAACCACAGCGAAGAGTGGCGCACGTATCCATGCGGTGGCACCGGCTGCGATCTCAACGGCGCGGATGACCGGATCGCCGCCAATCAACGGCGCAAGAGCTGCGACATAGGCGCGCGTTTCCGCGGGTAGCGGGCGGCCGGCCGCAACATACTCCGCATAGCGGCCGGGGCCGGCGTTGTAGGCGGCGAGAAAGCCCGCCGCGCCGTAGCGATCGTGCATCTCGCGCAAGTAAGCCGCACCCGCCAGAATGTTGTCGTGCGGATCATGAGGATTGCGGCCGAGCCGGTAGCGCAGCCGCAATCCGGCCCAGGTATCGGGCATGATTTGCATCAGCCCGATCGCGCCTTTTGGCGACACGGCTTTCACCTGGCCGCTGCTTTCGACGCGTATCACCGCACGTATCCAGCGTTCCGGAATGCCAAACCGCCGCGACGCTTCGGCGATATCGGCGGCATAGGGATCGGCGGGATTGACCGTCGCTATCGGCGCGGATTGCGCCTGCACGGACGCAGCGGAAACCGCGCTGATGGAACCGCCCGTCATCGCCAGCATGATCGCTGTCATGATCAAGCTTTGGACACGCGCGCCGCGCCCGACCGGGCGGGAACGTGCCACCGTGCTCGCCTCCGTCAAGGGCAAGGCGCGGGCGCCGGCCTGCGGCCGCCCTTGACCGACGCTGCGCGCGACGGCCGCCGAGATGCCGATCGGGGCGAAGGGATTGACCGGCTTTCGATCGAACAAAGGGATTGGACTCGCAGGCCGGCCACGCATGGCATCACGCCGTCTCATTGCGACGTGGCGGGCGATTCCACAGCAGATTGAATGTCGTTCCCTGATCGTCGGCCTGGAACAGATTGGCGCGGATCGGTTGTCTTAAGGTGGGGCCGTCAAGGTGCAGCGAAACGTAGTCACCGGCCTTCTCGCCGTTGCGTTTCCAGCCCGCGCCAACTTCCGGGCCGATCGCTAAGCCATCGTCATCCCCGAGATGAATGCGATAGTCCGGCGCGTTCTCCACGTCCGACTTGGCGACCGGAACGAGAATGAGCTTCGCGTCGAGCGCGAGCGTGCGAATTTGCCCGGAAAAACCTGTCTTTGTCCGCTTGAATGTGCCGATCTGAGCCATGGGAATCCCTTTCTGCTGATGGTTGGTAGGCGGGTTCAGTGTGTCGGCGCACGCCACAGGTAGCGGCCGTCACCTCCCTCATCGGTCCACAGCGGAAGTGCGCGGCCGATGATGGAGTCTTTGGGGATCGGTCCGAAGTAGCGGCCATCGAGGCTGTCCCGGACGTCCCAGTTCATGAGAAAGATTTCGCTCGCGCGAAGCGTCCGACAGCCCTGCCAGACCGGCAACTCGCGGCCGCGCCGATCCCGCGCCAACGCCTCCCCCATCGCGATAGTGTCGACGCTGACACTGCTTCCGTTGCGGCACACGGTTTGTCCGGGAAGCGCCGCGATTCGCTTCATCAGCGGCACGCCGCGCGGCAGGTATTCGCGTTCCCCCAGAAAACTCGCCAATGGTTCGGGCGCGTCAACGGCGACGAGATCAGTAACGCCGAGATCAGCGGCCGTCCGCACTGTGTAGAGGCCGACCGGCGCGCTTGCCGATGCATTCCAGATCAGCTGCGGCGTGATCGAGACGGACGATCGGCCAGCGATAGCCAATATGACGAAGGACGTTGACATGACATAAGCGAGGCGTGTCATGGCGCGATCCTCTGCCGCTTGAGCCAGGCCGCGTGGCGTTCCCGCGTGTAGGCGTGAGGGAGCGCGCCCGCCGTCATCCGGTTGTGGATGTGCTGCCAGTGGTCGGGCGCGACCTCGGCCGGATCGACGCCCAACGCCTCGATGGCATCAATCGCCTGCAACACGCGTTCGACCTTCGCCCAGCCGTATATCCGCAACAGACTCTCCCCGCCGGGGCGGACAAAGCCGACCGTCGAACAGGGCTCGCCAGGACGAACGGCGCGCAGGATGTCGATACGCGAGACGACGGTGCCATAATCATTCGACGCCCAGCGGACGAAGGCGAAGATGTCGCCCGGCGCGAAGGCAACGATACTGCACCGCCGGTCAATGATCTGCTCGGACGCGACACGGCCGAAGCGTATCCAGCGTTGGAGACGCTTCTCGATCAAAATCAGATCGACATAAGTGGGCCCGTCAGCCATGACGCTGGTCATGAGGCCGCCCCATCATTGGGAGAGGCGTGCTCCGGCATCTCGCGCAGCATGTCGGCGGCGGTGACGCCGCGCTGGAAGGCATCGAGTTTGATGCGGCCCTGCACATGACCTGCCGTGCCCACGCTCCAGCAACGTGTCAGACAAGCGTCGTCTTGCCGTCTCCGCCGTTCCAGTTGAGGAGCGCGGATCATCGCTTGCTCCTCTTGCCAATTTCCCGGCGATCGACACCGCAGGTGTCTTGAGCCGATTCTTCCTCTGCAGAGCCGGTTGTCGATATCGGACTCGAGCCCACGGTATTGCGCACCGGTCCACTAAATTCGGCACCGGCACCGTGACTCATATTCGGGTGCTTCAAAGCAGAAGAGTTAGATTCTCTGTTAGACTCTAGGTTAGCAGCCCGACTTTGCCGCTCCGCCCACAGGTTCAACCCAAGTGGGTGCGCCCGTTCTGCCGATAGGGCTGCGCCCGATCTGCCGATACTCTTTGCGCCCGATCTGCCGAGCCTGTTCACAGGATTGTTCACAGGCACTGTGGATGGATCGGCCGGCAGGATGCGCAGCAGTTCGGTGCGGCCCTTGCGCTCGACGAGCAGGCGATAGCCGG
>Ga0307508_10007718_pt1 | contig 10000 bp, 10 predicted proteins | sample 9_EM_MG_FD_203089 | JGI IMG/M metagenome (GOLD analysis project Ga0307508, IMG submission 203089) | Populus trichocarpa ectomycorrhiza microbial communities from riparian zone in the Pacific Northwest, United States - 9_EM | ecosystem: Host-associated > Plants > Roots > Unclassified | place...
TTAGTTAGATAGGGAGGTGCAAAGCTTTCCCATCATGGGTGTGTACGCGCCGAGAATACCCTACCTCCATCAACTGACGTGGCTACTGGTTAACGCTTTCATATTTGCCAGGGATAACTAGATAATTCGTCGCCATCTACTAAAACAGCTTTCAGATCTAGCGCAGCGATAGGGTTGCCGCGCCGGGCAGTGAACTTGAGCCTGAGGAATTGATCTAATTGATCATAATACTCATCGTTGTTAGATAACATCACTGGCGATTAGCTTTTAGGTAGCTCAAGGGAGTCAGAGTGGGTTTAACTAATGATTGTAGTGGAATTTTTGATTTTTTTGTATAATGTATTGCCAAAGTTCATGAACGTTCATGGGAATTCCCATGACCTCTGGTAGGTCATGACCTAAATGTCATGACCCGTAACCGTGACTTGTTCATGAACGGGTTCACGTGGGTGAAGTTCATGCCCATCTCTAGGTAGTTGCATGGCAGGAGAATCATCAAGACCATGTTGGCTTACGCGGCTCCCGCTGCAGCGGGAGCAGTATTGAGGTCCAAGATAGTCGACCGGGCCCACACCTCCCTATGTCACGGCGTCATAATCAGGAGTTCAAGTGAAGGCTTGCTGGACTCGCAAAGGCGTGACGAAGAAAGAGCGCTTCGGTTTCATTCGTGGCACGTGAGCATAGTGTCACCTGAGGTTAGGGTTAGCCAAAATCATTGCGAGCATTTGTATAGCGTGTTGTGACTATCGACTTTTGCCATGCTAGGTGGAGCTGAAGCTTCATTTTTCGGCGATTACTAACAAATTCAAAAAACCCCAATACATTCATGTAAATCCAACAAGAGAAAGTATGTAGAAATGCAGGAACGAATACGCAAGAGATCATTTGGCTAAGAACAGTGCTGATGCGTCGCCCCAGGTATGCACGAATGCACAGCGACGGACGTTGCACGGTCTCCGAGCTGAGAACCTCAGATTCGAGCTCATTGCCGGTTTTACTTCGGGTTTGGACCACTGACGGTTTCCTCCGCCAACGCATTTTAAGCATCATCATGCAGTTGTACTTGTGATTGAGGCTGTAGTTGTGGTTGTGGTAGCGGGACTGTGCCCGCACCTGCGACGCCATACGCGGGAGGTCGGGACTGCGCGTATGGTCGAGGAAACGTATTTGGGTCATTCGGACTACACTCGGAAATCAGTCAGTCATTCCTGTTTCAAACGCGCCTCGAGGTAAAGAAAAAGGCATGACAAGAATAAAAATTAACGCACCTATTCACTGACCCGGCTGGCGGTATAGCCCCGCCGCCGCCGCCACTGCCTCCCCCAGAAACAGCGGGAGGCCCAGTCGACTGACTCGATGTATGTTGTCCGTTCACATTTCCATTCCCAGCCATATTCGCATTCGTCACACTGGTGCCGGCACCTCCATTCAAGCTTCTTGTGGAATGCCCCCCTGCCTCGGGCATCTCCTGCGTTGGCGTCACCCCTCCTCCGGCCGCCCCTGATCCTCCAGTTGTAGCCGGGGACCCGCCTGGAAGGGGTAGATGACGATTCGGAAGGAGCCAAAGTATTTCATCCCGGATGACTGATGCAGTAGGGCGACGTTGAGGATCATGATCCCACATCTTTGTGAGTAAAAACCACAAGAGCTTAGTGTCTGCAGTTGTCAATCCACCGAGGGAGTCACGACTTGAAGGTCGTACCCCTCGCCGCGCTGCATCATCCGCGGCCCTGCAATTTTTCAGTTCTTCAAAGGGCACTGATCCTACACCTAGAGCGTAGATCGTCATCGCCAAGGAGTATATATCGGCAGGCTCATTGGTACGGAAGTCAGGGTCTGCAGCACTGATTTCTGGAGCGATGAATCGGAAGCGTCCACCTTGGCGAATAATTGTATGTGAACGAGCGACCCCGTGTCTAATGCGACTAAAGCCGAAATCGCACAGCATCGCGTCCCCAGTTGTCGTTATCAGGATATTTTCCTTTTCAATATCTATCAGTGTGGATACAGATACCGGCGCAGAAACACTCACGTCATGAAAGTCGCCATAAATGACTGGCGGCGACCGTGAGTGGAGATAAAAAATACCCTCAATGATGCCCGTGACCTGCGCCGGTGCTGTGAGCGCGTTCCCACAAAATGCATCGGGATAGTATACGAACAACTTTCATGTAACTCTGCGAGTCGGAGTGCAGCTCGAGGTAACTCCTCGCCGATGGGTATTCGGCATGCTGAAGAATCATCGAAGGGAAAGGCCCACGGCCAAATTGGCATATCCCCTTCAATGCCACGATGTTTGGATGTCGGAGCTGCCAGTGAGAAATAACTTCACAAATGAAAAGCTGGGAACCAATGCCTCGATTTGCACAGCCACATGATACGACCGTTGGAACATCCGTGCGCACCTTCATCAGTTTCGATTGCTCACTGGCTGACAGGGTGACACGGCGAGGTTTACGGATCACCACACTACAGCCCCGGTAAGTCCCTATGTGCACAGAGGCTTCCCCTCCTATAAATATAAGCTTCCCCTTGGAAACATTGTCAAGCTAGTAAGATTCGGGAAATCGTTCGGAAATTGAGCAGATGTCCTCGAGGAGTTTCAATCTCTCGCTTTCGACATCCCCAGGAAGAGAGCAGCGATCGATGCACTAAGTAGAGCAGAAAGACAGGTGCATAAGTTAATCTCGAACACAAGGACACACCGTGTCTCCTCATCGGGAATGCGACATACCGCTTGGAGCCCCTCAACCACTGGGCCCAATTCGGTTGGTGGTAGGTCCAGGAGGGCGGAGCGAAAGAAGTGCCTGTCATCCAATGCTGCTCGGATGGATCTCATACTGGCGGGGGAGACACTTTTAAAGTATTCGGAGTGGGAGGAACAAAGATGTCGAGGGAGGCAAATGGCCGTAGGCTGCGGCGGCCGGGGAACCAGTCCGCTTCGCATCAATTCATTCCGAACATCTGAAATCGTCGGGCGAAGACGAGGGTCGTCACTGAGCATACTCCTAATCACGTCCCACAACGGCCTCGTGTCATCATTTGTCAATCCGCCCGGAATATCAAACGGCAAGGGTGGTCGCATCTGATGTACCATTGCGCGTGCACCACGAGCGCCATCTGGGAACCCCCACGAAGGCTGAGACCTACCAAGGAACCAAACCACCGCCGCTAACGAGTAAATGTCAGACTGCCTAGTTGCGAAGGGCAGTTCCACATCTAATAGCTCGGGGGCAATGAATGGACGGTGGTAGGGGCTGAGGGGAGGTTGGTGTCCTTGGGTGAATTCTATCTGACTGCACCCGAAATCCCACAATGAAGCGGCTCCAGAGGGGTTGACCAGGATACTTCCCTGTGAAAACATATGTACTCATGGACGACGGATCCAAAAGGGTGCTGTTTACCTCGTGAAATGGCCCGTGAATAACCGGCGGCGACATTGTGTGCAAGTAATATATAGCTTCACACACGCCTATCACCTATTAGAACCATGAGTGTATGGTGGTAGCGACGGTGGGAAACACTAACAATCTTTAGAAGGTGATGGGGCTCGGTATGCGTTCGCAGATAGTTAATCGCTGGTGAATATTCGTCATACTGCATAACCATTGCAGGAGGTGACTCGGGGTCAAAATGTTGAATGCCTAGCAAAGGCGCGATATTTGGATGTCGTAGCTGCCAGTGAATAACGATTTCTAATACCCCTGCCTTCGAGAGACATCATGAATTGCAGGCGTGATGCGTAAATCCATCACTCACTTTCATCCATTTATCGCTTCCCCTTAGCTCTGGGAAGTGACTTTGTCGTATCACTCCGACACGACCGACATGGCGACCACTGTATACAATAACGACCCCATCACCTAGGACATCTCTAGCCACTCCGGGAATCCAGCACGGCTCTGGAAAGAGACAATTCGAACAGGGAAGTACAAGTAGCTGAAGCCTTGCGGCCGCACGCTTCACGTCGAGTGAACAGTTGTCGATACACTGAGTGATCCATTAAGAAAAGTCAAAGGTTGGTTGCTCTCGGAGACTGGGGGAGCGACATCTCTTCACAATAACTTACCGCTTGAATACCTGTTATAATTTGTGCCTGCTTGGCATGTGGGAGTTGCTGGATGGCAACCTGGAAGGAGTGGATGTCATGCAAGGCGAAGAAAGTGAACGGGCAGTCTCTGAAGGTAAAGGAGTGTCTGAAAAGTGTTCCTGGTGGTGGGTCCACAGGTGCTGGGAAAGGGTCCAGTGGCGTTCAGCAGCCGTCAAGCCGTCAAACTCTACAAGTGGTACAGCAACGGGCATCGTAGCGACGTAAGCTGGTGTGAAGGAATGACCACCCGACCGCAGTGCAGCACCGATCTTCTAGCGCAAGAAAAATAGGTGATGGTCCAAGAACCTGGAGTCCTGACACAAGCGCAGTCGCCTCAGACCAAAGACCGAGATCACTGGGGGTAGGGCCAAAGCCTCTCGTTCTGATAAAAGGCCCCAATCGGACGCGACAAAGGCATTAACACAAAGGCACAAACACTCTTTAGTAGATCTTCATTCTGCTACCAAGAACATCGCAAGGCACAGCGGCTAACGAGGCGCTAACATCCTGGCAACGAAGAGCGTAGAGTTACTTATTGGTGATCAATGTGCAGGCGTTCGATTGATTGAACGCAATGATGGGGATTTTCAAAGAGGTACCTCGTAACACGAATTCCGAGCGAATGTCGGACGGCCGCGAAAGTCGATGTTTAGCATGATTCAGTTTCTGTACGTTCCCACGGTAGCAAAAAGCGTCATCCCTCATCCTCCAAAAAACTAATCATTCCAACGCTAAAGTATGAGTTATAAATGTAAAATCATTATGAGGTTTAGTTGTGAACCTCCAAGCGCAAAAAAAATAAAATTAAGTGAACGATAATGAAACTCTGGCATTCTATCATTCTATGATGCCGCGAATCCACCCTTCTTGACATCTAGAGTAGTGAGGCACCCTTTATTATTCTCCAGCAGCCGTTCACACAATCGGCCGGTACAAAATTTTTCTGTGCTATGCTATCCTCAGGTGGCTGTGCTCACGTGCTGCAACAAACAGAACAAGTGCACTTTGTCACGCCTTTGCGAGTCCAGCAAGCCTTCACTCGAACAGGGCTCCTGTTCATGATGTCTGACAGGGGAGAGGAACGTGGACCCGGTCGACTGTATTGGGCTTCACTGCTGCGGTGGGAGCCGCGTAAGCCAACATGCGCTTGTTGATTCTCCTGCCATGCAACTACCGGCTGTGTGCAGCGCGTTGACTCGCTCGTTACTTCAGCGCAATCTTGGGCGAATCGCTCCTTGTTCCGGCACAGTGGGACCGACGAGAATCTTGCTGTTATCACAGACTCTGTTGACGCGGTTGCTCCCTTGGCAAAATTTATTGCTCTAGAAAATGAACGTTTCATGATGGTCCTTTGTGCTGACGATGACCATGTGGTTCTACTGTACTGTACCAGCTGCATGGAAAAGCACTACCTAACTACACCGCACCGGTGCGAAGGCAACTTTTATCCCTCTTGTGGTTCCGCGCAGTATCATGTGTACCACTATAGCCCTCGGTTAAAAATACTCCTTTATTTGTTCATTGAGACTTAAACCTAATTGATGGGGTCAGGGCGATGTCGTTGGGGGAGTTCCCGTACGTGCATTCTGCTCTCCGTGGGTGGTGACTCTAATTTACAGTAATTGAGCGATCTAACAGTGAAAACGAAACCTTCCTTCCTTCATGAAAAGTCAACCCCCTAGGTAAGACGCGGCTCGTCCACAACTCGCTATCATTTTCTCATTCTTTCGCCTCGCATAGCTTTATCCTTAAGTTGTGATGACAATGAGTGTCGAGTCGCTGTGTACTCAGCGTTTGATGTGCCTGTCCTGACACCTATCATAAGCGTTCATCTTGTCCCGGGCGGCCTTCTTAGGATCAGCAACACGATGCGTTGCTATGGTCACAATAATGGGGCTTCGGCGTCTTCCCGGCCCGGCGGGGCGCATATGACCACCTCCGCTGACATTCGGTCATTGGAGCCACTCCTAACAATGAATAAGCGCCCTCCATGAGCCATGCAATATCCAATCAGAGTCATAACCACGAAACCTGTCTGTCTGTGGCCTTATAAAGCTGCAGAGTCACACCTTTGCATCCCAACTTGCATCTTCGCTTGTTTCTTCTCATATGTTCGGAAACGCTGCTACGTTGCTCACTGTCGTCGCTTTGGCGAATATTGCCCTAGGGGCTCCTGCTCTGGATATTGCGACGGAGAAGAGAAATGTGAGCCCGAACAACTATCTTGAACCGCACAATACTGCTCGCGCTGCGACTGGAGCTGCGTGAGCCAACATACGCCTCATTCTCCTGCATTGCAACTAATACACAAATTCGGGTTTTGTGCAGGGCGTTGACTTGGGACGACTCGCTCGCTGCTTCAGCGCAATCTTGGACCAATGGCTGCAAGTTCCAGCACAGTGGGGCCGGTGAGAACCTCGCGGCTGGCACGGGTGATTTCAATGCGGCTGCCGCGGTGAAAGCTTGGGTCGACGAATGGACTTCATATAATCCAATAACCCCCAGCCATCCCATTGGACTCAAGGTGATGTATTATTATCTTGCGGAAAATTAAACATGAATCATTGTTCTTTATGCTGACGATGACAATGTGATCTACTAGTTGTATGGAAAAGCACTACTAAGCTTGGCTGTGGTGTAGCGGCGTGCAAAGGCATCTTTGATCCTTCTTATGGTCTCGCGCAGTACCATGTGTGCCACTATAGTCCCCCGGTAAGAATCACTCCTTATATTTACCGATTCAGTTGAGAACTGAAGCTTAACTCGTGATGTCAGGGTAATGTCATCGGAGAATTCCCGTAAGTATTATTCTGCTACCTCCGTGGTGGCGACTCTAATTTAATCGAGCGATCCAACAGTGAAAACGTCAGCCTTCCTTCTTCATAAAATGACAATCTACTAGCTAGGACGCAGCTCGTCCACAACTCGCTATCGTTTTGTCGTTCTCTTTCGCATTCACCCAAAAATCGGGTCCACTGCAGCGTCAAACCGCTTTTCAATCGTTGCTGTAGCTATGGGCAGAATCGAATCAAAAATTTATCCTTAGAACTTGTGATGACAGCAAGTGTTGGGCCACTGAGTACTCAGCGTTAAAGTTTGAAAATGTGACGGTTCAGCTGGCTGGCGCAATACTAATATAATCTTCTTCTTATGCAGAGCTTTCTTAACTTCGGCAATACGGTGCTTCGCTGTGATCGTAACAATAGGGCCTCTGCGCCTTCCTCCAGGGGAAGCATATGGCCACCTCCGCTTCTTGAGGCTCCTCTTAATAGTGACCGTCGTCTTAGCGCGAGATTTTGTCTTGAATCTCGCCGGCCGCGCTGGCTCGTATGAAGCTGCTGAATGATATCTCGCATCCTCCACTTGCGTCTTCTCTTGTTTCTTCTGAGATGTTTGGAGGTACTGCTGCGTTGATCCTCGTCGTCGTCGCTTTAGCAACGTTGTCCTTGGGGTTCTTACTCATGATACCGTGATGAAGAAGAGCGATGGCGAAAAGAGGCCTTGGGACCTTCCTATATATATATACCTTGCCACCCAGAATGATGTGATGCTCGTGCCGCAGTCCGGAGCTCCGTAAACCAAGCTACGCCTGGTTCTCCCACAATGCAATGCAATGCAACTAACATACAGAATAGGTTGCACATGCAAGTCTGTTGGTTTGGGATGACGCTCTCGCCCTTGGTCGCGGAATCTTGGGCGAAGCTCTGCGCACTCCAGCAAATTCTAAACCAGAATATCACCATTGGCACACATACAGACGATTTCAACGCGACGGATGCGGTGTGAACTTGGGTCAGCGAAACGATCCAAAGCACCTCAATGGATCCAATTGGACTCGGGTGATGTATCTTTGTATTATGGGTATTAAATATTTCATTTGCTTGTAAATTGAAGCTAATAGGAAGCAATATCCTCGGGTTTTCCTCGTGAGTATCCTTTTGCAATCTCCGTAGTAAGGACGATAATTTAATCGAGCGATCCGACGGTGGGTATGGTAAGCCTTCCTCATCTTCGGTTGTGAACTGGCAATCCGCTAGTAAGTTCGGACACCTCGCGTCCCAACCTCCGCATTGTTGTTCACCTTTCACAAATCAGGTCAACTCTTGTACAATCACTTTTCAATCTAAGGATTTCAAATCCCCTCGTACAAACAGATGTGTGCCGGAGGCCCGAACTGACCAGGCTTTGGCTCACTCACTCCGTACACGGCGGCTCCACGAAAAAAAAAAATACAAAAAGGGAAGCTTTTCAGTTGTTAACGTTGTTGTATACATGCGTCGTGCTCGTCGGTCCGTATGTAGTACCTCGTAAGAATCAAAACATTATCCTAATGACAACAGGACTCTGAGTAACGTAGCATTTGAAAATGATGCCTTATGTGACGGTTCTGACAGCTGTCAGGCACGAAACGTGAATCTTAGATTCCGCCGATCACTCCTCTTAACAAAGGCGTTGCCCGCTAGCTAGTAGAAGCTTCATATTTTCCATCTAGATCTCTATTAAGCTCGGCAGTACAATACTTTATTAGTGATGGTAACGTACTGTAAGGACTGCCTCTGCAATTTCGAGCAGATTGTCTATTGGACACTCTTAACATGGTAATACACATATATATGTGGGTACAAAGGACTGGAGGATACTGAGCGCAGTTGGAGCCCAATTGGAAAGCGATATTACTATCAGCTACAAAGCTATATGCAAGTTGAGCGACGAAGAAAAAGACAATTGTGTGATGAGCAGCTATGTCGTCAAAGTTCAAAATAGCAAAGCCCAAAACGAGAGAGCAGTGTAATAAAAAGGGGAACCTGGACACCAAGGAGCAGAAAATGACGGGTGCGAAAAATGATGGGATGATGCTGTTGGCGGAATCTGCTTGGAAGGAGAGGGTCATGTTAAAGTGAAGAGATCGTGCGGTTTACATGCAAGTCGGGCTGTGAACGAAATATATATATGAACATCAATTGATGCTGTGAATGTCATCAAAAGTGTTCCTAAGGGTAGATCGTGCTACATCAATACGACAGTCCGGGGAAAAGACAAAGGCACCACTCTTACTTTTGCAAATGTAAAGTTAGCCGTCGGGGTGGAGCATGCCAAGGCATTCTCTTTTACAACTTTTGCTAGAGCACCGGGCTGATTAACCCACACCGCACGCCGTCAGTTGAATGGGACCTTTGCAGGAGAAGCGGTCATGATTACGCACCCCGCAGAAAAATGTTCCAATGTTCGTGCGTGCTCGAGTCTCCCCCACTTCCAAGAAGGCACCGTGTTCGATGGCACCTCGTAATCGCGTGTATATTGATTTGAAATCAGGACGACCGTAGAATGTGCGGGATCGGAGCTTTGTCAGAGGATCATACCCCGCACCAGTGGTTGCGGAATCGTTGATAGCTATGTTATAGAGTTGGTCCATGGATAGCCTCTGCGTGATATACATGCTTATTCGCAAGAAGTTTGCTGCGTTGTTGACGTCGTGAGATTAGATTTAAGCCTTCAAGAGAAAAGCGTGCGAAACTTACGATCCACTTGAGCGTCTTCAATTTCTCTCAGTACGCTACCGAACCATGCGAAGCTCTTGGCATCTCGACATACCCAGATGAATTCGACGTGCCGTAATCTCCCGAGCCGCCTAGCACGCTGGCGATACCAGATATGTTTAAGAATAGACGCAAATGGGGTGACGCCAATGCCAGCGCCAATGAGGACTGCAAGATCGGAGCGGAAGACATCTTCAGACGGCGCGCCGTAAGGTCCATCGATCCTGACTGCGGGTAACGTAGGCTGAATCTGCGACGCAGTTGATAAGCGAACCTGAGACTGAGACACAACTTCGTAGAATTGGTCGCTGGGTCGGATACCTCTGCCCGTCATGAGTAGGCTACGATTCTGCAGCGTATTAGCGAAGCCATC
>Ga0307508_10007721_pt1 | contig 9997 bp, 17 predicted proteins | sample 9_EM_MG_FD_203089 | JGI IMG/M metagenome (GOLD analysis project Ga0307508, IMG submission 203089) | Populus trichocarpa ectomycorrhiza microbial communities from riparian zone in the Pacific Northwest, United States - 9_EM | ecosystem: Host-associated > Plants > Roots > Unclassified | place...
TGCGCATGCCGCCCGAGCTCCTTGCATACCATAGAGCAGAACATTGGCACGCCAGAGTCCCCAGAACAGAACTTCCGGCCCTGAATTTCTCGAACGGTGTCGTCATCACAATTGCCCAAGCCGTCTGCTCCCTGGAACCATGCTGGTGGAGTGTTCCTGAGCGTGGCCTACGACACAAACCCAGAAGCTCAATACAGCAGAGCGCAATGCGTGGGGCAGGTGTTCACCTAAGAAGCGAGCAGACATATTGGCAATATGGGCATCGAGTTTCGCAGAAATGGAACACGTCTTTCTTGAGTGAACATGCGCTCCGGTCGTGTCTGATCTTGTTCTTTAGAATGCGCTAGACGGAGGACAGTCGATTCGCAACTTGCGTGTACTGCCGCACCATCCCAATGTTAGAATCAAAGCGCTCAAACAGACAGAAAAGCTACACGCGCCCCGGTGAATTGGAACGTTTCGCGCTTCCCGACGAACGTAGACTCCACAGATTTCGGCTCAGTCGCAAAACGACAGATACGAGGCGCACAACCCCTCGCAAGGATGCTCTTGACTGTGGAAATTCAGACCAGATCAACACCCTGGGCGGCAAAGACGTACCTGCACAAGCTATTTTGAAGCACATGACTGTGATCAGCCGTGGCATCTTGCTTCCCTCTCTCGGACCTCAAGAAAAGCTCAAGAAAAGCCTCGAATTTAAATTTGTGCTCCATGTTCTTGTATCGAGGGGGGGGAAGCTGCCCGATAGATAATCACACGAAACATGTAAGTGTTATTTGTGTATGCACAGTCACGAGCTGAATGTAAGTGGTAAGTTCCGCGGCGCGAACCACGGCACAAAGGGTGGTGATCGCCATAACATCTATTTCATTTGCAAGGTCATGATTAGGTCTCGAGCTTGATGGCTCGATCCAGGACGCTGCTCTAGAAGGGTTGAAGGTGTTCCTGAAAGCGTCCGAAGATGAAGACAAACTTTCAAGTTGGTAGCTGATCGGTATAGGTCCTCCCCCGATTAACCACATAAGGCATTTGTGTCATATGTGCCATGTGAATGCACTGCATGATCCAATACCAGTATAATTTACTTTAATCATCCGCCACATACTTTTCTCGTGCAGTTGTTTGCACCAAGGTAGATTCTTGGTTCAAGGATCCTTGTGTGATTCATAACCAACCTCGATGGGATTGCTTGCCCGTTCTTTCAATAGTTTTGTAGCAGATGCAACAATCTGCCCAGCGCCCACAGCATCCCTAGTGAGGAGCCGCACAGAGTGCATGACGCAGCTTTGCGACACGCGATGTAGGCAAATAAGGTAGACATGAGGAACAATAGCAAGTGGGAACCGGGATAAGACATGCTGGAGAAGCCTATATAAGCGAATCCATCTTGGTGAAGACTTCTAGGACAGCAGGAACAATCTCGAAGCACAAATCATCAGGATCCGGCATCTCGCTGCGCACGCCGTGAACAAGCTCTGCTAGCCCATCCGCCTCAGATGTCGAATTACCCACTGCAATCCGGACCGCGCTACGTCGACCACTGGAAGTGTTCACCCCAAACGGCCATGTAGAGAAAGAAGCTAGTATCTCGTCGCAGCGCGCAAGACATGCCTCGCGGGACTCATACGCCAATCGCTGTAATGGATTTTCGACTACGTTCGCCGCGTACGCAGAGGTGACTAGGCAAACGGCACGGGTTACGCGGTACTTGATCTCTTCTTTCGCAAGGCTATTGGGAGGGACAGCGGAGCTGCGGGAGGAAAGAAGAGAGACTACACGGGTGTTGATGTCCTCTTTAACTCGTCCGTCGGCGACGGGATGGGTAGCCATGTCGAAGAGGAAGAAATTTCGTTTTTCTGTTCGCAGCACTCCCTTGTCCACCAAACCCTTGGCAATGCGTTCGCGAACTTGTTTTAGTTGGTATCCAATCTTCATCACGTTCCATGTTTCACCTGCATCAACTCTCAGAAAGCGTTTCGTGTCGCGAAATGCAATTGTTACGCACCACTCATAAGGTCAATCCAATTTCCTACTCCCATTTTCTCGCTCGTCTTGATCATTTTCAGCGCTTCGTCCAGCAGCGTCTCACCAGTTTGTCGGTCGTCAACGACTTCGATATATCGGTCAGGTAGTGGATATCTTCGGCGACCGGAGTCTTTGACCATAGCTATTCGTCGTCGCAATGCAAGTTCCAATATTATGCACCCTCGCAGCGCATAAGAGATATTGTCATTCCAAAACGATAAGTAACCCTTGAAGAGAATGGAATTCGAGTTAGTGAATGATCGATGCAGTTGACTCGTACGCACTTGCTTGTCTTTGAGACCTAACAGCAGGACCTCATCGAGAAGCGTGAGCAGTGGCATTTTCCCTCCATCTTGTTCCTGCTCAACCAGGTCTCTTGGGTCATACGCAACCTTGTTGCTGCCTTCCAAGGCCGTACCGCCATAAGTAGTGGAGCCGTTGAGGGGGCAGGGGACTCCAGGCGAAGCTGCTCTCGTGATGCTCTGAGAGGCAGCATTTATCGGAGCACTCGAATCTTCAGTAACGTTGCTGCCACCCCCAACGCGCCGTCGACTCAAACCCTCGCTCATAATTGTGTGGCTGTGCGCCGGACGAACCCGCGAGATAAGCGCTTGTGTGTGACATTACCGCCTCTGCAATCGTCAACTGATGAATGAGTCGCCGCCGCCGCCGCCAAGGCTCGTTTTACCTTCAGACGAGCTGTCTGGCCCTCCTGACCTCATGGCCTCATTCGAAGCGTCCCACCGAAAGAAGCCTTTTCACGAGATTCGCTCCTCATTTCGTTCCACGTCTGCTTCCAATCTCTCTCCTCCATTCGAGAGCCCAACAGCTGACAGCGACGGAGCCTCTGAACATGGTAGCGTTTCCTTCCGGGATCGATTGATGGGAAGGCCGTCGCGTACAAGAAGTAATGATAACGACAGCTTGAATGAGTCAACAAGTGTCATAATGATGCAAGATTCACGCTCTGCTAATGATGAGGAACGTCATGAGGCCGACAAAGACCTCTACAGCTGGGCCGTCATGATCGAAAATCAACGAGGGTATGTTGCTCCCGAGCGCACAATAGTTGAACATGTCATATCTTGAGCAGCATCTCCATTTTCGGTTTAAGCAAATATTCGTCGTCGTCGCTTCTGCCGAATGATCCCCCTCCATTTACCATCCCGCCAGAATATGCCCACGACTCCGAGGCCTCTACTACACCTCACAATCTGGGTGACTACCAACTCCCAGATGCTTCGTGGGTTTGGGTGTCGAAATCCTGGCTTGTTCAAATGGGAGGGAACGGATCCTCCGTAGATGGATACGAGTATAACTGGTGGTTTCGCCAGAAAGGGTTCGTATCCCGCACTTCAGACCACGTATACAGTTCCACTGAACCAAAACAGCTGGAGGGCTACCCCTGGACATTTCTCGGCTGGGGGATGGGTGCGTCGACGCCAATGGGTTCGGTAAACATTGCAATTTGATGGGGCTGAACGCGCCTTCTAACGTGTTTCAGGTTAATGATGCGTCCCGCTCGATCCGCCTCGCCAAGCGTGCATTCGGTTGCAGGAGATGATAGCAGCGTTGAGCCTTCTAGCCCCGAATCCCCCGTAATGGTCTGGAGCGGCGACAAAGGCGTCGACTGGCTGCATGCACGGCAGATTCTCAAGGATCTCCAAACCGATGGGCGACATATTACGATCTGGCGCCAGTGGCTGTCGCAGCCTCAACTTCCACTTGAAACGTCTCTCTTGGACAATGAGACCCCGACAATCTCCCCCGACCTTCAACTCATGACACACGCATCGCCCCGCGCTGCGCATGACCGAGATTGCGCAAGAGCTGTTCTCGATACACATGTGCGTGCTCGCGATTTCTTACTTTGGCTGCTTATTAACGACGCCACTAGATATCGGATGTGCTCTCGTTCCTGGTCTTCCCTGAGTCGCGACATTTGTTCCTTGATATGCTGGCATCCTTGCAAATCGTTGTGGATATGGCGGATCCCGATTTTTACTCACTCCAACCCCACAATATCAACCTGCAGTCATCAACCCTTTCACGCGGCCCTTAGGCCATGCGACGCGTCCGAAGACCATCTGTTTCACGAAACCAGCCTGTCGTTGTTTATTGAATAAGCGCGTTCATCGCTTTGTCTCTCAGTTATGTGCGCTCCGCTGATATATACCCGAAACGTTGATATTGTTTGGACACCCACGAGCCACACAGAGCATGTAATGTACTATACCAACTCTGAACTCCGATCTACGGCGTGACATATTACCTACCTGCAGGCAGAAAAGTGCGGGTGCCGGTCTACGACACTGGTTTGTGCGCAAGCTTCGGTGACCGCGAAGATGGGAAGGACCGATTGCCATTGTGGCGGTATGTAAAGCAGCGGATGACATAGTCCCGGTGGGGTGCGATCCCCTTCCAAGTCGCAGCTCACAGTCTTGAATGTCGTATTTCCGTTCTCAAGATTTCTTCGTTCACCTTGGACGACTATGAGAACACAATCAGCGCTCCGCTGTAATCTTCTCGTGGAAACTCATGCTTGCCGGCTGTGGCACGCAAGCATGCTGGCACCAAGTGCGCTGCAACGGTTCTGAGGAGATTGCACTCGGATATAAAACACACACACCTCACACTGATCCCCCCGTACAGGACAGGACGATGCATCGGCTACTTATTTTTTTGATGTATTGTATGATTGAAGCATATGCGCATATCACCCCTATGTGACACGCTGCTTTCTCCGCCCACTAGCGTGCCGCTGTGCAAACGCTTCCATCTCTCCGAGGCATCATGCAGAGCCTCACACTTGAGCTGTCAAAGGAGGGACCTTCGATTTCTGATGGTCCGCAAAACACGCCGCTGTCACCGGGTGAACGCTACATACGTCTCCTCTGCAAAGACAAAATCGACATTCTTACATTGTGGAAAATATTCATCGCAAGCCGAGTTCTTTCTACCCACATCGACTGGGCTGACGCATCATCAACGGAACTGCGAAAAGAGAAAGAGGTCAATCGCCGCTTGCATGTTTGCGACTTCTTGGAGATGTCTACGCTACTCAATTTGAGTCAAAGCACCAATCAACCGGCATTCTTTGAGTCCAGTCAAATCCTCCCAGAAAATTGGTCGCTTCGGGGTATGGAATGGACAGGACATGGCGGATCGTTCATCGGACTTGACTTGAGGAGTTGGACGGATGGACGGGACGAACGGGTGAATAGGTAAAGGCAAATCGACGTTCGGTCGCTCTTCCCCATCCTCTTTCCCAGCAACATGGTCGACCGCGACACGAGCCCGTGACCGGCGCCGCGACGGAGACGGTCTATCCCCTTGCGGCGATGCCGCAGAACGAGGCCTCTCTACGTGGAAAGCGTCAAGTGATTGATAACATAACGCATACCAGCTGGGAATCCCGGAAACAAGGTGAGAAAATAGGGGTAACTGTACGCAGCATACTAAAATTGCTGGGCTTTCGTTCAGGCGGGCTGGTTCACATTTTACCATGGTGATCAGCTGACCTGTGCGAGGAATCGACAGCTTCAAGAGCAGGGACAGCGTGACGTGAGTTGGAAAGACTGCTAACCAACACGTTGAGTTGATTCTTGGTATGTTTCACATTCAGCTTCTATCTGCCACCAAGGTTCTGAAGAGCCACCATGGCCCCCCCATTGAGGCTGCACCGGAAGCGCTATGGAGACGCAACCAGATTCTCAAAAGCAAGAAACTCAATCTAGAGAAATCACAACTATTCAAACCTACCCTCGAACTCATTGATCACTCCAATATTGCTCGCTTTCTGGACTGTTTTGAGGTGGTTGTACAAGCCTCCTTCAGGATTGCGCTGGCGCCGAACCGAAGTTTACTGATGTTTGGAAGCTCGCGGAAGTTGTGCACCAACGGTATTCGTCCTCACGCACAATCATAGACAAAACACACCCAAGCCATCTATGTAGGGTGAACACCAAATCTTATCGACAGTGATGCACTGTACTGTTATAACTTCCGAAGGGAGAAATTATCGACTGAATAGATATTTGTGTTGGCCGTTTTGAATCTATCCGTTTTGAATTTACCTCTTGTCTCGCACCGACACAGTGATTCCCTTCATTCCGTGGAGTTGGGACAGAAGATAGATAGGCCACATACCAGCGCAATTTCTCCCGCGCACGTAGCGGGGCAGCGAACATTTCTGAGAGTGAGTCTCCAAGTACGAGACGCTGCGATGAAGCTACAGTGTGTCGTGAACAATCTGAAGATGTGGAGGCTGGTCATGCGTTCCACCTGCGAATTTGCGATATGCAAATGACCCCCAGAACAATGATGTTGTTGCTCCAGTCGATTCTTACTGTAATATTCACCTCAGCATGGTCTCCTGCCTGCTGTAAAGCGCCGCTTTGCCAATCAAGCCAGTCTCTCTCAGCGGAAAACGACGCCGCCATACTTTCTGCTGCAACTAGTCATGTTGTTGAGTGTCTCGCCCCTGAAGCTGTCTAAGCTCGTTCAGGACGCACGGCTGGCGGAGGTGGTCGCAGCTTCTAGTTGGAGGAGCTGATTCATGACGCGCCCGAGCCTCTCCCGCGAGCCAACATATTGATGAACGCGCTGAGGAGTTTTATGTCGCTCTCTTGCTTGCCTCGATAGAAATGACATCGGCGTCAAGACGCTGAATGTTGGGAAAGATATCATTGAAGTCGGAGTTACAGAAGTGCGAATGTGTCTGTGTTTTGTCCTCGACACCCGCCGTGACGGAAGGAGTCAACTGCCTAAGTCAGGTATGCCTCCTAATCTTGCCTGCGAAGCGGAAGACCTTCACGAATGGCGGGTTCATCAACCTGAATAGCCTGGATGCCAGCCTTCTCAAGATCGATAACCTCGCCACGAAGGGCAAGCGCGAGTTGCCGCGATTGGTTCTCTCGAGAAATGTCAACGCGCGGGAAAGACCAGGTGAGGATCGTCACTGGCCCCATCAGCATACCCTTCATTGGCTTCTTGGTAACGCTCTGGGCGTAGGTGCTCTATTTGACTATGATAGGGCCCGGGCGGCTTACATCTGAAACAATAATGGGGGGACGGACATAGTGGGATCCGTAGCTCTGCACCCAGCAGCCATTTGCAGTGAAGACGAAGCCGTTGGGATGTTCTCCGAAGTACTGGACCATGTCGTTGCGTCCGGGCTCGCCATGTACAAGGAGATCGAGGCTAACTTTTTCTTGGAAATCAACGATCAGCCGGATCTCCTTAATAAAGTCCTCATATTCAGCTTCGCCCTTGGTTAGTTTGGCTCGGGCAAGGCGAATTTCCTTCGTTTGCGGGAAGGAGCCGATGGTCGTCGTGGGGAATGTTGGAAGGTTGAGATGCGGCTTCTGAGCCTCCCCGCACGGTGGAAGGCTCAAAATGGACTTTTGTGCTGGTAGTCCGCCTCAGTGATGGCAGCGACTCGTTTTCGTATGGCGTCATCACTCGTGGACTCAAACTCCCTACGCTTCGCGATCGAAACGCGGTTCGCACCCAAGGCGGCGGTGGTTTTGGGGTCCTGCGACCCAGAGAGTACCTTAGCAATCACCGAGACTTCCTCTGCCTTCTCCAAAGCAATGCGAAAAAGTCCTTGTGAAGTGGGTCGAGCTTTTTTTCTGACGCGAGAGTGACAGGAGTGTGCAGAGGGTATGACGATGTCGCGATAATGACCCGATCACTTCCCAGGGCATCGATCGCTGTTTGACCAGCTCAATCGATGAAGAAAAGTCGTTCTTCCAGATGTTGCGGCCAGAAATGACACCAAGCGAAAGATTAATCTTCGTTTCCTTGACAGCCGCCACGACATTGCTGAGCTGTGCGGCCTCGCGACTGAGATCAATATGAAGGCCAGCGATTGGCAGCTCGGACACAAATTCCACGTTCGATTCGAGACGGCCGTAGTAAGTTGCGAGAAGGATATTCGAGGACGAGGATAGGCTCATCGATCTGGACCCATTCGACGCCCTCTGCTTTGAGTTCGGAAAGGAGCTGTTTATACACCAGGAGGAGTTTCGGGAGGAGGTCAATGGGCTGGAAAGATGGAGAGGCCTCGCGAGCCTTCTTTCCGAGGAGGATATACGAGAGAAGGACGGGACGGGTGATTATATCTGCGGCCTTTGCTTCCTTTTACTCTTCGAGCGCCTTAGCTTCGGCTCAACCCTCTCCGACAGCTGGGGCACAACGTAGTGGTAGTTCGAATCGAACCTGCACGAGTAATGGTAGATAGTGACTATTTGCAACCCGATTCGACTGCCTCACCATTTCTTCATTAAATTAGAAGGCTTCGACAGCCTTTTTGACCTCACGATTTCGCACCTGAAATACAGAGTTACGGTTAGTTGTTGAGGACTAGCATGAATTTTCATCCCTACCAATCCGCGGGAATCCAAGCACACTGGAAGAGACCAGAGGGGATTTTTTTTTTTTTTTCAAGGCACGGTCAATTGTACACGTGACCTACAGGTCCCCTATGTTGAAACGACGTGCTGTCTCAGACCCAGCCAGCGTGCGCCAGAATCTGGAAAAGGTCCTCAAGAAACATGACGACCCTCGCAGCGTCGTTCTGGAGCTTATGAAAATCCGTCACCTTGATTCGAGCTCGTTGACGCAGGCCGCTGCTGGTGAGTGACTCGATGACCTCAGGATCGCAAATTGCTTTGTTGAACGACCTGCTCTTAGACGCCGGCCTTGGCGTCAGTTTCTCCCATGTGAAATGGGACCAGATTGCACCCCGTCTGGACATTGAACCCCGGTTTGGTTTGGACGGGGTGCCATACTTTGACCTACAGCGTGCCTACCTTCCGGAATATATATTCAAGAGAATAAGGGAAGATATACGTGTTCGAATGGTTCCATACGGGTATATTGGTCAGCATAAGAATGAAGAAGCGACTTCCCGCATGATGGCTCCTGTGAGTAAGTTACATCGATAGTCTTAAGGTGATCGGCATACACAAAGCTCTTCGAGAGACTTGTCGAATTATTCAAAAGCTCAATTATAAGTATCCCCGAGACTTACATTGGTGGCGAGATAGCAACAAGGGGCCGCATCGATCATCATTTCGTAACAGCCAGTGGTGTGACAGTATTGCTAGCAGAGGCCAAGTACAAGGTCCAAGAGGGTATCAGCGATGAATCTAGTCGGTTAAACGCTGTTGTTCATGTCGCAGCAGATAGGCGACTTTGTCCATTGCGCGGTGTGTCACTGACTGTATCCTAGCCTATGCTTTGCGGAACTCGAAACGGGGCTTTAACTTCCCTATATACTGCATACTCTTTGATGGTTCATTCTCGTTCTTCAAATTTGAGAGGCAGGTGGTTGCGGCCCAGAATTCAGATGGTGCGACAGAAGATGAGCATGATGAGACGGATACCGAGGAGCCTGTAGCAAAAATGCAGGTCAAGAAGCACTTCTACCGGGGGCGATTGATGCAAGATGAGCTGTTCAAGCTGCCAGCCCGTCCCGTTTCAGATGTGCTGGCATCCCGGTTTTCAACAGTGCTCCCGCAAATCGCTGAGATCATCCTGTACCTCCTTCTCTCGTCATACTCCCCAGCTTTGGAAGATCAACAAAATTTGGACCCGAAGAATAAGGATAGCTGGAAGGCGGGGGCCAATGCTGTACATCGTGTATGCGAGAAGTGCCAGTGTGTTGAGGCTGCATCCCTGGATGATACAAACGCAGCAGATGCTTTATCAACAAGCGCATTAAATAATCTTACATCAAGGTATGATTAATTTTTGCTGATTAACATTAATTGGAAGCTGATGAATCCCCTTAGTATTATGAAATTGCCCAAGGGTGCCGTGCTGAGCAGCAATGCAATACCTCCACTTGAGACTTGAAATGTCTGTCCACTGCGGCATGTATTTGTTTTAAACCTGCTCATTAGCATGCAGTGATTCTTGTGTTGACACCTCTTGATACATTGTCCATCATATACACAACAAAGTT
>Ga0307508_10007722_pt1 | contig 9996 bp, 6 predicted proteins | sample 9_EM_MG_FD_203089 | JGI IMG/M metagenome (GOLD analysis project Ga0307508, IMG submission 203089) | Populus trichocarpa ectomycorrhiza microbial communities from riparian zone in the Pacific Northwest, United States - 9_EM | ecosystem: Host-associated > Plants > Roots > Unclassified | place: USA...
AATTTGTATTAAAAACTTGCAAGATCCTTCTGTCAATAGTTCTCAACTCTGAAATGTGAGCTCGATATGTGTAATCCTTTTGGATAAAGATGATGCTGCAAATTTTTCGTGTCATTAACCAGTAATTGAAAGCTAGATGGATATCAACTAGGAATTCTGATAATTGACAGGTTTGCATTTCGAACGAGGGATTTTAGACTAAATTATTTTCAAAAATTCAAAAATTTTCAAAACCATTTTTTAACGCAAAAACAAATATAATATAATCAAATTTGATTAATTTAATAGGAATTCTGATAATTGACAGGTTTGCATTTCAAACGATGGTGTTGAAAATAATTTAAAAAAAAATATATTATTTTAATATATTTCTAAATAAAAATAATCTTCACCATCGTGGTATCCATCACCCTCGTAAGCCATGAACAAAGCATCTCATTAATATGTTAAAACAATTTAAAATTATAAAAAAATTAATTTGAAACAAATTTAAAAATTTTCAAAATCATTTTTTAACGCAAAAATAAACATAATATAATCAAATTTGATTAATTTAATATGTTAATTTATGATTTAATTAAATTATTTTTTAATTAAAATGTCATTATTTTAATAATTTTAAAATACGATCAAGAAATCAACCCGTGATTAGATGCGGATCACTAATTAAAAAAATTAATCTAAATTTTTATTAAGTTTACAGCTTTTTTTTTTATTTACTAGCCAATCCGGTTTTTAAAACAAAACCAAAAACTAATTTTTGAAGTTGACTTTAGGAGTAGATGCATCAACAAATAATAGGTCTCTCAATCAATTTCTGAAACACAAACAAAAAAAGAAAAGAGAGGCAAAATGCTTCGATTGGATTCTTCCATTGTTTCAGTGCTTGTAATTCTCCTTTCATTTCCTTTTTCCCTTCCAATTCAGGATAAATTTCTTAAATGTCTCTCACTAAATTCTGAATCCTCCTTTCCTTTCTCCACTATCTTGTACACTCCAAACAACTCTTCATTCACTAATGTCTTGCTATCCACTGCTCAAAATCTCAGGTTCGCATTGCCTTCAGTGCCGAAACCTGAGTTTATTTTCACACCGTTGCAAGAATCCCATGTCCAAACTGCTGTTGTTTGCTCAAAACAGCTTGGAGTTCAGATTAGAGTTCGCAGTGGAGGCCATGACTTTGAAGGACTCTCTTACACCTCCGTAATTGATACACCTTTCGTTGTGGTAGACCTGGGCAAGCTTCGTTCCATTAGCGTTGACATCAAGCGTAAGAGTGCGTGGGCTCAAGCGGGTGCTACAGTTGGTGAACTTCACTATAGGATTTCAGAGAAAAGTAAAAATCTTGGCTTCCCAGCTGGTGCTTGTCCCAGTGTGGGTCTTGGTGGGCACCTTTCAGGAGGTGGATATGGCCCTTTGTTTAGAAAATATGGCCTTTCTGCAGACAATGTCATTGATGCTCGTATAGTTGATGTTCAGGGAAGGCTCCTTGACCGGAAAGCCATGGGAGAAGATCTTTTTTGGGCAATCAGAGGAGGTGGAGGAGCCAGCTTTGGAATCATTACTGCCTGGAAAGTAAAACTGGTTCCTGTACCATCAACTGTGACAGTTTTTAGGGTTTTCAGGTTCTTGGAACAAGGAGCTACTAAGCTCCTCTATAGATGGCAACAAGTTGCTAATAAATTTGATGCGGATCTTTACTTAGTCGTTGGCATACGACCGGCTATTGCTAGTGACACAGGTAAAAAAACTGTAAGAACTATCTATAGTGGCTTGTTTCTTGGTGATACCAGCAGACTCCTCGAAGTGATGCAAAAAAGTTTCCCTGAATTGGGTTTAGCAAGGAAGGATTGTATTGAAATGGACTGGATCGGTTCAGTTCTTTATGAAGCTTTCTTCCCCACCAATTCAACTCCTGAAGTTTTACTTCAGAGGAAGAATTTATTCCCGGCTTACACCAAAAGCAAGTCAGACTTTGCCCAAAGTCCCATATCCGAAACCGCACTCAAAGGGTTATGGAAAATTTTCTTCCAAGAAGATAAGCTTGCTACCTTACTAATTCCTTATGGTGGGATGATGGATAAAATTTCAAAATCTGAGATTCCTTTCCCTCATAGAAAGAGTAACTTGTTCATGCTTGAGTATGCGACCAACTGGAATGATCCCTAGGAGAGTGCAACTCAAATTGATTGGGCTCGGAAGGTTTATGAGTACATGACACCTTATGTTTCCAAGAATCCAAGGGAAGCATACCTCAATCACAGGGACATTGATCTGGGCATGACCGAGAAGGCTAACACAAGCATCGAAGAAGCAAGGGTTTGGGGAGCCAAGTACTTCAAGGGTAACTTCAACAGATTGGTAAAGGTGAAGACCAGAGTTGATCCTGAAAACTTCTTCAGGTATGAACAGAGCATCCCACCTCATCCTCGTTCCATGAAAAAATGAAACTGTTTGGCTGGAGAAAGATTGTTTAGATATGTTTCTAGGTGTCTTCACTAGTCCTGTGTCCTAGATTAAAATTAATAAGAAATTGAGTTCATCAGGGTTACAGTATTATTGTAAAAGAATGGTGTAATAAACTGGCCATTCCCTCTTATAATGTGAAACTTCTTCAGGCATAAAATATTCGAGTCACATGCATCCTCGGTTAAGAAAAAAAAAATATTCAACTAATATATTGTTAGACAACAAGCAAATATTTATTTTCTTCATTCTCTGGATTGTGGGCATGCATCAGTTGGTAGACTCAGAAGTGTATTATCTCCAGTACATTTCTGTGTGACCAGAAGCTCTCATAGTACAGAATTACCAGCAAGAGCAGATGCATCAAATCTGTGAAGCTGGGTGCTTGATGGAATTCTCTCTGACAAGTTATTTTAGAAGACCGAGTAACCCACAAATGTTAGATCAGGCTTGGTGGCTGGAATTATGCCGGATGATTGATTTCCTGAGAAATCAAGTGATCGCAACTGTTTCACTGGAGTGATTAGTCCGGTCAAATTGTTCATCAATAGGCTCAGCACAACCAGGTCTAAATGACTCATTATGTATTCAGGAATTTCTCCCATTTAATTGTTTCCAGCCAGATCAACAATCAGCGGCCGACTGGGGATCTGGTCACGCTCGAACCCTCTTCCTCTCCATCAAATCGAGGCTTCCTAGATTGGTTGGCAACGGAGATTATTGAAGTGATGTACGTACTACAACTCTTATCATTTGATTATCCTTTCTGAAGCCTGAAACTAAAGTTCTCGAGGCAGTTTGGTGTGATTTCTGAGAAGAATTCAATGAGGTCCAATACCTGAATTGATGTTGGTTTGCACGGGTGCTGTGGGGTATGCTTCCATAGAAGGAATTAAATTGTAGGGAAAGAAATATCGTGACTGACGGGCTTTCCTCGATCCAAGCTGGGATTTCTCCAGAGCCCAGATAATTTATTTCAACTTAGTTCCAATATTTCAACATACTGAGATTCCATGAAACTCCATGGAGGCTGTTGTTGCATAAATTCAATGCTCAAGCTGCAACAATGATCCCTTGGAATTTGAAATTTCACTTGACTACTTGTTGCAAGACAGCCTTGTAAATGCAAAAAGCTGAAGATATCCACGACATATGATCGCATTCAAAAATGTCATAGGCCTAAAGTTACAAGCACAGGCAGACAGGAAGGATCACTTGGAAAGAGTTCAGATTATCAGGGATCAGGCTCGAAACACAATGCACAATGAATTTGTCAAATCACTCAAATCCAGGCTTTGTTCCAATAGCTGCTCAGCAATTGATCTCTCCATCATTACCAAAGTCCAGATTTTTTATTGAGGTTTGCTTCAAGAAATTATTTATTCTCTTTTTTAATCAGTGTTATTATTTCAGGCCATAAGCCACAGAACTTTGCCAGCTCATGTGTCCATCCCAATAAAAGACTACCATGCATTAATTAGATATAGCTACCAGAACATAAAATGTAATGCGGCAATGTTTAGAAAAGAATTTATAGAACATGACGGAGAAGATCATCTCAAAATGTTGAGGTTCATTCAGCATAAATCACTTGAGCATCCTTCCACTTTCATTATAAGACTAGCAACAGCATTAAATTAATCCACCGACTACAGGCACAGCTGTTACATAACACATCAAAATATGTTCAACCTTGAAGCAGAAAGAAAAAATTCGATACTTCGAGTAAAGACAGATGATTCGAAGAAAGGTGATTTACCAAACCATGAATACAGCAACAAGCTACACAAACAATGATGGAGACTTCTCCACAAGCAAAAGAACCATGATTCTGGGGCAGCAGAGAATCCTGGTAACAGAAACACAGTATTAATAAACAAATTATAAGTCTGTAATATTTTTTTTCCACTTAATTATGAGCAATTTGAACCAAAGCCAATGCTGGATAACCAAAAAGAAGAATAACATGTTACCTTGTAAACATAATGTGTAAAGACCGTCTCTCAAACCTAACTGCAAGAGTTTGGGTGTAGCCTTTTTTGTTTTGCCCTATGCGCTCTCAGTATCAAGCAGAGGAATTCCAATGATTCATCCAAAAACTGGAAATAGCCATGTCTCCAAGAATGCTTGAGCAGTAATGCACCCGAAAATCCAATAAAAAATACAAAAAAACCATTTTCCATGCCAATATAAAACCACATACTGAACTCATGCACAGTTTTTTGATTGTCTTGGATTACATCATTCATCGCTGGACTTTGAGGCACATCAACATCTCCAAGGCATTTCTGGGTGACTGGTAGACCACACAGTGCAGGATTGCCTGTAAAAGCTGATGCATCAAAGCTTTGAAGCTGAGTGCTCGATGGAATTTTCCCAGACAAATTATTGCAGGAGACATTCAAGCAACTTAAAAAATTTAGAGCAGCCATTGTGAGTGGAATTGCACCATAGAAATGATTTCTTGACAAATCAAGAGATTCTAACAATTTCAAATGATCAATCTTTTGAGGGATTACTCCAGTTAAATTATTTCCTGACAAGTTCAGTGCAACCAACTCAAGCAGGCCAGTTATTTCCTCTGGAATTTCTCCAGATAAATTGTTGCCTGAAAAATCAATGACACGCAACAGTCCAAGATTTCTCTCAAATTCATAATCTCTTCCTTTCCATCCAACCCATGCCTTATTGATATAGTAGCCTCCAGAAAAAACTGCTCCACGTCTCTTTGTCAAGTAAAGATTGTCAATGACAGTTTCTGCTTCCCCTCTTAGAACCATAGCAGTTAGATTGTTGAGACACTCTGGTATGGCTCCAGTGATATTGTTTAGGGAGAGGTCCAAGATCCTAATATTTCTTAGCTGACAAATATGTGGCGGGATGCTTCCAATGAATTCATTAGATTGAAGGGAAAGGAACATCAAAGATGAGAGGCTTTCTCCTATCCAAGCTGGTATTTCTCCGGATAATCGATTTTCACCAAGGTCCAAAAATTTCAACATGCTACAGTTTTTTAAAGACACGGGCAATTCTCCGTAGAGTTTATTGTTGTGTAAACTCAATGTTTGAAGGAGAAACAATGATCCGACAGAGCTTGGAATTTTGCCTGACAAGTTGTTGTTAGCCAAATTCAGAACAACCAGTCCCTTCCAATCCATGAAACAATTTGGAAGTTGTCCAGACAACAGATTGTTTGACAGATCAAGGAAGCTCAATACCTCACCAGCAATATTGCATATGTAAGAAATTGGCCCTGAAAATAAATTGTTAGAAAGAATCAATGAGGATGTCGTAGAAGGAAAAGCTGGCAGTAGACCCTCAAACTGATTAAAACTCAAATCAAACCCAGGGAATGTACCATCAACCACATCAACTGACAATAAATCTGGCAGCGTTCCACTCATCAAGTTGTGAGATAGATTTAAGAAAGCCAAGGTAGGCAACAGGTTCCAAAACCAATTAGGGATTTTATCTGAAATATTAGCACTGGAGATATCAAGCAAATGGACATTTCTCTGAGTTTGAAGCCATTGTGGGAAAAAAGGCCCCAAGTTGCATGAACTAAGACGAATGGTGTTCAATTGAAAAGTGGGGTCCCACTCAGATTTGAATCTCAAAACCAAGGAATTGTAAGACAAATCCAAGTTCTGTAACTTGGAGAGGTTAGAAAAATGTTCTCCAGACACCACACCTTGAAAAGAATTAAAAGAAACATCAAAATGCTCAAGCTTGGAAAGGAATCCAATACTTTCAGGTATACACCCATTGAGTCGATTATATGAGATATCCAATTCTCTCAAGGAAGAAAATCTAGCAATATCAGGCAATGGACCATTAAGTTGATTCTGACATAATCTCAAAATCTCCAGTGAGCTCTCTGTGCGTCCATATAAGTTCTGCACGAGATCCGAAAGGTCCTCACTGATATGGTTGTGGCACAAATCTAGCACATGCAAGCTGCACATCTCCCCAAGAGATCTTGGAATGCCACCTTCAAGCTGATTACTGGAAAGAACAAGTTTTGTGAGAGCACTCATGTTTCTGAATGCATCTGGAATCGAACCTTTTAACTGGTTACCAGAAAGGTCAAGGTCAACCAGGCTTTTATTAAAGTTGTACAGCCAGGGGTATATCGCAGAAGAAAGATTGTTATTAGAGAGATGAAGGACAGCAAGAAATTTAGAAGAGTTGACAAAAGGAGGTGAAGGAATTATATCTGGAAGACTACACTGATTCAATCGCAGTTCTTTTAGGTGCGGGAGGTTTGTAATCACTTGCAGCCAGTCATTTACCTTACTGAGGTTGGAACCACTTAAATAAAGACGCTCTAGAGAAGAAAGATGAGAAAGCCAGTCAAGATTTTCTACACTGCCATCAAAACTATAGCTGAGGTCAAGAGATTGCAATCTTGAGAGGTTCCCAAGCTGATAGGGAATAGTTACAGTGAAAAAGTTGTATGAGAGGTTCAAGTATCTCAGGCTGGTTAAGGAGCCAATAAAATCCATTATACTCTCATCAAAATTATTCAAACTCAGGTCCAAGTAATTCAAATACTGTAACTCAAGTAATGAATCACTAACCTTACCTATTAGAGGCGTAAAACGATCCTCGTACACAGGTGAGGAATGGAGATCAAGCAAAGTAACATGACCAGTTATGTTGTCACAGCCAACTCCTATCCATTTGCAGCAATCTCTTTTCTCTTCTTTGCCCCCCCAAGAAGAAAGAACACCATAATCATCAATAAGGTCTTCTTTGAACTGAAGAAGTGCTCGTCTCTCCCTCTCTATGCACCTAAACTTTGCACCTCTTACCCCTGTAATGAATTCAGGAAGAGGGTTTATGTGCAACAATACAAGCACAATAAGTGGAACATATTTTTTGTGCATTATTATCACTATGATCAAAATAAAAAATGAAGCTTGAGAGCTTTGTTGGGTTCTTTTAGTTCTGGTTTCTGGGAAATCAGGAACTATAAAAAAAAAAAAGCCAAGTTGACTTGGAAGGTTGACTCATCAAGTCTGGAGTGAGGTAGAAGTTTGATTTTGTCACACCCCACCATAAAATACTTCCAGCACAAGGCCATTTATTGTTTAGTGACTCTAACGAAACCAAATTTTAATTTTAATCCATTAATCTACAAATTATAAGACAATCAACTCCTCTCATGATCATATTCATCGCCAGCACAGCCTAGTAGCCCACCACCTCTATTAGTGCATCAATACATAATTTTGTTATATGGAAGGAGATCCCAACTAAACAAAACAAACAAAGCTATGAACTTTCAGAGAAATCATTGTGGAAAAAAAACAAACAACTTACGTGCAATTGCAATAATTTGAACTATCTTAGAGATGGTGTGTAACAGACACATTCTCTCAAACAAGTAGCAGTATCAAATCCAAACCCAGTAACAAGCTTCAAAACCCAAAACCCAGAAACAAACTTCAAAACCCAAGCCAATTCAGCATACCAACAAGGCAATCATAGCAACGACACCTAAAAGATGCTAACCGAGGAACCAATAGGAGAGGAATATAAACAGGTTTCGTGTCATCGGAGATCTGCTTATCGGTCCACTTGTCGTCGGATACATGCTTGTTCGACCGCCAAAGCTGGTGGCCGTGGCATTGCTGCTGCTGTTAAATTCGAGAAAATGGGTCATCGGAGAGAGAAATTCTTTTTTTTTAATTTACTTACCTGGGTGCAATATCTCCGATCTTGTAAAACCAAAGGCAAGAAAAAACCTAGTTTTATTTCACTTCGTGCCCGTTCTGGAAGTAATTCCAGATTTTCAATTGGTATGAAAAGTTTGATATCGGTTAATTTTGACGTTTTGTTTTGAATTCTGTATTATAATATATAGTATAATTTTTGATATATTTTATATATATAAAAATATATATAACATCAGGGGTTTCAATGGATCGAATTGGAACAGGATTTCGCTCTACTTTTGACTTGGAATATCTAAATTCATCCTTCACTTTTTGCCTCTAACCTGGTCAGATCGGATCTGATGAAGAACTTTTTTCACCCGGCATGTTCCCTATCTGACCCACTTTTAATTTGATTAGATCAAGTTTTAAAAATAAAATCTAACTTAACAAAAAACAAAAAAACTATACCTTCATCCATAAATTCAAGAATTAAAATTAAATTATTGTTTGTGCAACATAAAAAAATCCAGACTATTCATGCCAGGCCTGAACAACGTGCCCTTCAAGCCGTTCAGGCCTAGACCGAATAGCACGCCCTCCTGACCTTTCAGACTAGGCTTGAACGGCTTGACATGCAAGAAGTTCAAACTAGACCCGAACGGACTTCTCCATTCAGACCAAGCCTAAAACAGGCTGACCACCATGCCTTTTGAGCTCAGCTCAACACCCCGCAAATTCTTAGGCACGCACCTTGAGGCAAAGCGATTAGTCTCAGGGAAGTCAGTATTTTGTCGCATTGTCCTTGGTAACCCACTCTTCTTAGCCAATGGCTATTTTTTGATCACACAAGGCCAAGAGCTACGTTGCTCATCCCCTCCTCCACACATTATTCTCCTAGCCATTCACATCTCCTCCTGTCAACACCTTCTAGTCACCACCACCTCCTAGCTCCTCCTGGTCACTACCTAATTCACATATCCTAGTTGTGAGTAGTTGGATGCCCGCGCCATACAATAGGTTTATTTTTTATTTTCATAAAAAATAGTATAAAAATTTATAATACAAAAAATAATATCTTTTTAATATTAATAATAATTTTAAAAAATATATTAATTATTTTATTAATAGTTTTAATTAAAATAATAATAATATTTATAACATAAATGATAATATTTTTAATATTTATGCTATTAATTATAATAAAAATAATATTATTTATAACACAAATAATATTATTTTTTATTCGTTATTAAGAATTCCAATGATGATTATAACATAAATAATAATATTTTTTAAATCAATACTTTGAGTTATAATGGACATGGGCGTGGACACGTCCAGGCCTAACATGGAGTTGGACACAGACGTGTCCAGACCCAACGTGGGGTTAGGCGTGGAAGTGTCCCGGGCCAATCTGACAGTGGCTGCAGACGCGGCCAAACCCAACGTGGGGTTAGGCGGGGACGCGTCCAGACCTAACACAGACACGTTGAGGCCCAACATGGAGATGGATGCGGACACGTCTAGGGCCCACATGTTGTTGGTCGCAGTCGCGTCCAGACCCAACTTGGGGTTGAGCGTGGACACATCGAGGTCCAACATGTCATTACCACCAAAGATAAATCATATAGTTGATTTGAAGGATAAAATTAAAAATTATTATTATTTGTGCCATAAATATTATCATTTTTATTATAATTGAATGTATTAATATTAAAAATACTATTATTTGTGTTATAAATATTACTATTTCTATTATAGTTCAAAGCATTAATATCAAAAAAATTATTATTTATGGTTTAAACATTTGTATTTTCATTGTAATTCAAAGCATTAATACACGTCCAGGTCTCGCCGTGTGGGGCGC
>Ga0307508_10007723_pt1 | contig 9995 bp, 7 predicted proteins | sample 9_EM_MG_FD_203089 | JGI IMG/M metagenome (GOLD analysis project Ga0307508, IMG submission 203089) | Populus trichocarpa ectomycorrhiza microbial communities from riparian zone in the Pacific Northwest, United States - 9_EM | ecosystem: Host-associated > Plants > Roots > Unclassified | place: USA...
CCAAACAAAATCCGAAGTCACTTTTCAACTCGTGCATAACACAATTTCGTGCGCCACCAATATAAAATAAAAGTTGTCAAGATTTTTATAGATGATGATTCTTACGATTCTAAGACGTCTGTGAAAAGCACAGTTTTTTTCCGTCAAGTAAAGAGTGGTTTTTGGTTGTGTGAAAACGGGCATTTTTGGTGTAAAACGGCCCCTGTACGGAAACTTTTGTCCCTGTACTTTACATATGTATGTAGATATGTAAAAAAATCAGGGCCCAGCTAGAGATTAATAAGCCACGCTAGCCGTTTTAATTTAGCCGGGCTCGACTACCAGAGGCTGGACCCATAGTCTATCTAGTATATAGTTAGCGGTCAGGGGTCATGTGCTTGCCAGTGGTTAGTTATATACGTACATATGTCTGCACTGATGTGCATACGTTTGTACACGTTATATACGATTTCTCCGTCCTATGCATGCGGATCAGTACAGAGCCAACTCAAGGTCCGCGGCGGAGTGGTCGGCTGCTTGTGATGTCTCGATAGGGTTCATCGTCAGATGCTGGCACATGAAGCCTGCAGCAGTGCAGCTATGTAGATACACAGCTACATAGACAGCGATTTGGTGCGATAACGGTGGCAATCATGTTTCCGGTTTCTGCAGTGCCCAAATCCCATGGATTTACCAGCTCAAACGATGGCTTTGAAATACATCCCACTTTCCAACGAGGCAAAATTACACGCTGACTAACCCCCAGTCCCGCAAATCCGATGGGGTGAACGCGGGCAACGATCCGGCAGATGCCGGTACCAATAGACGACTGTGCCCGCCAGATAAGTGCAATATCTACAGCTGTTATAGTAACGCACAGTCTATAGCCATCTACTTCCTTCAATAGCACTGGATGGGGCTAGACTTTATGTGCTTCAAGCCCTTTCATATGCGCTAGCCATGTCTGCAGAGCTAGAGCTGCGGGCAAGTCGCCAGCAGGGCCAACCGTCCATCCATCCGCCAGTCCAATTGAGCCCGTCGGTCCGGGAGGATTCCTGGCTCGCGGACAGAGTGACCACTGACCAGGGAGACGTGTACCCAGATATGTGGGCACCTGCGGGTGCCTGATATCTACGCCTTGCATATCCCTAATAGTAGTGGATGCCGTCCGCTTCGTTTATATTCGACTTACCGATTAATATCTACTCCAACAAAACTCCGGCGCCGAAACCACGAGCCCTCGGCCACGTTAACGACCGCCGCAAATTACGCCAATCTGACGACGCCAGCTTGATGCTTCGGTTTACCAGCCTCCTCTTCGCAAATGATAAGCCTACCAGGGCCCCAGCGGGTCTTAGGGCCCGTTTGGATACGCTCAGTTTTAGCGAAAACTGTCAGTTTTTCGAAAAAAACTGAGCAAATAAAACTGTAACCCTGTTTGGATAGCACAAAAACTGAGGAAAAAAAACTGAAACTATGCGGCTCCGGCGATGAAACGGGAACTGACCTCTGGAGGTCAGTTTCTTCACCGCCACTCAGTACCGCATTTTAACTTCAACCATGGACTCCCCTTCCGACGATGAAAATGTCACCAACCACGACGATATATTCTCCCCTCAGCTGATGAGACACATTGCACAGCTGGCCGGCGAAGTAGTATATACCACGCGTTCCAAAAAAATTCCGATGCGTACCTCTACTCTTTCCGGAAGACAATATGTCCAAGAGGTCCTTGCCTGCGAAAACCCCCGCCGCGTACAAGAGATAATGCGAATGCCGAAGGACACATTCTTTGCCCTGTGTAGCCTTCTACGAGCCGAAGGTCTTCTTGCGGACACCAGGAACGTAGCAGTGGAGGAACAGGTGGCGATGTTCATGGCAGTTGTGGGAAAGCGCGGCACGAACCGCAGTGTTCAAGAGACCTTTCAACATAGTGGTGAAACCGTTCACCGCCATATCCATGCAGTACTCGCTGCACTGCTCGACCTATTCCACAATACCGTCCGACTACCACCTCCATGTACACCTCGATTCGTCGCTCGAAATCCCAAATTCTTTCCGTTTTTCAAGGATTGTCTTGGAGCCCTTGATGGTTCCCACGTTCGTGTCCACGTTCCGGAGAATCTACAACCTCGATATCGTAACCGCAAGCAATACACGAGCCAGAATGTGCTGGCAGCATGTACCTTTGATCTTCAGTTCTGTTATGTGCTTGCTGGATACGAAGGCAGTGCACACGATTCAAGAGTTCTGGCCCACGCATTAGAGCTGCCTATCGAAAGTCGGTTCGTAATTCCCGACGGGAAATATTATCTTGCTGATGCAGGTTACGGCCTTCGTACTGGTATCCTTACTCCTTATCGTGGAGTACGATATCATTTGAAAGAGACTGCGCGGGCAAATCAACGCCCCAAGAATCCGAAGGAACTCTTCAACTTATGCCATGCCAGTCTTCGAAATGCAATCGAGAGGATCTTTGGTGTTGTCAAAAAACGACGGTTCCCCATTCTGTACTGGGCTGGTGTCTTCACTGAGGCACGGGGAAGAGAAAAAAGCGGGGCTACAATGTGTCTACTATTAAAGTTCTGGCGAAGCCTATTATTCAGACTTATGGCTGAGTATGCTGAGAACTGCCAAACACTCTATTCACCTCAAGGTTTTCCGGAAACTGAAACTGAACAGTATTCGGTGTCCCGGCGGGGAACTGAATTTGGGTCTAAAACTGGAACTGAAAAGTGAGCCTATCCAAACGGGCCCTTAGTCTAGCATATGTGAGGCTAGGGTGTCCGTAGCCCGGAGTTGTTCCGGCCCATCCGTACCAATCGAGCTCGGTCTCTGGTGACTCCTATATTGGACGGACGGCCTTCGCTGTCAGGTACTTTCAGAGGCCCAGACACGGCAAGTGAATCCTTTGCGTCTCCGTAGCTACGGTTGGTTTTTTTGATTGTCAGGCACCAGATGGCAAAAATTGCGGACTTAAAGTAACTTTTTTTTATTGCATTACTCGCATCTGGAGAACTAAAAGAGATCGCGGCGAGCCTGGTCGAGACCAGGATTGAAGGAGAAAAGGCAAATACACTGCCGAAGCAAGGGCCTGAGAAGCCATAAAACTCACGAACAAGAAAACTAGCTAGAATGCCGAAGTCACTCTAACTCAAATCTAGTCGGGTTAAGATGGAATCTCTCGAAGCCGTTGCAAGACGTGAACAGACTTCGCAAAACTCCTCCAGTAGTTGGTCGTATTAGTCACCAGCTAAAGTGTAGGTTTAGTCAGACAAATACAAAGCCAGAGACAGTTTTTCATAGTCAACGATCAGGATGATTTTTCAAGGCCCTTTTAGCCGGTTTAATGGTCTGCACGTCAGATGAAGTTTAGAGGCAGATTCTCACACCTGGATTTTAATGACTTCAATTGTCGACAATTTCCTTCAGGAATCAAGTTTTCTGCCCAAGAAAGCCCACCTTCAGAAACCCCCCCGGCAGTTAGAAGGTGCAAGTGTTCAGGTAGAGTGAACTACTGAGACCTCGTGTCTCCTCAGTAACTTGCATGGTGGAGACGCGTCTAGCTACATAGCGACCCCCCCAATCTTCCTCCAGTTTTTCCTCAGGCCCAGATCCTGCATAGGCTCTTCACCCTTCAGTACAATTGCTTGCCGAGTGAGTTTTATGGCTTCTCAGGCCCGGACTTAAAGTATCTTAGTTGGAGTCGGGATTGCAAAGTTGGATGACCAAGGAGGAAACAATAAATCGACAATCATGCAGCAAAATTCAGAGGGTTAAAGCAGGGTCTCAATAGTCCGGCCGGCCCGCGGGTTGACCGCGGGCTCTTGGGACGGTCCAGTCCGGGCCGGGCGGGCCCAGTATGTAGTGGCCGGACTACGTTATCCTTGGCCAACCAGCAGGCGCTCGCGGGACAGTGCTAGTACTAGTATCAACAAAATTTCATCAGGCGACTCCGCGGAGACCGCAATTCAATCGCCCGCACTGCAGCCCAACCACCGGCTGCCCCAAGAACCGCAGGTCAACCACCCACACAGTAGCCAAGCAGCGGGTTTGCCATCCACAACCAGGAGACACTACGTATCAACGACGCCAGACAGCAATACCAGCTATGATCCCTACGTACCACCCGAGCCCCCTGAGCACATTACACTTTTCCCAAATCATTCTGCCTTCCAGCAGCTGCCCCCGAGCTAGAGGTAAACGTTTTGGGTGAAAGCAGCCAACTGACCGATATGACACCCGTGGTGGAACCCTCGTTGCGGATTTGGCGGCTTCTGCTTCATCATTCATGCCGCAATAGGATGAGCTTTGTGTGGCAAACGATTAATGGGAAGAGGCGTACACGAATGGGGGTGGCGAGGTAGGGGATGTAAGTCTTTTGTATCTGGTGCTGATGTGTGTTGGCAGGTGAGGTTTGCGGAAGCTCTGCTTGCCCACACAATCACGTGACTGCGGCGCGTGCCTCCTTTGTTTGTCAGATAGTGTCGGACACGCTTCTCCTCCTTCCCCTCTCTCCCCGACCGCTAGCCACCATCCAGGACCGATTACCGCCGCCTCCCTTTCCTCCCTCTTGGTGCCGGTTAGCAGCAACAAATGTGTGGAAGCTGGCGAACTGTGACGCAGGTCCGAATATCCGTACAACAACCTTCGGAGTCGGCTCAACGAAAAATGCAATCAGACGTTTCCTTCTCTTACACTTCGTCAGCTAGAATGGGGATCTGCGACCAGCTCACCTCCGCTTGCCCAAAATCCTGAACCCACTCACAATCCAAGAAATGCCCACCGGATTTCACTTACAGCTCCACCATCTCTTCTCTGAATAACAGAATTTCTTGGTAATCTCGTTCTACTCCTCTTTTTGGGTCTTCGGTGTGTGTATGATTTTCCGTCTGTTGTGGTGGTGGCCGAATGCTCCCAGTCCAAAACCTGGAAACCCTAAGATATGCGAAGATGAATGAATCATTAGATGTGACTCGTTTGCCCGGCCCGCCGGCCGACCGAGTCCAGACCAGTCCGACTCTAAAAAAGTCCGTGGGCTCGCGGGCCGTAGGCCAGTGTGGACTGCGTCTCGCAAACCAGTCCAGGTCGAGGCCAGGTCTGGCCCGGCCGAACTGTTGAGACCCTGGGTTAAAGCACAACCACGGCGTGTTGGTATTGCCAGAAAAACTCATTCTCCTTAGCTAATGCCCAATCAACAACCAAGTGGCCAGCTGTGAATCGAAAACTATTCGCGAAAGGGCTGGGGTATGTTAGTACATCTGTCATTGGTGACAAAGATCCACAGTGATGATTCATTCATCGCATGCGACCCTATTGGATATGGCGATAAATATCATGTACAGCCCTCTCCCGTTTGCCGCCCGCCGCCCGCCGCCCACTGCGACCTCACACAGTCGTCCGGCGGCCTGCGGTGACTCCCCTGCCCCCGCCTGACCCATCCCTAAAGTACTTCAAGTAAAGAAGGAAAGAATGAAGGACTCCCAAGATATATGAAATAAATGAACGGTAACAACCGGCTGAAGATTTACAGTGTTGTCCGGGGAGAATGCACCCTTTTTTTTAATCCATCACCCGCATGCGACGAATCGATCATGGCGAGCCTGGTTTTTTAACCCAGGATTGAGAAGGGGAAGGAGAATACACTCTCCGAAATAAGGGCCCGGGAAGCCATAAAATTCACCATGTAGAAATTACCAAAGTTGCCGAAGTCAACTAAAATCTAAGGAAAAAAACACCTTGGCGTTCTCGTTAGTGATAGAAATAACACCAACTGAGTGAGAATCCATGGTGACAATGCCTTTGGCTATTTAAAGTAGGTTGCACACTGTGTGTCCAGTATCGTACCGCTGGTTGTTTCAACCGCTGCAGCACCAACGAATTACAGACATTTTCTATGGATAAATGTTCCAAGTACCCACGTGACTCTTAAGTTAAGCTAATATGAAAAGAAGGTTGTTGGCAGCAGTGAACCCTGAATCCATTGCTTCTGCCGTTGTTGCGTTTTGGATGGAGTGATTTCAACCAGCATGATTTGCGATGCGCCAGATTAGTAAGGGTAGAAGTAATACTTCAACTGATGGACATCCGTGGACCACGGCAGTAGAAACACAGCCTTTACTTAAGAAAGGTCCCTTTCTCTCAGCATTTTGAGAAACGATGACCCCAGTTCCGAACCCATGCATGCATTGGTAATTTCTATGTACGCTTGTTGCAAGACTTCATGTGCACGTGGAGAAACCCTAGCTCCCGCGCTAGCAATCCAGTTTAAATTCTACTGCAAACAACTCCCATCTTCACCCCACTTCAACTACGCCACTTGCCCATCCCACCACGGTTGTTCCAATGCTCGCCTTTCGGCGTCTCCGCTTCCTTCTCCCTTCCACAGTGCGCGCATTTACAGTGTCAGCCTGCGCCGGAATCCGACTACCTCCACGAATGACACTAGACGAAGCTGACATCACGGAAGCTTTTTTAAAGGGCAGGTAATTACTCGTCCCATGTGCCCCACCACACCCGGATTCTAGCTGACGCGTCTGTCCTCAGCGGCCCTGGTGGCCAGAAAATCAACAAGACGTCGTCCGCGGTGCAATTGATCCACAAGCCGACCGGCATCGTCGTAAAATCCCAGGAAACTCGGTCTCGCTCCCAAAACCGAAAGATCGCGCGGCAGCTCCTGGCGGATAAGGTCGAGCGGCTCCTCCATGGTAGCGAATCGCGGATGTCAAAGAGCCAGCAGAGCGAGAGCGCGAAGCGTGCGAGCGCACTAAAAAAGTCTATGCGGAAGTATCGCAAGCTAGAGGCCGTGAAGGAGAAGTCGGTAGAATTGCAGCGGGAGTGGCAGAGGTATATCAACTCGAGGAAAGCGCTAGGGCTCGAGATCCCGCCGGAGGCCAGGTTGGGCCCGAAGTTGCCGGAGGGAGGGACTAAGGCCTTCAAGAAAGGGCTCAAGGAGGTCTTGGAATGGCCAGAGGAAAAGCCGAAAGTGACGAAGCTCGTGAAGGATAGTAATGGCAACAAGGTGGATATCATTGTGGATGATGAAATAATTGTCATGGAAGGGGAGGTTATTGGGCCGGTGAGGGAGAGGATGGCGATTAATGCCAAGCCGGTTAAGGCCTCGGATTGGATGTGGGAGATGCCAGGGATAAACGAGATCCAGTTGCAGCATCAGGATGACTATCCGGAGAACGCAGTACGTGGAGGTGCAGAGGATGAGGTCGTCCTTTCGTACCGTGGGATGTCAGGGCTCGACTATTTCAAGGGGGAGCAAAAGCAATGGATGCAAGGGAAGAAGAAGAAGGCAATGAAGGAGAAGGCAGCGGACGGAGAAAAGAGGACGAGGAAGAAATAAATGACTGGAACGTACGCGCAATTCAGGGCGTTGGATATGATACACTGCCATAGAGAAGTGCATAGAAGTTGGCGATGGGATGCAAAAGCAAAAGGGTAGAGATATGTATAGAAATGGGAAGCGGCAATTACGACATACCATGCTGCGGTGGTGAGGGGATAGAAGGAAGGCGGTTTAATGGGAGGTGTTAATGGCTGGAGGGTCACAATACAATTTTCTGTCCCCACCATTTCCTTTCGTCCTCATACCTTCTCCTGCGTTCTTACGGATTAGTCTTCAGTAGCGTCTAATCCCACCATAAACCAACTTCAAATTCCAGCACCCACTCCGTCCGTGATCTAAGAGTAATATCCCACCCCTGGCCTTCCTCCATGACCTCTGTATGGAGAATGTCCCCAATATCCTCCAACCCAACCGCGATATCCCCTTCCACGCCCTCTGTAATTAGGATCATAGTTCCTCCCCTTGTAGAAGCCCCGCCCTGATGGCGTCGAAACTCTCCTCTCCTCCCTCGCCGGTGTACCGATATCCTTCTCCACCTTGATCGCCCTCCTCTTCCCCAACGGCTCACCGGCATTCTCCAATCTCATATCTTCGCCCTCCCTTTTCAGTATTGCCCCCGTCGTTGCTTCCATCTCTTCGTCCTTCACGTTGACCGCGCTCCGCATTTCCAACAACTCATCGACATTCTCCAACTTCATCTCTTCGCCCTCCCTTTTCAAGCTCACCTCCGTCATTGCTTCTACCTCTTCGTCCTTCTCGTTGAACATAACTCCATGCGCCGCAATCAAGTAACTAAGCACCTTGCACGCCGCAGGCACCTCCCCCTTGAGTAACCCTCTTCCTCTCTCCAAATCCCCAATCTTCACTTCAATCCAATTCCCTACTGCCTTTACTCCCTCCGGCGCCCCGGAAAGCACCACGAGCTCACGCTCCACTCCCCTCATCTTCGCGACATTCCTTCTGCACGTCTCTACCACAACGCCAATTTTCGCCTCCAGCCTAACCAGTCCTACCTTCAGTTCTCCTTCGAAATTAGGAAAGATACCGAGAAACCACTCAAGACTTCCAGCACAGATGGAAGGGGTGGTGAACAGGGCGGCTAGGAAATTGGCGCGGTGGTCGTCAAGCAACACTCGGGCGGCGAGGCAGAGAGCTTTCGTATACTTAGCACTCTCGTCCGGCGATAGTGAGAGTTTACCGGTGTCTTTCGGAGATCGAGCGAGGATCCTCACGATAGCGGGAGTGCTATCGCTGTTTGGCAAGATGGTATAGGTGGTCAGGAGAAGGATTAGGAGGTGTATCTTTTTCCCCGCCAATCGTTAGTTAGGGTATGGCCTAGGGAAGGTGGTGAGGGAGAAGCACTATTGGTCTCTCCGTGCCAGCGCCGTCATGCTTCGAGACGAGCTTGCAGATCTCTGCAAACTCCAGAATTGGGGGTTCGGAGAAAAGGACCAATTCCACCAGTGGGATCTTTATGTGCCCCACTTCTTGAAGGTATGACATGTAAATGGGCTTCAGGGAGTCTGTGATGGTGATTCGGAAGCCCGGAGGCGGTGAAGAATTCATCTGGGAGACGGATCCGGAGTTGAGATGGAGGATAGAGTTAGAGATGGAGCCAGTGTTAGGGCTAGTAGTGTCCCAGATATCAATCACGAGTTCGTCCCCCTCGTCGTCGTCCTCGGAGTGGCGGGAACAATTAGAGCGGCTTGCGGTGCGCATGGAGAGTGGAAATGATGTAACTGGGAAATAGGATGAGGTTCCGGGTGGGATGGGGCGGTGCGGGTTTTTTGGTGGAAAGAATCTCTTTGTTCGCTGGGTGGAGGAATCATCGCTTCTTTGTTCGGCCCTGGGTGATTGCTGCTGCAAATTGCCGTCACCGTATTACGCCGAAAAACCTAAGCGAGGTTGGTGATGGTGATGATGCCTCACTAGCCGCGAGCGACCTTATTAGATCATGGCGATATTACTGCACATAGTCCGTTTCCGTCCTCCGTCCGTCCCGACCTCGGTCAGTCTGGAGGCGGCACGTGGGCTCTCCCCTGCCCCGCCCTGGCTTACCCCGATAAAAAGAAAGAAAGAAGACACTATTCCTCACCCGCCTCCTCCTTCCGAGTCGTCACTCTGTGCCTCCGTCTCTGCCCTGTCCGACACTGCCCTCCGCCCCACATCCGTGAAACTGAGGAAGTCCAAGACCATCCTCGTGCACCGGCCGTCCGCCAGGAAGTCCCGGATATTGGATCGATCCTTCCCTCTCGCCGTCCCATCCTGCACCTCGGCCCACAAGACCTTCTGCTGCCGTTTCCACCATAGACAGTTCTTGAACAAGTGCTCCCCCGTCTGAGTCTTGCACGGGCACCACCAACACTGGGCGGTGTGGGCCGAAGGCAGAGACGGCGAGGCGGTGGCAGCAAACCTAGCAGCGGCAGCCACGGCAGCGATTGAGTGGGCAGCAGAAAATGGGGTAGCCTTTGACCACAGCAAGACGGAGGCCGCCCTATTCCACAGAAAGAGGTCGACCCCCAGGGCGGATGCCAAGGTGGGCGGCAAGACTGTCCCCTTCAGCAAGGAGGCGACGCGGTGGCTGGGAGTATGGCTGGACTCCCAGCTCACGCTCAAAGGTCACCACGCCGTCCGGATGAAGGAAGGCAGGAAGGCAAAG
>Ga0307508_10007724_pt1 | contig 9994 bp, 12 predicted proteins | sample 9_EM_MG_FD_203089 | JGI IMG/M metagenome (GOLD analysis project Ga0307508, IMG submission 203089) | Populus trichocarpa ectomycorrhiza microbial communities from riparian zone in the Pacific Northwest, United States - 9_EM | ecosystem: Host-associated > Plants > Roots > Unclassified | place...
TTATCCTTTCCTCTTTGGATCCCCTGCTAGGTATGTCTGTGATTAGAATAGTATTACATAATAATCTAATCCACTTTGGATCCCCTGCTAGTACCGCGTCCCGCCCGACCGCAGTAGCCCTTACAAACACCCAGGTAGTTAGACTGGAAATAATGCACTCCATATCTAGGCTCCTTTCTACTTGTTCAGGTTCTTTGAAGTGAGACACTCCCCATCCGTCAGCCTGTTGGGGCCTAGGGTACAAACATGTTTGCTTCCTTTTCTCTGTGAGAGCAAAGGCCTTTTATACAAGCTAGCCCTGGTTTGAATCTACATTCTTTGTGCTAGCCCACATGTAACACCCACATGGCTATCACACTGAGCTCACTGAGAATTTCTCCATGGCAAATCTTCACTCTTTTGCTTTTTGCACTGGCAGTGATAGTATATGTACATGCCTCTTGCATTTCTAGCTATCATGCTTGATCATTTCTGATCAAGCTAGCTTTATGATTGGTTCATTGGATACTCGGCCTGTTGCCTCTGCACATGTCACCAAATGTCCCTTATGGCTCACTAATATCATCTGACACAGCAGCTTGTATTTCTATGACAAGCCTTGCGTGTTTGATGGTAGCATCACACTACATCATGCTACATCCATTTTTGGAGATGTGCTGATGCACCTGACACATTGTGTCAATCATTCTGATCTAGCTTGGCTCTATTAGTCCAAGATATGTATAATTGATCATGTGTGCTTCCTAGCTTAGCCATGCATCATTAGACGCACAACCTAGATGCATCCATTTAAGGAAATTCAGCTTTAACACTGTGCTAGCTGTGCTAGCTCGCTCTAGAACATGCAATAATGCTTCGTCCTTGGTGTTCATTTGAGTTCTAAGACCTCTACCATATTTTATTAGATATAAGGCTGTGTTCTTTAGAGTCTTTTGCAATATAAATGATTTATCACAGCAACTTTGTTAGCTAGCTGCAATGAACCAAGTCTGTGCAAGCTCTATTGTGGTTTCCTTAGGCAAATCTGGGCATAGCTTCGTTGGACTACTGAAACGTAGCTAGTACCATATGGTTATAGTATGCTAGCAAGCTATATTATTCATATACTTGCAAAACATAGGCCAATTGCAAAAATACATGGCTAGCTTGATAAGGGACTCATAACTGTGAAGTCCAAAGCAGACACGACACACTTTGTGTACAATGTTATCCTTTCTCCAGAATTTGAAGCTGCTGATCTTATTGGCTTTGATGCTCATTACAAGAACCAATGACTTGACACAGCCCTTTCCAAAGATGCATTATGTAGCCAGTTCAATGAATTTACAGTTGAGATTTTTGTCCCATCCAGGGACACCAGTATCCCATCATGCCCTTTCTCAGTCTCTGGGCTCCTCCATTGAAATCTCGCTTCAGTAATACAGGAAGCCTTCACTGGGTCCTTATCCCATTTGCTTCATTTCTCACCATATAAATTATATCATAAATCACCAATCACTGGAGAAGATGAACAGATTTACAGTGAAATCTACACCTCTAATGCAATTCTGAACGAAACTGAGACTGTTTGCCATCATGGCTCGTTACCTCCTGATGAGTTCAAGAGAAAGTCATAGCAGCAGTCATGTTTGCATCGGATGTGACCCAGCTCACACAGTTTGGAGATACAAAAGTATGGCCCATTTACTTCATGCCTGGAAATCTTTTGAAGTATGTCAGGGTGAAGCCCAATTCCAGTGGTCTAATTCATTTGGCCTATATTTCTGTGGTAAGTATCTGAATAATTGCATTAAGGAACCACTAAGGGATTCTCAATAGCTACCAGATTCATTTCAACAATTTGCATCAGGTTTTCATCAAAAGTGGAAAACCCAGAAACAACAAATTCTGATGCACTGTCACCATAAACTCATGCATGCAGTATGGAGCAAAATTCTGGATGATGACTTTATCCATGCCTACACATATGACATTGTGATCAAAGGTGTGGATGGTGTACAGCAGCATGTATATCCCCAGCTATTTACATATTCTGCTGACTATTCCAAAAAGTATGTCATTGGTATTGTGCTCCTTGTAGAGTTAGTGTTGATTAGTGTTCGAAAGTTCGGTCCAGTCCAGTTTTTGGCCTCTCAGGCCTAAGACCAGGACCAGGACTGGTCCTACTAGACCAGACCAGACCCATATAGGACCAGACCAGTGCAAAACTGTGGTCCAGACTGGTCACAGGACTGGTCTGAACCAGAACTGGTCCAGACTGGTTGCCAACCAGTCTGGACTAGTCATTCGTTACAAAAATAATATATACACTTTATTAAATAATAAAATATACTAATTAAAAGACCCCATATTGTGTTAATCAAAATGCGAGAAGGAGGGTGGTGGGGCTGGAGAAAGCTCTCTGTCATGTCAAAACATGAGAAGAAGGGTGGGTGAGTGGCAGGAAGCCAGTGTTGGAAACTAAGGGGTTATTAACCCCAATTTTTTTTCTGAAGCCTTAGCAGTTAGAAACAAATCTTAATTAAGTGTGGCATCTAAGGGGTTATTAACGCTCCAAGAAAAAATGACCAATTTCGTCAGCCCTCGAAGTCATCACCCGACCCCTCCAGCTCACCATCGTCCAGAAGCCTCTCCTCATCTGCCTCCTCATCTGCCAGTAGTTCCATTAGACGTGCCTCTTCTGTGTATGCCTCCCGTCGACGGACTCGTCTCAATTGCTCATCCACATCAAATTCCTTCTGACCCCCAAACAGCAGTTCCAGGGATCTCGGCAACCACTTCGATCGCTGGCGGCCATACATCACATTTGCTAGTTTCTCAGTATCTGAGTCTGAGTCAGTAATTCTCCGTTCATCTTGAACCCATGTTGACATTTCCTTTCGCCATCCATTACGAGATTTCACAAGTGCCGATCGTGGCTTCAACAATCCATCCTCTTCATCACTCGTGTGTGTTTCACTGGCAGCTTCCTCTTCCAACAAGTCGGCGTAACAGGGCACTGCAAGAAGATCCGTTACTTTGCCTCCATGGTTTTTTCGTTTCTCGCAATCTTCGATATACCCGGCTTTCTTCTGCGACGTTCGAATGTCCGCACCAACCTAGTGGTGTGAGATAGAAGAATGGTGGGTTTTCTACTAGACATACGTACTTTGGCCATTTTCTCAAGTCTTGGTAACTTTAAGCGATTCCTCAGCCGTGTTTTGTTGATCTTGAGGTCCGAGAAGTTGCGTTCCAACCCAGCTTGATTTACGGACATGCTGAGTAGCAGGAGGGCAAAGTCAGCGAGTTCAGAGACGGATGGTGTTGTGCAGAATGCTCTCCACATGGCAAGGGGATTGGTTCCCTGTGGGTTCCATGGCCGTGAGTGTTTGAATACCTTCTGTAACAAAGACTTACATGCACAGTCTGAAAGCTTTTTTGTTTCGTTCCCAATCCTCAAACGGACCTTTCGAGCTCAGGTAACTCAAGAATGATTCTGACACCTCTTGCTCCTTCCTTGACTGCGCTGCTTTGTATTCTTCTTCCTCAACTTCAGAACGCAGGACTTTGGGAGGGTGGGAGCGAACATGGCGATAAGTCTCAAAATTCAAACCATTAGTGCCACCTGAATACAATGAGATAATATAAAACTTACCTGCAATAAAATGGTGTTCAATGTAAACGGACTGATGGCAGCTTTTTCGCCAAAGCGTGAAACACCTTCGAAAGGATTGAGTACAAGGGCAAGGATAAACATGGGCTGGTCGAGGGCTTTCCAACGCTTCTCGATCCTCTTCATCATTCCTGCTGCGACGATAGGCTTCGAGTGTTTCTGAAAATACAAGAAAATGCCTGCAAATGTTAAAAGTGCCTGGTCAGGACGTAGTGCGTCAGTCTGGTTCATATTTATCCCAAGACAAATAGGCTCGAGGTCATCAACCACAGCTTTGAGGCGACACCAAAATCCTCCATTGTCGATGAGTTCACAATGTGTAATTGCGTCACCCTGCAGCTTCTGCCTCTTCTGACGATTTTTCTCTGCACCAACCTGCCCAGCAATTATGTCGTCCCTGCGCAAGATCACAGCACGCCGGAGAGGATCCTTCAACTCACACAAGCAGTCGAAGGCAACAAAATGTGTAGTCCAACGTGTCATGTTAGCAACAAGGAATGCGAGTACCTTGCCAGGTGGAACGGAGATTTCTGACTGCGTCTCATTGAATATAGACCTAACTTTTCCGTGGTTGAGTACCCAGCCGATAAGGCCAGTTGCCTCTTCAGCAGTTTCTGCAGCTTCCTCATTCACGGTAAAGTATTCTCCGAGAATCAGTTGGAACTAAGAGATGTAATTTTAGTCACTCCTTTGTTCCAAATACAGATTTGTCTCACCTGATGAGCGCAGCATGGCGGTCCAAACAACCACGGTCGTTTTACTATGAGATCCTTCCTTCCCCGCTGACTTTCCACCATCGTTGTCGCAGCAGAAGGCAACTACTATCACTTTGTACAGTTCTTCAGCTTTATCGATCATAGCTTCAAATGCTATGCACATTGATGCACCGTCTTTTTTGTGGGCCGTTATGAGAATAAGGTCAATGAGATGGGTCTATGGATAACAGTGAGTCATGGCGTGTGCTGTGAATGGAAAATATACTTACTTTTCCACCAACAGAAATATTTACACCATTAATTGAGTCCCTGGACTCGTCTTTCCATCCATCTGACACCAGCACAGCATATTCACCTTCCAAAGCCTCCTTCAACCGTTTTGTCACCCCCGTATTTGCATCATCAAGGAGCCTGCCTGCCAATTGTTTGCGTGAGGGCATAGCTTCGTCTGCAGTCGATCGAAAGAGCAAAAAAAGGGTTATTATTTCAGGGTCCTCAACCCAACGAAATGGTAGGTTGGCTGAGATGGTCGCGCGAAGGAATTGCTTGTGGAGCAACTTCTGCTGCTCTTCACTAAAGGGAACTTGGATTCCACGGAAGACTTTCAGATGAGTCTGTGTCAGGGACTTCTTGACTTTTGTGAGTAGCATTCTTTTTGCCGGCCTCTCCTCCGAATCATTGTCACTTCCTGAGGTCTCCCGCTCCCTCTTTGCTTTCCCTTTTGGATCTTTGACACTTCTTGCGGTCTTTCTGGCCTCTGCAGATGCATTATGGCATGGATTATTACCACCTTTGCCCAGAATATGAGCAACCATAGAGTCCTTGACCCCAAGTACGCCACCAATGTCTTTTTTGCATGCTTCCCCACATTGAATAAACTGCCAGACAGGATTCAAGCATCAGGGATGAAGGTTACCTTCAATAACCCACTGCGACTGAGACAGTAGTTTCGGTTTGCCTTTGTCGTCGAGCTCTACAATATCTCCATCAGGCCGTTCTTTTTTGATACAACCACGACAGTGGGCTCGAACATGGGATCCATTTTGTTTTTCTCCAGAAAGAAAGTGGTTCCAAATAGGAGATTTCTGAGGAGGCATTGTCGTATGGTCTAGGCAAGGAGAAGCCAGTGGACTAGTAGTTTTTTCAAAGTAGAATCCCAAATGTCTTCTGCCGCCTTCTGTCACAATTTACCTTCCGCAACTCTAACCGTAACTCTAACCATTAATTAAGGCTTACAGACAATCTCAATTCATATGAACCCTTAGTTTTAGAATACATTTAAGGCTTAAACATTATTAATATTTAAGTCTTAGGGACAAAATTTCGAACAGTGATCTTAAAGTTAAACTGACAAGTATATTGCATGTTTTTTGGTGTCTAGGACTACTCTTTGATACCACAACACCATTTTTAATCTATAGTACTATTATAATTTATAAATTGAGTTCCTTGTGGCAGTTGCTCTTAATGCTGCTGATTGAACTGTTCTTCCTTAAATTACTGTTTATTCTGCTGGCTACTGTTGATCCTGAAGAAATACTAATGTACTGTAAATAGTTCAACCACTGATGATCCTGAAAAATGCACTTAAAACACTTAGAATATTGTTCATTCTGAAAATCCTTATAATGCTACTGGATTATACTGTATACACTGTTGTGACTGGTATCTTTACTTAAAATTACTTAAATTATCCTTTATTCTGAAAATACTTATAATGCTACTGGATGATACACTGTTGTGACTGTATCTCCAAACTTAAATTACTTAAACAACTGTTCATTCTGAAAATACTTATAATGCTACTAGATGATACACTGTTGTGACTGTATCTCCAACTTAAATTACTTAAATCACTGTACAATCTGAAAATGTCTTATATACTCTTAGAGCTCCTTATGACTCCTGGGCCTCCAGGATGTCAGTGACTTCAGTGACCTTAAGTGATATCAGTAATATATAGTTTTACTGATGAGTGCTACATATCAAGTAACCCATTCTACAATGCTACAATGCTACAGAATGCTACAGAGCAGTATGTACCCAGACCAAGAAATGCTGATGTTGAATGCCTCAACTTTGATGTTCCACCTCAAAATTGGCATTGCCCTAATCATATTAGACCAACAAAATGTCAATGATGGTAGAAACACCTCTAAATAATGTCGTTTTCACTGTACTTCAATATACACTGCCATTTGGTGAACACGTGAGAGACACCTGGAGGCCAAACCCTGGCTGGCACATTTCGGGAGCTGTCAGATATGTTGATGGGATCTTTTCTCAATGGCCATTACTGGCCAGCCACAGCATTTTTCCAGGTTGATGCTACTTGGACATTTTGGTTGGATGTTAAAGACAGCTGTCCTGCCAAGTTGCACTGATGTATAGTTCAGATATTGATGACAGCTGAAGCACCAGGTGGATGTCTGACAGCGAGGGTGCTTCAAACCACCTGTGTATAGACACAGGTGAACTGTATTCCGTGGCATTATGGGCACCTACTACTTAGACCTGTTAAATTCATCTCAGTATATGTTTTTTCAAGGTAGATAATCAGCTTGATTTGGGCTTGATGTAGACATCCACCACATCAATCTTTACAAGAATCTGTGAGCTTGGAACTGGAATAAATATCAATCACTGGAGATTCATTATTGAGGTGACGTTCAGACAGAAATTATACACAAGAAAAATAGGGAGGTAATAAGTGACTAAGTAATATATGAACACACAGGCCACAGTGGCGCCAGTTATGGATTTGTTATTAAAGATGGATATAATAGTCGACATCCAAAGATCCAGATTCATCCAACACCCACTAGAGAGTTGCAGCGACCACATCATCAACGGAGCTTTGGTAGACATTGGTAGTGTCGGGGAGAGTGTATGCATTGTCACCATAGGTGTTACGGTCAGTCTGGAGGATGAATTCGAAAGCCCTGGTTCGTGATATAAGCACCAGGGTAAAATGTTGAAGAAGTCAGGACATACTTTGTAATTTTCCACATTACCCCATCTGCTGTGTTGCGGATAAACAGGAGGCATGCATCAATCTTATCCCAGTATGATCCATCACAGGATTCGACATGAACTTTCTGCAGCAATGAAGATTTGGCATGGGTATAAATAAACAGAACAAATGAAAGGCTTACAAGTAATGTGATCCTGGTGCAAAGAGGAACAGTGACCGTGGACCTAGTGTTTGCGACAATTGTAGTCATGAGGTTGAAGATGCTATCCGACTTGCTGGGCAATGTTGCGAGACTCACCTTTATCTGTGAAATTTCATGTTCAGAAAATTCTACTTGAATGACAGAATTTACGAGCCATTTTTTTGATTCTAGCGTGTGCTTGAGTCAACTCTTCCTGGATGGCCCGCTTCACTGTCTTGAGGGCAAACGAATCACCAGAGAGGTTATCCAGCACATAAGAGCAGGGGACTAGTGCTTGAAAGTCCGGTCCAGTCCGGTCTTTTGCCTATTTTTGGCAAGACCGAGACCGAGACCGGTCTATAAATATCCCAGATCATCCAAAGACCGGACTGGACCGCTTTAGACTGGTCTTTTTCGGTCTAGACCGGTTTTTAGACCAGTCTTGGTTACAACTGGTTAAAACCGGGTTTTTACCGGTCTTAGACCGGTCTTTTTCTATTTTTGGCATGGTGAAACTTTTGAAAATATATTTAAGCTTCAAATTAAGCACTTAATCATCTAAAACCAGTCAGAATTGACAAAGATATGAAGTTTTCAATGAATTATCAATCTTTTGACTAAATGTTGAATATCTCAGTCAGTTTTGGGTCAATTTTGATGTCCTTGGGCTACATTTGAAGCGGTAATTGAGGGCTACAAAAGACCAGTTTGAACCGGTCTTTTTGCGGTCTTTTGTTTTAAAATTTGAAAGACCAAGACTGCAGTCTTTGTTAAAGACCGGTCTTGGTCCAGTTTTTTTCCGGTCTTGGACTGGTCTTGAGACTGGACCTTCAAGCACTACAGGGGACACTAGTGAGGATGGCCTGCCATTATGAATTAGGCACATTTTATTGGATATTGCACAGATACTAGGAAACATACCATAATGTGTCCTACAGGGACCGAATTCTTTTTATATGCACTTAACTTGGATGACAATAGGACTGCTAGTACGAAACTTCTAATGTTCTCCTAAAGAAAGGGTTTAAGATTTGAGAAAGAATGTAGAAAAAGATTTACCAAAAGTTGCGGCGAACATGCAAAGAGTGGAGCGGCAGTTTTGATTCCTGCAATTTGGTTCTCAACTGTGCATAACTGAATATAGAGCATCATTTGCTTGAAGCCAGATGACCCCTGAAAGTCAGTATCATGAGTGCATGCAAGTCTAATCATGTAATTGAAGGTGGTTGAAAAAGGTACACTACCTTTATGAACTCTTCCACAGCATTGCACTGGTATGGATGAAGCTTAAGTTGAGCTGCCTTTCGCCGAGCAACAACTAGCTCATTGTGAAGGCTTGCAGCAGACGTCAACGGTGGTGCAAAGGGAGTGCCAGCTGGTGCATCTTGGTCTAAGTCCAGTTGATCCACCTCATCATCCTCAAGGCTATTGGGCAGAGGTGGGCTTGACATCATTGCAAGAAGCTCACATTCTGCAACTGCTTCAGGTGAGAGACCAGAGCTTGAGTCACCACTCAGCATAGGATGGCGAGCATCAGACATGAGATCGAGAAGAAAAAAGATAACGAAAGTGGGTTTGGAAAGCCAACAATGTGGGACGAAAGAAAGGTGAGAAACAAACATTGCAGGGTTTTGTGTTTGGTCACGGGGCTGTTTGACTCAGAATCAGCAAGAAATACGGCGGCTTGCACAACACAGTGTGTTCTTGTGCTATCAAATCTTGTCTAAAATGCTCAAAGGTAGAAAAGATTTCCCTTATTTACGTAAAGCTCGCTCAAAATGCAGCGATTATATCAGAACTCGCTGTCAGGGGCCCCCATCACAGGCCGCATCCTTGATATACTACAAGATACAACCAGCAAGTCATCTTTGGTCATTCTTGACGTGTTCCAAGTCGTTGCCGTCTGCCATGAAATATTTGGGATGCTGATGAAGAGGTACAACGCTGCATTCTTATACTGTAAAACTGAAGTCACAGTAGACAGTAGCTTGCGCCTAAATATCTATATCAAACTCTTTGAAAAGTTCGACAATATGTTGAAGGGAAATTTCATAAAGTTCAATTGTTCTCAGTGCCCTGGAACGGTCTTGTTCTTTTTGAAATGAAGGTAAAGGGTTTTGTATGGTGCTTACTGTGTGTTCGCTTCAATAAGGTAGACACAGCAAAATATATGCTTTGGACTCTGCTTGTAAAATGCAATCTTTTGCACTATGACTTGTATTAACTCGAATAAGTTCCTTCTTGGAACACTCTGAGACCTTCTTGGTCTATAAACTTCGGAAAGAAGCCACCAAACTTCTCTGTACTGCGATAACTTGACGGACAGGCCACCAAAACCTTCCTTAAATCAAATCAAACTTTATGGGACTCTTAATCTCTTGAAATCAAACAAGCTAGCTTCGTGCTAGACTGTATTCTGGGTGTAAAGCTACAACTCTTCTGATACAAAGCTTTTTAAGGATCTGCTTCAA
>Ga0307508_10007725_pt1 | contig 9993 bp, 7 predicted proteins | sample 9_EM_MG_FD_203089 | JGI IMG/M metagenome (GOLD analysis project Ga0307508, IMG submission 203089) | Populus trichocarpa ectomycorrhiza microbial communities from riparian zone in the Pacific Northwest, United States - 9_EM | ecosystem: Host-associated > Plants > Roots > Unclassified | place: USA...
GCGGCAGAAGTTGACGTAGCCGTCGACCGCGAGCCGTACCCCGGGCAGCACTTCGGCGCCGGTCAGCAGCCGTTCCCGGCCAATACCGGCGGCCTCGCCGAGCCGCAGCCATCGCTCGATGCCGCCCTCGCCGTCGGCCGCGCCGTCGTGGTCCTGGATGCGGCGCAGCCACATCCGGCGCAGCGTCGGGGTGTCCAGCTTGGCGGTGATGAGCGCGTCCTTGACGGGTATGTGGCGCTGGTAGTGGAAGCGGTTGAGAATCCAGCGGCGCAGTTCGGCGGGGGTGAGTTCGCCCGCGTGCATGCGGAGGTTGAAGGGGTGCCGGTCGTGGTAGCGCTCCTGGGCGACCGCGCGCAGCCGCTCTTCGAGGCTCGGGGTCATCACTCGCTCACCTTCCCGTCGGCTCCGGGTGGGCGTGTGCCCCGGGGCAGCCGGGGCACACGCGGTACCACTGGGGTGCGCCGCCGCGTCGTTCGTCAGCGGGCGTTCAGAAAGTAGGCGGTGACCTCCAGCGCGGTCTCGACGACCACGTAGTCGGGGGTCTGCCAGGCGGTCTGTTCCGGCGCGGGCGGGGTCCGGTCCGCCGTGGTGGGGGTCTGCCGCGCGGTCTCGTTCATGGTGTTGACCTGCCTTCCGGTTTCCGATGGGTGTGCCGGTCAGTGGGCGTCAGGGGGTGGTTCTGACGCGCAGCGCCTCGCCGTCGGTGGTGGTGCTGTGCCGGACCACGGGGCCGCTGACCCCGCTGAAGCCCACGTCGTACGGGCTGGCGGCACCGCGCTGGGCGGTGACCCCGTCCAGGGTGATGGCCGCTCCGTCGTCCGCGATGAACGCGGGCCGGTCGTCGCCCGTGTCGGTCCGGACGGTGCTGTCGGTGAAGGTGATGTCCTTGGCGTGCCGTATCCACCAGCCGTAGGAGGGGCGCACACCATACGTCTTGGGGACGTAGTCGTCGAGGTATTCGCCGGGGACGAGGTCCGCGTCGGAGGCGGGGTGGCCGCCGGGGACGGTCAGCCGCACCCGGTGGAAGGTGATGTCCTCGACGTCCGCGCCGGGCGCTCCGGTGATGGTGCTGGTGTAGTCGACGCCGGTCACCGGGTGGGTCAGCCCGGTGCCGGTGACGTTGTCGAAGGCGATGTCGTGGATGCGTCCGGCGGGCGGGGCGCCGGGGCAGCGCTTACGGTCGCCGATCTTGATGAAGACGGGGGTGGCGCCCTTGGTCATGGTGATGTCCGAGTAGCGGACGTCGCTGATGTCGGCGCCGTCCATGGAGACGATGCCGATGGCCGCCTTGCCCCCGCCGCCGACGCGGAGCCGGTCGAAGCGGATGTCGCGGAAGTCGCCGCAGGTCTCCGAGCCGAACTGGAGGGCGTTGTTCTCGGTGGACAGCACATCGGAGTCATGGACCCGGATGTCATGGCTGGTGTAGGTCCGGCCCAGCGCGTAGTCGCTCTTGAGGACGACGCCGTCGTCCCGGCCCTCGATGCGGGAGTGGCCGATGTCGACATGGCGGCTGTTGATGAGGTTGACGGCGTCCCGGTCGGTGCTGGTGAGCACCTTGGTGCGGGTCATCCGTACCCCGTCACAGCCGTTGAGCAGCAGCGCGAAGTGGCCGCCCCGGGTGAACGTGGCGTCCTTGATGTCGAGGTCGGCGCAGCGCTTGAGGGAGAGGATCTTGTCGCCGACGCCCGGCTCCAGGGTGTTGCTGGTGCCCAGGCCCTCGCCGTCGAGGATGCCGGAGCCGGTGATGGCGAGGTGGTGGATGTTCTCGCCGGTCAGCAGCGCGTTGCGGAAGTGGCTGTGGCCGAAGTCCTGGTAGGCGTCCCAGGGGTTGGGCTCGGCCTCGTCCATGCCGCCGGGAGCGGCGAGCAGCGTGGCGTCCTTGGCGAGGTGGAGGGTGAGGTCGCTCTTGAGGTGGATCGTGCGGGACTTGTAGGTCCCGAGCGGGAACAGCACGGTGCCGCGGCCGGGACCGGCGGCGGCCGCGTCGATGGCCCGGTCGATGGCGTCGTCGTCCAGGGTCGTGCCGTCACCCGTGGCCCCGAAGTCGCGCACGTCGTACGTACGGTGGGCGGTGCCGGGCTGTGCGGTGGCGGTCGGGGGAGGCGCGGCGAGCAGACAGGCTCCGGCCGCCGTGATGGCGGCGAACCGTAAGCGCCTCGATCGCGTCATGAGTTGCCCTTCGGGTAGCCGGAGCCTATGCGCACCTCGTCGATCAGCAGCTTCTGATAGCGCTTGGTGTCGGTGGCCGCGGCCCAGGTGCTGTTGACGGTGAGCCGGACGTAGCGCGTGGTGGCTGCGGGCAGGTCGATGAACCGCACCCCGCGGGCGCTGGGCAGGGTTCCGGCCGCGACCGGGCTGCCCCAGGTGGTGCCGTCGCCGGATGTCTGCACCTGGTAGTCGCGGATGCGGGCGGACTGTTCGGTGTCGGACCGGGCGTAGGAGACCGACCACTCCCGCTGGTTGACGGCCAGATACCGAACGCTTCTGGCCGAGCGCAGATCGAAGGTGATCGTGACGGGCAGCTTGGTGTTGTTGTCCCAGTAGGTCTGCGGATCGCCGTCGAGGACGGCGGAGGCCGGATGGCCGCTCGCCGAGGCCCCGGCGCTCGCGGTCATGGAGTCTGCCGGAATCAGCCCCTGCCTGCCCTCGGTCCGGACGTTCAGGACGGTGTCGTAGGGGTCCCAGCCGGTGATGCCGGAAATGGTGAGCTTCCCCCCGCCCTGGCTGAAGGCCAGCTTCTTCCCGGTGCGGAAGTCGGTGACGCCGGACACCCGGTAGCCGTTGTCCCGTACGGTCAGCGTGGAGCCGGACGGCCTGGTCAGGACGTGGACGTAGTGCTGGTCGGGGTCGGTCTTGCTGACCGTGGTCACCCCGTGCGCGCCGTCGTTCCAGGAGCCGGGCTGGAGCCCGCCGTACGCGTAGCCACCGCCCTCGGTGCCGTTCAGCGAGCCCCAGATGGCGTCGAGATAGGTCTTCGCGACGTTGTTGAAGGCTTCCTGTTTGCTGGGGAACTCCCCGTCCACCTGGGCTGTTTCGGCCATGAGCGACTTCACGGAGGAGCCGGAGTTGCTGATCAGGCGCCCCAGGGTGAGCCCGTGGTCCACCGCCGAGTCGGTGCCGCTGTACCACCAGGCGCCGCTGCCGGGCAGCTTGAAGCAGGCCTCGGTGAGCCGCGGCTGCGGGGTCCAGATGGCCTGCGGATAGTCGTACGCCGGGGTCATGCCGGTCTTCTGCTCATTGCTGACCGTGTCCATGATCGGCGTGTCTTCGTTGTTGTTGCTCAGCAGCCAGGCCGGGCGGTCGGCGCGGATCTTCTCGTAGAGGCCGTGGTCGAGCCAGTAGTCGTTGTCGTTGTCGATCCAGAAACCCGATAACTTCGGGTACTTCTTCATCACTTCGAGAAAGTTGTCGTACGAGTACTGACCGAACCCGTCGCGCGTGGTCAGGTCGACATCACTGCCCTTGTAGGCGGAGTACGCCGCCGAGTCGAGCCATTCATGGCCGCCCTCGTCGTGCCACTGCGGATCGTCGGTCATGTAGAGCATGACCTTCAGACCCTGCTTGCCCGCCGCGTCGACCAGCTCGCCCAGGAAGTCCCGCCGGGTGGAGCAGCTGCCCGGGATGGTGGAGGGCCAGGCGCGCGCGTATCCCAGCCTGCTGTGGAAGGAGGCGAGGACGAGGTACTTGGCGTGCAGCTTCTTGGCCTCGTTCACCCAGTAGTCGGCGCTCCAGCCGCCGTCGGTCACCGCCTTCTCCCAGGCGGTGCAGCTGGTGTAGCCGGGCGAGGTGCGCATGCCCCAGTGCAGGAAAAGGCCCGCCTGGGAGTCGCGCAGCCACTGCTGCCGGGGGTTGACCACCTCAGCCCGGGCGGTCGCCGGACCGGTCAGGGTGAGCGCCCCGATGGCCAGCAGGACGGCGGCCAGCCAGGCGCCTGAACGACGGCGCGGTCTGCTGCCCATGGGCGACTCCTCCTCGGGGCGTACGGTCGTGTGCCGTTCAGTTGCAGAGTCACCACCTGTCGGTGTCCGGTCAAGAAGCATGCAGTCAAAATCCTCCGATCTCTCGTGGAGGCCACATGGTGCACGATTCAGCGAAACAAGCGGAATGCGCAGGTAGTTGAGGGATTCCGGCAGCGAGATCCCGGAGTGGCCACCCTCCTGGTCCACACCATTCCTTGACTCATGAAGGCACACCTCCTACCTTCACAGTTCCCCGATGTGAACAAGGATCAGACAGGAGAATCCTTGATGGAGCGCCCACCGCTCTTACCGCGCACCGCCCTCACCCTCGCGGCCACCGCCGCGCTGATCGCTCCGGCCGCGGTCGCGTATGGCACCGAGCGCTCCCCGCAGGCGCCCGCCGCATCCTGGAGCCTCAAGTGGAATCCGGCGTCGGGAGCCAGTGTCGCCAGCGCCTTCGAGGGCGCCGAGGACGACCGTGCCGACTCCCATCCCGGCACCACCCATATCTACCCCTACCAGGGCGGTTTCCGGACGGATATGCACTACCCCAAGGATGTCGACACCAGCACCGACCGCCAGCGCAACGAGGTCAGGGGCATGAAGCAGGACGGCTCCGCCGTCAAGATCCTGAAGAACGAGACCTGGCGCATCCAGTACCAGATGTACGTACCGGACACGCTGGACGCCACCACGGGCTTCACCCACATCATGCAGATCAAGGTCGGCGACGTGGCCGCCCCGCTGTTCACCATGTCGCTGCATCAGCACGGCGACGGCCCGAAGGTCGAGATGCGGACCTCGGACGACGACGACAACCTGACCGAGGCCGGGGCCGCGGACATGGCGCCGCTCCAGGGCGCCTGGAGCGATGTGTCGGTCGAGGTCAAGGCGGCCGACTCGGGCGCGTACGCCGACTGGTCGGTGACCACCGGCGGCAAGAAGATCGCCGCGTACAAGCGCACCGGCCTGGATCTGTGGCGCGGCAAGAACTATCTGCGGCCCAAGTGGGGCATCTACCGGAGCCTGAACAGCGACGGCCTCCAGACCACGTACCTGCTCACCCGCAACTTCACGGCGTACAAGCTCCAGTAGGAGGAGACGCGATGAAGAGCTGTCGGAACACCCTGGTGGCCGCGGCCGCCACCACCGCGCTCACCGCCGGGCTGCTGCTCGCCCAGACGGGCGCGGGCAACGCCGCACCGGCGGCGGCCGATTCGGCCCCCTCTGCCATCAAGACCGTCTCGTCCGGCTGGTCGATCCCCTGGGGGCTGAGCTGGCTGCCGGACGGCTCGGCGCTGATCACCGAGCGGGACTCGTTCAAACTGTTCAAGCTCACCCAGTCGGGCACCAGGACCCAGGTGGGCACGGTGCCCAACGTGGTGACCACCGGCGGCGAGGGCGGGCTGATGGGCCTCGCGGTCTCCCCAAACTGGAACACCGATCACTTCGTCTACGTCATGCACACCGCGTCGGACGGCAACCGGATCGCCCGCATGACCTACGACGGTTCCTCACTGAGTGGGTACAAAGCGATCGTCACCGGCATCAAGAAGAACAAGTATCACAACGGCGGACGCCTCAAGTTCGGCCCGGACGGCTATCTGTACGCCACCACCGGGGAGGCCCAGACTCCCGACCTCGCGCAGGACAAGAACTCGCTCAACGGCAAGATCCTGCGGATGACCACCGACGGCAAGCCCGCCCCCGGCAACCCGTTCGGCACCCTCGTCTACTCCCTGGGCCACCGCAACCCGCAGGGCCTCACCTGGGACCCGCAGGGGCGGCTGTGGGAAGCGGAGCTGGGCAACAGCACGTACGACGAGCTCAACCTCATCGAAGCGGGCAAGAACTACGGCTGGCCCACCTGCGAGGGCAGCTGCTCCACCTCCGGGATGACCAGCCCCAAGCGCCAGTGGTCCGTCGGCGAGGCATCGCCCAGCGGGGTCACCTACGCCGACGGCGCGCTCTACATGGCGGCGCTGCGGGGCGAGCGGCTGTGGCGCGTCCCGGTCGACGGGACGAGCGCGGGCACCCCGAAGGCGTACTACACCAGCTCGTACGGGCGGCTGCGCACGGTCGAGACGGTGCCCGGCAAGAACACCCTGTGGCTGTCGACGACGAACGCCGACAACAACGGCGGGGAGGCGGACGGCGCGGACAAGGTGTTCCAGGTCGAGCTCAAATAGCGCGTGCGCGGCGGGTGGGTGCGGCCGCGCTCCGCGGAGCGCGGCCGCACCTGCGCGTCAGTACGCGAGCCGCTCGTTCATCAGCAGGAAGGCGCCCAGCCCGTGCAGGTCGTTCGTGTTGCGCTTGCGGCCGAGGTAGTACGCCAGATTGCCGACGTTGGTGCCCTCGCTGATGTCGGCGATGCTGGTCAGCCCGTCCGCACCGACCGTCACCTTGTCCAGGACGCCCTGGTAGCCCCGGCGCGCCGCCGCCGCGTAGCCGCCACCGCCGATCCAGCCGTGCTCCAGGGCGGCGTGCAGCATCAGGGTGTACATGCTGGAGGCCGAGGTCTCGGTCCAGTTGCCCGGATCGCTCGCCTGGTCGACGACCTGGAACCAGCGGCCCGTCGCCGTGTCCTGGTAGCGCTGGAACCCCTTGGCCAAGTGCCGTACGTTGCTGATGAGTTCGGCGCGGCGCGGATGGCGGGCGGGCAGCATCTCCAGCACCTCGATGTGCGTCATCGCGGTCCAGCCGATGGCGCGGGCCCAGAAGTGGGCGGAGGTGCCGGTGGTGGCGTCCGGCTTCCAGGGGGCGTCGCCGTCCGCGTCATAGGCATGGTAGATCAGCCCGTTCGACGCCTTGAGGTGGCGGAAGTACACCGCGAGGTTCCGGGTGACCTCGTCGTACGCGTAACTCCTGTCCCCGTAGGCGATGCCGTACCGCAGCAGGAACGGCTGGGCCATGAAGACGCCGTCGCCCCACAGCTCGTTGGTCTTGCCGCTGGCGTGCCACATGCCGCCGTCCGCGGTGCGCGGATAGTCGGCGAAGCGGGCGCGGATCTGGTCGGCGGCCGTCCGGTAGCGGGCGTCGTCGGTCTCCTGGTGGAGCATCAGCAGCAGGTTTCCGGACTGCATGGCGTCGAGGTTGTCGAAGGTGCGGCTCATATGGCCGTCGGCGTCCACGAAGTTGTCCACCCAGCGCTTGATGTACGCCAGGTACGAGGGCTCGCCCACCCGCTGGTAGACGCGGTACGCGCCCAGCAGGAACAGCCCTTGGGTGTAGCCCCAGCCGCCGAGCGTCTTGGGGTCCGGGTGGCGGGCGATGGTGGAGTCCACCACCGCCCGCGACCAGTCCGTCCGGGCTGCCGCGTGGGCCGCCCCGGTCCCCGGCAGCAGAAGGCCGCCGCCGATGCCTAACGCGCTCGCGAGTACGGTCCTGCGTCTGATCATGGGGAGTTCCCTCTTTTCAGGTCAGGATGCCATGTACACGCCAAGAATAGCGCCGAGCGCGTCGTACCGGGGCGAAAGCGGAGGAAAGGGCCGGATCTGCATCCCCCGTCAGCAGTCCGGCCACCAGCCGCCCGGTGGCGGGGGCGAGCATCAGCCCGAGCATGTTGTGGCCGGTCGCCAGCAGCACCCGGGAGTGGCCGGGCACCGGGCCGATCAGCGGCAGCCCGTCGGGGGTCATCGGACGCGGGCCCACCCACTCCTCCTGGAGGTCGTCCCAGTCGGCATGGCGCAGATACGGGCGCGCGGCCGCGACGATGGCCTCGACGCGCCGCCGCCGGAACCGGTCGGGGTCGCGCTCGAACTCCATCGTCCCGGCGACCCGGACCCGCTTGCCCATGGGGGTGAGCACCACCTTGGCCGCGCCGAGGTGGACCAGCCGGGACGGCGGGGGCTCGGCCGCCACCGAGAAGCTGTAGCCCTTGCCCGCCACCAGGTCGACGTCCACGCCGAGTCCGCGCACCAGTTCGCGGGACCAGATGCCCGCGGCGACGACCACCGCGTCGCTCCGGTACGTCCCCGCCGAGGTCCGCACCTCGGCGCGTCCGGCCCGGTCCGTGACGGCGGACACCCGGGCGCCCTCGACCAGTTCGACACCTTGGCGGCGCAACCGTTCGGCGAGCCGGTCCACGAAGAGCCCGGGGTCCAGCGACCACTGGTCGTCCACCACGAACCCCGCCCCGGCTCCCTCGGTGAGCGCGGGCTCGGTGTCCGCGAGGGCGTCCCCCGTGAGCAGCCCGCCGGCGGCGATCGGCGCGCCCAGCCGGCGGAAGGCGGTGAGCGCCTGGGCGGCGTAGTCGCGGGACGGAAAGGCGAACAGGAACCCGTCCTTGTGCGCCTCCCCGTCCACGCCGAGCGCCTCCAGCTCCTCGAAGAGCTCGAAGGTGCCCTTGGCGAGCGCGCCGAGCGCACTCGCCCCGCGGCCGTGGTGACGCGCGGTGGCCCGCAGCCCGAAGCGGACGAGGAAGCGCAGCAGTTCGGCGCTGGTCGACGGATGGACGGCCAGGGCGCTGTCCGGGCGGTGCAGCCCGCGCAGCGCGGTGCCGATGACGCCGGGGGCGGCGAGCGGTTCCACCAGGTCGGGGCAGACCTCCCCGGCGTTGCCGCGGGAGGCGCCGCTGCCCAGCCGGGCGCGTTCCAGGACGGTGACCCGCAGCCCGGCGGCGCTGAGGTAGTGGGCGCACATCAGGCCGATGACTCCGCCGCCGACGATGGTGACCGAGGAGGGCGAGGTGCCGGGGGCGGTCATGAGGTCTCCTTCACCGTGGGCCGCGGGGCGTTCGGGGCGTTGTCGCGGCGGAGGCGGGAGCGGCCGCGCAGGTCGCCGTCGCGGTCGGCCGCGCTGGCGTCGGCGAGGGTCAGCCCGCTGGTCTCCGGCGCGAGGACGTACGACGCGGCCCAGCCGATGGCGCAGATGACCGCGCCCAGGAGCATCGCCAGCCGGGTGCTGTGGGCCAGGACGACGGGCGCTCCCCAGGTGCCGATGGCGGCGCCGACCCGGCTGATGCCGGTGGCGAAGCCGTTGGCGGTGGCGCGCACCCCGGTCGGGAACAGCTCGGAGGGGTAGATGGCCTGCAGGCACTGGCTGGAGAAGCACACCACGCCGAAGGCCGCGAAGAGGACGACCACGACGGCCGGTGCGGGGTGGGCGAAGGCGGCGAGGCAGAGCAGGGGGATGGCGGAGAGGCCGAAGCTCCACAGCAGCAGGGTGCGCCGCCCCTTGTTGACCACCAGGATGCCGGACAGCGAGCCGAGCACGAAGAAGATCTGCACCACGACCGCGCCGAGGTAGGAGTCGTTGCCGTCGGCCAGTCCGAAGGAGGCCAGGATGGTGGGTTCGTAGGTGGTGATGGCGTAGATGGGCAGGAGCTGACAGGCCCAGAAGACGCTGACGAAGATCGTCCTGCGCAGATAGGCGCCGCGGAAGATGTCGCCGTAGCGGGTGCGCGAGGCGGTGTCCGCCTCCAGGTCGGCCAGGTCCGCGTCCGGGCCCAGCATCTGCTTCAGCACGGCCCGGGCCTCGTCGTTGCGCCCCTTGCTGAGCAGCCAGCGCGGGGACTCGGGGGTGCCGAAGCGCAGCAGGAGGATGAGCGCGGCCGGGAGTGCGCTGCTCGCGAGCATCCAGCGCCAGTCGTCATGGCCGGAGGACAGCATCGCCCAGCCGACGACGTACGCGACGGCGGCGCCGACCGACCACATCGTCACCATGATGACCAGCAGCGGGCCCCGGGAGTTGCGGGGCGCGAACTCGGAGGCGATGGTGCCCGCGATGGCGAAGTCCGCGCCGATGGCGATGCCCATGAGGAAGCGCAGCACGGTGAGCTGCCATGGGCCGGTGACGAAGAACTGGGCCGCGGACAGCACGATGAACGCGGCGATGTCGAAGAGATAGACCTTCTGCCGCCCGACCCGGTCGGTGACATAGCCGAAGATCAGGCCGCCGGCGAACATGCCGACCAGGGAGGCGGAGCCGATGACTCCGGCGTCGAAGGAGCTGAGGTGGTAGTCGGCGGTGAGGAGCGGGAGCGCGACGCCGATGATGCTGAGGATGTAGCCGTCGCAGAACTCGCCGCCGCCCG
>Ga0307508_10007726_pt1 | contig 9993 bp, 7 predicted proteins | sample 9_EM_MG_FD_203089 | JGI IMG/M metagenome (GOLD analysis project Ga0307508, IMG submission 203089) | Populus trichocarpa ectomycorrhiza microbial communities from riparian zone in the Pacific Northwest, United States - 9_EM | ecosystem: Host-associated > Plants > Roots > Unclassified | place: USA...
CTTAACAATGTTTCTTTAACTTTTATTGTAAAATTTCCAGCCTCTTCAACATCATACAATCTCCCAAAACAAAATCTCACATACTTCAATTGGAAACGTGGATCTAACACAATAGCCACATACAACAGAAAGTTTTGTGTATCTTGATCCCCACAATATTTTTTATGCTTTGTCATCATATTCTTGGCCATTTTACTTACATTAACATTTTCACTTTTAAAAAGTTGAGATATGCTTGTATGCATGGAAATAAATTCATGGAAGAAAGAATTAGATGTCAGATACAAGAAGCTAGAAAATTTTAATGTAACCATGTAAAATATTTTCAAGAACTTCACAAAAAATCTAGCTTTTTCCCAATCTTCTAAAACAGGAGGACCTAAGTTTTTTTGTTTCCCTTTGGAATCTATCTCAAAGTAACTCAAATACCTAGGATCGGTTTCTTCTAACCTCATAAAAACCACATCAAATTTAGCAGCAGCATCTAACATCATATATGCAGAGTTCCATCTAGTTACAACATCCAAGCAAACAGATTTTTCACTCTCAATTTTCAACCTCTCCGCACATTGGTTAAAAACAAGTTGTCTTGAAGGAGAAAGATCTAACAAACCTTACTGCATTCCTAATCTTAACCACTGAATCTTCAATATCTTTCAATCCCGTATATACAATTAGATTAACAATATGTGCACAATATCTAACATGCATGAAGTCATTTGACAATATATTAGTTGCCCAACCACTTGTTACTCTCTTTAGATATTTTATTATCAAATTATTTAAACTTGCATTGTTTACTGTAACTCTTAAAATGTTATCAATTCCTCATTCCAACAAACAACTTTTAATCACTTGGCCAATTGTTTCACCTTTATGATTAGAAACTTGGCAAAGGTTTATAATTTTTTTATTCAAGTTCCAATCTTCATCAATTCAATGGGTAGTCAAACACATATAATTAACATTTTAGATTGATGTCTAAGTATCGGTTGTTAAACATAAACATTGACCCTTAAGATCTTTCTTTAATTTGTCCTTTTCATCTACATAAATTTTCAAACAATCTCTCCAAATCATCAAATGATAAGGAACATCAAATCTAGGCTGCATTACTTGACAAAATGATTTAAATCCTTAGTTTTCTACAAAGTTAAAAGGTAGCTCATCAAGTATAATCAGTTTTTCCTAGGGCTTTCATACACTCTTCATAATTATAACCCACTGCCCTAATAGTCACTTGATTTTCCTCTCTATTTTCACCCTCCTCTATTATAGGCTTAGGTTCTAAAACTAAAGTTTTTTTGTTTTCGGTCAATCACAAAAGGAAATTTTTTGCATATACCAAGATGACTCCACATGTTACTAGTCCCATTAAATATAGTATGACATGTATAATCTTTTCCACAATACATACATCCTCGGAGCTTTAGGATTACCATCTAATTTTTTAAAGTGATCCCAAATTTGGGATGTTTTTCTTTTATTACATCTAAAAGATGGATTACCTTCAGTGTTGCAATTTGTACTAGAGGTAGTAATTGGGACTGGAACAGGAATAGGCGAAGGATTGGGTTCCAAACTTGAAGGATTTGCTTCATTTGGTGTAGGCTCTTCCCGATTATCCATCTAAAATTAAAACACAACAGCAACATGAATCTTTTCTTTAGATTATCCATCTAAAATTAAAAAAAATAACAGTAACATGAAATTTAAATTCTTGAAGAAAAAACAACTTTATTTCAAAGAAACTACAAAAATGCAGTTAAACCTCACCAATAAACACCTCCACTTGACACTAACTGATGCGAACCTTGTGATCACGTGGTCACGTAAACCACACGCAATGACACCAATTCCCTGAAAGCCAACTAAATCAGGTTTGATAGGAGTGTGACACAAAGATAACATGTACCTAAGCACCAGCACTATTGGAAACAGAAACCCTCACCCAACGAATATTGATTCGCGAACGAGAAGTATAAGGATGACGCCACGAAGACAGTTGTTCTTCGATAAATCATTTTTTAGTTCTTTAGAGAACCGTGGAAGGGAGATTATCTATCCAACGCACACACAAAAAGTGCGGCAAACAAGAAGTTTTATTAATATGAATTGTCTAACCTTACATGTCTGATTATGTCCTTATTTATAGTGACTCCAAACTAAAACAAACCCTAATGGACCCCTTATGTGGACTTATATGATGCCCACTATAATTAAACCCAAATAATATAAATAAACCCTAAACTAAGAAGAAAATAATAATAACAATAATAAATACAAATTTAATATCCTAAATATGATAGGATCTGATTTGTTGCCCTTTAAAAGTCCCATATAATTTAAGAGAATCAAATCTGAAGGTAGAATTAATTCTGAAATCTTCTTTCCTTTTTATAGCTAGGATGAATATGGAATCCTTGTAAGAAAGGATTCTGAAATATTTATGAATCGTTGCCACACATGAAAACTATGTTGCACCCCATTAAAGATCTTTGAAGAATTAGAAGATTCCCAAAATAAGTTGTCACATCCTTTTAGAAAAAGAATCCTAGCCAAATAAGAAGTCTACAAGTCAAAAGGAAGTAAATAACAAAATTCATACAGCCTCTGTTGACTCGTATTGCAATGCCTTCCCGAACTTCAATTGATCTAAAATTTTAACCCAGGGTAGAAAAACATGACGGGAGACTCTATTTAAAATTTCAGCCCAATCCAAGGGTCAGATTGAAAATTATGATTGTTGCTGTAAAACTGGATAGTTGCACATTTTACATCAAAATCCAAACATCATATTGCGTATCCTTTCACATCTACAAAACATGCATGTCCTATAAGATCTAGAAATAAAACTCATGTTTGGGAACTTGTCAGTGGTCCTTCGGTCAAGTCTGAACATCCACCCTTAAAAAACCTCAAAAGCCCACGTAAAGACCAAACAGTTGAAGTTGCTCCTTACAAAATTCCTAGTGAAGACATTATTACAAATACCAAACATATTATCCAGCAAAACAATTTTACCAATACCAACCTTAACACTTTAAGCATGTTGTCAACCTTAACACTAACCAAAATAGAAAAACAGACCCAAAAGACTGTTGTCAACCCTTCTGAAACTACAAAACATGTAGACCTCAAGCTGAAAAAACCTAGTTTTCGAACCTTACCACGTCACCAAAACAAGCCAAACATAACTCCAACACAACAAAAATGACCTTTTCAAAGCCATCAAAGACCACCTTCACCCAATTGAAGCCAACCCTAATTGTTCCTGACACCCCTTAAGTCAGTAACAATCCTTCATCTTCTACAAACCAAATTAACACCATTCAAAATAACCAAACAGATCATATCCAAACTTTTGATAAAGGCTCCTTCCAAGAAGAAACTCTTGAGATTAATAAACTCATCTGTAGAACCCCCAAATCACCTGCTGCCCTAGACATATCCATTCAAAACGAACCTGTCATTGTCAACCAACACAAATTTAATGCCTCCTCCCTCTATGAATGAAACATAGATGGAATGTCAGAATACCACATCCTAAACACCCTAGAACAAATGACCATGGCCGCCAATGCCTACAAACCTGTCATTTTTTTGGCTAGTTAAAAGGATGGTGGGATTATCATCTTACCAAAATTGAACATCTTCAAATCCTAAATTTCATCAAAATGACTGAAGAACAAACACCTATTCTTGACTCTTCTGGGAATACCATTCAAAATGTTGTGTCAACCCTCATCTTAACCATCTCTTTACATTTTGTACGAGATCCTTCCTATCTAAAAGATAAAAATGTTGAAATCCTTTTAAACCTTAAATGTAAGAAGCTTAGCGATTTTCAGTGGAACAACACCTTCCTCTCCCGTGTCATACTCCGAGAAGACTCAAACCAACCCTTTTGGAAAGAAAAATTCCTTGTTGGTTTGCCTATCCTTTTAGGAGAAAAGGTCCGAAATAAAATCAAATATACCTTTGCATCCAAAATCATTCCTTATGACTAACTGACATATGGTGAGTTAGTCAGTTTTACCTAAAAGGAAGGTCTTAAAATCTGCCAAAACCTAAAACTCAAAAAACACTTGAAGTGGGAAATGAAACGAACTAGATAGGAACTAGGAAGTTTTTGCAAACAGTTCGACTTGTACGCAGTGGAAACTATCCCAAGTCCAAGCCGTATTCAAAACCCAATCAACCACATTACAAGACATCAACCCATAAAAAACATTTCTACTCCAAACTAGAACAACCTTATTACAAAAAAAAAAAAATAACCCACAAAGGCCTACAAACCTTCACAATCCAAGCCCAAACCCAAGCTTGACTTACAAAACAACAAATGTAGCCAGAAAGGTCATACTTCCTGATTCTGCAAAGTCAATACAAAACTATATGATCTTCAAATAGATGAAGAGGTTATTAACCGAATTCAAACCCTTTTCATTGAATCTTCTGAGACTAAATCAAATCCTTCAGACACTTCTGAAGAAGCTTTCCAAATAGATAAACTGGCAACTTTTAGTTCCGATTCAAAAACCTCAACCCATTCAAAACTGACCAAAAGACCCTAATCTGAAAAGCCCATAACCTGATCCAAACAAGCCTTGGATCCTAGCTCAAAATGAATTTTTAATTAAGCCCAAACATGAAAGAAAATAATAAAAATAACTAATATGTCATTAAATAGCACCAGCCCTTCTTTCCTTGTGTAGCTAAGATGAATAAGGAATCCTTATAAGAAAAGGATTCTGGAACATTAATGAATCGTTGCCACTCTTGAAAATCATGTTTCAGCTCATTAAAGATTCTTGTGGAACTAGAAAATTCCCAAAACAAGTTGTCATATCCTTTTAGGAAAAGGATCCTTGCCAAACAGGAAGTCCACAGGTAAAAATAAAGTAAATAACAAAATTCATATAGCCTGTACTGACCTATATCACAAGTCCTTTCCAAACTCCAATTCACCTTACATTTATCCCAACATAGAAAAATACCTCTAGAATCCTCTGGTAAAGTTTTAGCTTGATCCAACGGTTAGATTTAGAGTTGTGTTCAATAGCGTAAAACTGGACGGTAGAAACTTTTACACCAAAACCTAAATCTGACCTTGCTTGGGTTGCATCACAAGGTTGAACCGCATCATTCCCTCCCTTTTCAAGAAGATTCACCCTCGAATCTTGAATAGGATTAGTAGCGACCTCTTTAGCCTCTTGTTTAAGCCTTCAGAATTCTATTTTTGCTAACACCTTTCTCCAACAACACTGTATGGAAGTAGTGACCGATAATAATTTCGAATAAGCACGCTGTACTAACCACTTGCATACATGCTTTTGAATGATAACAACAACGGCTCTCCTACGACTTTCATTTTTTTGGCGTTGTACCTTCTTTTTTCCCATGAAGCTTGAAAATCATAGAATAATTTGCTACACTTATCAACTTCTTATTCTAAAACACCCCAAATCATGGCTTAGTTTTCACATCCTTGAGCTAGAATCCTCCTTCGTTCCCTCTCCCTTGCTAAATACATGACACAAATAGAAAAAATAGAAGAAGACAAAGACACAACAAGAATAGAGTTTACGACAGGAAGAACACTAATTTAGACTCGAAATTACAAATCTGACTTTTGTTTGGACCAGAACTGATAGAAAACAAACAAATACAAAAGTGATGAAAATGACTCTAACAACAACCAAATATCCCAAATATGATGATAATATACTAGTAGGAACAAAATCAATAGAAACAAAACAAGTTTAGAAAGATAACGCAAAACAGAACCGTTACGGTAAGACAAAACCTCATTCTGAAACCTAAATAAAACGCTATCCAAATGACCTCGAATATAATATATAGTATTGGAATACCAAGAAAACAACAAATCTCAATTTATAGGTCGTTCTCTTATGTCTAGGTACCCAAACCCCTTGTATGATTAGTTTGCGGCAGAATTTAACCTCCAATTAAAACCTCAAGAAATCGATATCCAAATAAACCCAAATTTAATGTATGCTGCGATCTTATCCTCAATACACAGAATATGAAGTTTCAATTGATTATAAGGTGTTGTGCTTATGGTTAACTAAGAATAGTGTTTCTACGGGAAAATTGAATCATCCTTCAAATTTCATCTAATCTCTCTATATATCTCTCTCTCTCTCTCTCTCTCTCTATATATATATATATATATATATATATATATATATGCTACCGATATGATTAGAGATAGTAACAATATGAAATATAACCCCTCTTTTTTTTTGCTTAGATGACGCAGACATAAAAAACAAGAAGATGACGTAAACACTGAAAAATTGAGGAACACTAAAAAAAAAGAGAAAATAACAGAAGGATATTATCTTGTTTCAAAGCCTAGCTTTGATACCAATTGATGTGAATCCTGTGATCACGTGGTCATGAAACCCACAATCAAAATTGAGATTTGTTCCTAGAAAGCCAGAAAAAGGTCTGATAGGTGTAACACAATGGAAACCTGTCCCAAGGCACTAACACAATTGGAATGAAGTACAAGAATGCAAGAATCACTCTCACATGTTAACACCGAAAAATTCAAAAGTAATATTCATCAAATGGCTGCCGAAATTATGGTTACATGAGTTTAAATAGTTCTTGAAAAATTAACCTTAATGGACCTCTTATGTGGACTTATTTGAGGTCCACTCAAAACTGACCAAAAGATAATCTGAAAAGCCTATAACCTGATCCAAACAAGCCTTGGATCCTAGCTCAAAACAAAGTTTTAATTAAGCTCTAACATGAAAGAAAATAATAAAAATAACTAATCTGTCATTAAATAGAACCAGCCCTTCTTTCCTTGTGTAACTAGGATGAATGAGGAATCTTAATAAGAAAAGGATTCTAGAACATTAATGAATTGTCGCCACTCTTGGAAATTATGTTTCAGCTTATTAAAGATTCTTGTAGAACTAGAAAATTCTCAAAACAATCTCCCACATTCTTTTAGAAAAGGATCCTTTCCAAAAACAAAGTCCACATGTCAAAAGGAAGTAAATAACAAAATCGTACAGCCTGTTCTGACCTATTTCGCAAGTGCTTTCCAAACTCCGATTTACCTGACAATTTATTCCTACATAGAAAAATACCTCTGGAATCCACTGGTAAATTTTCAGCTCAATCCAACAGTTACATTTGGAGTTATGCTCAATAGCGTAGAAACTTTTACGCCAAAATCTAAATTTAACCTTATTTGGGTCGTATCACAAGGTTGAACTATATCAAATCCAAATGAATGCTGAATTAGAACAACATTGTAGACTTGAAATCCAAGATTTAGAACCTGAAGGTCTGTCTGGAAGTCTAGATGATACGGTTCAGCCTTGTGATACGACCCAAGTAAGGTCAGATTCGGATTTTGGCGTAAAAAACGCAACAGTCCAGGTTTACGGCAACAGTAATTCTCAATCTAACCGTTGGATCGAGCTAAAAGTTTATGTGGACTCTCCAGACATGTTGTCCTACTATGGGATAAGATTTTAGGTCAATCAGAGTTTGGAAAGGCACCACAATACTGGTCAAAAGAGGCTGTACGAATTTTGTTATTTACTTCCATTTGACTTGTGGACTTCCTATTTGGTTAGGATTCTTTTCCTACAAGGATGTGGCAGCTGGTTTTGGGAATTTCCTAGTTCTACAAGGATCTTTAATGAGCTGCAATATAATCTCCAAGTGGCAAGGATTCACTAATGTTTCAGAATCCTTTTCTTATAAGGATTCCTTATTCATCCTAACTACACAAGGAAAGAAGGGCTTGTAGTATTTAATGACAAATTAATTATTTTTATTATTTTATTTTATTTTATTAGCTACAGGCCAAGGCTTGTTTGGGGTTACTTAATACTTTGTTTTCAGTTAGGATCCAAGACTTGTTTGGATTAAGTTATGGGCTTTTCAGTTTACGGTTTTGGGTCAGTTTTGAGTGGACCTCATATAAGTCCACATAAAGGGTCCATTAGGGTTAATTTTTCAAGAACTATTTAAACTCATATAAGCCAAAATTTCGGTAGCTTTGATGAAAATTTCGGCTTTCCGAGATCAGATCTCAATCTTGATTGTGGGTTGCGTGATCACGAGGTTCGCATCACTAGATCACCTTGGTCGTGTACTGCATTTTATGTCAATAAAAATTCTAAGATAGAATGAGACACACCTAGACTTGTGACCAATTACAAACCACTAAATAGAGCTCTAAAGTGGATTAGATATCCAATTCTAAATAAAAGTATTTATAATAAAAATTGCATTTTGCCTTCATAATTTTTAAGTTTGATATGAAATCAGGGTTTTGGAAAATTCAAATTCATCCTAAAGACTGTCACAAAACTGCATTTACAATTCCATTTGGTCAGTATGAATGGAAAGTTATGCCATTTAGTTTGAAAAATACACCATCTAAATTTCAAAGGATAATGAATGACATATTGAATGCATATTCTAAATTTTGCACAATCTATAGTGATGATGTTCTTATTTTTTTCAAACTCAATAGAACAACATTTTAAACACTTACAAACATTCTTTCATGTTACATAACAAAATGGTTTAGTTGTCTCCAAATCAAAGATTTCTCTGTTCCAAACTTGTGTTCATTTTCTCGGCTAATATATCTGCCAAGGTACCATCGCACCCATTGAGAGATCCCTTACCTTTTCTATTAAATTCTCTGATAAAATCCTTGATAAACCTCAGTTACAAGGGTTCTTAGGAAGTCTAAATTATGTTTTAGACTTTATCCTAATATTAGTAGACTTGCAAAATCCCTTAATGATAGATTGAGAAAAAACACAGTACCATGGTTTGATGAACATACTGCTCTCGTTCGCCATTTTAAAAAGCAAGTCCAAGAAATCCACTGATACGATTCACGCAAGGTCAAATTCGGATTTTGATGTAAAATGTGCAACTATCTAGTTTTACAACAACAATCATAATTCTCAATCCGACCGTTGGATCGGGCTGGAATTTTACGTGGGGTCTCGTGACATGTCGTCCTACCTTGAGTTAAAATTTCAATTCCATCGGAGTTCGGGAAGGCATTACAATACTGGTCAACAGAGGTTGTATGAATTTTGTTAGTTCTAACTTATGGACTTCCTATTTGGCTAGGATTCTTTTCCTAAAAGGATGTGGCAGCTTGTTTTGGGAATATCCTAGTTCTACAAAGATCTTTAATGGGCTGCAACATTGTTTACAAGTGTTCATAAATGTTTCAGAATCCGTTTCTTACAATGATTCCTTATTCATTCTAGCTACAACAAGTAAAGAAGACTTCATAACTATTCTACATTCAGATAAGATTTCCTAGTCTATTTGGGACTTCTTAATGGTGACAAATCTGATTCTAGCACATTTAGGAGTGTGTCACACTCCTATCAAACCTGATTTACTTGGCTTTCCGGGAATTGGTGTCTTTGTCTGTGGGTTGTGTGACCACGTGATCATGAGATTCGCATAATCCCTTGTCTTCATCTAGCCAATCCCTTAGCTCCTAAGATTGTAGAAACATATACGTAAGAATTAGGGAATAGGGGTATTCTCAAACAAATTCAAAATTCCAAAGAACAAATTTTTCAATTTACTTCTCTGCCTATTGGAATGATTATCAAAAGAATTACTCTACTATCAAGAAAGAAATTCTTTCAATTGTTCTATCTATTACAAAATTTTAAAGCGACTTACTAAATCAAGAATTCTTTTGACGTATTGATTGCAAATATGCCAAAGAAGTTTTATAAAAAGATGTTCAAAATATTGATTCAAAACAGATTTTTGCTCGATGACAAGCTATTTTAAGTATTTTTTTTATTTTGATATAGAATATATAAAAGGAGATACAAATTCAATTCAAGATTTCCTAACCTGAAAATTCCTTCAAAACAGGTCATGATGCCTCCCAAATTCAAATCCAGAGATAAAGGCTAAGACCCACAAACAAAGTCCGAGTCT
>Ga0307508_10007727_pt1 | contig 9993 bp, 7 predicted proteins | sample 9_EM_MG_FD_203089 | JGI IMG/M metagenome (GOLD analysis project Ga0307508, IMG submission 203089) | Populus trichocarpa ectomycorrhiza microbial communities from riparian zone in the Pacific Northwest, United States - 9_EM | ecosystem: Host-associated > Plants > Roots > Unclassified | place: USA...
TTCCACCCAAAATGAGTTGCCTGTTCACAACACAAAATAGATATTTGAATTCTTCTCCTGTTCAAATCTATTTTAATGTATTAAATATAATTTTTTTGTAAAGAAATTATTATAACATTCAAAATATCTATTTTATTCACAAATTTATTGATTCAGATGGATAGGTATTAAAGCTTTTTGGCTGTAAATTATACTATTGAAATCGCCTCTATTTTACCTTTTTTTTGATATATAAAATGTAATATATTGTAGAGCAGAAGCCATATAACATAATAAGACTCATGTGTTGAAATGACTAAGTCCACATGTCAAGTCACGTGACTTCATCGTCACATGTGGTAAGTTGAACTTCAAACATTTTTGTTTCTTCGTCTTCCACCAACACCTATCCCACAGCCACAACACACCTACGACACCTACAACGCGACGAGGACGAGCACGAGGGAGTAGAGGGTTGAGGTCGAGGTTGAGACGAGGTTGAGGGGCCGGGCGTACAGGTGCACCTGCAAATTTTCCTTTAACAACAATTTACTAACTTCCCTAATAGGCCCGCAACGCATGGGAAGGGAGCACCCCCTACCCGTATCGTTCCCGTAACACGACGAGGAGGGGCATGTGCCCCTCCTCGTCGCGTTGTTGCTATTTCACGACGGGGAGGGGGGTACTCGTGTTTTCACTTCCCTTTTGATGCAACGAGGAGGGGGTATGCCCCTCCTCATCACGTTCTTACTACTTCAACACGACGGAGAGGGCTGGTGCCCTCCCCATCGTGTTCTCCTATCCTTTTTGACGCAACGAGGAGGGGTATGCCCCTCCTTGTTGCACTCTTGCCACTTGAACACAATGGGGAGGGTACCAGCCCTCCCCGTCATGTTCTCGTTTTCTTTTTGACGCAAAGAGGAGGGGAATGCCCCTCCTCATCGCGTTCTTACCACTTCAACATGACCCCTCCCCATCATGTTTTCGTTTCCTTTTTAATGCGACGAGGGGGCATATGCCCTCCTTGTCATGTTCTTGCCACTTGAACACGACGGGGAGAGCCTGGTGTCCTCCCCGTTGTGTTTTCATTTCCTTTTTGACGCGATGAGGAGGGATATGCCCCTCTTCATTGTGTTCTTGCCATTTCAACATGATGGGGAGAGCACCAGCCCTCCCTGTCGTGTTCAAGTTTCCTTTTCGACGCAACAAGGAGGGGGGTGCATATCCCCTTCTCGTCGTGTTCTTTCCATTTCAACGCGATGAGGAGGGGCGTGCCCCCTCCTCCTTGTGTCGTTCCTCTCATTTTGACGTGACGGGAAGGGGCATAGCATCCTTTTCATTTGGGCACGATAGGAAGGGTACCGCCCTCCCTGTCGTGTTCTTTTTGTTCTCATTTCGACGTGACGAGGAGGGACAATTATTTCCATTTTATTATAAAAATAGTACAAAAATGTATCTAATTAATTAATAATGAAATACATTAAAATTTTTATCTATAATGGTCAAAAAAAACAATATTAAAGGGTGGTTTTTTTCCACCTTGAGAAGTCAGAAATTCCCACCTTTCAGGGGTTGTAAATGTCCAATATTTCATCAGAAATTTGACTTTACAACCCCTTGAAAAGTGATTTTATTCCACTCTTAGCTGTGGAATTATTTACATTTAAGGTTAAAATTTTCACCCCAATTGGGTGGTTTTGTTAGCATTAATTCCTACAAAAGGTTGGAAAAATCATTGAAAACTGTTGGAAATCACAACTATTCACAGGTGAAGTTTTCCCACCCCTTGGGTCTTACAGTGGCCAGGCACAGAGCATCTGTGTTTGAAAATTTAGAAGAGGACAATATAAACACAAATACAAGGTAGTATTGTTATAACAATCCAAGATGGGCAAAATTTTTACATTTCTTTGAAAATTCATATTCAAAACCTGTAATATTACATTTATACTACTTGAAAAATGTATCCACTCAAACTTACTTCCTATGTGAAACATTAGATAAATTCACTAGCTTGAGGTGTATCAGACCCTGCAAGAACTTGCAGTTTCAACTAATGGATCAAAAATGAGGGTTTAATTCAGTTTGTCATATAAGCAATGGATGACTATGCTTCTAGTGACTGAAAGTTGACTTGCAGTAACAGGATCTGGTGAAAGTTTTCTATCTGATGACAATAGTGAGCAGAAACTGTTTTGAGCATTGTTATGAGTCCCCTTTAGGGTACCTTTGTATTTCATCAATATTCATTTCTAGACTATAATAGTGAAATTTGTAATAATACAGAGAAATCTTTTCTGTAAACTGAGTCCCTTCTAATCAAAACAAGCTTAAGATCTGTCACTTCACAACGGATCTGGAGCTTGCCAGGGGCTGCACCTTTGGACCCCTGCTACTATGTAGGTACATAAAATGTAGACATAATTAAATTTAAAGGATATTTTTAGATGTTGATTGAGACTTTATTGGCACAAAATTGTACTATATACACCAAATACAGACTATATCTACTGATTTATTACTATTTTACAGAAATAGTTAATAGATTGATTCTTTTGAAATTAAAGGCTAGGTCTATTAGAATATTTCATTAGATAGTAAAAATACACGAGGCAAGTTTACAAACTTAATACTGAGATCTCCAACTAAGTTATAATTTTTGAAAATGAGTGTTTTCATTAATTTTAGTTGAGTTCAATCATTTAGAACAATTATTCAGTAGAAAATGAGATCTCAGTATTGAGTTTATAAACTTGCCTAGTGTATTTTTACTGTTTAATAAAATGTTCTAGTGGACCTGGCCTTTAATTTCAAAAGAATCAATCTGTTAACTATTTAATATTGTATATAGTATATTACTGTTGATATTTACAACAGTTTTGATAATATAAGTAGCATTTCTGATCTGTAAAATAGTAATAAATCAGTGGATATAGTCTGTATTTGATGTATATAGTACAATTTTGTGCCAATGAAGTCTCAATTAACATCTAAAAGTATGTCAAATCAGTATATATATGTAATATAAAGTATTTTAATTAGAAGGGACTCAGTTTACAGAAAAGCTTTCTCTGTATTATTACAAATTTCACTATTAAAGTCTAGAAATAAATATTGATGAAATACAGAGAGAAAAAAAATATATTTCAACTTTGTTTTTTATTTGTACCAACTATTAAACATATATAGAACAAGTAAAACAACTTTTGAGACCAACAGAAATACTTCCAAGTATCAAATACATAGTAATAATAATAATAATAAGACGGCAACAAAACCGTTCAAATGAGTGTTCTTTATTAATTAATTAATAACTTACCAAATATAGAAGCTTATATAATAAACTATATGGGTTTAATGACAAGATATAGGGCTTTGATATAAAAAAAGATTCAGGTATTTAGCTTTAGTATTTCTCAAGTTATTTAAGAAATAATAAAGATGTACCAAACATTTGAATGGTTTTGTTGCCCATTGTATTTCTGATCTTATATATTGGGGCTATTATTCTATATTGAAATCAAATAAACTTGTATGAGATCAATGGAATTTATGTTAGATCAAACAAATTATGTTCAGATCAATATTTATATTTTCAAATGTACTTATCTTTAGACCAAAAGAACTTACATTGAGATCATTTTTATATATTACAGAAAGTATTATAAACTCTTTTATATTTCAGCTATCTATAAAATGGTAGACAATTCTAACTCACATGTGTGTGTGCCTTTGTTTGTACAAACATCTATTTTTGAAAGTGCTTATATGATGGACCCTACCAAACTTAGTAACCATCATGGCAACCCTATCGTGACAAGAAGTGGATTCAATGGACAATCTACAATCCACCTTCTGTATTTGAGTGTTTATATAAAAGATGCACAAATAATTGTCTACCATTTTGTAGATAGCTGTTAGGAAAGCAGGAAACTCTTTATAACTTTTAGAACTCAAGTGAAGTAAACATTCTTTCAATTACAGAATTATTATTTCCTCTAAATTTAAATATATATACAGTGCACTTATTAATATCACTTTAGTTTTAGTCCATATCAAATGTACAGTCACATGATGTATCTAGTAAAAATCTGCCAACTTTGACATTTCTTCTTCTATTAAAACAATTATAAAAATTCAAATTCAATTATTATTGTGATCTGTCTTGTCTGGACAAAATTAGAATATATAATTTTCTACTTTAGTTATCTATTTTATTAAGATCAGCGTGTGATCTCTCCTATCTTTCTATAGGTATGGCTTGTTCTATAGTGTCTGATGGCAGAGATCTGTGTTGGCCAAAAGATAAAATTCTTTTAGCAATGCTGGCTTGCTGAGAGTTTTATATGAAATAACCAGGTCCTTGTGTGAGGTGGTAAGACACTTCAGTGGGCCCTTCTTATAACCTCTAGGGTTATTTTAACATAAGAATTTAAATAACTCTAGAGGTTTACTTAACATATGTTATCAAAGGCAAAATTAAAATTTTGGCATATATTTGCCAGCATAATATAATAACAAAAAAAATAAATTCTAAACATATGTTGGTGGCTACAGGGTACCAGAGGTCCTTAACATTTAAAAGCATTTTCTGGGCCTACAGAACAGATACTGAGCTGCTAGTGGTACATATTAAAAGACACAGATAGCATCTATTGAATGGAGTGCTTTGATACAAATTTAAAAGAATTATCTTTCAGCTTTTCACTGGTCACTCTCAAAAGCTAGCTCTTATTTTAAATCTTGGTTTTTCATTATGGAAACTAATATTTTGGATTTTCATTTTTGGATCTTGGTTCTTGATAATAAAAGCATATTTTCTGCTTTTCACTTTAGGTATTGGCCTTAAAATATAAATAATTATATTCAGATGCTTGTTCTGATCTTTGCCTTTTATACAGAACTTGTGATATCTGTAGCTGTGCAAGAATAATTATATTTGGGTTTCTCCTTATTTCCTTTTATGTTTTGTACCTGATACGTGTCATTTTGTATATTAGACCGCGCCTGCAGGTGGATCCTTACCCTTTTCTCTTCGGATCCCCTGCTAGTACCGCGTTCCGCTCCGCATCCCGCTCCGCGCCTCACCCAACCGCAGTAGCCCTTACATTTTCCCATCTGTTAAGTTCGTCTGTGCTTGACTTCTGTTTCTAGATAGGACTGTGATACTTGTGGACCAAGCTCAAAAGCTTGATATTAAGTCCTCTCTCCTATTTCTATTCTGTTTCCATTCCATTCCACAGTTCAGCTAATCTATTTTTTTTTATCATTTTGCTTTTTTTCTTATCTAGTCAAATCACACTTATTTAATCAACAGATTAGATATGGTTTTCTTTTATCTCTATCTTATCAGCCTCATACTTAATAGTACTTAGTAGTTATAGAGATTTACTATGAAACTTCCAATTCTATAGAACTTTCTTGGACAAACTATCTTATATACATATGTACATACTTTGCACCAATGTTTCCCCTATTTATAGACAGAGATCCAATCTGGAAGCTGACAAAATCTTGAAAATTGACTCACATGCTAACAAATATCTCAAGAATTAGTAAGAACTTGACTCACTCAATCGCATGTGCTTACTCAGACATTGACTTTGCACACAGTTGAACAAGTCAGGCTTTATTAATAGCTCTATGATTAATAAGACATTGACTCAAATTGTTACAAATCACATGCACTTACTCAGATATTGACTTTGCCCACAGTCAAACAAGTCAGACTTTACTAAACTCATATCAAAAGTGGCATAACCTAGTCATGATCCCATTCTGTGAATTATCTGTAAAATGGCATAATATGTTGATTTCTTACAATTGCAGTTTAAATTCCACAGATTTCTTTTTCTTTAAAAGTATAACATTTCCTTTCTAAAAATTTAATTAACTTCTGATTTCTGTTTGGATGTACATGAAATCCATAATATATTGATTTCTTACAATGACAGTTTAATTCAACAGATTATTTTTTCTTTAAAAAAGAAATGAAGTTGGGTGGAAGTTGGATTTAGATAGCAATCAGGTCAGACTTGGGTCCAGATGTATAACATTTCCTTTCTAAAAATTTAATTGACCCCTTATTTCTATTCAGATGTGCATGAATGTTTTGTATATATAGTCAATATATTTGTACAATACTGAAGGGCATTTGTTACAAGAGTAATAATTCTTGCAGATTAGCACTTAAAATGTTGTTAAGGTTCGGGTCTGAGTGGTTGGCCAGTGATATTTATTAAAATGTTGTATGGGAACTGGTGCTGAAATGGGTCAGAACACATTCTAGCGAATCGGCCCGGCTCATTTAAGACAGATACAGTGTATCCTGGCAAGCCCACATTGAAATTAGGTGTATTTGGTGGTGTTCTAGTGAACTGTGTCAGACAGCTACACTGTATCCGTTCAGTGGACCATCCAGATGGAACAGTGTAGCTGACCTACCCAGAGTTGCTGCCCTTATGGAAGCCTTGCATTTTCCATAAAATTTGACAAATGCATTATCAAGCCTGCATAAATGTAAGTCACGTTCTTGCCATGTCTAATACAAGTACTAACTTGCAAGTGTTGCACCATTGTCCCATTTCCATCTTATATTTTTCAGAACAAAATTTGGAACTTAACACTGACTCTGTCTGACATCATCATTAGGGGATCCAGTGTTGAATCTTTCTTTACTGGCTTTTCTTGGAGGTTGTCCCCACATTGATAGTTGTTAAGTCCATCAGTCTAGCATTCTGTGAGTGAATGTATTTCTTGATAAGAGCAAGCTACCCACATCTCCTTCATTAGATGGTCCAGGTTCATCATTGTTCACGATTTTGACCTCCTCTAGTAGTAGCCGGCCATGCTCCCCCCTTTTTGTGTGCTTCCAATCAACGAAGCTTTGGTTGTTCATATATTGACACCACCCACACTCGTCCTGGCACCAGCTATTATTCAAGAGAATGAGACTACTTTCAATGCTGTTCTTATAAAGAACCAAAGGGAAGCATTGTAACAATTGAAGTTGTTGCCAGTAAAATTGTACTCAAAGACCAATTTGTGATTACAGATACAGAGAAGAAGTGCTATCATGCATAGACATTGTTTCTATAAAAGATAGAGTCAAACAGTCTGTACCATATTCACAGAATGTCTAATCTAACTTTTCTTACCATTGTATATAGTATCTATGTAGGTTCGCATTCACAAGATACCTTCCTATATTGCTTAAGCACTCATATATTTTTTTCTGATATTTTTAGTATTTTTATGAATTTTCTACAATATTTCTTGCTTTCCTTTGGCATTAACTGAGGTCTTTACTGTGCCCCCACATTCCAGGTGGATTCCAGGTGGAATGTATACCAATTCTATATGGATTCCATAGATTTCATATTATTGGCTGAAAGCCCAGCTATTTTGGTGTAAGTTTCTATGTTCATCCCATATGGAAACTCTTAAACTTTTAAAAATATTTTTAGGTTCCAAATCGAGCCCTTAAATGTCCAAAATGGGCCAGAATTGATGAAGATATGAAGATATCAATAAAGTATTGAGTAGTTATCGAACATTTTACAAAATGTTGAATATCTCAGTCAGTTTTCAACCAATTGACATGCTCTTGGGCTATATTTGAAGGGGTAATTGAGGCGCACAAAAGACCGGTCTAAACCAGTCTGAACCGGTCCATATAGACCAGTCTTTTTGCAGTCTTTCGTTTTAAAATTCGAAAGACCAAGACTGCAGTCTTTCAAAAGACCGGTCCTGGTCCAGTCTTTTTATGGTCTTTTTCCGGTCTCAAGACCGGACTTTTAAACACTATGCAGGAAGCTTTTGATGGGGTGTCATCATGTCAGCTATCAACTTTGCTGGCATGCTGCAACCATAAATCAAGCTGGTTTTTCCTGTAAATCAGGTCATAAATCTGGCTGACTTACTGTAAATCATCTGTCACTAAGTACTTAGTCCACCAAAACAAGCACTTAGTAACTACTTAGCACTTAAGATAAGACCTGATTGTACTTTAAACCACTGTTTTTTCCAGATCAAATCACATATTCATGTAGTTATTGTACGGTAGCCTTAAATTAAGCAGTTTTCTATAGACTCAATAGCCCCCATCTGTCATGTGACCCTGCCGGCTGATGTGATTGGTGGCATGTAAATCAGCATTCAGTCAGCATAAATCATCTGGACTAAGTAGAGTTATTTTACCTGATTTACACCTGATTTACATGTGCTGAGGCTGCTGAGGGCTTGCATTGATGCTAATGTTGGCCAGGACAGCACTGCAGTTGCTGAGAATCAGCAAGGGCAAGTGGGAATGACAGATGGCAACCAGGGCTACATGTAGATATAATTTTTATAAAGTTTCGCATGTAACTACATCCAGAATTTTGAAAATACAGCAATCCTCTTGCATTGTGAACTAATTCAAGCACTCAAAGCCCTCCAAAAATTTGATGCCCCTGCTTGAGGAGGAGCACATGGTTAATATGCCAACTTGCGGCTGTCCCAGCTGTGGGAAGCTCTGATGGGGTGTCATCATGTTAGGCTGTCAACTTTGCTGGCATGTGGCAACTGTAAATCAAGCTGGTTTGCCCCATAAATCAGATGTAAGCTGATTTATTGTAAATCAAACTGGCACTAAGTACTTAGTCCACCAAAACGAGCACTTAGTGACTACTTAGCACCCAAGGTAAGAGCTCACTGCACTTAAAACACCCAGATTTTGTGGTTTTTTTCCACATAAAAACATGCAGTCATGTAATTAATGTATGGTAGACTTCATTCAAGCAGTTTTCAATAGCCCCAATGGCCACCATCCAATGCAATGGGAGGGGAGGGATTGGTGAACAGTCATCACTAAAATGGACCACCCGATGCCTAGACACACATTGTTGGACATGGAGGTAAAATATTTGTATTGAGCAAAAGGCTGCGATTGAACTGCATTGGCCTAGAAAATGCAGAGAGTGGACAAACATGTAATTTGTGAAAGGGTGTAATTAGTATGAATTGCAATGCAAACCTGTAGAACAATTCAATCTACACAAGGCTACAGAAGGCTGTAATTAGTATGTATACATATGTATTGTAATGTAAATCTGTAAGGACAATGTAATCTAAATTAGTATGTATGTTATATGCATCGTAATATAAACTTGTAGGGCAATGTAGTGGCTATCTCGGTGTATTCTAGTCAAGTCCCTACATTATTATGCATTTCTCAAGTGGGGGGTCAGTGCACTGAGGTTGGGTATATGATTTGTATTCCAATGCAATGTGACAGCAATGCTGCAATTGTAAAGTGATGCTACAAGATATCATACAAGAATATTCAATCATTTTGTTTTACACAGCAGTAACAGTATAATACAATGCAACAATATCAATAAATCCAAACCATTTACTTTAATTACCCTTTCTCCTGATTGCTGCGCTATTCCCATTGGTCTTGCTTGTTATTGCCACCCTATGCCTCTTCTTCAGTTGATCAGCATTCTTATCAAGCTCAGTAAGTCGAATATGCCGTTGTCTCCTGCTGCCCTGCCAACTCCTTCACCTCAGCTTCACAATGACAACCTTGGTCTTCTGCTTCCTCAGCATTCATTTCCTCCTTGCTTTTGTCATCTTCAGAACACTCTTTTGCTGAGCCGCTGGAAGCTTGGAGTGTAATGGTTGAACTTGGTGGAAATTGTGTTGAATGTCAGGTTCAGCTTCAGGCTGTCGAGTTGAACTTGGATGATGGTTTCCTTGTTGGCTGCCACCAGGTTCAGCATTTGACATCTGCTGGACTGCTGGTGGTTGTTGGACAGGACTGGCAGATAACAGTTCTTGGTTGTTGGTAGTAATTCAGCACGACATGCACATTGAGCAAGGATATGCTCAACAAGGTCCAGCCAAGTACGATTCTTGAGTTTAGATACTCCTTGCTTGTTGTGTTCAGACCTTTTTGGTTGAAGGCCAGGGACCCATCTACAGAGAATTAAACTTGCAAACAAATAAGAACCTAGAACCTACTCCTTC